>Ga0209040_10000181_pt1 | contig 43822 bp, 42 predicted proteins | sample BogFormECP12_OM3_FD_188240 | JGI IMG/M metagenome (GOLD analysis project Ga0209040, IMG submission 188240) | Bog forest soil microbial communities from Calvert Island, British Columbia, Canada - ECP12_OM3 (SPAdes) (version 2) | ecosystem: Environmental > Aquatic > Freshwater > Wetlands > Bog ... | reverse complement strand
CCAGCGGATCGGCGCGTCCGGCGCGCGCACCGCGCCGTCGGCGGCCGACATCGGCGACACCACCACGACGGTGTCCAGGTCCCGGGTGCGCAGCACGTCAGCATTGGTCGGCGAGTGGACGCCGCCGTCGAAGTACTCGACCCCGCCGATGGCCACCGGACTGAAGTATCCGGGGATGGCGCAAGAGGCGACGACTGCGGTGGCGAGCGGCGCCGCCGGGGAGCCGGCGCGACCGAAGACGACCCGGGCCCCGTCCGTCCGCCGGGCGGCACAGATCCAGAGCCCCTCTGGCCAGACGTCGCCCACCATGTCGTGCAGGGGCCCGGCCCTCGACGAGAGGTCGATGGTGCCGGCCGGCATGAGCGTCATGGCAGCGACCTGCGGCCGGAACGCCCACGGTCGCCGGGCCGCCCGTGCCACCAGTGCGGGAGAGGGCGGGCGCCAGGGTCGGAACAGGTGCCCCGGGCGCATCGGGGGGAAGTCGAGGTTCGGGGGGAGGAGCCGATCGAAGATGGCACCACCTTGTTCGGTGAGTGGCTGACTGAGGTCGCGGGCCGCCAGGTCCAACGGCCCGATCCCGAGGCGCAGCAGGGCACCGGTGACCGATCCGGCCGACGTTCCGACGATGATCTCGGCCGAGCGGGCGTCCCAGCCGAACTCGCGCTCGAGTGCCCATAGCACTCCGGCGTGGTACGCCTGACCGACCACGCCCCCCGCCCCGAGCACCAGGCCCACCCTCGACATCGACCCCTCCTCCTGGGCCCGGCGGTGGGCCGGCTCCCACTCACTCTCCAGTGTCCGCCCCCCACCCCCGGCGTGAGGTCTCGAAACCCAAGCCAGGCGAGCATATGCCTGCCGCTCGAGGCTCGGTGGAACCCCGGAGGCGGCGACGTCTCCGGCCGGTAAGCGGTGAGGACGCCTCCGAAGAATGCACGTGGCGCTCCGTCACGCGACCGCCTTCGGTGGAGGCCCCGCTCGTGGACGGACGGTGGGAGGGCGGCCGGTGGAAACCGTGGTCGCGGCGAGTGGAGGATCGGGCCGGCAGTACGCTGAGGCACGTGCCCACGGACGAGCGACCCGCCAGGGCCGAGGGCCCCGACGAGGTCCATGCCGCTGGCCGGAGCGACAATCACCTGGTCATCGCCGGCGAGCCTTTGGCCTCCCGCCTCCTCCTCGGCACCGGGGGCATGGCGAGCCTGGACGCCCTGGGCGCCGCCCTCGACGCCTCGGGCGCCGCCATGGCCACCGTCGCCGTGCGCCGCGTCGACCCGAGCGGGCGGGGTGCGCTGCTCGACGTCCTGACCGACCGTGACGTCCGGGTGCTGCCGAATACCGCCGGGTGTTACACCGCCGCCGACGCCGTGCTCACCGCGAAGCTCGCCCGGGAGGCGTTCGGGACGTCGTGGGTCAAGCTCGAGGTGATCGGGGACGAGCGGACGCTGCTGCCCGACCCGATCGAGTTGGTGGCGGCGGCCGAGCAGCTCGTCGACGAGGGTTTCGTCGTGCTCCCATACGCCCCCGACGATCCGGTCGTCGCCCGACGCCTCGAGCAGGCCGGGTGCGCCGCGGTGATGCCGTTGGGTTCGCCCATCGGCAGCGGACTGGGCATCCGCAACCCCCACAACATCGCTCTGCTCCGTGAGGCGGTCACGGTCCCGGTCATCCTCGACGCCGGGGTGGGTACCGCCTCGGACGCCGCCCAGGCCATGGAGCTCGGGTGTGACGGGGTGCTCGTGGCAACGGCGGTGAATCGAGCCCACGACCCTGTCGCGATGGCCACGGCCATGCGGCTCGCCGTCGAGGGGGGCCGCCAAGCTCGGCTCGCCGGCCGCATCCCGCTGCGGTTCCACGCCCAGCCCTCAAGCCCTGCGGAGGGCCGGGCCGACTTCGCCACGCCGCTCGACTGACTCCGGTTCGGCCTCCGGATGTCGCCGGTCGCCGAGTCCGCGCCCCTGTGGTGCCCAACCCTCGTGCCCTGTGCTCCCGGCGGCCGGCCGCCCCGGGGGGGAGATAAATTAGGGTATCCTAATAAGTCTTGATAGGCCCGGCTGTGGCCGTGGCGCCCCGGAGGTGTCGGTGGAGAGCAGGCGGCTGGCCGGCGTGGTCGCAGCGGTGGTGGTCGCGGGCGGGCTCCTGGCAGCCTGCGGCGCCGGTACTGAGGCCGGTTCGATCACCCTCTACAACGGCCAGCACCCCCAGACGACCCAGGCCCTGGTGACCGCGTTCGAGCAGAAGACCGGGATCAGCGTCGCTGTCCGCAACGACGACGAGGACGTCTTCGCCAATCAGCTGGTGGCCGAGGGTTCCCACTCGCCGGCCGACGTGATCTACACCGAGAACTCGCCGGCGCTCGAGTTCCTCCAGGCCAAGTCCCTCCTGGCCAAGCTCGCCCCGACCACCCTGGCCCAGGTGCCGGCCCGCTTCAGCTCGTCCGACGGCAGATGGGTCGGGGTGTCGGCGCGGGTCAGCGTGATGGTCTTCAACACCGACCTGGTGCGCCGCGACCAGCTGCCAACCTCGGTGCTGGGCCTCGCCAATCCGAAGTGGCGGGGGAAGCTGGCCCTGGCACCGAGCGAGACCGACTTCCAGCCCATCGTCACCTCGGTCATCCGGACCTACGGCGTTGCCGCGGCCCGCCGTTGGCTGCTGGCGCTGAAGGCCAACGCCGCCAGCCACACCTACCCGGACAACGAGACGCTGGTCACCGCGGTCAACAACGGCCAGGCCGCCCTCGGCGTCATCAACCAGTACTACTGGTACCGCGAACAGGTCGACGTCGGCCCGGCCGGGATGCACTCCTCACTGGCGTACTTCAAACCCGGCGACCCCGGCTACGTGCTCGACGTGTCGGGTGCGGCGGTCCTGATGTCGAGCGCACACAAGGCGGACGCCCAGCGGTTCGTGGCCTTCTTGGTCAGCCCCCAGGGTCAGGCGATCATCGCCCACAGCGACAGCTTCGAGTACCCGATCGCCAAGGGGTCCGACGCCACGCCGGTGGGGGAGATCCCGTTGAGTGGGCTCCAACCCAATTCGATCACGGTGGCCGAATTGGGTGACGGATCGGCGGCCCTGGCCCTGCTCCAGAAGGTCCAGCTCCTGTGACGTCGACCCTCGAGGCAGCTCCGGCGCCGGTCGACCGACCGGCGGAGCGTCCGGCGGCGGGCCGCCGACACCCACCCCGCGTGCTGCAGGTGCTCGCGGCCGCCGTCGCCGTCGTCCTGCTGCTCCCGCTGGCGTTCCTCGTCGTCGAAGCGGTCCAGGACGGCTGGTCGACGCTCTCGCCGATCCTCTTCCGTCAGCTCACCGCGACCCTCCTGTGGAACACGGTCAGCCTGACCGTGGTGGTGACGACCCTCTGCGCGGTGATCGGCACGCTGGCCGCCTGGTGCGTGGAACGCACCGATGTGCCGGGTCGCCGGATCTGGGCAGTGCTGGTCGTGGTGCCGGTGGGGATCCCCGATTTCGCCGTGGCCTTCGGCTGGAAGTCGGTGTTCCCCTCGGTCGGCGGGTTCGGCGGCGCAGTCCTGGTCATGACCGTCGCCGTGTACCCACTGGTGTTCCTCCCGGTGGCTGCCAGCCTGCGCGGCGCCGACCCCGGTCAAGAAGACGTGGCCCGCAGTCTCGGAGTGGGGCGTTTTCGGACCTTCTGGCGGGTGACGGTGGGTCAGGCCCGCCTGGCCATCCTCGGCGGCTCGGTCCTCGTCGCCCTGGTGGTCCTGGCCGAGTACGGGGCCTTCGAGATCCTCGGGTTCCGGACGTTCACGACCGAGATCTTCAGTGAGTATCTCACCGCCTTCAACACCCCCGCCGGCTGCGCGCTCTCGTTGGTGCTCGTCCTGCTCAGCGTCGGCATACTCCTGGGCGAGGGCGCCCTGCGGGGCAGGGGCCGGGCCACCCGTATCGGGCCGATGGCGGCCCGCGTGGCCCGCCGCCACCGCCTGGGCCGGGCCCGGGTGCCCGTGCTCGGGGCCTTTGTGCTGCTGGTGGCGCTCGCCCTCGGGGTCCCGCTGGGGGCGATCGGGTACTGGCTGTTCCAGTCGGCGAGCTCCACCCTGCCCTCGGCCTCGCTGGGCTCGGCCGCCTGGCACACCGCCGTCTACGGCGGGTCGGCGGCGCTGGTGGCCACGGTGGCCGCCCTGCCCGTCGCACTGCTGTCGGTCCGTTGGCCGGGCCGCTCCACCATGGCCATCGAGCGGAGCACGTACTTGGTGCTGGCCATGCCGGGGCTTGTGATCGCCCTCGCGCTGACCTACTTCTCCAACAACCTGGCCAACGGTTTCCTGTACCAGAGCCCGTACTTGCTGATCGGGGCGTACGCGATCATGTTCTTCCCCCTCGCTCTGGTCGCCGTCCGCTCGTCGGTGGCCCGGGCCCCGGTCAGCTACGAGGAGATCGGTCGTTCACTCGGGCGCGGGCGCCTCCAGGTGCTCTGGTCAGTGACCCTGCCCCTGATCGCCCCGGGCCTGGCCGCCGCCTTCAGCCTGGTCTTCCTCGAGGCGGTGACCGAACTGACGGCGACGCTGGTGCTGATCCCGACGAACGCCCAGACGCTGGCCACCCAGTTCTGGATCTTCCAGAATAACCTGGCGTATCACCAGGCCGCTCCCTACGCTGCGCTGATGATCCTGGTGGCAGCCGTCCCGAGCGTGGTCCTCGGCCGCTGGTTCGATCGCATGCCCGGGGCGAGAGTGCCGGCGTGACCACCCTGGCAGTGGCCGGCCTGACCAAGGGCTTCGGCGAGCACCCCGTCCTGACCGGTGTCGACCTCGAGGTCCAAGGAGGCTCACTCACCGCGATCCTCGGGCCGTCGGGGAGCGGCAAGACAACGCTGCTCCGGGTCATCGCCGGCTTCGAGCGCGCCGACACGGGCTCGGTGGCCATCGGCGGCCGGATGGTCGACGACAGGGAGCACTACATCGCGCCCGAGCACCGCAACATCGGCTACGTCCCCCAGGAAGGGGCCCTGTTCCCGCACCTCACCGTCGGGCGCAACGTCGCCTTCGGACTGCCCAAGTCGGTCCGGCGATCCGGGGTGGTCGGCGACCTGTTGGAGCTCGTCGGCCTGCGGGGTTGGGGGCGCCGTTACCCCCACGAGCTGTCCGGCGGCCAGCAACAGCGGGTGGCGCTGGCCCGGGCCCTGGCCATCAAGCCGTCGGTGGTCCTGCTCGACGAACCGTTCTCCTCGCTCGACGCGTCGCTCCGCGCGACGGTGCGGGGCGACGTGCGCGAGATCCTCCGCACCGCGGGGACGACGGCGATGCTGGTCACCCACGACCAGGACGAGGCGCTGAGCTGGGCCGACCACGTGGCGGTCATCCGCGAGGGTCGAATCGGGCAGTTCGACACGCCCCAGCACCTCTACGAGCAGCCGGTGGACCCGGGCCTGGCCCGCTTCTTCGGCGACGCCAACGTCGTGCCCGGGGTGGTCGCCGGGTCAGAGGTCAGGACCCCGTTCGGGGCGCTCGCGGTCAGCGGCGAGGTTCCCGGGCCCGGGACCGACGCCGTCGTCCTGGTCCGCCCTGAGCAGCTCGAGTTGACCCGCAGCCCGGCCGGAGCGCCGCTCACCGGGGTGGTGACCGAGTACGAGTACTACGGCCACGACGCGGTCGTCCGGGTCCGCCCGGACCGGCCGATCGGTCCCCAGACGCTGGTGGTCCGGCTCAACGGGGGTTCGGCCTGGACGCCCGGGACCCCTGTCGGGGTGGTCAGCCGGGGCCCCGTGCTGGCCTGGCCGGCGCCCGGGCCCGTCGACCCCGGCCCGGGACCGGGTCGCGACGGCGAGATCACGCCCACGTAACTACGCGGGTGTCGTCTTGGTCGAGTAGTGTCGCACCGTCCGTTGAGTGAGGAGGTCCGATGGCCGAGCGTGACCTGGCCAAGCCCGATGTCGGAGGGTTCCGAGGCCCGCAGGTCTGCGCGCTGGTCGGGATCACATACCGCCAACTGGACTACTGGGCCCGCACCGGCCTGCTGCGGCCCTCGCTGGCCGAAGCGAAAGGGAGCGGGTCCAAGCGGGTGTACTCCTACCTCGATGTGCTCGAACTGAAGGTGATCAAGCAGCTGCTCGACGCCGGGGTGTCGCTCCAGTCCGCCCGTCGGGCCGTCGAATGCCTGCGCGGCAGTCTCGGCACGGACCTGGCATCGGCCAACCTGGTGCTCACCGGGACGAACTCGGTGCTGGCCCGCTCCAACGGCGAGGTCGTGGATCTCCTCGCCGGCGGCCAGGGTGTCTTCAACATCGTCCCGCTGTCGGGGGTGGTCGAAGAGCTGGCGGCAGACATCGTGGCGATCGGACGTGGTGAGCCGGTCTCCCAGCAGCGCGCCGCCGCGCCGGTACCGTCGGCGAATGCCCATCCCGCCCGAGCCGCCGGGGAGTGACGACTCCGCCGACGAGAACCAGTCGGTCGACGACCCATCCTTCGTGCGCGCCCGCATCGGCGGTGCATTTCGCCCACCCCTCCGAGCGCCTCTTCGCCGCCTTGCTCGATGTGAACGGGATCAGGTGGAGTTACGAGCCGGTCGAGTTCGCGCTGCGCTGGGACGACGGGGGGGCTCCCCGCTCGGGCTTCCGGCCCGATTTCTGGCTGCCCGACCACCGGTGCTTCGTCGAGATCACCACGGCCGACCAACGCCTGGTGACCCGCAAGAACGCCAAGGTCCGCCGGATGCGCGAGCTCTACCCCGAGGTGGACCTGGTGGTCGTCTACCAGCGGGACTTCATGGCCCTGCTCGACCACCACGGGCTTGACCTGGCCGCCGCCGCGTAAGCTGCGAGGGTGAGCGGCGCCGACCCAGCCGTGCCCGCCGCCGCCGACGCGACTACCGCGCTCCGGCGTTCCCCGCTCTACGACGCCCACGTGGCGCTCGGGGCCAAGCTGGTGGAGTTCGGCGGGTGGGAGATGCCGTTGGCCTATCCCGGCGGGACGGTGGCCGAGCACCGGGCGTGCCGGACCGCCGCGGTGGCCTTCGACGTCAGCCATCTCGGGACGGTCCGGGTCGGCGGACCGGATGCCTTCGACCTCTTGCAGCAGACCTTGACCAACGACCTGCGCAAGATCGGTCCGGGGCGGGCCCAGTACACCCACCTGCTGGCGGACGACGGCTCGGTGACCGACGACATCATCGTGTGGTGGGTGGCCGAGGATCGCTTCGACGTGATGCCCAACGCCTCGAACACCGCCCGCGTCGTGGCGGCCATCGGCGGGCGGGACACGACGGCGGAGCGGGCGATCGTCGCCGTGCAGGGCCCCGAGGCACGTCGCCGTCTCGAGGCCGTGGCGCCCGAAGCCGCCACCGTGCGCCGGTTCGCGGTGACCGCCTTCGAGTGGAAGGGCGAGGGGTGCCTCGCCGCAGGGACGGGGTACACCGGAGAGGACGGGGTGGAGTGCGCCGTCCCGGCCGACGCCGCCGGGGCTTTCTTCGAGGCCGTGCTCGGGACCGGGGCCGTCCCCGCCGGCCTGGGCGCCCGCGACACCCTGCGACTGGAGGCCGGGCTGCCCCTGCACGGCCACGAGTTGGGCCCGGGTATCACCCCCCTCCAGGCCAACCTGGCCTGGGTCGTGGGGTGGGACAAGGGGGAGTTCTGCGGGCGGGCCGCCCTGGAGGCCGAACGGGCGGACGGGCCGCGTCGGCTCCTGCGCGGCCTCCTGGCCGAGGGGCGCCAACCCCCGCGCCAGGGGTCGAGCGTCGCCGTCGGGACGAGCACGGTGGGCACGGTGACCAGCGGGAACTTCTCGCCCATGCTCGAGCGGGGCATCGCCTTGGCCCTGGTGGACACGGCGGCGGGCGTGGGGGAGGGGTCGGCGGTGGCGGTGGCCGTCCGGGGCCGGGCGCTCGGGGCCACGGTGGTGCCGACCCCCTTCTGGCCCCCCCGGGCGACCGGCGCGTCCGGTTCGACGACCGCAGGAGGCGCCAGGTGAGCGACTACCTGCCACACACCGACGACGAGGTGGCGGCCATGCTGGGCTTCCTCGGGCTCGGGAGCGTCGACGAGCTCTTCGACACGGTGCCGTCCGTTCTGCGGGTGGCCGGCGGCCTGGCCATGGCCGACGGGTCGCCCGAGCCCGATGTGCTGGCCCGGATGGAAGACCGGGCCGGCGCCAACCGGGCCCGAACCGACCGGATGGTGTGCTTCGCCGGTGGTGGAGCCTACGACCACGAGGTGCCCCCGGTGGTCCGGGCCCTGGCGGGGCGCTCGGAGTTCGTGACCTCGTACACGCCGTACCAGCCCGAGGTGGCCCAGGGCGTGCTGCAGGCCGTCTTCGAGTTCCAGACCATGGTGGCCCGTCTGGCCGGGCTGCCGGTGGCCAACGCCTCGCTCTATGACGGGGCGAGCGCCTTGGTGGAGGCGGTCAACCTCGGCGCGGCGGCGAGCGGCCGCCAGACGGTCTGGGTCTCGGCCGGGGTGCATCCGCACTGGCGGGCGGTGCTGGCCACCTTCGCCCTGGGGACCGGGCACCGTCTGGTGGAGGTCCCGCTACGCGACGGCCGGACCGCCTGGCCCCGAGGCGCCGGCGCCGACGAAGCACCCGGCCTCGTCGTGTGCGGCTACCCGAACTACCTCGGCTGCCTTGAGGACCTGGGCGAGGCCCGGCGCCTCGCCGACGGGCACGGGGCCCTGCTCGCCGTCGCCGCCGACCCGGTGGCCGCAGGGATCCTCCGTTCGCCCGGAGCCTGGGGGGCCGACGTGGTGGTGGGGGAGGGTCAGGCCCTGGGGACCCCCCTCGGCTTCGGTGGTCCGTACCTCGGGTTGTTCGCCTGCGCCCTCGAACAGGTTCGCCGTCTCCCGGGCCGACTGGTGGGCGAGACCGTTGACACCGAGGGGCGGCGGGCCTACGTCACTACTCTGCGGGCGCGTGAACAGGACATCCGGCGGGAGAAGGCGACGTCGAACGTCTGCACGAACCAGACCCTCATGGCGGTGACCGCCGCGGTGCAGCTCGGCTGGCTGGGCACGACCGGACTGCACGAAGTGGCCCTGCGCTGTGCCCGCGGGGCCCGTTACGCTCGGGAGGCCCTCGTCGGGCTGGACGGGGTGGTGCCGCTGACCGGCGACGCGCCGGTGGTGCGCGAGTTCGCGCTGCGGACCCCGGTCCCGGCCCGGGTCGTGGTCGAGCGCCTGGCCGACGAGGGATTCCTGGCGGGGATCGCGCTGGCCGACCTGGTCGGCGACGATGGCGACGGCTCGCTCGACGCCCAGGCCGCCTCCCATGGGCTGCTGGTGGCGGTCACCGAGCGGCGGACCAGGGCCCAGATCGACGCCTACGTGGCGGCCTTCGACAAGGCGGTGCGGGGATGACGACGGCCAAGGACGCGGTGGCCGACGTCGCAGAGCTCCCCGCCGCCGGCGGGCGAGCGGCCAGCGCTCCCCTGATGGGCCATGCCGCCGAGCCGACGATCTTCGAGCTCTCCCAGCCCGGCCGCCGGAGCTGGCAGCTGCGGACCACCGGGGTCCCCGAGTGGCCGGTCGAGGACCTGGTCCCGGCCGAGCACCGCCGCCAGGCACCGGTGGCCCTGGCCGAGGTGTCCGAGCGCGACCTGGTCGGGCACTTCACCCGGCTGAGCCACCGCCAGTTCTCGGTCGATCTCGGGGCCTACCCGCTTGGCTCGTGCACCATGAAGTACAACCCAAAGGCCTGCGACGCCGTCGCCGCGCTCCCGGGCCTGGTCGGCGTGCATCCCGCCGCCCCGGCCCCGCTCGTCCAGGGCTGGCTCGAGCTGCTGGTCGAGCTGGAGACCGCGCTCTGCGAGATCACCGGGATGCAGGCGGCGACCCTGCAGCCGGCGGCGGGAGCGGCCGGCGAGCTGACCGGCCTCCTGCTCATGCGGGCCTTTCACGACGCCCACGGCCAGCAGCGCCACCGGGTGATCATCCCCGACTCGGCCCACGGGACGAACCCCGCCTCGGTCACCCTCGGCGGCTACGAGGTGACGACGGTGCCGAGTGACGAGCGCGGCTGCGTCGACATGGCGGCGCTACGCGGGGTCCTCGACAGCGACGTGGCCGGGATCATGCTGACCAACCCGAACACCCTGGGGCTGTTCGAAGAGGACATCGCGGCGATCGCCGCCGCCGTCCACGAGGTCGGCGGGCTCCTCTACTACGACGGGGCAAACCTCAACGCCATCTTGGGGACGGTCCGGCCCGGCGACATGGGCTTCGACATCGTGCACATGAACCTGCACAAGACCTTCGCCACCCCCCACGGCGGCGGAGGGCCGGGGGCGGGTCCCGTCGCCGTGTCGGCCCGGTTGGTGGACTTCCTCCCCGGCCCCAGGCCGGTCCGGCTGGCGGCCGCGGACCCAGGAGGCGACGGGACGGGCGCCGCCGACGCGGTGCGCTTCGGCTGGGCCACGCCGGCCCGGTCGATCGGGCGGGTGCACAGCTGGCACGGCAACGCCCTGGTGCTGGCCCGGGCCCTGACCTACATCTCAGTGCACGGTGGGGACGGGCTGCGGCGGGTGGCCGAGCGGGCGGTCCTCAACGCCAACTGGCTCCGGGTGCGGTTGAAGGACGTCTTCGATATCCCCTACGACCGGCCCTGCATGCACGAGGTGGTGCTGTCTGCCTCCACGCTCCGCAAGGAGCATGGGGTCAAGGCACTCGACGTGGCCAAGCGCCTGTTGGAGGAGGGCTTCCACTCGCCGACCGTCTACTTCCCGCTCATCGTCGACGAGGCGCTGATGATCGAGCCCACCGAGACCGAGAGTCTCCAGACGCTCGAAGCCCTGACCGACGCGCTCGAGCGGATCGTCGCCGAAGCGGCCGGCGGCGACGACTCGGCGAAGACCGCCCCGCGCACCACACCGGTGCGCCGGGTAGACGAGGCTCGGGCGGCGCGGACCCTGGTCCCCACCTTCGACGCCCGCCGTTGAGCTCGCGTCGCGACGCCCCTCCATTGGGGGACGTTCCGAGCGGCCGAGGCCGGCCAGAGACGTGCGCGACTTCTGCATCACCCAAATGAAAGAAGCGTTCTGAGTTCCCACCCCGATCCCCCTGACGAAGGAGTCTCCGTTAGCGACGTGGTCGGAATCGCGCCCACGACTGATGGTGGAGGTTACTGGCTCGTCGGCGCGGACGGAGGACTTTTCGCGTTTGGAAACGCTGGATACTTCGGCTCGCTCCCAGCCATGGGGAAACATGTCAACGACATCGTCGGGATGGTGGCGTCACCCTCCGGCATCGGGTACTTGCTAATCGGCGCCGACGGTGGGGTATTCGAATTCGGGTCGTGGACCCAGTTCTGGGGCTCGCTCCCAGGCATCGGTGTCCATACGACGGACATCGTCGGGATCCTTCCGTCGACCAGTGAGAGCGGCGACATCCTCGTTGGGTCGGACGGCGGAGCGTTCTCCTTCGGCACGGGCGCGCCGTTCCACGGTTCTCTTCCCCAACCCAACATCGAGGTCTCCGACATCGTCGGAATCGCCCTCACTCCCGACGACGGTGGTTACTGGTTGGCCGGTGCCGCTATCTAGGCGTTCGGGGATGCCACATACCTCAGCCAGCCGAGCGGTGAGCCGTCGAACCTGCCGTTTGTTGGCATCGCGGGCGCATAGTTCTGCGCATAGCGACCGGTGAGAAGGTGATCCCGTCCGGTGGCGAACAGAAACCGACAGGCCTTGATCTCGCGGGGCTCCGGTCACGCCGAACGAGACTCATGGGGCGGGTCGCTGGGATGTCTTCGGCCAGCGATCTGGCTCATGACCCAGACAATCGGACATCAGACCACCGTCGTACTGCGATCGCCCTGGCCTCTCGTTCGCGCTGCTTGTCAACCAAAAATTGGCGCACAGGTTCGGCTGCCCTCGCTCAGAGCGCGGTGAGGGCGATGCCAGTGGTCGCCGCCGCCAGTGCGGCGGCCAGGCCACCGAACGTGTAGACGGCCGCCTCGGGCCAGCGTCGGTCCTCAGCCAAGCGAACCGACTCCCAGACGGCGCTGGACCAGGTCGTAAGCCCGCCGCAGAAGCCGACCCCGACGACCAGGCGGGCCTTGGCCGGGAGCCCGTGGTACCAGAGGAGCCCGGTCGCCAGGCCGAGGATAAACGATCCGCCGACGTTGATCAGCAAGGTGCCATAGGGAAAAGTGCGCGGGATCCGGTGGTGCACCGCTCCGTCGACGAGATAGCGGACCACGGCGCCGACACCTCCACAGAGCCCGACGACGATGGCCAGGATCATGGGCCGATCTCGAAACCCTCGGGCAAGTCCGGGTCGATCGGCGCCGGGACCGTCGGCGCACCGAGCCGGCCCAGGGCGATGCCGGCCGCACCGGCGACCAGACCGGCCGCCACGGTGGCCCCCAGGTAGGTGGCGGCCATCGCCAGGTGGTCCCCCTTGGCCAGGGTTGTGGATTCGACGGCGAGGGTCGAGTACGTGGTCCAACCGCCCAGGAGGCCCGTGGCGGCGAACGGCCGGAGATAGCGGGCGTGGGGGAGCCGCCCCAGGATGATCGAAAGGATCAGGCCCAGCAGGAATGCGCCCGTCGTGTTGATGGTGAACGTCGCGGCCGGGAAGCCGCCGGAGGAGCCGGGCCAGGCCAGGCCGACCTCGTAGCGGGCGATCGTGCCGAGCATCCCACCGCCGCACACGGCCAAGAGGACCCCGCAGCCGACGTCGTGGCCCGAGCGGAAGGCTCGGCCCGGGGCCCCCGACCCCGGGGTCGGCAGCCCTCGCTCAGGCGCCTCGGTCGGGTCGGCGTCGGACACGATCCTCCTTGCTCTGGACCAGGAGCCATCAGCCAACGCCGGGCGGTCTCGGACGGGACGATCGCCCGTCCCCGGCGGGACCCATCGCCGGGCAGGAGTGCCTGCGGGGGCGATTGTAGTGCCAGGGCGATTCCCGCCTGGGCCCAGGCCGCTGCTGCACGCAACCCACGTCGGCCCGGTGCCGTGTTGAATAGTCGCCGGACAGGGGGTGCTGACCGATGACCAACGCCAGGGCGGTGCACGGATCGACTCGGGCCGGCGGACGAGGCAGGTTGAGGCGGCCCATGGTGGCCGGGTTGTCGGTCGCACTGCTCCTCGGGCCGCTGGTGGTCGTGGGTACCGGCGCGTCGCCGGCTGCTGCCGCCTCGGGGCCACCCTGCGCGACGCCGGCCCCCCTGACTACGGCCGCGCAGAGCTCGACAATCGGGGTGACCCCCACATCGGTGGCTCTGGGTAACGTCTCGATCATCGGGGGGCCGGTTCCCGGGCTCTTCGAGGGGGCGCCGGTCGGCACCCAGGCCTACTTCGACTACGTGAACTCGGACGGGGGCGTCTACGGGCGCAAGCTCACGCTCGACTCCTACGACGACGGGTTCAACGGCCAGCAGAACCAGGCGGAAACCCAGACAGCGGTGTCGAAGGACTTCGCGCTGGTCGGAAGCTTCTCGCTGTTCGACAGCTACGGCTGCAAGGTGCTCGCCCAGAACCCCGCCGTGCCCGACGTGTCGGTCACGATCGACCCCACGACCAACACCCTGTCCAACGTCTACAGCGCCCAACCGCTGGGCCAGGGTCTGCCGCTCGGGCCGTTTCTGTACTTGAAGAAGAAGTACCCCGCATCGCTGTCACTCGGGGCGCTGGTCTCGAACGCGTCGACCGCCATCGCCCAGTGGCAGGGCCAGGAGGTGGCCCTCAAGCACGAGGGCTACCACATCACCTACGTCCGCTACGTGAACCCGCTGGAGACCGATTTCACCGCCGACATCGTCCACATGCGCAGTTTCGGGGTCCAGACCCTCTTCATGACCGATCTGGACTGGCAGGTCTCCGCGGCGCTCATCCAGGACATGACCCAGCAGGGTTGGAAGCCCCAGGTGGTCTTCTCGGGAGGACCGGCCTACGCGCTGCAGTTCATCTCCACCACCGGCGGCGGTGCGGCGAACGGAGTCTGGATCGGTCAGCTCCAGGCGCTCTACCAGGGCGAGGACCGCAAGGTCATCCCGGCCGACAACACGTTCCTCGACTGGGTCCAGAAGGCGCACCCGGGCTGGAAGCCCGACCTCTACACCCTCTACGGCTGGTCGTCGGCCCAGCTGTTCGTCCAGGCCCTGAAGGCGGCTGGCAAGGACCCGACGCGGGGAAAGGTGCTGGCCGTGCTCCACGCCATCACGTCGTTCGACGCCTCGGGGCTGTTGTCGCCGGCCGATCCGGCCCACAAGGTGTCACCGTCCTGCTACATCATGGTGAGGATCGTCAACGACCACTACCAGCGGATCGCCGATCCGACCGACGGGGCCTACCGCTGCGACGCCCCCGACTGGGGGATCGACGGCAAGGTCTCCTACGGCCCCACCGGTTGACCGCGCCGGTCGACGGGCGCCGAACCTCGGGAGGTCCGCCGGCCGGGAAGCGGGCAGGGCTATATTCGTCACACCGTGACGAAAGCAGACGGCATCCAGCGGTGCGCCTACTGCCATCGGCCGCTGGCCGTCGGCGCCCGACCGGGGCGTCCGGCCCGGTACTGCAAGCGCTCGCACCGCCAACGCGCCTACGAGGCGCGGCGTCGGGCCCAGCGGTCGGGCCTGGCCGACGGCCTGGTGATCGTGGGCCAGGCCGAACTCGACCGGTTGCACGATCGTCTCTACGCCCTCGAGGCCGCCCTCGACGACGTGGACGGTGACCTGGCCCAGGACCGGTCCTCGGTCGCCGTGTGGGAGGCCTTCGAGCACCTCTACGCCGTGGCTGACCGCCTGCGGGGGGTCTCGGTCGAGCTGATCACCCGCTGAGTCTGCGCACCCACCGTGTCCACGGGCCATGGGACGTTCGGCCCTATCCGGTGCCCACGGGCCTCCGTAGGGTGCATGATGTGGGGATCCTCCATCTTGTACCAGTCATGCTGTACCTGTTCGGGGCGCTCGTGAATCTGAACGGCTCCGGCAACTACGTCAATTGGGGTTGGATCCACATCTCGGTGGCCAACCTGACCGTCATCATCCTGATGCTGCTCGTGTTCGCAGCCGCCATCCTGATCCCGTTCCGCCGGCACCGAAGGAGTCGCCCGGATGACTGACACCACGAGCGCCCCGCCGACGGGCAACGGCAGAGGCGCCGCACCGAAGCCCCGGCCCGAGGACGCCGGCCAGTGGACGGCCAAGCTCCGGAACGCGGCTGAGAGAGCCTTCCCTCCCGAGCGGATCATGCCGGACCGCCAGCCGGCCTATGTCGCCTCGTGGATCTACGTCTTCGGGGTCCTCACCGTCGCCGCGCTCACCATCGTGATCCTGACCGGGGTGCTCCTGTCGATCATGGGCCCGTCGTGGTGGCACGTCTCTTCCACCGGCCTGTTCGTCAACTCCTTGCACCTCTGGAGTGTCGAGGCCTTCTTCTTCTTCATGGTCATCCACCTGTGGGGCAAGTTCTTCATGGCCGCATGGCGCGGGAAGCGTCGGCTGACCTGGGTGACCGGGGTCGTGACCTTCGTGATCTCGGTCGCCGCCGCCTTCACCGGGTACCTGTCCCAGCAGAACTTCGACTCACAGTGGATCGCCACCCAGGCCAAGGACGGCATCAACTCCACCGGGGCCGGCGCGGTCATGAACGTCTTGAACTTCGGCCAGATGCTCATGTGGCACATCGTGCTGCTGCCGATCGTGGTGGTCATTCTGGCCGGTCTCCATGTGCTGATGGTCCGCCGGCGCGGGGTGGTCCCGCCCTTCGCTCCGAAGAACGAGCCGCCACCGGAAGTCGAGCAGGCCGCGGCCGGTACCGAGGTGGGGAGCATCCCCTCGTGAGTGGCCAGCGCAAGTTCAAGCCGGACCGTGACGTCGCCGAGTGGCAGGGCCCCTACGAGCCGTACGACATCGTCAAGGAGTTCGTCATCGCCCTCCTTGTGGTGGCCGTCCTGGTGGTGGGCCTGGCCATCGTGTTCTCGTCGCCCGACGACCACCCGATCACGGTGAAGACCTGGTCCACGAACGACCCGGTGGACTTCGCCCAGACGGCGATCACCGAGCTCGACGGCACCAGCCCCACCGCCAGCTACGGGCCGCCGTACAACAACACCGCCGGCGCCAGCCAGTCGATCGGCCCGTTCTCGCCCGAGAGCTGGGCCGGCGTCCATCACCCTGTGAACACCGCCCAGGACGACGTCCTGGGGCCGCTCAACACGCTGCCGAACCGTCCCGACGTGCAGGCGGCGATCGCCCGGTATGACGCGGCGTCACCCGCCCAGCAGCAGAAGTGGACGGCGGCGTACGAAAAGGCCGTGGCCAACGCCACGTACAAAGGGGGCCAGTTGGAGGTCCCAGCGGGGGACTACGGCCCGGTCAGGGTGATGGTCGCCTCGCTCACGTCAATGGCCCGGAGCGGTGCTCTCGACGGGGCGCTGCTCGCCTCCCGCCAGTTCTACGGGACGGACTATACGAAGCCGCTGTTGTTCATCGCCGACGGGACCTACCTGGCCAACCTGGCCGGGGCGGACCACCTGCAGGGCGACCAGTGGGGGATGATGAACGAGACGGGGAACTACCCCGGCCAGGCTTGGTTGTGGCTGTACACCCTCTGGTACCAGGTCCCCCCGTTCAAGACCTCGTCCAGCGGCGACCTTGAGGTCTGGTCCCTCATGATGATCCTCACCCTCATCCTGGTCCTCGTTCCCTTCATCCCCGGCCTGCGGTCGATACCCCGGTGGACGCGCGTCTACCGGCTGATCTGGCGCCAGTACTACCGGGAGGTCGAGGGGAGAAGTGGCACCGGACCGGGCACCGTGGGTGCTGGCGCCGCCGAGCCGAGGGCACCCGTCGGCGTCTGAGGAAGGGCGCCGTCACGGCCCCCAGGAGCCGGGACGTCGGTCAGGCTGTCCCGTGCTCTTCGTGGACCGCCGGGGACGGTACGACGAGCACCGGGCATTCGGCGTGATGGGCGCAGTACTGACTCACGGACCCCATGAGCAGACTCGCGAACCCTCCGAGACCCCTCGAGCCAACCACAAGGAGGTCCGCCCCCGCGCTAGCATGCACCAGGGCCAGGGCGGGGGCCTCGTTCTCGACGTGGGGTTCGAGCCGCACGTCGGGGTCAAGTTCGGTCGCCTTGGCCACCGCGTCCTGCATGATCTTGGTGGTGACGACCTCGTAGTCGGCGGGGGCGGGCGGAAGCCCGTAGGGGGCAAGGGTGGCCGGGAAGACCCAGCAACACACGATCTCGAGGACCGAGCCCGTGCGCTGCGCCTGTCCCGTCGCCCACTCAAGGGCCCGCAGCGAGGCCTCGGACCCGTCGACGCCCACCACGATGCGCCCTGACGGCGCGTCCGAACCGCTGACCTGGTTACCCACCCCAGCCACCTCCGTTCAGCACCGGCATCTGCACGTGGCCTTCTCCCCGCGTCCGTTGCCGCCTCGGCGTCGACGGTACTCGGGGCTGATCCCGGCCGCCCCGTGACCACCACGCACCCGCCCCAAAACGCTGCCGGGTCTCCGGGCTCCGAGTCGTCTCCGGCTCGCCGGCTGGATCGTCGCCAGCCCGTAGGCTCTCGCAGCGTGCCGATCCCAGCAGTGGAGGGACATTGTGATCCGGCCTTCGCCGCGGTCCGGGAGGCGTTCTCCGCCAATTTCACCGGGCAGGCGGAGATCGGGGCCTCGGTGGCCATCAGCGTCGGCGGACGCATGGTGGTCGATCTCTGGGCGGGATCTGTCAGCCCGGGTGGCCAAGCGTGGGAGAGGGACACCCTCGTCGACGTCTTCTCGGTGGGCAAGGCGATGGTCGCCCTGGCCCTCTTGGTGCTGGTCGAGCGGGGCCAGCTCGCCTTCGACGACCCCGTGGCCCGGCACTGGCCCGAGTTCGCCGCCGCCGGCAAGTCCTCGATCACCGTGGCCCAGTTGATGAGCCACCAGGCCGGCCTGCCGGGGGTTCGCCGGCCACTCGCCGCCGACGCCATGTACGACTGGGAACTCATGAGCGGAGTGCTGGCGGCCGAGGAGCCGTGGTGGGAGCCCGGGACAGCCCACGGGTACCACGTCAACACCCTCGGGTTCCTGGGAGGGGAACTGGTGCGCCGGGTCAGCGGCGAGCCCTTCGATCACTTCTTCGCCACCGAGCTCAGCGGCCCCCTCGGCGCCGACTTCCACTTCGGACTGGGCCCGGCGGACGAGTCACGGACGGCGGACTTCCAGTTCCCCGAGATACCCGGTGACTGGGCCATCCGGCCCCGGGGGGTCGACGACCGCTTCAAGTGGCTCTACGCCAACCCGCCGGGGATCTCTGGAATCGGGACCGTCAACACCAGGGCGTGGCGGGCCGCGGTGCACCCCTCGACCAACGGGCATGCGAACGCCCGGGCCGTCGCTCGGATCTACGCATTCCTGGCCGGCCGTGGCCGGGCGGGCGGCGTCCGGCTGCTCGATCCGGCCACGCTGGAGGCGGCGACCACGGAGCTTGCGGCCGGGCCCGATCGGGTCCTCGACCGCAGTTCGCGCTTCGGCTTCGGGTTCCAGCTCACCCAGCCTGAGCGACCACTGGGGCCAGGCCCGTCGAGCTTCGGCCACTTCGGGGCGGGTGGCTCACTGGGTATGGCCGACCCCGACGCCGAGCTGGCGTTCGGCTACGCCATGAACCGGTTCGGGCACCGCTGGCAGGATCCCAGGAACCAGGCTCTCCTGGCCGCCGCTTACGGTTGCCTGTAGCCGGCCTTTCTCAATCCACCGAACGTCCCAGCTAGGCGGGCCCCAGGGGATCCTGGCCGCCGGCGGTCTCCCTGACCGGGGAGAGACTGGTCCGGGCCTGAGGAACTTTCATCATGGACGGGACTCCACCCCCCGTTGCCGTCCTCCCAATAAGCTACCAACATGACGTCCGATCCTCTGGCTGCGACCCCGGCGACTCAGGCCCAGCCGGCGCCCACGGCCCAGCCCAGCGCTTCAACCCCGGGGCCCTCGGCTGGAAACGGCAGCAGCGTGACTGGCGGCCCTGAAACCGAACCCATCCCGACGAAGAAGTGGGTGTGGGCCGTAGTCATCGTCCTTCTCATAGTGATCATCGCACTGATCATTGCGTCCTTCGACGGCCTTCGACATTGGTTTGCGCTTCACACAGGGACCCTCCACGGGGGGCCGGACCTGTACTACAACTTCTGGTCCGGCTTCGGTTCGGACATCGGTGAAGCGACCCTCATCAGCGCGGTCAGCATCGGGGTCTACACGGGCGCCCGTAAGGTCAATTGCCACACCAAGGGGTGCTGGAGGATCGGCCATCATGCGCTCGACGGTACGCCGTACATCCTGTGCCGACACCACCACCCGAATGTGCCGACGAAGGGTGCCTCGCACAAGCACATCCTCGAGCAGCATCGCAAGTACAAGGAAGCACAAGAAGCTCAACGAGCCTAGGGAGCGGTCTCCTTCTGGGGGACGGTCTCGAACCCGGAGCCGTACACGGCACTGCGTGTTTCTTTCACGGCTTTCTCGACGGCCACACACCCTGAGACGCCGCGACGTCGGTGATGTCCGTCTCACCCCCGAAGGCCTCTCGGAGCCCCGCCCTCTCGAATCCCTACGTCATGCCGTCGAAAGGGATCACTTTACATAATGTACATTATCGGCGGTCTACGGGAATGTCAGGTGTCGCGGGTCTGGGACCAGGGACTTCCCCACCGCACCCCGCGGCCCGCTGGCATCGCCCTCCTGGCCTCGAGAAGGCGCCGGCGGCGGCTTGGTCCACGTGGTCGCCGTTGATCGGGATGTAGGCGGCCAAGGTCCCTGCTGATCCCGGGTGCGGGTCGGGAACTGGCCAGCCGGAGTCTGGTTACGTCACCGTGACGATAACGCGCTGGAGAGTTGCATCCCGGGATTGGGCGACCGAGAACCATCGGGACGCCGCCTGCAAGCATGCAGGCCGTGATCGTTGCGGCCGGGTCGGATTCGGGACAGCGCCCGGCTCAGTGGGCACTGAAGCTCGCCCGGGCTGTGGTGCCGCTGGCGGTCGCCGTCGTGGTGACGTTGGCCTTTCCCCCCTGGGCCGGCGCGAGTGCCCCTCCGGGCAAGGCGGTGAGCGACCGGTTTCCGGTGGACCTGTCGACCCCGGCTGACCTCGCCGACGGCATGGCCCACCCGTCCGCCGTCGTCCGGCTCGGCGACGTGCGTATCGAGATCCTGAGCCCGAGCCTCCTCCGGCTGGAGTACTCACCGACGGCCCATTTCCAGAACCTACCGACCGTCAACGTGCTCGACCGGGAGATGCCCGTGCCCCCGTACCGTGCCCGAATCGGTGGCGGATGGCTGACGGTACGGACCAGCGAGGCACTCCTGCGGTACAAGGTCGGCTCCGGGCCCTTCACCACTGCCAACACCACCTTGGTGTACTCCGTCGGAGGGCGCATCAGCACCGTGCACCCGGCCTGGGACTGGGTCTGCACCTTCAACCAGGTGTGCCAGGCCGGCTCGGCCGGCCTCGGTGGCGGAGACTCCTACAGCCAGACCCAGAGCGGGTACGAGAGCACCGCAGGCTACGTGGGCTACATGCTGGAGCCGGGCACCCGCGCCACGTGGCAGGTGCTCGGAGTGCCGGCCGGCTCGGCCACGGTGACAATCCGCTACTCCAACGTCCCGGTCCCGCCAACCTCGACCGTCGTGCGCAATTTCGACCTCTTGGTCAACGGTCGCTACCAAACCACTCTCACGGCAGCCCGCACGGAAGCGGCCGACCCATGGACGACGATGACCAGCAACGTGGTGCTCGATTCGGGTGTGAATTCCATCGAGCTGCGTTGTGGTGTGGGCGAGGGATGCGACACCGACATCGATACCTTGTCGGTGGCGCCGGTGGGTGCCCCCACGCCGGTCCCCCAGCAGTCCGGCCCCCTTGGAGGCTGGATCCGCGGGTTCGACACCGCCACCTACAACAACCTGCCCACATGCTCGGCCGGGGAACAAGGCGCCACCTGCCAGGCCGGACTCCAGCCGTTGAACACCGACGGACTCCTCGACACTGCGGGCTGGCGTCTCCTGGACGACACCCACAGTGCGGTCTGGACCCGTCAGGGGTGGGTCCGGCCCCGCCCAGCGAGGGGGGACCAAGAAGATGGTTATCTCTTCGTCTACGGCCATGACTACGCCGGTGCGCTCAGCACGTTGGCGCAGTTGACCGGGCCCGCTCCTATGCTCCCCCAGAGCACGTTCGGAGTCTGGTACTCGGACTACACGCCGTACTCCAGCGCGGTCATCGAGCACTCGCTCTACCCCGCCTTCGTGGCCAACCAGGTTCCACTCGACACCCTGTCGCTCGACACCGACTGGAAGGCTCCCAACAACTGGAACGGCTGGGAGTGGAACCGGTCCCTCTTTCCTGACCCGAGCGCCTTCCTCAAGTGGGCCGGCGCCCACACCGTCCACGTCACCTTGAACATTCATTCGAGCATCGACGACAACGACCCGAAGCTGCCGGTGGCACAGGGTCTCGCCGGAGGAGCACTGGCCGACTCCACCTGCTCGGCCGGGAAATGCAAGGTCTGGGACTGGAGCTCGGTTCCCCAGGCTGAATCGAACTTCTCCCTGCAGCAGAGCTTCGAGCACCAGGGGGTCTCGTTCTGGTGGCTGGACTGGTGCTGCGACGCGTCCACCGTGTCGATGGCCGGGGTGACCCCCGACTCGTGGATTGACCACCTCTACGCCCAGGAGATGGTGAACAAGGGTCAACGGGGTTTCGTTCTGGCCCGGATCGGCGGCTCCAACGGCGAGCCAGAGGAGGTCTATCCTGCCGGCCCCTGGTCGGACCACACCTCGACCATCGCCTTCACCGGTGACGCCTGGGGCACCTGGAACACCTTGGCCCAAGAGGCGGTCCTCACCGCGTCCGAGGCCAGCATCGGCGAGCCCTACGTGAGCAGCGACGTCGGCAGCTTCCTGGGTCCGCCCCCCACCCAGTCGGGCGCCGATCCGCCCGAACTCTACGACCGTTGGGTGCAACTGGGCACCTTCCAGCCCATCCTCAGGCTTCACTCGAACGACGAGGATCGGCTGCCGTGGCAATACCCCCAGCCGGTTCGAGCCATCACCGAGGCCTTCCTCCGGCTTCGTGAGGCGCTGATCCCCTACACCTACACCCTGGCGGCTCGCTCGCACGAGACCGGGCTGCCGATGGCCCGACCCCTCTACCTCGACTACCCGGACCAACCAGCGGCCTATCAGAACCCCACCGAGTACCTCTATGGCCCCGACGTCCTGGTGGCACCGGTGACCTCGCCAGGCGGGGTGGCCACGACCACGGTGTGGTTCCCTCCCGGACGATGGGTGGACTACTTCACGGGGGCGACCTTCGCCGGTCCTTCAGACGGCACCTTGTCGGTGCCCTTGAGCCGGATGCCCGTCTTCGTGCGCGCCGGGGGGATCGTTCCCGAGCAGTCGTCCAGTGCAGTGGGCGGTGACGGGGCTTACCCCTCGCTGATCGTGAAGGTCTACCCCGGCTCGCACGGCTCCTTCAGACTGTACGACGACGCCGGGACCGGCCTCGGCTTCACTAAGGGTCAGGACACCGAGACCACGATCACCACTTCGACCGAAGGGCGGACGGCCACAAACCCCGAGCCGACCGTCCGTGTCAAGGTCGGCCCCGCCATCGGGCACTACCCGGGCCAGGCATCCTCGGTGACCTACCGGGTCCAGCTGGTGGACCTCTCCCGACCGGACGGGGTCACCCTCGACGGTGGACCGCTGGCCGAGCGGCCGCCGGGCACCGCTGTGCCGGGCTGGACGTACCAATCCTCCACCGCAATGCTCACGGTCACGACCGGGCCCTCCCCCGGCGCGCGCTCCCTCACCATCACCGAGCACGGAGGCGAGCCGGTGGACCGCAGCGAGCCGACGGTGCACGTGTCGTCATGAGCCGCCGAGCGGTCGTCAGCGGACGCCGCGTTGGCGGAACTGCACGCTGAGCCGTGGCCCGATCGACCGGGCCGACTTCAAGACGGCGTGCTGCCACGTCCGTTGGCAGCTCCCGCCCATGACGAGGAGGTCCCCCGACGCCATGTCGATCCGCCGCGTCGCGCCCCCACCGCCGCGCCGCAGCGACAGGCGACGGGTCGCCCCCAGAGAGACGATGGAGACCAGGGTGTCGCTGCGCGCACCGCGGCCGATCGTGTCGCCGTGCCAGGCGACCGAATCGCGCCCGTCCCGGTAGAGACAGAGCCCGGCGGTGCAGAAGGGCCCCCCGGGCTCGGCCCGGTAGTACGCAGTCAGATCAGCACGAGTCGCCTCCAGCAGGGGATCAGGAAGCGGATCCCCCTCCCCGTAGAAGGCCATGAGCCGGGGGACGTCGACCATCTGCTCGTACATCGGGCGCCGCTCGGCCCGCCAGGGCACGGTGGCCAGGAGCCGCTCGAAGAGGGCATCCGCCCCGCCGATCCAGCCCCGCCGGACATCGACCCACGCACCGTCGCCCAAGTCGGACCGCTCCGTCGCCACCGCGCAGAGCGGGCGCGGCCCGGGATCCCCGATCATGTCGAGCAGAGAGCCTTGCAGCACTGCCATCGGCCGCAGCCTACCCTACGGACGAACAGACGTTCGCTTTAAGCCCCGTCCGAGGGTCCTTAGCCCGTGGCGGAGGGGCTGGGCGCCGGGGTGTGAGCACCGCGAGGCCCGACGACAGCACGGCTGCGATGGCCGGCACGGCAACTCGAGAGCGCAACTGCACCTTGGCCGTCCTTCCAAATGGTCGGGGCCGGAAACGGGGCCCCCGCACTGCCGTGTGGGCTTCACGAGAGCACCGGATCAGCCGTCGCGACGCGAGAGGACACTCTCCCGCCGGTCGGGTTCAGGGCCCCCGCCGACGCTTCTCAGGCGGTCGGCGACCCCGATCGTGGCCGCACCTCGTAGGCGCAGACATGGGACCCGTCCATGAGGTGGGCCACGCGCTCGACCTCCGCCGCCGGCAAGGCTTCGCGGATGAACGAAAGCTCGCTCGAGCAGGCCTGTCGAAAGCCGCTGGCCACCGTGAGGATGGCGCAGTTGTGCTCGGTGATCCGCCAACCCCCGTCGTCCAGACGCTCGACGTCGGCCAGGTAGCCGTCCTCGTCGAGGATCCGGGTGAGCTCGGCCACCTGCTCTTCTAAGGTGGAGCCGGCGAGGCGAGGCTCGGCGCCGGCCAGTCGGCGCTGACGCCGTTGGTCGAACAACGCGGCGACCTCGTCGGAACCTGGCCCCCCGAGGTAACTCAACAATTCGGTCGTGAGGTCCCCATAGCGCTTCGGGAACAGGGACTCGGCGGTCGCGGTCAGCTCGTAGCGGTGGACCGGCCGGCCGCGGCCCACGGGGTCCGGGCGGTGGGTGACCAGGCCGTCCTCGCCCAGCCGGGTCAGTTGCTGGCGGACCGCCGCCACCGTCAGGCCGAGCCGGTCGGCGAGCTCGTGCGCCGTGAGCGATCCGGAACGCTTGAGGGCGAGGAGCACCGCCCGACGGGTGCTCGGGAGGGAAGCCAGAGGAGCCTCGAGGGGGGTCCCGGTCACGGCAGGATCAGGTGGACGTCGCCGAACTCGTGCCAGAGGTACCCCTCGGCCAAGGCGGCGGCGTAGGAGCGTTCGAGCAGCTCACGGCCCCCCACCGCCTCCAACATCGCCAGGTGGGAGGCCTCGGGCTCGTGCCAGCCGGTCAGCAGGCCATCGACGGAGCGGACCCAGCGGTCCGGTGCGACCACGGTCTCGGTCCAACCGCTGCCGGCGTTGACCGAGCCGGTGGAGTCCACCACGGTCTCGAGGGAGCGCACCACCGTGGTCCCCACGGCGATGATCCGCCCCCCATGGCGACGGGCGTCGTTGATCCGGCGGGCGGAGACCTCACCGATGCGGAAGAACTCGGGGTACGGCGGCTCGGAAGCCTCGAGAGACGCCACACCGGTGTGGAGCAACACCGGGACCACCCCGACGCCCTTGGCCACCAGGCGAAGGATCACCTCGGGGGTGAAGGGACGTCCGGCGCTCGGCATCTCGGCCGAGCCGGGCTCGGTGGCGTAGACGTTCTGGTACATGGTGATCGGCCAGTCCCCCTGTACGTAGCCGTAACGGATCGGGCTCCCGTGCCGGGACAGGTAGGCGGGAAGCGGGCCGGGCAGGTCGATCGTGGCCACCCAGAGGCGCACGCCGTGGGGGTGGGTGGCGTAGGGGGTGAGCAGGACCAGTCGGCCTCCAGCCGGGAGCTCGTAGGCGTCACCGGCGGAGGCGGTGAGGTGGGGCAAGCCGCCGATGCGGAGCTCGACGGACCAGAGGTCGGCCGGCAGCCGGGTGGAGAGGTGGACCGAGCTCCCCGGTCCGGCGGGCCCGGTGGCCGGCAGGCTGGCGGCGAGGGTCCCCGAGGTGTTGATGACCACCACGTCGCCGTCGTTCAGGTGGGAGGGGAGGTCAAAGAACGTCGTGTGCTCCAGGGTTCCCCGGCCCCGTGTCGCCACCATCATGCGCACCGCGTCGCGGGTGAGTCCCCGGGCTTCGGGTGGCTGACCGGCCTCGAGCTGCGGCGGGAGGTCGAACGACAACGGGGCCAGCGGCACCGGCGAAGGTTGGTCCTCGAGGGTGCCGGTCATCATGCACCCGCCGAGGCGAGGTCGCTGGCCCGGTAGCGCCCGCTCGGCTGGTCGCCTTCGATCAGGTGGAGAAGGACCGGCACCACGGTCGCCGGAAGGGGCCTGTCCGAGATGTCCTCGCCCGGAAAGGCCTCCTGATGCATCCGGGTGCGCATGTCACCGGGGTCCACCACCCAGGTCCGCACCGCGGGTTCCTCCACGGCCAGGACGGCGGAGAGGTGGTCGAGTGCGGCTTTGGATGATCCGTAGCCACCCCACCCCTCGTAAGCCTCGACCGAGGCGTCGGAGGTGACATTCAGGATGCGGGGTTCCGTCGACTGGCGGAGAAGCGGGAGGGACGCCTGGATCAGCGCCAACGGCGCCAGGGCGTTCACCTCGTAGGCCCGCCGGAGTTCGTCGAGCGGGTAGGCGGCGAGCGCAGGCAACGGGGTCGCGCCCAGGACACTGGCATTGTTCACCACCAGGTCGACACCCCCGAGTCCGCCGGCGGCGCCGATGAGCTGCCTTCGGTGCTCCGGGTCGGCGATATCGCCTGCAACGGCCGCGATCCGGGCACCCGGGGCCGTCTCCCCGACTCGGCGGGCCGCCCGCTCCAGCGCGTCGGCGTCGCGACCGTCAAGCACCAGTGACCATCCCCGGTCGGCCAGTCCGGTGGCCAGTGCCTCCCCCAAGCCCCGGGAGGCCCCGGTCACGATCGCCACGGTCATCGCACGGCACCTCCTCGGTCGGCCTCCCGGCAATCCTATCCAATAAAGGTAGAAGAAGCTATCTTTATTCCTCCTCATAACTCGGTCACTTCCTGACCGGTTTCGCGGTGCAGGATGGGCGGCACTGGCGAGACAACGGCTCGCCCGATAGCGAGGAGCAGGCTAGATGGACTTCAAACTTGAGCTGGTCGCCGTCCCTGTCGCCGATGTCGACCGGGCCAGGCCTTCTACGTCGACCAGGTCGGCTTCAATCCGGTTCGGCCTGCTCGATCGCCATCGGCGAGGGGATCGTGGACTCGACGCCGGGCTCGCTCAAGGGCCTCCAGCTCGTGGTGCACGACGTCGAGGCGGCACGGGCCGAGTTGGTCGCCCGGGGCGTCGAGGTGGGTGACGTCCAGCGGTTCGACTGGGGCTCGTTCGTCTTCTTCGAGGACCCGGACGGGAACGGCTGGTCGGTCCAGCAGATCCCCGACCGCACCTGAGATCGACCCGCCGAGGCGCGGCCGTTCAGACGCCCGGGAAGACAGCCCGCAAGTCGTCGATGGAGACGTCGGGGCTGGGTACGGTGATCCTTCCCCCGTGCTCGTCGTCGAGCCGCCCGTAGACGAGGCGGATCAACGAGGCGGCAGGGAGCTCCAAGGGATCGCGGGCTGTCGCCTCCGACGTCCCGAGCTCCACTCCCCCTTCGGCGACCTCCAGGTCGAACCGTCGCTCGGGCGCCGAAGTCTCGATGGGGAGGCGGAACGTCCGACCTTGTGACTTTCCCACCCGGGCGACCATCCGGTCGAGCCCGTCGATAATCAAGGTCACGGCATCGGGCGACAGCTCAACGGTCGGGTCAAGGGCCACCGCCACGTCCCAGGTGTGGATGGCGTGCTCGCTGATCCGCATGCCCAGCAGGCTGCCGGCGTCCAGGGACATCCCGAAGAGATCGACATGGAACCCGGCCAGCTGATCATCACTGAGGCTCTCGAGCCGATCGACGAACGCCTCGTTCGCCGCCAGGGAGTCGCGGACCTGTGCTTCGGGGTCGCGGGCGTCCCAGGTGCTCCACACGGCGGGGAACGACTCGGGACCTGGCGGCGTGTCGCCCTTGAGGCCGGCGAGCAGGATCTCCGCGAAGATCTCCGCCTGGGACCCGAGATGCGACAGGACCTGGGCGATCGACCATTCCGCGTCGTAGGAGGTCGAACGGATCTGTTCGGGGCCGAGGGGTCGCACCAATCCCGACAGTCGTTCGTGGGAGGCACGCAGGGCACCGATGTATTCCGATGATGAGCGGGTGGGACCAGCTGGGGTGGCGGGCATGGCTCGTCCCTTCGGTGGATCCTCGTCTGCCACGATATGCGGATCGTTCCGGCGCCCGACCGTTTGGGTCGGACAGTCCGGACCGACGGCGCCCTCAGCGGGCCTGGATGTACTCGACCAGCTCGTTGCGGTCCTTCTCGAGCTCACCGATCCGGCTCTTGACCACGTCCCCGATGCTGACCACTCCGGCCAGCACCCCATCATTGACGACCGGCACGTGACGGATGCGACGGTCGGTCATGATGGCCATGAGGGTCTCGACGTCGTCGTCCATCGAGCAGGTGTGCACGGTCGTCGACATGATGGAGGAAACCGGGTCGCCGAGCAGCTCGGCCTTTCGATCGGCGAGCCGGCGCACGATGTCGCGCTCCGAGACGATTCCGTCGATGTGCTCGCCATCGGCGGATACGACCAGGGCTCCGATGCCGTGACGGGCAAGCTCCGCTACCGACTCTGCGATCGTGGCGCCTCCCTTAATGGTGGCGACAGCGGCCCCCTTTTGCTCCAGCAGCTTCGAGACACGCATGGACGTGCTCCTCTCCGCGGTCCGGGCGGTCGCCCCGGGATGCCTGCCGGTCGCCATCGTGTCGGCAGTAGCGGGGCGGAGTCTCGGACCGTCATCTCGTCGGCTCACCCAGCTTACGGACGTCCCGTGGCGATTGCGAGGGGTTTGTCGCCGGCCGCCCGATGGCCTGGGCCTGTCCGTGCCTACCTGATCAAAGGACCTTGGAGAGGAAGGTCCGGGTGCGCTGGTGCTGGGGGTCGGTGAGCACGGTGGTGGGGTCGCCCGCTTCCACCACCACCCCGGCGTCCATGAACACGACGGCGTCCCCCACTTCACGGGCGAACCCCATTTCGTGGGTGACGACCACCATGGTCATGCCGTCGTCGGCCAGACCCCGCATGACGTCCAGGACGTCCCCGACCAGCTCGGGGTCCAGGGCCGAGGTGGGTTCGTCGAAGAGCATCAGCTTGGGCTCCATGGCCAGGGCCCGTGCAATGGCCACCCTCTGCTGCTGACCGCCCGAGAGCTGAATCGGGTAGGCACCCTCCTTGTCGGCAAGGCCGACGCGAGCCAGCAGCTGATGGGCTCGCTCTGACGCCTGCTCGGCGCTCTGACCCTTGACTCGCACCGGGCCTATCGTCACATTGTCGATCACCTTCATGTGGGGGAAGAGGTTGAAGCGCTGGAAGACCATGCCGATCCGGGAGCGGGCCTCGCAGACCTCATGATCGCGCAGCTCGTAGAGCTTGTCGCCATGCTGGCGGTAGCCGACGAGATTGCCGTCGACGGACAGGCGTCCGGCGTCGACCTTCTCGAGGTGGTTGATACAGCGGAGGAATGTGCTCTTGCCCGAACCCGACGGCCCGATGAGGCAGAGGACCTCGCCGGCGTCGACCGAGAGGGTGATCCCCTTCAGCACTTCGAGGCGCCCGAAGGATTTGCGGACCCGTTCGGCCTGGACCATGGCCGGTCGACCGTCGACGGGTCGTTGGCTCGTCGCGTCGGTGCTCACCGAGTTTGTCCGGGAAGCGCACTCGGGAGTTCACCGCCGCCGACGCCCGGGGTCTCGGCGGCGAAGTCCTTCGGGCGGAGGGCGAAGACGTTGCGGGCGATCAGCTCGAACACCCGCGGGGTGCGGGGCCGGGCCGCCCCCCGCGAATACCGGCGCTCGACGAAGTACTGACCCACCGTGAGGATCGAGGTGAGGATGAGGTACCAGATGCTGGCCACGATGAGCAGTGGCACCGTTTGGTAGGTGCGGGAGTAGATCGCCTGGGCGGCGTAGAGGAGCTCGGCCACGGTCACCACGCTGGCCAAGGACGAGGTCTTGAGCATCGATATGACCTCGTTGCCCGTCGGCGGGATGATGATCCGCATGGCTTGGGGGAGGATGATGAGCCTGAGGGACTGGGTCCGGCGCATCCCGATGGACTGTGCGGCCTCGATCTGGCCCTCGTCGACCGACAAGATGCCGGCCCGGACGATCTCGGCCATGTAGGCGCCCTCGTTGAGGCTCAGGCCGATGACCGCCGCCAGAAAAGGGGTCACCAGCACGTTCGCGTTGAGATGGACGATGCCCGGCCCGAACGGGACCCCGAGGCTCAGCTGCGGGAAGAGATAGCTGATACCGACGTACCAGAAAAGGAGCTGCACCAGCACGGGGGTGCCACGAAAGAACCAGATGTAGACCCAGCTCGTACCCGAGAGCAGCCAACTGGCCGACAACCGCATGATGGCCAGGATGATGCCCAGGAAGATGCCGGCCGCCATGGCGATCACGGTCAGCTCGATCGTGACCACTAGCCCCTTGAGGATGGGCGTGGAGAAGAAATACTGCCCGACGACGTCCCACTGGAACCGGCTCTGGACTTGGCCGCCCCGCTTCACGCTGGAGAAGAACAGGGTGTGGATCATCATGGCCACCAGCACCAGCAGCACCGCGCTGGCCACCCAGCGCCCCGGATGGCGGACCGGGATCGCCTTGATGGGCTCGTCGACCGGCTCGTCGGCTCCGTCGGTGGCCCCCGGGTGGAGCGGCGTCCCGGCGCGCGAGGTTCCGGCCGGGCCCGATGCTGACGAAGGCATGGTGAGCGGCGGCCTCGGCGCGTGATCGCCCAGAGGCCTCGAGTGACTCGGGCCGACTAGCTCGTGGCTCCGTTGATCTCGGGACGGCTGATGGCACCCGCCTGGATGCCCCACTTCTTGAGAATCTTCAGGTAGATGCCGTCGGAGATGAGCTGACCGATGGCGCCATCGACTGGCCGGGTCAACCCGAGGCCCTTCGGCAGCGCGATCCCGTAGGGCGCAACCTCAAAGGCCTGCCCGCTGTTCGCGAACTGGCCGTTGGATTGGGACACGATGTAGGCGGCGACCTGAGAGTCGGCGAAGCCGACCTGGGCTCGTCCGCTCGAGACGGCGAGGTTGGCCGAGTTCTGGTCCTGGAAGGTCAGGACCTTCACCGCTCCCTTCCCCGCCCTCTTGCAGGCCTTGGCCTGGGTCTGGGCATCGGTCTGCTCGGTCGTGCCCGACTCGACGGCCACCGAATGGCCACAGAGGGCGCTCAGCCCGTTCGGTTTGTAGGAGCTGCCAGACCTGACATAGTAGCCCTCCCCCGCCTGGAAGTAATCGACGAAGTCGACCACCTTCTGGCGGGCCTTGGTGTCGGTGAAGGACGACAGACCGACGTTGTACTTGCCGGACTGGAGGGCCGGGATGATGGTGTCGAAGGTTGCGTTGGTCTCGGTGACTTTGACACCCAGTACCTGCCCGATGGCCTTGCCCAGGTCGGCGTCCATGCCGATGATGGTGGAGCCGTCGCTGGCGATGAACTCGTCAGGGGCGTAGGTGGCGTCCATGGCGACGGTGAGGCCGGTGCTCTGGACCGACGAGGGCACGGTGGCGGCCAGCGTCGCGTCCTTCGGAGCCGTCGGGATGTTGGTCGACGTGGCGGCTCCCGCCCCACCCGCACCCGCCAGTCCCACGAACAGCGTGCCCGTTGCGACGGCTGCACCCCCAGTGATCAAACACCCGCGAAATCTGCTCAAGCGCACCATGGTCCTCCTTATCCCCCCAGCTTGTGGACGAAAGTGTGCCACGTGGCCCAGTCCCAGGCAGTTCAGCGGGTTCATCGACCCGGGTCCGGGCCGATATGGCCCCCTTGCAGGGCCGACGACCGCATCGAGGTGGGCCGGAATGCTCGACACGGGTGGACTGTGGCCGGGCCGCTCCCCGTAGGCTCGGCCCGGTGGGTGCCTCGTGAATCCACCGTCCGTCGCCGGAGCCTGCCGTGGGTGAAGTCGACGGGGTTCGTTACGGCACCCGCCAAGGGCGCCGGGTGCTGGTGGCCACCGTGCTCGGCTCGGGCATGGCGGCGCTGGACGCCACCGTGGTCAACGTGGCCCTGCCGGCGATCGGGAAGACCTTCGGGGCCCAGGTGGCGGGGCTCCAGTGGGTGCTGACCTCATATCTCATCACGCTGTCCGCCTTCATATTGATCGGTGGTTCGCTCGGCGACATCTTCGGCCGGCGCCGCGTGTTCCTGATCGGGGTGGCGTGGTTCAGCGGGGCCTCCGTCCTCTGCGCGGTGGCACCGACGTTGGGCGTGCTCATCGGGGCCCGGGCCCTGCAGGGCATGGGCGGGGCGCTCCTTGTTCCGGGCAGCCTGTCCATCATTGAGGCCAGCTTCATCCCTGACGACCGGGGCCGGGCGATCGGAGCGTGGTCCGGGCTGGGCGGTGTTGCCACCGCCGTCGGTCCGCTGGTCGGGGGCTGGCTCATCACCGCGGTGTCTTGGCGCCTCATCTTCCTGATGAACCTGCCGATGGCGGTCCTCGTCCTCGCCGCGTCGCGCCACATACCTGAGTCCCGGGACCCCACCGCCTCCCGCAAGGTCGACTGGCTCGGGGCGTCGCTGATCGCAGTCGGCCTGGCCGCCACCACGTACGCGCTGATCGAGGGTCCGAGCCCGGGCTCCTCAACGGCCGTGGTCGCGGTGTGCGCCGCCGTCGGCATGCTCGCGCTGGTGGCCTTCGTGCTCGTCGAGATGCGGACCGACGTGCCGATGCTGCCGCTCACGATCTTCCGATCCCGACAATTCTCGGTTTCCAATGTGGTGACCCTGGTCGTGTACGCCGCTTTGGGGGGGGTGCTCTTCCTCCTCGTCGTCGACCTCCAGGAGGTGCTCGGCTACTCGGCGCTCGCCGCCGGGGCCTCGCTGCTGCCGATCACCATCTTGATGCTGCTCCTCTCCGCCCGCGCCGGTCAGCTCTCCCAGCGGATCGGTCCCCGGCTCCCGATGACCCTCGGGCCTCTGATGATGGCGGCCGGTCTGGTCCTCATGTCGCGGATCGACGCCAACAGTTCCTACTTCACCGTCATCCTGCCAGCGCTGGTCGTGTTTGCCCTGGGGCTGGCGCTCACCGTGGCGCCGCTCACGACGACCGTCCTGGGTGCCGTCGACGCCCACCAATCCGGCATCGCCTCGGGGGTGAACAACGCGGTGGCCCGGGTCGCTGGACTGCTGGCGGTGGCTCTCATTCCCCCGCTCGCCGGGATCACGGGAGCGGCCTACACCGAGCCCGTGCGGTTCTCCCACGGGTTCCACACCGCGGTGATGATCGGTGCTGTCCTCTGCCTGGCCGGGGCCATCATCGCCGGCCTGGGCATCGTCAACCCACCCAGGGCCGCGGGCGGACCCTCCGAGGAGGAGCTGGCCCAGGGACCGGTGACGTCCTGTCAGCTCGACGCCCCGAGTTTGGGGTCGGGCCCTGAGGGCTCCGCCTGATGCATGCTGGGGGGACTGAACTGGAGCCCCCCTGGAAGGTGCGAGGCCGTGGACGACGAGGTGATCGAGGTCATCGTTGAAGTGCCTTCGGGTAGCCGCAACAAGTACGAGTACGACCACGAGCGCCATATCATCCGGCTGGATCGGCGGCTTTTCACCGCGACCGTCTACCCGGCGGACTACGGCTTCGTGCCCGACACCCTCGCCCTCGACGGGGATCCGCTTGATGCCCTCGTGCTGGTCGCCGACGCCACGTTCCCCGGGTGCCTGGTCCACGCGCGGGCCTTGGGGGTGTTCTGGATGCGCGACGAAATGGGCCCCGATGCCAAGCTGATCACGGTGCTTCACCGGGACCCGATCTGGGACTCGGCCAGGGACATCGCGGACGTACCCGGCCACTTGCTCGATGAGATCGAGCACTTCTTCTCCATCTACAAGGATCTCGAACCGGGGAAGCAAACCGAGACCGCTGGATTCGAAGGGCGTCGTGCCGCACTCGCCGAACTCGAGTCGTGCCGGGCCCGTTACGCAGCCGGCGACGTGAGAGGGACTGGACCACGGTGACTCCGCCAAAGGGCAAGACCGCGAAAGCCGCCAAGACCGCTGCGGCGGGGTTGAAACCGTCGGGAGCCGCTGAGGCCAAACGGACCATCGTCGAGATCGACGGGCACGAGTTGGCTCTCTCGAACCTGGACAAGGTGCTCTATCCGGGCTCGGGCTTCACCAAAGGCGACGTGATCGACTACTACGTGAGGGTGGCGCCGGTCCTGTTGCCTCACTTGGCCGACCGGCCGCTGACCATGCGCCGATTCCCCGACGGAGTCGACGGTCAGTCTTTCTACGCCAAACATCTCCCGCGCGGCACCCCCCCGTGGATTCGCCACGCGGCCATGCCCCGGAGTCCCGGGAGCAAGGACCCGACCTCGGTCGAGTTCGTAATCCTCGGCGATCTCGGCTCCCTGGTGTGGGCGGCGAACCTGGCATCGCTCGAGATCCACGTGCCGATGTGGCGCATCGGGCCCGACGACCGACCGGAGCCCCCTGACCTGATGGTGTTCGACCTGGACCCTGGACCTCCGGCCACCATCGTCGAGTGCTCGCAGGTCGCGCTGATCCTGGCCGACGTGCTGCGGGATTCCCGGGGGCTGACCGCGTACCCGAAGACCAGCGGGTCCAAGGGAATGCAGCTGTACATGGGGCTGCCTCCCGAGGCACGGAGCGAGACCTGGGAGGCCGGGAGGCCCCGGGAGGAGGCGAAGGTCCTGGCCGAACAACTGGCCCGGGAGCACCCGGACCTGATCGTGTCGAACATGAGTAAGGAGATCCGAGCGGGTCGAGTGCTGATCGACTGGAGCCAGAACCACGTCGCCAAGACGACCATTGCTCCCTACTCGTTGCGGGCCCGACCCGATCCGACGGTCTCTACTCCCCTCACCTGGGAGGAGGTCGCTCGCTGCGCCGAGGGAGGCAAGGGAGCGGCTGAGGAGCTTCGCTTCCTCCCTGACGCGGTCCTCGAGCGGGTCGATCGCCTCGGAGATCTCTTCTCGGCCTTGGTGGAAGATGACTGAGCCCGCCAAGCGCGCCAAACGCTCCGAGCCCGCAAAGCGCGCCGTTCCCGGTGGGGCGAAGAAGGCAGACGCGTCCGCGCGGAAGGGTGGGAAGTCCGCACCGCTGCCGGTGATGCCCCCGGTCTCGCCCATGCTGGCCAAGTTGAGCCGGGGCCTCCCCCAGGAGGACGGCCTCGTCTACGAGCCCAAATGGGACGGCTTTCGCTGTATCGCCTTTCGGAACGGCGACTGGATCGAACTCGGCAGCCGCAACGAGCGTCCGCTCACCCGCTACTTCCCCGAGCTGGTCGAGGCCTTCGCCACCGAGCTGCCGGACCGTTCGGTGATCGACGGGGAGATCGTCATCGTGGGGGACAACGGTCTCGACTTCGACGCACTCCTCCAGCGGATCCACCCGGCGGCTTCCCGGGTGCGGTTGCTCGCCGAGACGACGCCTGCCTCCTTCGTAGCCTTCGATCTCCTGGCCATGGGTGACGATGACCTGCGGACGACCCCCTTCGCCGAGCGCCGGCGTCTTCTCGAGGTCGCGCTCGGGGCCGCCGGCCCGGTCGTCCACCTGACGCCAGCGACCGACGACCCCGACCTGGCCCGCACCTGGTTCTCAAGCTTCGAAGGAGCAGGCCTCGACGGGGTGGTGGCCAAGCGGACGGACCTTCCCTACCGAGAAGGTGACCGGGCCATGGTGAAGGTGAAGCACGAGCGGACCGCGGACTGCGTGGTCGGCGGCTTCCGCTGGCACAAGCAGGAAGGGGTGGGCTCGCTGCTCCTCGGGCTCCACGACGACGACGGCGTACTGCGACGCGTCGGGATCTGCGCGTCGTTCAGTGCCTCCCGGCGCCGAGAATTGGTCGACGAGCTCGAGCCCTACCGTGTGGCTGATCGGGAGGCCCACCCGTGGCACGGTCTGGAGGGTGAGGGGATGGCGGCCAGCCCCGATGCGGCCCACAGCCGGTGGAATGCCGGGCGCGACCTCTCCTGGGAGCCGGTGCGGCCCCAGCTGGTGTGCGAGGTCGCCTACGACCACCTCCAGGGCGAGCGCTTCCGGCACGGCACCTCCTTCAAACGCTGGCGGCCCGACCGCGACCCGGCTTCGTGCACCTTCGCCCAGCTCGACACCCCGGTCCCGCTGGCCCTGGCCGTGGTGTTCGGCCAGTAGGCGAGCTGGAGGGACCGTGCCGCCGGGCCCGTCCTTGTAGCCTCGTCGCCGGTTGCGCTCGAGCCGCGGGCGGGCCAGGGAGGACGGCACATGGCATTCCCGCGAGAAGAGGTGCAGGCGACGGTGGACCGCTACCACGAGTTGCGCCGGCGCATCGACGACGGCGAGGTGGAGCAGGCCTTCGGAGTCCTGGCCGACTTCTACACCGATGACGCTGTGTACGTGGACGCCTCCTGGGGCCGCATCGAGGGGAAGGCGGCCATCGCCAACTGGCTCGTCGAGTCGATGGTGGGCCTGGGCGACTGGAAGTTCCCGGTCGAGCTCACTGCGATCGAGGGCAACGACGTGGTCGTCAAGTGGACGCAGATCCTCCCGGTGACCCGGCCGGACGGGACGCCCTACACCCAGTCCGGCTATTCACGGCTCATCTACGCCGGGAACGGCAAGTTCTCCTACGAGGAGGACACCTACAACATGGTCCACGTCCTGGAGGACCTGGCAGCCAGCGGGTGGCAGCCCACCGAGCCGATGAACCTGCCCCCCGAGCACCCGAACCGGGACTGGTCCGTCCCGGGGTGATGGCACCGTGCGGAGGCGGCTCGCGGGGCTCGGCCGGTCAAACCTGGTCGAGCTGGCTCAAATTTGGTCGAGCTGGCCGGTCAGGTAGTCGTGGTAGGCGCCGAGGTCCAAGAGGCCGTGTCCCGAGTAGTTGAAGAGGATGACCCGGTCCTCGCCGGTCTCCTTGGCCGCGAGTGCCTCGTCGATCACCGCCCTGATGGCGTGACCGGTCTCGGGCGCCGGCAGGGTGCCCTCGGTCCGTGCGAATTGCACGGCGGCGTCGAAGACCTTGCCCTGGGGATACGCGGTCGCCCGCATACGGCCCGCCTTGACCAGCCCCGAGATGATCGGCGAGTCGCCGTGGTAGCGCAGTCCACCGGCGTGGATGGACGGCGGGATGAACTCGTGGCCCAGTGTGTACATGGGCAGGAGGGGCGTCATCCCGGCCACGTCCCCGAAGTCGTACTCGAAGCTCCCCTCCGTGAGGGTGGGGCAGGACGAGGGCTCGACCGCCAGCAGCTCCACCTGGGCGTCGGGCACGAACGGGAGGGCGATCCCGCCAAGGTTGGAGCCCCCGCCACAGCTGCCGATGACGATGTCCGGACGCTCCTCGCCGGCCAGCGCCAGCTGGTCCTTGGCTTCGAGCCCGATCACCGTCTGATGCAGGAGCACGTGGTTCAGCACCGAGCCGAGGGCGTAGTGGGAGTCCTCGCGGCTGACCGCGTCCCGGACGGCGTCGCTGATCGCACTGCCGAGGGAGCCGGGGTGATCCGGGTCGTCGACCGGTGAGGGGACCACCTCACCACCCCAGACCTCCATCATCGTGCGCCGGTAGGGCTTCTGGTTGTACGAGGCCCGGACCATGTAGACCTTGCATTCGAGGTCGAAGAGGGCGGTCGCGAAGGACAGCGCGCTCCCCCACTGCCCGGCCCCGGTCTCGGTGGTGAGCCGGGGGATCCCCTCCTGCTTGTTGTAGAAGGCCTGGGGGACCGCAGTGTTTGGCTTGTGGGATCCGGCCGGGGAGACCGACTCGTCCTTGTAGTAGATGCGGGCCGGGGTCCCGAGCGTCCGTTCGAGCCGCTCGGCCCGGACGAGCGGTGTCGGGCGCCACAGCCGGAGGACGTCGAGCACCTCGCCGGGGACGTCGATCCACGGGTCGGTCGAGACCTCCTGGGCGATCAGGGCCATGGGGAACAGCGGCGCAAGATCCTGGGGACCGAGCGGTTCGCGGGTGCCTGGGTGCAGCGGGGGCTGCAAGGGCTCGGGGAGGTGGGGCGTCACGTTGAACCAGGCGGACGGCACGCTCTCGGAGGGAAGGTTCCAGCGCATGACGGCTCCTCTGGTCGACCGATCTCGGCGCTCCGCAACATAGTTCGCCACCGACGCCCCGTCACCGGTGGTCCGAGGGTCGGCTCGGTGCTCCAGCGGCCACGTCCGCTCCCCGGTGGCGATCCCCGCGGACCCCGCCGGGGCGTGCGCAAGGACGACGTGGCCGGTGGCCGGTGGTCACGGGCGGGAGAATGGCCGGGAACCGGAGTGGGCGCCCGGTCCGGTCCGGGGCGATTCGGCTCAGCCGAACGGCGAGAGGCCGCCGCCCGACGAGCCGCTGCCGCCCGGCAGGAGCCCCCCGACGCCACCGCCCGGGACCAGCGACCCGCCGCCCACACCGCTGGACGACTGGGACTGTTGCTGCTCCTCGCTCTGGGACTCGAGCGTCACGGGCTTGGTCTGCCGGAGGTTGCCGACGTAGTAGGTGAGCTGGACGGTCTGGCCGGGCTTGGTCTTCGACAGCACGCTCTGGAGCTGATCGGCCGAGGTCACCGGGTTCGAGTCGACGGCCACGATGACATCACCCTCCTGGAGCCCGGCTGTGTCGGCCGGAGACCCCGGCAGCACGCTGAGGATCACGGCGCCCTGGGAGGGGGTGAAACCGTACTGCTGCTGGAGCTGGGAGGTCAGGGTGGTGACGTCCACGCCGAGCACCCCACCGCCGGTGTTGACCGTGCCGCCCCTCTGCAGCTCGCTCAGCAGGGCCTCCAGCGACGACGATGGGATGGCGAAGCCGATGTTCTGGGCGTTCGAGCCGTCGCTTGCGGTGCCGGCCACGGCCGTGTTCATGCCGATGACCTGACCAGCGGTGTCGATGAGCGGGCCACCCGAGTTCCCCGGGTTGATGGCGGCGTCGGTCTGGATCATGTCGGTGAGCGTCTCGGTGGCCGACGAGGTCGCGTCGCCGGCGGTCACCGTCCGGCCGAGGGCCGAGACGATGCCCTGGGTCACCGTCGGGGTCCCGGCGGCCAGACCGAGGGCGTTGCCGATGGCGACGGCGCCGTCGCCGACCACCAACTTGTTCGAGTCGCCGAAGGTGATCGTCGGCAGACCCGAAGCAGCCTTGATCTGCAGCAGGGCCGCGTCCTTCGACGGATCGGCCCCGACCAGGGTGGCCGGCTGGGCCTTCGTCGTCCCGGACTCGGTGACGGTGATGGTGCCCCCACCCTCGGCCAAGGACACGACGTGGTTGTTGGTGATCACCTCGCCGTTGGACGAGATGATCATCCCGGTCCCCTGGTCCTCTTCGCCCTGGTTCTTCACGTCGATCGAGACGACGGCGGGGAGCACCTCGTGGACGAGCCGGGGGATCGACACGTTCCCGCTGAGCACGGCGGCCCCGGGACTGGCGTTCCCCTCCCTGATCGTCACGGTGGAGGTGGTGCCCGAGGTGTTCCCCCGGGCGGCCCAGGCCACCGCGGCGCCGACGGCGCCCCCGATCAGGGCGGCGACGACGGCCACTGCGAGCCAGGTCCGCATGGCGTGGGACGGGCGCGTGGGCCCAGCCGCCGGGCCGCCAGCCCCGGCGCTGTCCGGTCCCCTCGGATAAGCCGGGCCGCCGGGACCCAGGGGCATCGCCGGGGTCGGGGCGGTCCCGCCGCCGGCTCCAGCCACGGCGCCGGCGCCGGCGGCGCCGGCCATGGGGATCGGCCACGCCGGGTTTGGCCGGACCGGCTGGAGGCCGGTCGCCTCCTGGTGCCAGGGCGGCAAGGATCCGGGCTGGTCCGGCGGACCACCCCACGGCCCGTAGCCCATCGGGGGGACGGCGGGGACCGCAGCGGCTCCGGGCCCGGACATTCGGTCCGCCCCGAGCCAGCGGCTCGCCTCGGGCTCATCGGTCCCAGGACCCCCGGCCGATGCCACCGCCTTGGTCGGCGACGTGGGATCCGTGGCCGGCGTCGGCCCGGCCTCAGGGACCGGATCGGTCGGGCGCTGCCCTGCCGCGTCGACCGCGGCCGGGTGGGGGTCGGGCGGGGCGGTCGCGGTCTCGTCTGCCTGCTCGCCAGGGCTCCCGGTCGCGGGGGTCTCGAGTTCCCGGCCGGAGGCTCCCGGCGGCTCCCGGGGCGCGTCGGGACCATCCCCGCGATCAGCGAAGTCTTCAGGCATTGCGGTCCTCCTGAACGGACAGTCGTGTCCGCCGCACCAGTTTCCCGCTGCCGCCTCTCCGGGCCGCCACTCGGGACGCGGCGACATGTTACAAGCGGTGAGACCGCCCTGTGGGCGCGGGCCGCAGCCCCCGTGCTCGATGGGGACCTCCGAGCGCAAGTGGGTCCGGGGAGGCACTAGCGTGACCGCCGAAATGCCTCGCCGCATCGAGATCGAACTGACGAGCCGGATGGTGGAGGGGACTTGGACCTGGCGCGCCGCTGGGGCTCGCCAGCCCAAGGGCACCGTGGGTAGCGACCTGGTGCCGGCCGACGCCCGGGTCGGCGGGGTCTACCGGGCCGAGATCGAGACCGGCATCGAGGGCATCGACGTGGTGGCCGTCCTGACGGCCAGGCCTGAAAAGGCCACCGACAAGAAGGACGACCGGATCGAGGTCATCGGTGTGCCCCGCCAAGGTCCCGACGTGTCGGTGACCCTGGCGCCGGGATCGCGCCGCCGTCGGGACGGCGAGGACCGCCCCCGCCGCCGCGACGGCGGTGACCGTCCCCGCCGGGGTGAGGGCGACGAACGGCGTGGGCGCCCCGAAGGCCCGTCCCGGCGCCCGGCGGCCAGTCGGCGTCCTACCGCGGGGCGGGCCCGGCCCGAAGGCACCGAGGAGCGACGGAGCGGGAGCGACGGTGACGGGCACCGGCCGGCGCCGGCACCGGCCGCCCGGCGCGACCGCCGGCAGACCGTCTCGACGACGCATCGCAATGCGATGCTGGGCGAGCTGCCGCCCGAGCAGCTCCCGGTAGCCGAGCAATTGCTCCGGGGGGGGATCCCGGCGGTGCGTCAGGCGATCGCCGAGCAGAGTGCCAGGGCCACGGCGGAGGGCGGCCTGCCGGCGAACGGCGAAGCCCTCCTGGCCATGGCCGAGAAGCTCCTCCCGGCGGTCAACCTCGCCAACTGGAAGGACCGGGCCACCTCGGCCCAGTCCGCCGGCAAAGAGCTCCGCCTCCGCGAGCTCCGTGCGGTGGTTGCCGCCTCTCGCACCGTGACGCTCGACGACGAGGGCAGGGCGCTGGCCAAGGCGCTGCGGGACTCGCTCGAACACCGGGTGACCGCCCTACGCGACGACTGGGTGGCCCGGATGGTTACCGCCTTGGACGCCGGCCGGGTGCTCGACGCGCTGCGCACAGCCTCCCGGGCGCCGGAGCCGTCGACCCGCCTGCCGGCCGAGCTGGCCGTGCGGATCGCCCAGGCGGTCGGTGCCGCCATGACCGCCGAGCTCGAACCCTCCGAGTGGTTGGCCCTCCTGGACGCAACGATCGAGTCACCGGTCCGCCGCACGGTGAAGCCGGCCGGCATCCCCCCGGTCCCCGAGGTGGAGGCGGCGGCGCGCAAGGCGGCGGGACTGGTCCCGGAGCTGGCGAAACTGCTCGGCCTGCGCATCCCGCCGCCGCCGCCCCGCCGCGTGATCACCCGGCGGGAGCCCCTCATCCCAGCGACCGGTGGAGGACGAGCAGCCGCGCCCTGAAGCCGGCCGTCTCGAGCAGCTGCTTGGTCGCCCGGTCACCGGGCAGGGCCACCGAGTCCACGTCCGAGCATCCCCGCTCGGTGAACCAGTCGAGCAGGCCGTTGATGAGCGCCCCCCCCACCCCCACCTGACGGGCCCCGGGCTCGACGTAACAGCAGTCGATCCTCCCGACGTGCCGGGTCTGACCCTCGACGAGGTGCCCGGTACCGACGCCGACGATCACGCCCTCGTAGACGCCGACCAGCAGGATCCGCGAGGGGTCGCCCGAGGCCCACGCGTCGACCAGCGCCTCGGGGTCGGACCTGCCCTCGGTGCCCGGGGTGCCGTGGGCGGCAGTCGGCACGGCGCCGAGCACCGCCAGCAGCTCGCCACCCCGGACGGTCCCCGCCTCGGTCTGGGCCGCCGCCACCAGCTCGACGCAGCGGGCCAGGTCGCCGGGCGCCGCGGTGCGGACCGACTCCACCGTTCCCTCCGCCCCGCCCTCAGGCCGTCGGGTCGGGGACCCCGGGGGTGCCCTCGGTCCCGAGGAGCTGCTGGGCCCGGTGCAGGATGGTCCGGCGCCGCCGGGTGGCCGCCTCGTGCCGGTAGACGGCCTCGAGCTCGCCCGGGCCGAGCCCGTCGAGCCGACGCACCACCTGGGACGCCGAGAGGGCCTCGTAGTCGGGAATTGCCAGGTCCACGGCGCCCTCTGGGACCGGCGGCGCCCCGGAGGTCGCTGGGGCCGGTGGTCGGGCGGCCTCGGGCGCCCCCGTCGTGCTGGGCCCAGCGGTGTCGGCGGGCCCGGCCGGGGAGGGGGCTTGGGGGACGGCACCGGCCGGGCGGCAGGTGTGGACGGTCGTCGACGCCGGCCCCAGGTCCGGTCGGGGCGCCCCGGTGGGTTCGGGGGCGGCGGGCGGTCGGGCCAGCTCGTCGAGGTCGGCGGCCATCCGGCGCATCAGCTCGCGGTGCCCGCGGTTGACCACGAATTCGCCGACCGTCCGGGCGTTGCGGATGTGGGTGACGAGCCACCGACGGCTCTTGGCGGCGAACTCGGGGAGGTCCTCGACAGCGGTGAGGACCATTCCGGCCGGCCCGAAAACCAGGACGTCGAGGGTTCGCTGGGTCAGCGACGCTGACGACTCCGGCCCGGTGGCGGAGCGGTCGCCGCTTCGAACGGCCCCCCCTTCGGAGGCCTCTTCGCGCGGCGGCTCGTCAGACACGGTCCCGGCCGAGCTCGTCAGACACAGTCTCGGCAGAGCATCTTCTTCTTGTCCGCCAACTGGCTCGGGTGCTTCACGAGAAAGCACGACCGGCACACGAACTCATCGGGCTGCTTGGGCAGGACCCGCTCGGTCTCCCCCGAACGGTCGTCGACCTCGGCCAATTCCTCGTCCTCGACTTCGTCTTCGACGACCAGGCGTTCCTTCAAGATCACATCGAGGCTGGCCTCGACGTCTTCGTCCTCGGGTTCGTCCTCCTCTTCTTCCTCGGCCTCTTCCGACGTCCGCTCGGTGGTGGCGGGCACGGCCTCGACGTCGGCCTCGACGTCGGCGTCGACGTCGGCCTCGACCAGCTCGTCGTCGCCCAGCTCGTCGCCCAGCTCGTCATCGGCCACGGCGTCGTCGTCGATCTCGAGGGCCTCTTCATCGAGGTCCTCGAGATCCTCAGGAGCTGCAACGTCGTCGAGGTCGTCTGCCATGGCCGCCTTCCGGGAGGGGATTTGCCGCGGGAGCATAGACGTTCCCCGGGCGTTGTCGAGCACCCCGGCCCAGGTGTGGAACGCCCTGGTGGACGGCGTTCGACGGGCCGGGAGCCCGGGTCCTCGGCCGGGCCCACCTCGGGTCGGCAGGCGGTTGGGCCCGGGGGTCTTTGGGGCCATCTCGCCACTCGTCGGGCTTTCGCCCCACGGGCGGGAAGTTCTCTACTCGACCCCCCGGGCCACCCTCCGCCTCTCGCAGCATCCCCCCCGCCGGGTGGCGCTGGCCCGCTGGACCGGCCGCCGTCCCCTTGGGGCGTCTGGGACTTGCCGTACGATAGGTGGTTGAAGGGGACCTGCGTCAAGGGCGTTTCGTGCCCGGTGACCAGGAGCGTCGTCGGTTCTCCCTGGTCAAGAAGTCGCGGATTTTCCCGGTTCTTTTTGCCCGTCCCGGCCCCGTCGCCGGGCTTCGGACCGGCGCTCGGCGTCGAGCCGTTCGAGCTCGGTCGAGCCGTGGTCCACGTGGGTCATGGCAGAGGCGATGGCTCGGTGCCCGGCGACCTCGGCGATGGCCCGGTGCATCTGCTGGGCCACCGACCGGTACGCCGGATGGCCCTGGGGCCCGGACCGCAACTCGATCAGGTGCACCGCCTCGCGCGCGTTCATCTGCATCACGTAGCGGATGCGGAACGCGAGTGACACCGCGTAGGCGGCTTGGGTGGCGAAGTCGCCACGCAGCTCGTCGTACAGGTCGCGCGAGCGGTCGAGCGACTCGACGAACGGTGCGCTGAGGCCGGCCTCCTCCACGATCTTGGGAAGGTCATAGCCGAGCGCGGTCGAGAGCGACTGCCATTCGATGGTCAGGAGGCGGTGGCGCTGGAGGTCCCGGAAGGCCCCGTAGTCGGTGACCACCTCAAAGCGGTAGTCGGTGCGCTCGAAGGCCCGCCCGGGCCGGTGACGGCGGTTCTTGCGGTCCCCGACATAGGCCGCCAGCAGAGCCGCCCGGTCATCGACACCCAGCCGGCGGACCCGTCGCAGCACCTCGTCCTCACTGAGGTTGGTGTGGGGGAAGGCCACCGCGGCGAGGACCTTGTCCTCGCCCTCGGGGTCGAAGTCGACCAGGATGGCC
>Ga0209040_10000180_pt1 | contig 43895 bp, 48 predicted proteins | sample BogFormECP12_OM3_FD_188240 | JGI IMG/M metagenome (GOLD analysis project Ga0209040, IMG submission 188240) | Bog forest soil microbial communities from Calvert Island, British Columbia, Canada - ECP12_OM3 (SPAdes) (version 2) | ecosystem: Environmental > Aquatic > Freshwater > Wetlands > Bog ... | reverse complement strand
GGTGACGGCGTTCGATCGCCAGCCCGATCAGGGCGGCAATCGCCAGGGGAATCGGTGGCACCAGCAGGGCGAGCAGGACGGCCTTCAGCGGCACTCGGTTGGGTCTCCCTGGCGCCACGGCGTCGGTCAGAAGCGGAGCGCCGGCATTCCTTGTTGGACACTGCTCTGGCTTGCCGCAGCATAACACCGGAACCAGCTAGGTGAGACGCCTCGAACGGGAGAAGCTTAATGGCGTCTGTTCCCAGAGTGAGCTCGGTGCTGGAAACGTCGCTCTATGTCGCGAACCTGGACCGTGCCTGCGAGTTCTACCAGCGCGTGTTCGGTTTCGAGCGCTTCGTGCTTGACGGCCGCATGTGTGCGCTGGGCGTGCCGGGCAGCCAGGTGCTGTTGCTGTTCCGCCGCGGCAGCACCAACGAACCGGCCCCGGTGGCGGGCGGCTTCATCCCGCCACATCACGGCAGTGGCGCGCTGCATCTCTGCTTCGCCATCCCGTTCGGCGAACTCGCCGCGTGGGAGGAACACCTGCGGCGTGAAGGCATCGCGGTGGAAAGCCGCATTCATTGGGCGAGGGGCGGCACCAGCCTGTATTTCCGCGACCCAGACGGGAATTCACTGGAGGTCGCGACACCGGGGCTGTGGCCCAATCACTAAATGACCGCACGGTGGTTGCCGCTGGCGAGCCTGATCGCCGTCGGGCTGTTGCTCCTGCTGGCGCTCGGCACCGCGGCGCTGCCCTGGATCATGCCCGAAGAGGACGCCTCGGTCCGCCGTCTGGCCGCAATGGCGATCTTTGCGACGAGCTATCTGGCGCTGGCGGTTGGCAAGGTTCCCGGCCTGTCGATCGACCGCGCCGGCGTCGCACTGGTCGGCGCATGCCTGATGGTGGTCTCCGGCGTCCTCCCGCTGGAAGCGGCGTATCAGGCGGTCGATATCGGCACGATCACGCTGTTGCTCGGCATGATGATCGTGGTCGCCAATCTGCGCATCTCCGGCTTCTTCGCGTTGGTGACTGCCTGGGTCGCCCGCCGCGTGCATCGTCCGTTGCTGCTGCTGGCGGCCATTGTCGCGGTATCCGGTGCGTTCTCCGCCTTTCTGGTGAACGACGCGATCTGCCTGGTCATGGCACCCCTGGTGCTGGAACTGACGCACGCTCTGAGGCGCAATCCGGTGCCGTATCTGCTGGCCGTGGCAATGGCCTCCAATGTCGGTTCGGTGGCGACGATCACAGGCAATCCGCAGAACATGATGATCGGCAGCTTTTCGGGGATTCCCTACCCGCAGTTCACCGCCGTCTTGGCGCCGGTGGCGGCGCTCGGGCTGCTGCTGACCGTGGCACTGCTGGCATTGCTGCATCGCAGCGACCTGCGCGACGGCATGACGCTGGCGCGCCCGCCGCGGGTTCGCAGCAATGCTGTGCTGGTGGTGCGTTCGCTGCTGGCAACCGCGCTGGTGGTCGCGCTGTTCTTCGCCGGACAGCCGCCGGCCAAGGCGGCGATCATCGTGGGTGCGCTGCTGCTGCTGACGCGGCGGATCAAAAGCGCGCGGGTCTACGCCGAGATCGACTGGTCGCTGCTGCTGATGTTCGCCGGGCTGTTCATCATCGTGGCCGGCGCGGAGCGCGAGCTGCTGACGCCGCAGGCGATCGAGACGGTGAGCCGTGTGCACCTCGCTGCGGTACCGGTGCTCAGCATCGTCACCGCGGTGCTGTCGAACCTGGTCAGCAATGTCCCCGCGGTGCTGCTGCTGAAGCCGTTCGTCGCTGCGCTGCCGGACCATGATCGCGCGTGGCTGGTGATCGCCATGGCCTCGACGCTCGCCGGCAACTTCACCGTGCTAGGCTCGATCGCCAACCTGATCGTGGTGGAAAAGGCCACGCGGCGTGGCGTGGTGATCGGCTTCTGGGACTATTTCCGCGTTGGCGCGCCGCTGACGGTGCTGACGCTTCTGGTGGGAACGTTGTGGCTGATGTGGCGTTGAACAAGCGGTACGCGCAGGAGAGATGCGATGGATCGTATCCGGGTGCTCGAACAGTCGCTGTGGCCGAACGTTCCAGCCGACGTGATTGAGGAAGCGAAGCAGGCCGCAAAGACCGAACCGAGCTGGATCGCGATGCAGGGCAACGGGCATGTCGTCGCGATCGCGCCGCCGGGCAGCCCGGACACTGCGACGGGCGATGTGATCTACATTGCCGAGGTCAATCCGGCCCGATCGGGGTAGGCCGCTCTCCCGCGGCAAGTCGCGCATCGATTTCTGCAATCGCGCCTGGCAGATCGGCGATGCTGTCGATCACCATATCTGGATCACGGAGTTCGACCGCAACGTGCTCACACAGGCGGGAGCGTTCAGCTTGCGGCAGCGCAGCCAGTTCCTCGGCCGACAGGCCGACGGCATTGCCGGTCAGCGCGATGCCGATCGTCCAAGTGCCGGCTGCCTTGCCCTCAGCAATGCCGGGCGCCGTGTCGTCCACCTTCACCACGGTCGCAGCCGGCCACACGCCGAGCTTCGCCATCGCATACCACATCATCAGCGGCGACGGCCGGCCGGCGGGAAGGTCGCCGGCGCAGACGGTCAGCTCCGGTGCATAGCCGGCCGCAGCCGCGAGCGGTTCCAGCACATCCATGATCGGTCGCGTATAGCCGGTAGTGCCGGCGATGCGGACACCACGCGCGCGCAGTGTGTCGATTGCAGCGATGGCGCCGGGAATGATGTCGGCATGGTCGCGCACTGCGGCGATATTCATCGGTTCGAACACCTGGAAGATCGTATCGACGTCGCCCTCAGCGAAGTCGCGGCCATGCCGTGCGCGCCATGCGGCGGCAACCGATGGCGCTTGGCCGACCGCGCGGATGTGATCCCATTTCGCCATGCCCATCGGCCCGCGCGCGTCGGCGATGCTGATCGTCACCCCAAACTGCGCGAAAGCGCGCACGAAGGCGCCCATCGGCGCGCGGCTGCCGTGGTCCACCACGGTGCCGGCCCAGTCGAGGATCGCTGCCTGAATCTTCATGCGCCGATATCAGCATGCTTGCCCCGCAACCGCCAACCGCCCAGCATGCTGCCATGCAGGATCGCATCGAGGGCGACATCAATCTCGGCGACGCGCGGGCCGATTGGCAACGCGGTTATATCGACGCAGAGACGCAGGCGCTGCTGGATGAAGACGCACGCTGGTTCCTGCATCAGGCGCTGTCCACGCCGTGCCTGAACGTGGTGGAGCGCGCCGAGGGGATCTATCTGATCGACACCGCCGGCCGGCGGATCATGGATTTCCACGGCAACACCGTGCACCAGGTCGGCTATGGCCATCCGCGCGTGATCGACGCGGTGACGCGGCAACTGGCGACGCTGCCGTTCGCGCCGCGCCGCTACACCAACCGTGCCGCGATCGAGCTGGCGCGGCGACTGGCGGAGCTGTCGCCGGGGCGGCTGAACAAGGTGCTGTTCGCGCCGAGCGGGACGGCGGCAATCGGCATGGCGCTGAAGCTGGCGAGGCACGCGACGGGACGGCACAAGACGCTGTCGATGTGGGATGCGTTCCATGGTGCGTCGCTCGATGCGATTTCGGTCGGTGGCGAGGCGATCTTCCGCCGCGATGCGGGCCCGCTGCTGCCGGGAACCGAGCATGTGCCGCCGCCGGCAATGGCGGAGCGGTTCTTCGGCGACGATGGACACGCGGCTGAGCGGCTGGCGGATTACATCGACTACGTGCTGGACGTGCAGGGCGATGTCGGCGCGGTGATCGCCGAACCGGTGCGGTGGACAACATTGCAGGCACCGCCAGCGAATTTCTGGCCGCGCGTGCGGACGAGCTGTGATCGACATGGTGTGCTGCTGATCTTCGACGAGATCCCGAGCTGCCTTGGACGCACCGGTACGATGTTCGCCTGCGAGCAGGTAGGATGCGTGCCGGACATGCTGGTGCTGGGCAAGGGGCTGGGCGGCGGCGTGTTCCCGATGGCGGCGCTGATCGCGCGCGACGACCTGGATGTCGCGGCGGATCGGGCGCTCGGGCATTACACGCATGAGAAGAGTTCGGTCGGCTGCGCGGCAGCGCTGGCGACGTTGGATGTGATCCGCGATGAAGGCTTGCTGCAGCGGTCACGCGAGTTGGGCGCACATGGGCTGGAGCGATTACGACGCATGCAGTCGGAGCATGCGTCGATCCGAGCGGTGCGTGGACTGGGCGTGTCGTTCGGCGTGGAAGTTGCCAGCCTGGAACTGGCGGAACCGGTGATGTATCGCTGTCTGACGGACGGGCTGAGCTTCAAGGTCGGCAGCGGGAACGTACTGACTCTCTGCCCGCCGCTGACGATTACCCACGCGGAACTCGATGGAGCTTTCGATATTCTGGACCGTGCCCTGCTGTCATTGCGAGGAGCGTAGCGACCGCTTCGCTCCTCGCAATGACAGTTGGGGGCTACAATTGCCTCAGCGGTGGTGCCTCTCCGGCGGGTAGCGGCACGCCATCGACGTTCAGCACCATCGATACCAGGCTGTAGTAGCCGACCGCGCTGATCAGGTCGATCACCCCACGCTCCCCGAAGCGGTTCTTGATGCGGCCGTAGTTGGCGTCCGACACCTGCCCGGTTGCCAGCAGCTCGGTGCAGAAATCGTACACCTCGGCTTCGTCGTCCTGCATGCCCTGCGGCCGCGTGCCCGCGGCGATCGCGTCGCAAATCGCGGTCTTCAGGCCCGCCTCGATCGCCAGCCGTCGATGCGCGTAGAACTCGTATTGTGCGGTCCATTTCCGCCCGGCCATGATGATTGCCATCTCGTTCAGTCGCGCCGGGATGGAGCTGGAAAACCGCACATAGGCGCCGACACGCTGCACCAGGTCGCACAGGTCCGGGGCGCGCAGCAGCGCGTTGAACGGTCCGCGCAATCCCGCACCGCGCGGTCCAGCCTGGATCGCGTCCGCCACCTTCTTCTGCTCCGGGGTCATCGTCTCCGGCGTCAGTTCCTTGAAACGTCGTTCGCTCATCGTGCTCCTCCTGTCGTCACGGCGATGCCAGGATCAGGCCGCCATCGACGATGACCTCCGTTCCGGTGATGTAATTGGCCTCGTCCGAGGCCAGGAACAGCACAGCATGGGCCACATCCCACGCCGTACCCATCCGCCCCATCGGCGTGCGCGCGTTTCGGCTGGCAATCAGCGCCGCGGCGTCGTTGCCGGCAACCGTGCGCGCTAGGCGATACTCCACCAACGGCGTGTGCATCAGTCCCGGCACTACCGTGTTGCAGCGGATGCCCTTCTTCACATAGGCGCCGGCGGTGGAGCGGGTGAACTGGATCACCGCCGCCTTGCTCGCGCTGTAGGCGACGTGCACGCGCCCGCCATGGCCGTCGTTGCGCAGACCGGCCACCGACGACAGGTTGACGATGGCACCCTTGCCCTGCGCCTCCATCACCGGGAGGACGTATTTGCAACCGAGGAACACGGTCTTCAGGTTCATGTCGATCTGACGGTCCCAGACCTCCTCGGTCATCGATACCGGATCGCCTGGTGCCGAACCGCCGACATTGTTCACCAGGATGTCGATGCGCTCGAGGCGGTTCAGGCAGGCCTGCACCATCTCCTGCACCTCGGCCGCGACCATCATGTCGCAGCGATGCACTGCGCAGGTGCCGCCCTCTCCCTCGATGATCTGTCGCGTTTCCTCGGCCGTCGATTGGTTGATATCCACCAGGAACACAGACGCGCCCTGACGCGCCAACAGTGTTGCGGTCGCCTTGCCGTTGCCCCAGCCGGGGCCGACCGACCCCGCCCCGGTGACGATGGCCACCTTCCCCGACATGCTGAGCATATGCGCGCTCCCTCAATCCGTGCGTGGCGCGGAATGTAGCGGTGAAGCGCCCGGTGCCCAACCCTCGCGGCTGCTTTCCCTTCCCTGAGCGCTTGCGTACGTGGCAGTCTGCCGCTGCCATGCAACGGTTGTGGTGACCAGCGCCACAGGAGCTGCCATGAACGAGATTCGCACCCGCATCCACATTGTCGCAGATGGCACCATCACGGGTCATGCGCCCCGGGAAGTGCCCCCCGGCGAGCATGAGGCCAGTATCGTGTTGAGCTCGCCTTACGCCCATCGTCCCATCCCGCCGGATGCGGCGGCAAGAGTCCGTGCCCTGCAAGATCGACTGGCTCGGCTCCCGGTACTGGACCCTCGTACACCAGATGAGATCCTGGGATATGACGAGAATGGCCTGTTCGGCTGATGGTGATCGACAGTTCGGCTCTCGTCGCGATCCTTCTGTCGGAATCTGATGCCGAGAATCTGAAGGCCGCCGTGTACGCGGCACCTGTTCGCGTCATCGGAGCGCCGTCTTATCTCGAGACGGCCATGGTATTGATCGGGCGCGTCGGACCGCCCGGTCGCCAAGCCCTCGACGATTTTGTCGATGGTGTCGCGGCTGATGTCGCGCCGTTCACTCCGAGTCAGGCACGGCGCGCAATCGAGGCGTTTCTGCGGTATGGCAAGGGTCGGGATTCTGCCGGGCTAAATTTCGGTGATTGCTGCAGTTACGCGCTTGCCGCCGAGACCGGCCTGCCGCTTCTGTTCAAGGGCGGTGACTTTTTCCCGTACCGACATCCACTCCGCGCTTGCGCTGTGAACGCTGAGACCCACTTGCCGAGGCATGGTCACGGCAACCCGGCTGCCGGCGTCGCCTTGCCGTTGCCCCAGCCGGGGCCGACCGATCCCGCCCCCGTAACAATCGCCACTTCGCCTGGCAAATCCAGCATTCGGACATCCTCCCGGCTCGCGCTGTCCACCATGGCGGCGGCGGATCGTAGGCGTTCTGCCTCTTACACGCCGCGGTTGCCGCCAGCGTCAGGCTCGGCGCCACCAGGCACGCCGGCCGCAACGTTGTCCGCACCTGATCCCCCTATCGTGGCTGGGCGCAGTTCAGCCGATTTCGTGCCACGGCGGAAGCGCGCGAACAGCGAGCCGACGAAGCCTGCCGCCCCGCCCGGCATCAGGAACATCACGGCAATCAGGATCACGCCGTAGACCGCGCCGGGGGCGGCCTTCGACACCTTCTCCGCAAGGTTCGGCACGAATTCGATGAACAGGCCGCCGAAGATCGCGCCGCCGATCGAGGAGACACCACCAACCACCAGGCCGACGAAGAAGTAGATCGAGACAAAGATGCCGAAGCTGTCGGGTGCGACGAACTGCACGACGATGGCGCCGAGCGATCCGGCGATCCCGGTGTACATCGCACTCAGCGCGAAGGTGCGCGTCTTCAGCAAGGCGATGTCGATGCCCATCGCCTCGGCGGCCAGTGCTTGGTCGCGGATCGCCATCATCGCTCGGCCGATCCGCCCACGCACGATGTTCCAGGCGAGCAGGAACAGCAGCGCACCGACGGTCAGGCAGAACATGTAAAGCCACTGGTCTGGCGACAGATCGAGCCCGAATGGCGGATCCGGCTTGTCGATCACCAAGCCCTGCACGCCGCCGGTCCATGGCTCCAGGGCATTGTGTTTCAGGAGCTGCGGTACCGCGACGGCGAGCGCAAATGTCGTCAACGCCAGATACAGGCCGGCAAGCCGCAGAGCAGGCAGGCCGATCAGGAAACCAAACGCCGCACAGACGATTGCGGAAACCGGTAGCGTCGCCCAATACGGCACGTCATACTGATACATCAGGATCGCGGTGGTATAGGCGCCGATGGCGTAGAATGCGCCATGGCCGAGCGAGATCTGGCCATTGAAGCCGGTCAGGATGGCGAGGCCCAGGATCGCGATGGCATAGACCACCACCATGGTGAGTTGGAACAGGTGGTAGTCGCTGAGACTGAAGGCCGGCGCGAGGGTGACGACCAGCCACAGCAGGACCGCCACCACAACGTTGCGTAGCATCGCCTATACCCTGCTCAGGACGGTCCGGCCGAGCAGGCCGGACGGTTTCACCACCAGCACCGCGACGATGATGATCAGCGCCACGGTCAGCTTGAGCTCGGTGCCGACCAGATAGGCGCCGGCGAGGTTCTCGATGATCCCGACGGCGAAGCCGCCGAGTACCGCCCCCAGCGGATTGTCGATGCCGCCCAGCAGCGCGCCGGCAAAGGCGTAGAGCAGAATGCCCGCCATCATGTTCGGATCGAGATAGACGATCGGCGCCACCATCATGCCGGCGACCGCACCGATCGACGCGGCGAGACCCCAGCCGAGGGCCAGCATCCAGCCGACGCGGATGCCGACCAGACGGGACGACACGGGGTTGAATGCCGCGGCCCGCATCGCCAGGCCCAGCTTGGTGTGGCGGAAGAACAGATACACGGCGATCAGCACGATCAGGGTGACGAAGAAGGCCCCCAGTTCGTGGCCGGAGACATAGCCGCTGAACAGCACCGGACCGCCGGGAAACGGCGTGGGAAAGGTCTTGATCATGTAGTCGAACATCCAGCCGGTGCTGCTGTTGATGATCAGCAGCAGGCCGATGAACACACCGACCGAGGCGAGCACCGGAGCGTCCATCATCGGCCGCATCAGGATGCGCTCGATCAGCAGGCCGAGGATAAACGAGACCACGACCGTGATGACCAAGGCGATCCAGTAGGAGAAGCCGGCGTTGATCAGGGTCAGTGCGATGTAGGTGGAGAGCGTCGCCATCTCGCCCTGGGCGAAGTTCACGTGATGTGTCGCCTGGTAGATCATGACCAGTGCCAGTGCGACCGAGGCATAGATGCCGCCGCTGGCGATGCCCGACAGGACCTGATGCAGTACGCCTTCCAAGGTCAGAACTCCTGTTCCGCTGTCATTGCGAGGAGCGAAGCGACGAAGCAATCCCCAACACGATGGGGATTGCTTCGCTTCGCTCGCAATGACAGGTGCAACACATTAGTACCCCAGATACGAACGCCGCACCGACTCATCGCGTTTGATCTCCGCCGCCGGCCCGGAGATCACGATGCGTCCGGTCTCCAACAGATACGCCTGTTCGGCAATGTCGAGTGCCAGGCTGGCGTTCTGTTCCACCAACAGGATCGACACGCCTTCATCCGCCCGGATGCGGTGCAATATCGCGAAGATGTCCTGGACGATCAGCGGCGCCAGGCCGAACGACGGCTCGTCCAACAACAGCAGCCTGGGACGCAACAGGAGCGCGCGAGCGATCGCCAGCATCTGCTGCTCACCGCCCGACAGAGTGCCCGCCTGCTGGCGGACACGCTCACGCAAGCGCGGGAAGTAGCCGAACACGCGCTCGAAATCCTGCGCGATCCCGGTGCGGTCGCGCCTGATGTAGGCGCCGAGACGCAGGTTCTCCTCCACGGTTAGTTCAACGAAGGTGCCGCGACCGTCCGGCACATGCGCGACACCGCGCTGCACGATGTCCTCGGTCGCCTTGCCATCGATCCGTTCACCACCAAGCGCGATCTCACCACTGGTGCGCACCATGCCGCAGATCGCCCGCAGTGTGGTCGTCTTGCCGGCACCGTTGGCGCCCAGCAGCGCGGTAACGCCGCCCTGCTCCACCGCGAAGTCGATCCCGTGCAGCACGCGCGTCTCGCCGTAGGCGGCGTGCAGGGAGCGGGCCTCAAGCAGCGCCGGCATGCTGTTCTTCCTGCGTCTCGCCGAGGTAGGCGCGGATCACCTCGGGTTCGGCGCGCACTTCGTCGGGTGTGCCGTCGGCGATCTTCAGACCGAACTCCAGCGCCACCACCTTGTGCGACACGCGCATCACCAGGTTCATGTGATGCTCGACCAGCAGGATGCTGAGGTCGAAGTGTGCGCGAATGCGCTGCAGCAACTGCGCCAGGTCATCGACCTCGCCGTGGTTCAGCCCGCCCGCCGGTTCATCGAGCATCAGCAGCTTCGGTCCGCCGATCAGCGCGCGTGCCAGCTCGACGCGCTTCTGAGTGCCGAACGGCAGGCTGCCGGCCTCTACACCGGCGACGTCGTTCAGATCGAGCAGATCGAGCAGATCGCGCAGCCGCGCGACCGCCACCGCGTCCTCCTGCCGCACCACCGGCAGACGGAGCGCATTGGTGATGAACCCGGAGCGGCCGAGATGATGCGCGCCGACCAGGATGTTGTCGCGCACGCTCAGCCGGCGGAACAGCGCGACATTCTGGAAGGTGCGGCCGATGCCCAGGCCGGCCATGCGGTGGCGCGCCAAGTCCTTCAGCGAGCGGCCTTCGAACACGATGTCGCCGTCGACGAAGCGATAAAAGCCGCTGATGCAGTTGAACAGGGTGGTCTTGCCGGAGCCGTTGGGCCCGATCAGCCCGCAGATCTGGCCGTAGCCGACATCGAACGACACGCCGCCGAGAGCGATCACGCCACCGAACCGCATGGCCACCTTCGAGACCCGGAGCAGGGGAGAATCGGGCCGGTCGGACGGCATCAGGGCGCGCGTATGGCCGATCGGCCAATCCATTCGGCGCAGCGACGGCTTTCCATCCGTAACTCCCTGCTTGATGGCCCGCGCTGCCGGGGGCTTCGCTGCGAGGTAGACGCAGGCGCACAATCAAGTCAACCACGACAGGCTTGCGGGGGTGCCGTTACCTGTGCTTAGTCGTGGCATACCAACAACGGCGCCAAACTGGCGTGCCAACACAGGAACCGACGGTTGCAGGAAGCGGCAGCGGAGCCGATCACCCTCGGCATCGGGTTGCGCAAGCAGGCGTGCGAAGCGATCAAGCGCGCGATCACCGAAATGAACATCTACGGCCATCCGCTGGAGATCCGGCTGGACGAGCGTCAGCTCTCGCAGGACCTCGGCATGAGCCGCACGCCGGTGCGCGAGGCGCTGTCGGTGCTGGAGCAGGAGGGCTTCGTCCGCTCGGTGCCGCGGCGCGGGCTTATCGTGGTGCGCAAGTCGAAGCGCGAGGTGGTCGAGATGATCACCGTCTGGGCGGCGCTGGAAAGCATGGCCGCGCGGCTCGCCGCGCCGCGTGTCACCGAAACGGATCTGGCGGAGCTGCACGCGCTGGTCGACGTGTTCCAGGAGGATCCGTCAGAGCAGATCAGCGAATATTCGCAGGCGAATATGCAGTTCCACAAAACGATCATCCGCATGAGCGGTGTGGAACTGATGACCAGCCTGACCGACAATCTGTTCATCCACATGCGCGCGGTCCGCGCGGTGACGATGACGCAGGACAATCGCGCACAACGTTCCATCGTCGATCATCGCAACATCATCGCCGCGCTGGAGCGACGCGACGCTGACCTCGCCGAACGCCTGGTGCGCGAGCACACGATGGGGCTGGCGGCGCATGTCGAGCAGCACGGCGACTTTCTCGACCGCATCGCTGGGTCGGACGACGAGCGGCGCAGGCAATACGCTTAGGGAGGAGATAATGTCCGCAGCACTTGAGCAGAGCGTCGGCGAATCCGAAGCCGAACTGACGGACGGGTTCCATTTGGTCATCGACGCACTGAAGCTGAACGGCATCAAGACGATCTATAACGTCCCGGGCATCCCGATCACCGATCTGGGCCGCTTGGCGCAGGCCGCGGGGATGCGGGTGATCTCGTTCCGGCACGAGCAGAACGCCGGCAATGCGGCGGCGATCGCGGGATTCCTGACCCGCTCGCCGGGCGTGTGCCTTACGGTCTCGGCGCCGGGTTTTTTGAACGGCCTGGTCGCGCTCGCCAATGCGACGACCAACTGCTTTCCGATGATCCTGATCAGCGGTTCGTCCGAACGCGAAATCGTCGACCTGCAGCAAGGCGACTACGAGGAGATGGACCAGCTCGCCATTGCCAAGCCGCTGTGCAAGGCGGCGTTCCGCGTGTTGCATGCGGCCGACATCGGCATCGGCGTCGCGCGAGCGATTCGCGCCGCGGTGTCCGGCCGGCCGGGCGGCGTGTACCTCGACCTGCCGGGCAAGCTGTTCGGTCAGGTGATGGACGCCGAGGCCGGCCGCCGCTCGCTGGTCAAGGTGATCGACCCGGCGCCGGCTCAGATCCCGGCACCCTCCGCCGTCGAGCGTGCGCTCGACGTGCTGCGCGGCGCCAAGCGTCCGTTGATCATCCTCGGCAAGGGCGCCGCCTATGCGCAAGCCGACAACGACATCCGTGCGCTGGTCGAGAAGAGCGGCATTCCGTACATTCCGATGAGCATGGCGAAGGGCCTGCTTCCCGACACCCATCCGCTATCCGCTGCTGCCGCACGCTCGACCGTGCTGGCCGACAGCGACGTCGTGCTGATGATCGGCGCACGTCTCAACTGGCTGCTCAGTCACGGCAAAGGCAGACAGTGGGGGAAGCCGGGCTCCAAAAAATTCATCCAGATCGACATCGAGCCGCGCGAGATGGACAGCAACGTCGAGATCGCCGCACCGCTGGTGGGCGATATCGGCTCCTGCGTGGCCGCACTGCTGCGCGGCATGGGTGACGACTGGGCGGAGCCGCCGGCCGAGTGGAACAAGGCGATCAACGAAAAGAAGGAAACCAACATCGCCAGGATGGCGTCCAGGCTGGGGAAAAATTCGATCCCGATGGATTACCACTCCGCGCTGCGCGTGCTGCGCGACGTGATCAAGGAGCGGCCGGACGCGATCCTGGTGAACGAGGGTGCGAACACGCTCGACCAGGCCCGCGGCGTGATCGACATGTATCAGCCGCGCAAGCGCCTCGATGTCGGCACTTGGGGCGTGATGGGCATCGGCATGGGTTTTGCCATCGCCGCCGCGATCGAGACCGGCAAGCCGGTCCTCGCCATCGAGGGCGACAGCGCGTTTGGCTTCTCCGGCATGGAGGTGGAGACGATCTGCCGCTACAATCTGCCGGTCTGCGTCGTCGTGTTCAACAACGACGGCATCTATCGCGGAGACGGAATAAATCTGGGTGGCGGCGCCGACCCGGCCACGACCATGTTCTTCCCGGGCGCCCGCTACGACCGGATGATCGAGGGGTTCGGTGGGGTCGGCGTCAACGTAACCACGCCGGACGAGCTGAAGCGCGCCGTCGACACGGCCATGAACTCAGGTAAGCCCACGCTGATCAACGCGGTGATCGACCCGGCCGCGGGCAGCGAGAGCGGTAACATCGGCAACCTCAATCCTCGCAGCGCGCTCACGAAGAAGCCAGGAGCATAAGATGAAAGCACTCGACGGTGTTCGCATTCTCGACTTCACCCACGTGCAGTCGGGACCGACCTGCACCCAGCTCCTGGCCTGGCTTGGCGCCGATTGCATCAAAGTGGAGCGCCCCGGCACCGGCGACATCACACGCGGGCAGTTGCAGGACATTCCCAAGGTGGACAGCCTGTATTTCACCATGCTGAACCACAACAAGCGCTCGATCACCATCGATGCCCGCAACCCGCAGGGCAAGGCGGTGCTCGAGGCGCTGGTGAAGACCTGCGACGTGATGGTGGAGAATTTTGCCCCCGGCGCGCTCGACCGCATGGGCTTCACCTGGGAGCACATCCAGGAACTGAACCCTCGCATGATCCTCGCCTCTGTGAAGGGCTTCGGCCCCGGCCCGTACGAAGACTGCAAGGTGTACGAGAACGTCGCGCAATGCGCCGGCGGTTCGGCCTCCACCACCGGCTTCGACGACGGCCCGCCGATGGTCACCGGCGCGCAGATCGGCGACACCGGCACCGGACTTCATCTCGCCCTCGGCATCGTCTCGGCACTGTATCAACGTGTCACCACCGGCCGCGGCCAGAAGGTGCTGTGCGCGATGCAGGACGGCGTGTTGAACCTCTGTCGCGTCAAGCTGCGCGACCAGCAGCGGCTGGCACACGGACCGCTGACCGAATATCCGCAGTACCCGGATGGCGAATTCGGCGACGCGGTGCCGCGCGCCGGCAACTCGTCGGGCGGTGGACAACCCGGCTGGATCCTGAAATGCAAAGGCTGGGAGACCGATCCCAACGCCTACATCTACTTCATCGCCCAGGCGCCGGTGTGGGAGGCGATCTGCGACGTGATCGGCAAGCCTGAGTGGAAGACCGATCCCGGCTACGCCAAGCCGCCGGCACGGCTGCCGAAGCTGAAGCAGATCTTCGACACGATCGAACAATGGACCATGACAAAAACGAAATTCGAGGCCATGGACATCCTGAACAAATACGACATTCCCTGCGGCCCGATCCTGTCGATGAAGGAGATTGCCGAGGAACAGTCGCTGCGCGACACCGGCACGGTGGTCGAGGTGGATCACCCGACGCGCGGCAAGTACCTGACCGTCGGCAATCCGATCAAGATGTCGGACAGCATCTCCGAAGTGAAGCGCTCGCCGCTGTTGGGCGAGCACACCGACGAAATCCTGCGCGACGTGCTGCGCTTTGACGACGGACGCATCGCCGAGATCAAGGCGTCCGGCGCGCTCGGCGGAGCACCGACGCGCGCCGCCGCCGAATAGTCAGGCCACCGGCGCGGTATATTCCGCGTCGCTGACGTGCTCGCCCCATGACGTGCCGGCGCCGGTGTCGCTGGTCTCGGACATCGCCAGATGCGCGAACAGCCGGTCCGGCGCCGCGCCGTGCCAGTGATGCACGTTGGGCGGGATCATCACGGTGTCGCCGGGATTCAGCGCCTGTGGCTTCTCGCCCTTGAAGCAGATCCGTCCGACGCCGGACAGGCAATACAGCGTCTGCCCGACCGGATGCGCGTGCCAGGCGGTGCGCGCGCCCGGCGTGAACGACACCACCGAGGCGCGCATGCGCGACGGTGCGGTGCCGACGACGACCTCGTCCTGGAACACGGTGCCGGTGAAGGTGCTGGCTGCCCCCTGCTTGGTGACACGCTCGGATGCGCGGACGACTGGCATGGCTCGGTCTCCTTCCCGTTGACGTCTGACCGATGATAGCGCGGTGCTACGTCGCGCGCACCCTGGCATCCGCCGGCGGCGACCCGCCTCGACGACAGTTACAGTTGCGCGCAAAGCGCCCGAGCGGCTGCTCCAGGTGGGACGCTAGAGCATCTTCAGCATGACTGGAATCGCCCCTATGCTGTCATTGCGAGGAGCGCAGCGACGAAGCAATCCAGCGCTCGATTGCTTCGTCGCTGCGCTCCTCGCAATGACGCGGTGCGTTTCCAGTCAACCTGAATTTGCCCTAGCCGACGACGGTGCGGCGCGCGGACCTGCGCCGCCGGACCAACGCGAGGCCGGCGAGCCCGCTGCCGAACACCAGCAGCGACACGGGTTCGGGGACCTGGGCGAGGAAGCCAATCGTATTGCCGGCAGTGTCAGCGTTACCCGACACATAGAAGCCGACGATCTGGCCGTTGTCGTTGATGCCGTTGGCGGTGGTGGCGGTTGAGCCGGGCGGGTCGATCGACGTGAATACGTTGTTGGCGTCGAGGTAGCCGTGCATCACCCCGCCCCCATCGACGTAGTCGCCGACGATGTCGCCAAGATTGTTGATCCCAAGCGCTTGGCTGTTGTTCGAAGCAAAGGGCTGGAACGACGTCAGCGTTCCGCCGAGGTCCTCAAAGGACTTGAACAACGGGTTGCCCATATTATCCACGCCGTACTGATAAAAGCCGACTATTGTGCCTGCATCGTTCACGCCTGTCGCCTGGCTGTTCATGTTCATGTTCATCGGCAGCGGAACGTTGGTGAAGACCGGGGTCGTGAACAATGGACCGCCCGAGACCGTCACCGCTGTCTGCCCCATGGCACCGGCCGGATCGGTGGAGGTATAGCCGGCAGCGACGGTGCCCGACTTGTTGATGCCGAGAAGCTGGGTGAAGGCGTCCTGTTTGACGGGGGTGAACGTTCCGCCGTTCTGCGCGAACCCGCTGGTGACACCCCCGGTGATCGAGAAGCCGACGGTCGTGCCGGCGCCGCTGATCCCGACCACCTGCGTGCCGCCATCCGCACCCATAACGTTCTGCCGCGTGAAGTTGGCGGGCACCGGTGGCAACACGAGCTCGAACCCGTTGAATATCGTCATATTGCCGTAGCCGACGATGGTGCTCGCGTCATTGATGCCGAGCGCCTGGGTGAACGTCGGGTTGGCCGGGTCCACGATATTGGTGAACGCGAATTCCGCGTGCGCGGCGCCCGCGCCAAGCGTCAATAGACCAGCCATGCCAAGCGCGAGAGGGTGACGGTACATGGTCGAACTCCTCACAGGATTCGGGAACTTGCGGTTCGCTTCAGCCCGACGGGGAGTCGAAACATGCCGTGGAACGCCGATGAGGCAAAGCCTCAATGGTGTGCGACGCTGATCACGACTGTGTGCAGTTCACGGTCCGGTAATATTGTCTCAAGAGCGACCTTCGCGGTCGCCCGGGCGGCAGCGAATACGGCGTCAACCGCCCAAGATCGTGCCGACCGTCACGCCGGCATCGCCCGCCGCGCCCTTCCTGCCGCCCTCGGGGCGGGCGCGGGCGACCTCGATGAAACCACCCTGACCGTGCACGACCAGCGCGCCATTGTTGATGGCCACCACTTCGCCGAGCTTCCGACCCTTCACGTCGGAGAACGTGCGCGCGATCCGCTTCGTTGCGTTGTACACAAACAGCTTCTTGCCATCGGTGGTGGTCCAGGCGCCGGGTGCGGGATCGCAGCCGCGGATCAGGTTGAAGATGATATCGACATGGTTCGCCCAGTTGATGCGGGTTTCCGCCTCGCGCACGATGCCCTCGTAGCCGGCGTTCGGCTCGTATTGCGCGATCGCCGGCGCCTTGCCGGCCACCACCAGTTCCGCCACCTCCACCAGCGCCGCCACGCCCATCGGGAAGATCTTGCCGAAGTAGAGCGACCCCAGCGTGTCCTCCGGTTCGATCGGCACCGAGCGCATCAGGATCACCGGTCCCTCATCCAATCCGTCCGTCGGACGGAAGATCGAGAAGCCCGTCTCGGTGCGGCCACAGATGATCGCCCAGCTCATCGACGAGGCGCCACGGTGCAGCGGCAGCAGGCTGGGGTGGAACTGGATCGTGCCGAATGTGGGAATGTTGCAGAAATCCTGCGGCACGATCTGCGTCACGTAGGCCATTACGCCGACCTCGGCATTCGCCTGCCGCATCGCCTCGAGCGCCGCCGGATCGGTCAGCTTGGAAAACTGGTGCACCGGCACGTCGCGTTCCTCCGCGGCGACGCGCAGCGGATCGGGGCGCCCCTTCTCCGGCGCACAGAACACCGCGGCGACCGTATCGCCACGGCCGAGAAACGCCTCGAGCGTTGCCTTGCCGAAATCCTGCTGACCAATGATGGCGATCCGCATGTGACGGCCTCCCGGTGGTTGCGGTTGATTCTGGCGTGCCAGCTTGCACGGCGGCCCGGCCTTGGCAACCGTTACGCGATGGCCCTAGCCTGCCTCGGTTACGCTCCGGGGGACAACGATGCCGTTCGACGAACAGGCCGCAATCGGCGAATTCTGGGACGCGCGGGCGCGTGGCGAGTATTTTCCGCCGCAGTGGTTCGATCGCCTGACGCTCGACCAGGCGTATCGCATCCAACTCGGCATCATCGCCCGTCGCGTCGCCGCGGGCGAGCGGCAGGTCGGCTGGAAGGTCGGCCTCACCGCGGAACCGATCCAGCAGCAGTTCGGCTTCCACGAGCCGGTGTTCGGCTGCATCCTGGACAGTAGGTCCTCCGGACACGTCTTCCGGCGCGACGAACTGATCCGGCCTGGCTTCGAGCCGGAGCTGTGCCTGCGGGTCGATCAGGCGCTGAGCGGCGAGGTCGATGCAGCGACCGTGCGCGGTGCGATCGACGCAGTGTATCCGGCGCTGGAGATCATCGAGACGCGCGGCGACCTGTCGGCGCAGATCGCCGTCGCAATGGCGGACAACGCGCAGCAGAAGACCGTCGTGCTGGGCAATCCGGTGGCACTTGGGGGGCTGGCGCTGGACGAAGTCGCGGCGACGGTGCGGATCAACGGCAACACCGCGGCGACCGGGCGCGGCGACGCTGTGATCGGCAATCCGCTGAACTCGGTGATCTGGCTGGCGCGCAAGCTGCAGCAGTTCGGGCGCGACATCCAGGCGGGCGAGATCATCATGAGCGGGTCGTTCACGCGACAGTTCCCGATCGAGCCGGGCGATCGGGTGGAGGTGGATTTCGTCGGCGTGGGCGGCGTGCGGACGGCGATGCTGGGCTAGCGGGCCGTTAGGTCCTCTCCACAACGAACCTCACCGCGCCAGACCCGGACTCCCCACCGGTACCGCATAGAAATTCATCGTCAGCGCCACGCTGGTATAGTATCCCATCAGCACGATCATATCGGTGATGCTCTCGTGTCCCAGCACCTTCACCGCGCGGTCGTACAGCCCCTGCGGCACCAGTTGAACGTTGGCCAGCGCCATCGCTACCTCGTACACAACCTGCTCGCGCACATCCTCGAACGACGTCGGCAATCCGGCAATGATCGCCTCGACCGCGGCAGCGGACAGTCCAACCTCCTTGCCGCGCCTTTCGTGCGCGTTGTTGGGATAGGCCGAGTGCCACTTGCTGGTGATCACCACCACGGCGATCTCGCGTTCGCGCTCGGTCAGCGACGATGCGCCCGGCGTGAAGTGCTGCCCGAGCGGCTCGGCCGCATGCACCAGCTTCGGATTGTGCACCCAGATCTTGTACGGCCCCGGCAGGCGTCCGCGCGGGCCATCGACCAGGAAGCGATAGCCTTCCTGCTGCTCCGGCGTCATGCGGTCGAGCGGGATTTCGGCGTAGCGGCCGAACGTTGGGGTGTCGGTCATTCGGGCGTTTCCTTCTGCTGCCCGGTGCAGCATAGACCGGTTTGCACCAGCCCGTGCATCGCGGCAGGATGCCGGGCGATGGCGCTCATGCGGTCCAGGCGTGTCATGCTGTGGTTCGGCGTCCTGCTGGTATCGCCGATGCTGCTCAATGCCTCGCTTTCGAAGCCCGAGGGCGTGCAGCCGGGCGAGTCGCTCGCCGGCCAGCTTCTGGTCGCCACGCCCGACATGGGTGATCCGCGTTTTCGACACACGGTCATTCTGATCGTGCAGCACAACAAGAATGGCGCGCTGGGGATCGTGCTCAACCGCCCGCTGGACGAGTTGCCTGTGGCAAAGCTGCTGGATGCACTCGGGATCGACAGCGAGGGCAGCCAGGGGAGTGTGCGCGTGTTCGCTGGCGGGCCGGTGCAGCCGGAGGTCGGTTTCATCGTGCATAGCGCCGACTACCATCGGTCCGACACTGTCGATATCGATGGCCGGGTGGCGATGACCACCAATCCCGAGGTGCTGCGCGACATCGGTCATCACAAAGGTCCAAGGCAGAGTCTGGTCGCATTCGGCTACGCCGGCTGGGGACCCGGCCAGCTCGACGGCGAACTGGCACTCGGCGGCTGGTTCACAGTGCCGGAGGACCCGAACCTGGTGTTCGATATCGATCGCGACAAGCTGTGGGACGAGGCGATGAAACACCGCACCATTTCGCTGTGATCGCGTCATGCGCCGCGTGACGGTCTATACCGACTACAAGAGTCCGTACGCCTATCTGGCAAAGGACCTGGCCTATGAACTGGAACGCGATTTTCCGGTGCGGCTGGAATGGTTGCCCTACGTGCTCGACATCCCAAGTTTCCTCGGTTCGGCGCGTGTCGACGCGGATGGCAGTGTGCTGGAGCAGAACCGCAACGCGCATCAGTGGCGCCGCGTTCGTTACAGCTACATGGACTGTCGCCGGCAGGCGCGCAAACGCGGACTGGTGATCCGTGGTCCACAGAAAATCTGGGATTCAGCCTTGGCCGCAGCCGGCATGCTGTACGCGCAGCGCTACGGCGATGCGGTGTTCCGCCGCTACCACGACACGGTATTCGAGCGCTTCTGGCGGCGCGAACTGGATATCGAGGATGTCGCGGTCATCGCCGCGGTGCTGGCGGAGTCCGGCGCCGACGGTGGTGGGTTCACGGCCGCCGCGGAAACCGGCCGCGAGGAAGTGGCAAGAATCAGCCGCGCGGCAGAGGCGAAAGGCGTGTTTGGGGTGCCAAGTTTCGTCGTGGACGACGAGCTGTTTTGGGGCCGCGAACATCTGCCCGACATTCGCGCGATGCTGGCGACGTAACGAACCAATCGGGGGAAATACCCATGCGTGCCGCGATCTTCCGCAAAGGCGACATCGTCGTCGATACCGTCGCCGATCCCAGGCCGGCCGACGGTCAGGTGCTGGTGAAGACTCTGTGCTGCGGTATCTGCGGCACCGACCTGCACGCGGCCAAGTACACGCAGCAGTTCGTCGAGCGATCGCGCCGCGCCGGCGGACGCTGGCCGATGGACCCGACGCGCGATGTGGTGTTCGGCCATGAATTCTGCTGCGAGATCGTCGAACACGGCCTCGGCACCGACAAGCGCCTGAAGCCCGGCACGCTGGTCTGCTCGATGCCGATGACGATCGCCGGCACCACGGTGCAGGGCATCGGCTATTCCAACGACATCGCCGGTGGCTATGCGCAGTACATTCCGCTGGCCGAGCGCCTGCTGCTGGAAGTGCCGAATGGGCTGCCGGCCGACAAGGCGGCGCTCACCGAACCGATCGCGGTCGGCTGGCATGCGGTGCAGAACGCGCGGCTGGACGCGGACGATGTGCCGCTGGTGATCGGCTGCGGCCCGGTCGGTCTGTCGGTGATTGCCGCCCTGACGATCCGCAACGTGCATCCGATCATTGCCGCGGATTTCTCGCCCGGGCGGCGTGCGCTGGCGCTGCGCATGGGTGCCGATGTGGTGATCGATCCGGCGGCGACCTCGCCGTATCAGAGCTGGCAGGATGCCGCGACGCCCGCGGGCTATGACGGCAGCCGCTACGCGCAGCTCTTCGGCAGCGGGCCGAAGCAGCGTCCGGCGGTGGTGTTCGAATGTGTCGGCGTTCCCGGCGTGATCCAGCAGATCATCGATGGCGCGCCGTCAGGTGCACGCATCGTGGTGGTCGGCGTGTGCATGGAGACTGATCGGTTCGAACCCTTCTTCGGCATCGTCAAGCAGCTCAATCTGCAATTCGTGCTGGGCTATACCGGCGAGGAGTTCGCGACCAGCCTGCGGCATATTGCCGAGGGTAAGGTGGACGTGTCGCCGCTGATCACGGGGCATGTCGGGCTGGAAGGCGTGAAGGGCGCGTTTGCCGAACTGGCGAACCCCGAGCAGCATGCCAAGATCATGGTCCAGCCTTGGGGGTAGCAACGTGCCGAGCAATGTATCGCTGTACGCGAGCGTCGGGCCGGAGCTGACGCACTACGACGTGGATGTGGAAGGTGCCGCGCTGACGCGCCTCGACACGGTCGGATTGCCGGCGAACGTGCAGTATATCTGGCCGCACGCGTCGCGGCGGTTCCTCTACGCTGCCACCAGCGACAGCGCGTCCGGCATGGGCGCTGCCGGCAATACGCATCACGTGACCGCGTTGCGAATCGATCAGGACAGTGGCGCCCTGGCGCTGCACGGCGCGCCGATTCAATTGCCGACGCGGCCGATCCACATGGCCACCGACATTCCCTCGCAATACGTCCTGGTCGCGTTCAACAATCCCAGTGCGATCCGCGTCTATCGAATCAATGCTGACGCGACGCCGGGCGAAGAGGTCGTGCAGCCTGGACCGATCGATGCGGGTATCTTCGCCCATCAGGTGCGTGCGACGCCGGACAACCAGCAGGTGATCCTGGTCACCCGCGGCCACGATGCCGCCGATGGCAAACCGGAGGAGCCCGGCGCGCTGAAGGTGTTCGACTTCAAGGACGGTGTGTTGAGCAACGGCGTCTCGGTGGCACCCGATGGCGGCTACGGCTTCGGGCCGCGGCACCTGGATTTCCATCCGTCGAAGCCGTGGGTCTATGTGTCGCTGGAGCGGCAGAACGCGCTCGACATGTTCGAGCTTGCGAATGGCGCGCTGTCGCCGACGCCGCGGTTCCGGAAGAATGCCCTGGGCCGAGCGCCTGTCAGTCGCCAGTCAGTCGGCACGGTGCACGTGCATCCCAACGGCGGTACGGTTTATGTCGCCAACCGTGCCGGCAACGCGGACGGCGAGAACTCGCTGGCGGTCTATACGATCGACCAATCGAGCGGCGAGCCCCACCTGATCGAGCACATCGATACGCACGGCGTCCATCCGCGCACGTTCCATATCGATCCCAGCGGTCGCCTGATGGCAGTGGCACACATCACGGGCGCACAGCTCTCGCTGTTCCGCATCGGCGAAGATGGTGGGCTGCATTTTGCGCGCGCCTATGACATCGATGTCGGTCAACGCACCATGTGGTGGATGGGCATGGTGGAGCAGTAGTAGCCGTTGCGTGCGATCTACTCCGCCTGAACCGGCGCGTTCTCGGTGGGATCGGCCTCCTCGGGCGGCCCGGTGAAGGATAGCAGCCCGCCGGGGCGGAAGATCATCAGGACCATCAGCAGCAGGCCGAACGCCAGCAGCCGGTACAGTGCAAAATCGCGGAACACCTCCGGCAGTGCAACAATTAGTACCGCGCCCAGAATCACGCCCGGTAAGCTGCCGACACCACCGATGATCACCATGGCAAGAATGTTCACCGACTCGGTGAACAGGAAATTGTCGGGAAACACCGAGCGTTGCCAGGACGCGAGAAAAGCGCCGGCGGCGCCGGCAAACGCCGCTCCGATCGCAAACGCCTGCAACTTCGCCACGGTGGTGTTGATGCCCATCGCCTGCGCCGCCAGCTCATCCTCACGGATGGCCTGCCACGCCCAGCCGATGCGCGAATCCCGAAGGCGTCGCGACATCAGGACTGCCGTGCCCATCAGCAGCAGGATCAAATAGTAGTATTGCCAGTTGTCGCGCAGAGCGAAGCCGAAGAATGAGGGTGGATCGATGGTGATGATGCCGCTCGGCCCGCCGGTGATGTCGATCGGCCGGTCGAGATTGATCAGCAAGATGTAGGTGATCTCGCCGAACCCCAGCGTGACGATCGCGAGGTAGTCGCCGCGCAGCCTCAGCGTCGGCGCGCCGATCAGGATGCCGAAGATCGCTGTCACCCCCACCGACATCGCCAGCACGACCAGGAACGGCCAGTGCAGCCCGAAATGCGGCGACGAAAAGAAGGCATAGACATAGGAGCCGATGCCGAAGAACGCGACGTAGCCCAGGTCTAGCAAGCCGGCGAAGCCAACGACGACGTTCAGCCCCAGTGCCAGCAACGCATAGAGGCAGATGCGGGTGATGACACCCATGACGTAGGCGTTCGGCGCGACTGCCGGTATCGCGAGCGCCGCCGCCACCGCCACGGGCAAGGCCAAGCGGTTCCAAGGCGCGAATACTCCCCGCATCGCGCTAGACGCGCTTCCAGTCGGGCAACGCCTCGCCGAGCAGGCCGCCCGGGCGGAACGTCAGGACAAGGATCAGCACCACGAAGGCGATCGCGTCCTTGAATGCCGGATTGATGAAGGTCACCGCCAGGCTCTCAACCACGCCGAGGATCAGTCCGCCGAGCATCGCACCGCGCACGTTGCCGATGCCGCCGAGGACCGCCGCGGTGAACGCCTTCAGTCCGGCGGAGTACCCCATGTAAAAATCCACCTGCGTGTAGTAGAAGCCGATCAATACGCCCGCGGCGCCGCCGAGTGCCGAGCCGATGCAGAAGGTCAGCGCGACGACGCGCCAGACATCGATGCCCATGACCGCCGCCATCTCGCGATCCTCGGCCACGGCGCGGATCGAGCGGCCAAGCCAGGTGCGCTGCACCAGTTGGTTGAGCCCGAGCATCATCGCCACAGCGATCGATCCGATGACGACGACGAGTACCGAAATGCTGATGCCGCCGAGATTGAAGCGCCAGGTGCGCGGGAAGATCGCGTAGGTCATGTAGACCTTCTCGCGCGCGCCGAAGATCAGCATGACCGCGTTCTGCAAAAAGATCGAAGCGCCGACCGCGCTGATCAGCGGCCCGAGACGCGTCGCGCCGCGCTGGTAGAGCGGACGGTAGGCCAGCCGCTCCAGCAGCAAGCCGAGCAATCCGGTGACCACCATGGCCGCAATCAGCAGGATGGGCAGGACGAACAGCGGATGCATCGGCACGACTTGTGAGGCAAACAGCACGCCCAGCAGTGCCCAGCCGATATAGGCGCCGATCATGAAAACATCGCCGTGGGCAAAGTTGATCATAAACAGCACACCGTAAACCATGGTGTAGCCGATCGCGATCAGGCCGTACGCGGTTCCCAGCGTGATGCCGAACACCAGTTGCTGCGGCAGGATGGCGAGAATGTCGCTGAAGCTCAGCATTCAGTCTTCGTCCCCAAGGTAGACGCGGCGGATCTCGTCGGAGGCGAGCAGCGCGGCGGCGCGGTCGGCGCCCACGATTCGCCCGCTCTGCAGCACGTAGCCACGATGCGCGATACCGAGAGCCACGGCGGCGTTCTGCTCGACCACAAGGATCGTCGTGCCCTGCTGGTTGATCGAGCGGATGATGTCGAACACCTGATCGACGAACACCGGCGCCAGCCCCATCGACGGTTCGTCCATGAGCAGCAGTTTCGGCCGCGCCATCAGCGCGCGCCCGATCGCCACCATCTGCTGCTCGCCGCCCGACAGTGTGCCGGCGTACTGATCGAGCCGCTCCTCGACGCGCGGGAACAGCGCGAAGACGCGCTGGTAGTCGGCATCGAGATCGGCCGTCGCTTCGTGCCGCCGGCTGAACGCGCCCATCATCAGGTTCTCGCGCACCGTCATGCGACCGAACAGCCGGCGCGCCTCGGGCACCAGCGAGATGCCGCGCGCGACGATGGATTGCGTCGGCAGGCGGTCGATGCGCTCGCCGGCGAACTGCACGCTGCCCGCGGTCGCGCGCACCATGCCGAGGATCGTCTTCATCGTGGTGGACTTGCCGGAGGCGTTGCCGCCGAGCAGACAGACGATCTCGCCAGTCTCGATGCTGATGCTGACGTCGTTCAACGCACGGACCGGCCCATAATACGCCATGATGTTGTCGAGCTGCAGCAGGGGCATGCTCAGGCGGCGGCCGCGGCGCGGTGACCGAGATAGGCCTCGATCACCGCCGGATGATTGCGGACGTCGGCAAAGCTGCCCTCGGTGATCTTCACCCCGTGGTCGAACGCCACCACACGCGAGCAGATTCCCTTCACCAGCCGCATGTCGTGTTCGATCAGCAAAATCGTGAGGCCCGCATCGCGGATGCGCTGGATATCGCCCATCAGCTCGCGCGTTTCGCTCGGATTCATGCCGGCGGCCGGTTCGTCGAGCAGCAGCAGGCGCGGCTCGGTCGCCAGCGCGCGGGCGATCTCCAGGCGGCGGCGGTTGGCGTAGGACAGCGAATAAGCCCGGCGATCCCGGCGCGGCGTCAGGCGCGATCCGAACAGACCAAGCAGCTCCACCGCGCGCTGTTCGGCGGCGGCCTTCTCGGCGCGCGCGCCGGGCATGCCCAGCATGATCGGCAGCAGACCCGCTCGCGTGCGCGCCACCATGCCGGCCAGCACGTTCTCCAGCACGGTCATCTGGTTGAACAGCCGCTGGTTCTGGAATGTCCTGGCGATGCCGCTGCGGGTGACGCGATGCGGCGGCAGGCGTGTGATGTCGGCATGCTGGCCGAACCGGATTTGGCCGGAGGTCGCCGGATGGATGCCGCACAGTACGTTGAAGAACGTGGTCTTGCCCGAGCCGTTCGGGCCGATGATGCCGGCGATCTCGCCTTCGTGCACATCGAGATCGACCGCCTGCAACGCACGCAGGCCGCCAAAGTCCTTGCACAGCCCGCGCACCTCAAGCAGTGGCGCGCGGCGATCAGGTGACGCCATGAAGGCGCGACGCAGGTCGCTCAGCTTCCCAGATTCAACGTCTTCACCTGGACGAAGTCCGGCCCTTTCACCTGGTAGATGTAGATGGTCTGGGTATCGATGTCGCCTTTGTCGTTGAACGTCACGGAATTGCCCAGCATGCCCTGATAGTTCTTGGTCGCGCGCACCGCGTCACGGATGGCGGCGCGATCCGGCTTGCCCACGGTCTTGATCGCGGTGAGCAGGATGTTCGCCGCCTCGTAGGCAAGCGGCCCGTACGAGCTGGCGGTGCCGTATTTCGCCTGGAACGCTTTGGCGAACGCCTGCGCGCTTGGCACCTTGCTCATGTCGGGCACCAGGAAGCTGACGTAGTTGCCTTCCGCCGCACCGCCTGACGCCTGGATGTAGTCGACCGGCTCGAACTGTCCGTCGGGGCCCATCATCGGCACGCTCAGTCCGACATCCGGCAACTGCTTGACCAGCAGGGCCGCGTCGGGCGCCCAGATGGAGGCGTAGATGGCATCGACGTCCTTCGGGATGGTGCCGAGGATCGGGCGGAAGTCCTTGTCGCCGGCACGGATGACGTAGCGGATCACGGTGGCGCCGAGTGCCTTGGCCTTCTTCTCGAACTCGTCGGCTCCGCCGCGCGGCCCGGTGGTGCCATCGTCGAACACCGCGATCTTCTTCTTCTTGAGCTCCTCGATCAGCCAGACCGCCCCGGCGGGTGCCTGGAAGTCGTCGCGGGCGCACACACGGTTCACCGACTTGAGGCCGCGATCCGTCACCTTCGGATTAGTGCAGCCCGGCGAGATGAGCACGATGTTGGACCGGTCCAGTACCTCGGAGGCCGGGATGCAAGTGACCGAGGTGATGCCCCAGACGGAACCCATGACGGCTGGGTCAGCGGCAACCTTCTCGGCCGCGGCGACGCCGATCTGCGGATTGCCCTGGTCGTCGGCCTCCATCACCACGATCTTCTTGCCGAGTACGCCGCCCTTGGCGTTCCACTCGTCCGCGGCAAGCTTGACGGCGTTGGCGACCTCCTGCCCCTGCTTCGCGAGCGGGCCGGTCAGTGGGGCGCCTGCGGCAATCTTGATCACGTCCTGCGCCCAGACCGGCAAAGCGAGAAGCACCATCATCGCGACGAACGCAGCCGTCACTGTTGCGATCCGGTGCATGGCTATTCCCCCGGTTGTTGGCCCGGCGCAAAGCGTGACAGGATGTGATCTGTCGAGTCAACCGACGGACACGCTTGCTCGCGAGGCAAAGGAGGCCATGATGAAATTCGGGGCGTCGATGTTCTTCACCGACTACTCGATGACGCCTGCGGAACTTGCCCGCGCCCTCGAACAACGCGGCTTCGACATCGTCTGGGCACCAGAGCACTCCCACATCCCGAGCGCGCGCAAGACGCCGTTCGTCCTCGGTGGCGATCTGCCGAAACGTTACTACGACGTCATGGACCCGTTCGTCACCCTCAGTATGGCGGCGGCGGCGACCAATACGCTGAAGATCGGTACCGGTGTCTGCCTGATCGCGCAGCGCGATCCGATCCAGACGGCGAAGCTGGTGGCCTCGATCGACCAGGTATCCGGCGGGCGCTTCGTATTCGGCGTCGGCAACGGCTGGAACCAGGACGAGATGGAGAACCACGGCACCAACTTCAAAGCGCGGCACCAGCTTGCGCGGGAGCGCATCGAGGCAATGAAGGCGATCTGGACGCAGGATGAAGCCGAATACCACGGTGAGTTTGTCGACTTCGGTCCTATGCGTACCTGGCCGAAGCCGGTGCAGAAGCCACATCCGCCGATCCTGGTGGGCGGTGCGTTTCCCTACAGCGCGCGTCGCGCGGTGCGCTACGGCGACGGCTGGATGCCGCAGGTCACCGCGGGATCGCCCACGCCGCTGACCGAGCTGATCCCGCGGTTCCGGCAGATGGCGGCGGAGGCGGGGCGCGATCCGAACGAGTTCGACATTTCGATCGGCGGCCAGGCGGAGGATGTCGATCTGATCAAGCGGTATCAGGACCTGGGCGTGAACCGCGTGTCTACCAGCTTGCCGTCGGAAAAGGCGGAGACGATCCTGCCCGTGCTGGATCGCTGGGCGGCGATCATCCGCGCGGTGAAACGATAGATCAGACTGTGACGAGGACGCGACCATGACCGCCAAACGCCAACTCCGCCTCGGCGCCTTCATGCGGCCGACCACCATCCATACCGCCGCCTGGCGCTATCCCGGCGCGTACCCCGATGCCAACTTCAACCTCGCGCACATCAAGCGGTTTATCCAGACGCTGGAACGCGGCCGGTTCGACGCGTTCTTCATGGCCGACCACCTCGCCGTGCTCAACATGCCGATCGCCGCGCTGAAGCGCAGCCACACCGTCACGTCGTTCGAGCCGTTCACCCTGCTGGCGGCGCTGGCCATGGTCACCGACCATATCGGCCTGATTGCCACCGGCTCCACCACCTTCGAGGCGCCGTTCCATGTCGCGCGCCGCTTCGCCTCGCTCGACCACATCAGCGGCGGCCGTGCGGCGTGGAACATCGTCACCACCTCCAACCCGGACGCGGCACTGAACTTTGGCATGGACGACCAGATGGAGCACGACGAACGCTATCGCCGTGCGCGCGAGTTCTACGATGTCGTCACCGGCCTATGGGATAGTTGGGCGGAGGACGCCTTCGTCCGCAACGTCGAGACCGGCGAATTCTTCGATCCATCTCGGATGCACGTGCTGAACCACAAGGGCCAGTATTACTCGGTGCGCGGGCCGCTGCACATCGCGCGGCCGATCCAGGGCTGGCCGGTGATCGTGCAGGCGGGTTCGTCCGATGCCGGCCGCCAGCTTGCCGCCGAAACCGCGGAAATGGTGTTCGCCGGTGCCGGCGACATCAACGGCGGTCGCGCGCTGTATGCCGACATCAAGGGACGGATGGCGAAACTGGGCCGCGACCCGGACCATCTGAAGATCCTGCCGGGTGCCTTCGTCGTGGTTGGCGATTCGCTGGACGAGGCGCGCGAGAAGCGGGCGATGCTGGACAGCCTCGTGCACTACGACAGCGCCGTCGCCTCGCTGTCGATCGCGCTGGGCACTGACGCGTCGCGGTTCGATCCCGATGGTCCGCTGCCCGCGATCCCCGAGACCAACGCCAGCAAGAGCGGCCGCGATCGTGCCATTGGGCTGGCACAACGCGAGAACCTGACGGTGCGGCAGCTTGCCCAGCGGCTCGGCGGCTACTCCGGCCCCGCGCTGCTCGGCACGCCGGCGATGATCGCCGACCAGATGGAAGAGTGGCTGCTCAGCAACGCCTGCGACGGCTTCAACATCATGTTCCCGTTCCTGCCGGCTGGGCTGGACGACTTCGTCGACCGCGTGGTGCCGGAGCTGCAACGCCGCGGCATCTTCCGCCGCGAATACGAGGGCGCCACGCTGCGCGAGAACCTCGGCCTGCCGCGGCCAAAGAACCGCTTCTTCGCTTGACTTTGCCGCCGGCCCCGCCACAGGGTGACCGCTGGAAACGTCCAAAGCTAGCCTCATGTACAGCTATATACTGCGTCGTCTCGCCTTCGGTGCGGTCACAGTACTCGGCGTTTCCATCGTCGTGTTCTTCGTGTTGCGCGTCCTGCCGGGTGACCCGCTGGTCGCCATCTTCGGCCCGGAAGGCTTCACTAAGCTGACGCCGGAGGCGCGTGCAGGCTACATGGCGCAGCTTGGCCTGAGCGACCCGCTGATCGTGCAATACTTCCGCTGGGTCGGCGACATCCTGACCGGCAGTCTCGGCCATTCGTTCTTTCGTTCCGAGAGCGTCGCCGAGATGATCGAGCGTCGCGGCCCGCTGACCGCGGAGATCGCCGCGATCTCGGTGGTGCTGTCGTGGCTGGTCGGCATCCCGGTCGCCATCGTCAGCGCGCTGCGGCCGAACAGTTTCGGCGACAATATCTCCCGCTTCATCAGCATCCTGTTCCTGGCGGTGCCCGGTTTCTGGCTGGCGATGTTGATCGTGCTCGCGCTGCTGTTCGGTTTTGGCTATCGCGCGCCGCTCGCCAACGTGACGTTCTTCACTGATCCACTGTCCAACCTGCAGATCGTGATCGGCCCCGCGCTGGTGCTGGGCATGGGTCAGGCCGCCTACATCGCCCGCATGGCGCGATCCAGCCTGCTCGAGGTGGTGCGTGAGGACTACGTGCGCACCGCGCGCGCCAAGGGTCTGAACGGCCGCGTGGTGATCGCGCTGCACGCGCTGCCCAATGCGCTGCTGCCGGTGATTACGCTGTCGGGCATCCTGCTCGGCTTCGTGCTGGCGGGTTCGATCCCGGTGGAACGCGCGTTTGGCACACCGGGTCTCGGCTACGCCATGTACACCGCGGTGAGCGAGCGCGACATCTTCGTCATGCAGAACCTGGTGTTCCTGTACTCGATCGTGTTCGTGCTGCTGAACATCCTGGTCGATCTGACCTCCGCCTGGCTCGATCCGAGGATCCGCTACCGATGAGTATCACCCAGCCCGACGCCACACTTCCGCTCGCGCGCATACCGGCCGTTGAACGGTCGTGGCTGCTGCGTGCCCTGCGCGTGCTGCGCACCTTCGCGCGCCGCTCGCCGATGTCGGCGTTCTGGGGCTGTGTCGCCGCCGGCATTATCTTCATGGCGGTCGCGGCACCGGCGCTCGCGCCGCGCGATCCGACACGCGCTGACTTCCGTCACATGGCGAAGCCGCCGTCGGAACTGAACTGGTTCGGCACCGACCAGATCGGCCGTGACACGCTGAGCCGGGTGATCTACGGCAGCCGTGCGTCGCTGACCGTCGCGGCCGGCGCGGTGCTGCTCGGCACCACGTTCGGTGCGCTGTGGGGGCTGGCGTGCGGCTATTTTGGCGGACGGTTCGATATCATCAGCCAGCGCTTCATCGAGTTCCTGCAATCGTTCCCGGACCTGATCCTGGCAATGGCCATCGCGATGGCGCTTGGCGTGGGAATGGGGACGGTGATCGTCGCCATCGCCATCACGCGAATACCGTTCGGCGGACGGGTGATCCGCGCCGTCGTGCTGTCGCTGAAGGAACTGTCCTATGTCGAGGCGGCGCGCGGTCTCGGCGCCTCGCATCTGCGCATGATGGCGCGGCATATCCTGCCCCAATGCGTGGCGCCTTATCTGATCCTGGCCACCACGCATCTGGGCGTGGCGATCATCATCGAGGCGGCTCTCGGGTTTCTCGGCGTCGGCATCCCGCCGCCGACGCCGACCTGGGGCAACATGCTGGCTGACTCACTGAACGCGGGGCTGGTGCCGCCGTGGTGGCTGGTGCTGTTCCCCGGCGCGGCGATCACGCTCACCGTGCTGGCGTTCAACCTGCTGGGCGACGGCATCCGCGACGCGCTGGACCCCAGGCTCAGGGGCGCGGTGTGATTGTGGGCAACGATGGGTTTCGCTGCGCTCAACCCATCCTACGTTGTTGCAAGCGCCGCTTGTAGGATGGGTTGAGCGCAGCGAAACCCATCATCACGCATCGGCCACTCTGGCCAGCGGAAACCGCACCCCGCCGTCATGCAAATGGCACGCGGTCCAGTGCCCCGGCACCACCTCGCGCGGCGCGGGCACGTCGTGGCGGCAGCGCGACATCACGTAAGGGCAGCGCGAATTGAAGTGGCAGCCCGACGGCGGGTTGATCGGGCTCGGCACATCGCCGGCCAGGATCACCCGGTTGCGCCGCCGCGCGCTGGCCTTGGGAATCGGCACCGCGGACAGCAGCGCCTCGGTGTAGGGATGCAGCGGCATCTCGAACAGGCTGGTCTTGTCGGTGGTCTCGACGATCCGCCCCAGATACATCACCGCGACGCGGTGGCTGATGTGCTCCACCACCGCCAGATCGTGCGCGACGAACAGATACGACAGCTTGAACTCGTCCTGCAGGTCCATCAGCAGGTTGATGATCTGTGCCTGAATCGAAACGTCGAGCGCGGACACCGGTTCGTCGCCGACGATCAGCTCCGGCCCGAGCGCCAGCGCGCGCGCGATGCCGATCCGCTGGCGCTGACCGCCGGAGAACATGTGCGGGAACGAGCTCATGTGCTCCGGTCGCAGACCGACGTGCTCGAACAGGCTGGCGACGCGTTCCTGCCGTTCCGCGCGGGTGCCGGCCTGGTGGATGATCAGCGGCTCCTCTACGATGTCGCCGGCCGACATACGTGGGTTCAGCGACGCGTAGGGATCTTGGTAGATCATCTGCATCTGTTCCCGATACGGAAACATCTGCTGCGTGTCGAAATCGGTGATGTCCTTGCCGTGCACCCGGATCCTGCCCTCGGTCGGTTCGAGCAGCTTCAGCAGCGTGCGTCCCACCGTGGATTTGCCGCAGCCGCTCTCGCCGACCAAGCCAAGAGTTTCGCCGCGGGCGATTTGAAACGACACGCCGTCCACCGCGTAGACATGGCCGGAAATGCGCGAGAAGACACCCTTGTAGACCGGAAAATGCTTTTTAAGGTTCTCGACTTCGAGCAGCGGGCTGGCGCTGCCATCGGATCGGCGTTCAGACGGCAATCCGCTCATGCCGCGCCCCCAAGCAGACGGTCGGCGTGCCAACAGGCGACCCAATGGTCGGGTCGAAGTTGTTCCAACTTCGGGTAGGCGGCGCGGCACTGGTCGGTCGCGAAGCCGCAGCGGGGCGCGAAGCTGCAGCCCTTCGGCAGATTGAACAACGAGGGCACCATTCCCTTGATTTCGTTCAGCCGCGTGCGGCTGGGATCGGCGCGCGCGGCGAGGTCGAGGTTGGGGATGGAATCGAGCAGCCCGCGCGTATAGGGATGGCCAGGGCGCTCGAACAAGTCGTCGACACTTGCCTCTTCCACCTTGCGGCCGGCGTACATCACCACCACGCGGTCGGCATTCTCGGCCACCACGCCCATGTCGTGGGTGATCAGGATGATCGCGGTTCCCAGCGTGTCGCGCAGCTCGCGCATCAGATCGAGGATCTGCGCCTGGATGGTGACATCCAGCGCGGTGGTCGGCTCGTCCGCGATCAGCACCTTGGGATTGCACGACAGCGCCATGGCGATCATGACGCGCTGGCGCATGCCGCCGGACATCTGGTGCGGATAGGCGTACGCGCGGCGCTCCGGTTCAGGAATGTGCACGCGGCGCAGCATGTCGACGGCACGATCCATGGCATCGCGGCGCGACACGCCCTGATGCAGGGCGATCGCCTCGCTGATCTGCCGACCCACCGTGAGCAGCGGATTGAGCGAGGTCATCGGCTCCTGGAAGATCATCGAGATGTGGTTGCCGCGGATGTCCTCCATCTGGCTTTCGGTCAGGCCGAGCAGATCTTTGCCCTCGAAGCGGATGGCGCCATCGACGATGCGTCCCGGCGGGCTCGAGACCAGCCGCAGGATGGACAGCGCGGTGACGCTCTTGCCGCAGCCGGATTCGCCGACCACCCCCAGCGTTTCGCCGCTGTGCAGGCTGTAGGACACGCCATCCACCGCGCGCACGACGCCGGCAGGCGTGAAGAAATGCGTGTGGAGGTTGTCGATCTCCAGCAATGGACTGGTGGATGTCGTGTCGGGGACGGATTTCCCGCGCGTGGGCAACTGCACTTCACTCAAGACGTGACTCCCAAGATTCCGGCGTGTTATCTTTGGCAAAATGAACCGGTTAAGCGCGCCATCTGAGCACGCCGAGAGCGGTTCTGAAAAGCCTCAAGGGGAGGGAAAACATCGTGAACGATCGGCATGGCGCGCGTGGGTGGCTGACGCGGCGTGGTCTGCTGGGCGCTGGTGCGGCGGTGGCTGCTGGCTACGCTCTGCATCCGCGTCCGGTACTCGCCGATATTCCCGATCAGTTCGACGGCACTTCATTCAAGCTGGCCGCGCCCGACCCGAATCCGAAGTATGGCGGCGTGCTACGCATGGGGATTACCAACCGCGTGCCGCATTTCGATCTCCACCAGTCAGGGACCTACAACAACCTCGGCTCGATGGGCTGCATGTTCGACAACCTGATCCGGCGCGACCCGCGCGACGGCGGCAAGGCGGTCATCCCGGACCTGGCGCACAGTTGGGAGATCGCCAAGGACCGCAAGACCTACACCTTCCACCTGCGCAAGGGCATCCCGTTCCACGACGGTGCGGAGCTGACATCCGAGGACGTGAAGGCCACGTTCGATCGGATCGTGAAGCCGCCGCAAGGGATCAGCATCCCGCGCAGCATCCTGTTCAGGGCAGTCAGCGAGGTGAACGCGCCCGACAAGTACACCATCGAGTTCAAGCTGTCCGAGCCGCGCCCGCCCGCCTTCATCATGGCGGCGATCGCCAGCGGCTGGAACGTCATCGTGCGCAAGAAGACGCTGGAGGACAATAACTACAATCTGCGCAAGGTCGCATCCTATCCCGGAACCGGTCCGTTCAAGACCGTGCGCCGGGTGGAGAACGAAGTCTGGGTGGTGGAAAAAAACAAGGACTACTGGAACAAGGGACTGCCGTATCTCGATGGCATCGAGTTCTATAATCTGGTGCCGTTCTCGCCGGAACTCGGTTCGGGGATTCTGTCGGGCCGGGTGGACTATGCGCGCGTGACCGATCCGGTGACCTTCAAGAAGGCACAGGCGACCAAGGGGATGAAGGTCTCGTCGTTCAACCAGAGCGTCATTCATGCGACCTATACCAACACGAAGAAGCAGCCGCTGGCGGATCCGCGCGTGCGGCGCGCCATGCACCTGGCGCTCGATCGGCCGACGCTGATCGAGGCGATCAAGGACGTGGCGCCGATGCAGATCGGCGGCTTTATGTATCCGTTCTCCGATCTCGCCACGCCGAAGGCGGAGCTGGTCAAGCAGCTCGGCTATCAGGACGAACCAGTCGCCGCCGAGAAGGAGGCGAAGGCGCTGATGGCGGCGGCCGGCTATTCCAACGGCATTCAGGGGCTGGATTATCTGATCCGTGACCTTGCCAGCTATCACGTCTGGTCGCAGGCAATCCAGGCGATGCTCCAGCAGACCCTGAACATCACCTGCAACCTCCGCTACGTGGTGGAATCGGTGTGGTTCGACGACATCGCCAACGGCCACTTCGACCTGGCGATCGGCGCGGTGGTATCGACGCTGCTGGATCCGTCCGACTACTTCAACGCCTGGTATCACACCGGCGGCCCGCAGAACTATTCATCCTACAGCAACCCAAAGGTCGATGCGCTGATCGATCAGATCGATCGCGAAGTGGACCCCGCGAAGCGGCAGGCGCTGATCCGGCAGGCGGAGGCGATCTTCGAGCAGGACCCGCCGCTGCTGCCGGTGGCGTGGGAGAAGATCGACGATGTCTGGTACGACTATGTCAAGGGACTGCGGCCAGACGACTACTTCGGCGCCTACGATGTTTGCCGCCAGGATACTTTCTGGCTGGACAAGTCAACATAAGCAACGAACCGCCATAGGGAGGCAAGGACGACAATGAGGGAAATGCACACCGGTAACCGGGGCTGGAGCCGCCGCGGATTTCTTCAGGGCAGCGCAGCGGCGATGGCCGCGGCGTACGGTCTGCGACCAGCCGACACGCTGGCGGAGATTCCCGACCAATTCGATGGAACAAAATTCCAGCTTGCGGCACGGGAGCCGAACCCAAAGCGCGGCGGCGTGCTGCGCGTCGGCATCCTGAACCGGCCGCCGCATTTCGACTTCCAGCAGTCCGGCACCGTCGGCAACATCGGCACCCAGGGCTGCATGTTCGACAACCTGATCCGCCACGATCCGCGCGACAGCGGCAAGACCATCATTCCTGACCTCGCGCATAGCTGGGAGATCGCCAAGGACGGCAAGACCTATACATTCCACCTGCGCAAAGGCGTGCTGTTCCATGACGGCGCGGAGCTGACCGCCGATGACGTGAAGGCGACGTTCGATCGTATCGCCAGGCCGCCAGAGGGCATCAGCATCCCGCGCAGCATCCTGTTCAAGGCGGTGAGCGAGATTGCCGCGCCCGACAAGTACACCATCCAGTTCAAACTCGCCGCGCCGCGCCCATCGAGCTTCATCATGGCCGCGATCGCCAGCGGCTGGAACGGCATCCTGCGCAAGAAGACGCTGGAGGAGAACAACTACAATCTGCGCAAGGTAGCGAACATTCCTGGCACCGGCCCGTTCAAGACCGTTCGCAGGGTGGAGAACGAGGTCTGGGTGGTGGAGAAGAACAAGGACTACTGGAACCAGGGCCTGCCGTATCTCGACGGTATCGAATTCTACAACCTGCTCCCATTCTCTCCCGAGCTTGGCGCGGCAATCCTGTCCAACCGGGTGGACTATGCTCGCATCGTCGATCCGGTGACGGCACGCAAGGCCAAGGCAACGCCTGGCATGTCCACCACCGCGTTCAATCAGAGCGTGATCCAGGGATGCTGGACCAACGACAAGAAGAACCCGCTCGACGATGCGCGTGTGCGCCGCGCGTTCCATCTGGCGCTCGACCGGCATGTTCTGGTCGACGTCACCAAGGATGTGGCGCCGATGCGGGTCGGCGGCTTCATCTATCCGTTCTCGGAATTCGCCACGCCGACTGACCAGTTGTTCAAACGAGTCGGCTACCAGGAGGACCCGACCGAAGCGATCAAGGAGGCCACGGCACTGATGGCCGCCGCCGGTCATGCCAACGGCATCAAGGGTCTCGACTTCATGGTGCGCGACATCGCCACCTTCAAGCTGTGGGCGCAAGCGATCCAGGCGATGCTGCAGCAGAACCTCAATGTGGAGTGCAGCCTGCGCACGGTGGTCGAATCGGTGTGGTTTGACGATGCCACCAGTGGACACTTCGACCTGTGCGTCGGAGCCATCGTGTCGACGCTGCTGGACCCGTCGGACTACTTCAACGCCTGGTATCGCAGCGGCGGACCACAGAACTACTCGTTCTGGAGCAATGCGAAGTTCGACGGGCTGGTGGATCAGATCGACGCGGAGGTCGATCCGGCCAAACGCCTGGCGCTGGTCCGGCAGGCCGAGGCGATCATGGAGCAGGATCCGCCAGTGCTGCCGGTCTGCTGGGAACAGATCAACGACGTCTGGTGGAACTACGTGAAGGGCTACAACCCGTACGACTATTTCGGCATTTACGACGTCGTGCGGCAGGACATCTTCTGGCTGGACAAGGCGTAGCCTGACCAGCGCGGCGCGCCGGCCAGACGGCGCGCCGCGCTCAAAATGCACTGGCGTTCCGGAATATCGGCAAGGCATAACAGGCGCCGCCCACTGCAACGAGGAGAGGCGTGATGCTGACCCGCCGTCATCTGCTTGTCACAACCGCGGCCGGTGTCGCCGCGAACTCGATCGCGCCGCGCTCGGAAGCCGCAACGCCCGCCAACATCGTGGTGATGGCCAGGGCGATCGACGGCATCATCGGCGCGTTCGATCCAGCGGAGTCCTATGAGACTCCCAACAACGAGGTCTGCGGCAACATCTACCGCAAGCTGATCCTCCCGGACCCCGCCGATGCCAACAAGGTGGTGGGTGATCTCGCCGAGTCATGGCAGGTCAGTCCGGACGGCTTGGTGTTCACCTTCCAAATCCGCACCGGCGTGAAGTTCGACAGCGGCAATACAGTGACCGCGGAGGACGCGGCATTCAGCCTGCAGCGCGCCGTGATACTGAACAAGACTCCGGCGTTCATCCTCACCCAGTTCGGCTGGAACGCCGACAATGTGGACAAGCTGGTCCGTGCCACCGGTGAGTACACACTGGAACTGACCCTGCCGAGTGTACAGTCGCCAAGCTTCGTGCTGTACTGCCTGTCGGCCACGGTCGGTGGCGTGGTCGAGAAGGCACGGGCGCTGGCGAACCAGGCCAACAACGATCTCGGCAATGCCTGGCTCAAGACGCACAGCGCCGGGTCCGGCAGCTATCGCCTGGTGGAGTGGCTGGCGAGCGATCATATCATCCTGGAGGCGAACCCGTACGCCGCGGTGAAACCGCGCATCCCGCGCGTCGTCATCCGTCACGTCGCGGAGCCGGCGACGCAGTTTCTGCTGCTGCAGAAGGGCGACACCGACATCGCGCGCAACCTCACCGCCGACCAGCTCAAGGGGATCGTCAATAATCCGGACTATTCTGTCAGCAAGATCGATCAGCTCAATTCGCTCTACCTCGGCCTGAACGCCTCGCTGCCGCAGTTTCAGAAGGTGGAGGTGCGACAGGCGATCAAGTTCGCGATCGATTACGATGCGATCGCCAACAACATCACCCCGAACGTGTGGAATGTGTGGCAGACCTTCCTTCCCGGCAACTCTCCGGGCGCGATCAACGAACGGCCGTTCAAGAAGGATGTGGCGAAGGCGAAGGCGCTGCTCGCTGCGGGTGGCTACCCGGACGGCTTCGAGGTGACATTGGACTATTATGCCCGCTCCCCCTACGCGGAGATCGCCGCGGCAATTCAGGCCGACCTCGCGGCGATCGGCATCAAGGCGCAATTGCTTGCCGGCGAGGCGAAGCAGGTCACCTCGAAGATGCGGGTGCGCCAGCACCAGATGAATCTGGTGATCTGGTTCCCCGACTACCTCGATCCGAACTCCAACGCGCAGGCGTTCAACGCCAACCCCGACGATTCGGATGGCGCCAAGCTGAAGCTGCCCGCTTGGCGCTGCCACTTCTTCGACCAGGAACTGACCGAGGCGGTCGATCGCGCGGTGAAGGAACTCGATCCCGAGAAGCGCATGGAGATCTACGCGAAGATGCAGAGCGATGCGATGGCACGGTCGCCGTTCGTGTTCCTGCTGCAGAGCGCCGAGGTCGCGACGATGCGCAAGGGGGTGTCGGGGCTCCGGCTTGGTTTGATGCCGGACTACACGAACTATGCTGGCATCACCAAGAGCTGATCAGAACCCGGCGAAGGTCTTGTGTTCCACGCCGGCGCCGCCCACCGCGTTGGACAGCAACACAAGGTCTGGACTTGACAGCACGAGCTCGGCGCTGTTGCCGCAGTCAGCGGTGCCGTCGCTGGTGTGGGCGCCGGCCCAATGCACGCGAAACGTGCGCGGGTGCTGGAAGCGCTCCTCCACGACCAGGCTGCCGCCCCCTGATGCCATTACCTCGGGCCGGAGACTGCACGTGACCGCGGGCAAGGCAGTGTTCGCGACGGTGAATTCCCAGTCGTTCGGCATGCGAGCGCCCTGGCGGAAAACCAGGATGTCGCCGACCTTGGGTCCGATGTCGAACGCAGTGGCGGCTGATACCATCGCGACGCCGGACACCAGCAGGCCGGCGATCAGACTGGCGAGCATCGCGGTCCGGGCGATATCGCCTGCGCCCACGGGTTCGTTGGTGTGCCTGCGCCATTTCATCGGTCGCGACCTTTGCCGTAGCGCATTTCCTGCGCCTGATCGGGAGTCAGCGCGGCGAAGTCGGGCAGGAAGGCCGGATCATGCGGGGGCGGTACCCGCTCCGGCTGCAACAGCGCAGCGGTTGCGGCAGCGAGCACACGGGCCAGTTGCGCAAGAACCAGACCAAACGGCGCCTGGTGCGGGTGGGTCATCACGGCGAACCTCATCGTCTACGACGGAACAGGTTCTGCCTTCCGGAACAGTCTCCCGATTACTTGCTTCACAGATATTGCCATTCCTTTCGCATATGCAGCAACACCTTTTCGTGAGCTTGACCAACCATCCCGGATGGCGGAACACGGTCGCGTCCATCAGTGGAAGTGAGCGCCATGCCGGGACCGTTGCACGGCTATCGTATCGTTGATCTGACCTCGATGGTGTCGGGGCCGTCAGCCACCATGCTGCTGGCCGACCAGGGCGCCGATGTGATCAAGGTGGAGAACCCCGACGGCGGCGATCACACACGCGCCGCAGCCAATCGACGCGGCGGGTTCTCGGCGTCGTTCCTCAACAACAACCGAAACAAGCGCTCGATCGTGCTGGACCTGAAGGCGCCGGCCGGGGTGGAGGCGCTGAAGCGGCTGATCGCCGGCGCCGATGTGTTCATCCAGAATTTTCGCAGCGGTGTGATCGACCGGATGGGCTTTGGGGAAACGGAGGTGAGGGCGCTGGCGCCGGACATCATTTATGTCTCGATCAGCGGCTTTGGCGAGCAGGGACCGTTCGCGCAGAAGCCGGTGTACGACCCGCTGATCCAGGCGCTGTCGGGACTGGCCAGTATCCAGGGCGGCTCCGACCAGGAGCGGCCGCGGCTGGTCCGCACCATCGTTCCCGACAAGCTGACCGGCGTGGTGGCGGCGCAGGCGATCACCGCGGCACTGCTGGCGCGCGAACGGACCGGGCAGGGGCAGCATGTGCGGCTCTCCATGCTGGACGCGGTGGTGGCGTTCCTGTGGGGCTCCGACATGGGCAGCCAGACTTTTGTTGGCGACGAACTGCCGCAACAGGAGGCCGCCAGCTTTATCGACCTAATCTACGAGACGGCAGACGATTACATCAGCGTGGCGGTGCAGACCGACCGCGAGTGGACTGCGCTGACACGTGCACTCGATCGGCCGGAATGGCTGGAGGATCCCCGCTTCGCGACGCCTGCGCTGCGGCACAAGCACATCAACGAACGGCTGGCGATGACGCAGGAGGTGCTGCGCACGCGCTCCGCCACGGAATGGCTGGATCGGTTGACCGCGGCAGGCGTTCCCTGTGCGCCGGTGCTGACGCGCAGCCGGATGATCGAACACCCGCAGGTGGTGGCGAACGGGGTTGTCGTGGAGACCGAGCATCCCGGCGCCGGAAGGCTGCGCCAGGCGCGCCCGGCGGCGCGGTTCTCCGCCACGCCCACCAATGTGAGCCGCGGCGCCCCGGCGCTGGGAGAACACACCGACGAGATCCTGGCCGAGATCGGCACCAAGGAGGGCATCGAGGCATGATCGATTTCCATTACTGGCCGACGCCGAACGGCTGGAAGGTGTCGATCATGCTGGAGGAATGCGGACTGCCGTACCGCGTCATGCCGGTGAACATCGGCAAGGGCGATCAGTTCAAGCCGGAGTTCTTGGCGCTCAGCCCGAACAACCGCATGCCGGCGATCGTCGATCACGACGCCGATGGCGAAACGGTGCCGGTGTTTGAATCGGGCGCCATCCTGCTGCATCTGGCGGAGAAGTGCGGGCGGTTCATGCCCACCGATCGGCGCGGGCAGAAGGAGACGCTCGAGTGGCTGTTCTGGCAGGTCGGCAACCTCGGGCCAATGGCAGGACAGCTCAGCCACTTCGTCAATTACGCGCAGGGCGAGCATGCGTATTCACATCAGCGCTACGCCAATGAGTACAACCGCTGCCTGGGCGTGCTGGAACGCCGGCTGGAGGGGCGCGAGTACATTTTGGACGCGTATTCGATCGCCGACATGGCGTCGTTTCCCTGGGTGCTGATCTCGAAGCCGCTCGGTCAGGCGCTGGACGAGTTCCCCAACGTCGCGCGCTGGCGCGAGGCGATCAAGCAACGGCCCGCGGTACAGCGCGGGATCGATCTCGGCAAGGAGCTGCGCCGGCGCGCGCCTCCCACTGAGGAGGAGCGGCGGATCCTGTTCAATCAGACCGCGCGGCACCCCGCCTGAGGGGAGCGGTCACCCCTTCTCCACACCCCAGAACACCGGCGCCGAGCCCTTCAGCAGCCCCGTCACGTTCGACCGCCATGCCGCCTGCGGCAGATATTGTCCAAGCGTGATCGTCGGCACGTAGTCGAATGCCGCCGCCTGGAACTCCGCTTCGTGCCGGTGCCGTTCGGCATCGTTCGGCGCATCGATCCACGCCTCGTACGCCGCTTCGATCTTCGGATCGTCCGGCCAGCCGAATCCCAAGGCCGGCAATCAGTCGCTCCTTGCAAGCGATGTAACGGGATGATAGATATCGTTGGTATCTATCTTTCATCCGATCGCTGCAAGAAGGACCGCGATGGCCGAAACCCGCACCGCGAAGCTGTTCGCGCATGGTCGCAGCCAGGCCGTGCGCTTGCCCAAGGAGTTCCGGCTTCCCGGCAAGGAGGTGCGGGTGCGGCGCGTCGGTCGCGGCATCCTGCTGGAGCCGATCGAAACCGACGTGCAGGCCTGGTTCGACCGGCTCGACGCCTATTGCGACGAGCCCTTCATGCCCGAGGGGCGGCAACAGCCGCCGATGCCGCCGCCGGACGAGGTATCATTTGACGAATGATCTGCCTGGACACCAATGCTGTCATCGCGCTGCTCAACCGCAGCAGCGTCCCCGTGCGTACGCGACTTGCCGAAGCTGTGCGCCGTCGCGAGGTCGTGGCGATTTCGGTCATTGTGCTGTTTGAACTCCGCTACGGCGCGGCGAAAAGTACCAACCGGCATCGCTCGTCACGCCGCGTCGCGGAGTTCCTGTCGGGTCCGGTCAAGGTGCTGGACTTCGAGCCGGACGATGCGGAGGAAGCCGGGGACATTCGCGCGGCGCTCGAACGCGCCGGGACACCGATCGGCCCATACGACCTGCTCATTGCGGGACAGGCGCGTCGTCGCGGAGCGGTTCTGGTTACGGCCAATCTCCGCGAGTTCGCGCGCGTGCCCGGTCTGAAGACGGAGGACTGGGCTGCTTGACTTGGGAAACTGCAGAACTGTCCGCGATTACTCAGCCGCGGTCAGGCCTCGTCGATCACTGCATAGGCCTCGATTTCCACCCGCATTTCCGGGCGGATGAGGGCGCTCACCTGCACCATCGTACTGGCCGGGCGGACGCTGCCGAATACCTCGCTGTGTGCCCGTCCCACCAGGTCGGCGTCGCCGATGTCGGTGACGTAGATGACCGTGCGCACCACATCCTCGACCCGCGCCCCGGCCTGCTCCAGCGCGCTGCGGATCGTGCCGAGGATATTCTGCGTCTGCACATAGGCATCACCCGCCAGCGCCTCGCCGCGTGCAGCGGTTCCGGCAACGTGCACCTGCGTCCCGACGCGCACCGCGCGGCTGTATCCGTAAACCGGCTCGAACGGCCCACCGGACGAAACCACCTGTCGTGTCATGCGCGCGATCCTTGTCTTGTCATTACAAACTGCAGGGAGGCGAGGTGAGGCATGTCGGTGCCCATCGCGACTTCCAACAGCTTCACCACCATAGTCGACCACGCGGTGCCGCCATAGGCCGCCGGCTCGGTTGCTCATCCCGCGATGTTTCAGGTTCCTTTGCGATCTCGGCCCTGACAAGGCGGCTGAGCTCAGCGCGGAGTTCGACGCTTTCCTCCCAACCGAATTTCCCGAAGGGGACGAAGCCGCCGTCCACCGCAAGGTCCTGTCCCGTGATGAACGATGCGGCGTCGCTCGCCAAAAACACGGCGGCCTGGGCGATATCGCTGGTGACCCCGGCCCGGGGAATCGGTTGCAGCGTGGCGAACCGATTCGCGACCACGCCAAGCACCCGGTCGGCGTCGGAACCGTGGACCCCGGCGGATTTTGTGAAGATCCCGGTGACGATACCGCCAGGGGAAATGCTGTTGACCCGCACCCCGCCGCGCGCGAGTTCCGACGCCGCGGATCGCGACAGGTGGATCGCCGCCGCCTTGGACGCACCATAGACGTGTCCGCCGAAGCCTCCGCGAAGCCCCGCTGCGCTGCCGATGGTGATGATACTGCCGGAACCCTGCCGGAGCATGAGGGGGCGACATGTTTGATGCCAAACATCACGCCGCGCACATTGACGCTGAAGACGCTCTCGAATTGTTCCGCCGTCACCTCGGCAATGCTGACCATCGGCGCGCCCGACCCCGCATTGTTGACCAGACAATCGAGGCGGCCAAACCGCGTGACGGCATGGTCGATCATCGCCTTTACATCGGTCTCGACACCGACATCCGTTCGAATGAAACTGAGCGCGTCGCCGCATCTTGTTTCGAGTGCCTTGCCTTCCTCGGCGCGTCGCCCGCCGGCCACGACACGAGCACCCTCCGCGACGAACAATTCGGCGATGCGTTCGCCAATTCCGCTGGTCGCGCCAGTGACAATCGCGACTTTTCCGTCAAGCTGGCCCATGGGTTGTCCTCCTCTTTGCGAATTGGACGCGGCCAAGCGGAATTCGCAATTTTCAAGTGACGTAGGTTGGAAAGCCTTGACGGCGCCGCCCGACGTTCCCGGGATGGGCAGCCGCTACGGACGCCCAACAGATAGCCTAAGACTTACGTCCTGCCCAGAGCCGCGCGGGCGCAGGCAGCAATCCGTGCATGGCAGCATGCGTGGCTGCGAGCATCAGATGATTGTTAAACACGGAGCACGTGCGAGGGCCACGGAGCGCCACGGGTGCGCCGGGAGACCGGCAAGAGGAGAGGGTGCAAGTCCCTTACGATGAAAGGTAAAGCGAACC
>Ga0209040_10000178_pt1 | contig 44124 bp, 36 predicted proteins | sample BogFormECP12_OM3_FD_188240 | JGI IMG/M metagenome (GOLD analysis project Ga0209040, IMG submission 188240) | Bog forest soil microbial communities from Calvert Island, British Columbia, Canada - ECP12_OM3 (SPAdes) (version 2) | ecosystem: Environmental > Aquatic > Freshwater > Wetlands > Bog ... | reverse complement strand
CGATGCCGTTGCGCGGCAGCGTGAACGACAGGTCCTTGATCAGCGTGCGGCCCTCGAACCCCTTGTCGAGGTGCTCGACCTCGACCACCAGGTTGCCCAGCCGCGGGCCGGTGGGGATCTGGATCTCCTCGAAGTCGAGCTTGCGCGTCTTCTCCGCCTCGGCGGCCATCTCCTCATAGCGCTGCAGGCGGGCTTTGCCCTTGGCCTGGCGGGCTTTGGCGCCGGAACGCACCCACGCCAGCTCATCCTGCAACCGCTTCTGCAGCTTGGCGTCTTTGCGGCCCTGCACCGCCAGCCGGTCGGCCTTCTTCTCCAGATAGGTCGAGTAGTTGCCCTCGTAGGGGTAGGCGCGGCCGCGGTCGAGCTCCAAGATCCATTGCGCGACGTTGTCCAGGAAATATCGGTCGTGGGTTACCGCCAGGACCGCCCCTGAGTAAGCGGCCAGGTGCTGCTCGAGCCACTGCACGCTCTCGGCGTCCAGGTGGTTGGTCGGCTCGTCGAGAAGCAACAGGTCCGGTTTGGACAGCAGTAGCTTGCACAGCGCCACCCGACGGCGCTCGCCGCCGGACAGGTTCGTGACCGGCTCGTCAGGCGGCGGGCAGCGCAGTGCGTCCATCGCCTGCTCGAGCTGCGAGTCGAGATCCCACGCGTCGGCGTGGTCGAGCTCCTCCTGCAACCGGCCCATCTCTTCCATCAACTCGTCGGAATAGTCGGTGGCCATCAGTTCGGCGACTTCGTTGAACCGGTCGAGCTTGACTTTGATGTCGCCGAGCCCTTCTTCGACATTGCCGCGAACGGTCTTCTCCTCGTTCAGCGGCGGCTCCTGTAGCAGGATGCCGACGGTGGCACCGGTGGCCAGGAAGGCTTCACCGTTGTTCGGCTTGTCCAGCCCGGCCATGATCCGCAAGACGCTCGACTTACCTGCCCCGTTGGGGCCGACGACGCCGATCTTGGCGCCCGGATAGAAGCTCAACGTGACGTCGTCAAGGATCACCTTGTCGCCGTGCGCCTTGCGGACCTTCTTCATCGTGTAGATGAACTCAGCCATGCAGCGTTTTTGCCTTTCTGATGTCGCGAGGTTGCCCGCGACCCATCCTAGGCAGATGGTCCGGCTCCTTCTCGCGCCGCTACACGGCGCGCATCGTCACCGGACGGGCAGATGGTCCGGCTCCCTCTCACGCCGACAGCGGCAACCCCGTCTCGGTCACCGGCGCGGCGTCATCTCCGGCTTCGGTGTCGGCCGCGGCACCCTCGACCGCTGGTGTGCTCGCGGCATTCGTCCCCACAGAGACCGTCTTCTCGATTCGGGCGTGGCAACGGGACAGGTCGGGTCCGACAGAGGTGGCGCGCATCTCTAACGTCGATCGACGAATGCCTTCGCGGTCCTCGTATTCGCTGGTGTAGATGTGGCCCACGACGATCACCGGCGAGCCCTTGCCCAGCGATGCGCCCACACCGGAGACCAGCCGGCCCCAGCAGTTGACCGTGACGAATAGCGAATTGCCGGCCTCCCAATTGCCGTCGGCGCCGCGGCGGCGTGAATTGCTGGCCACCCGGAACTTCATTACTTCCTGTGCACCCGCCTGTCGGCGTTTGGGGTCAGTCACTACGTTTCCGACCACGGTTACCGGCGTTTCGAACATTGCTTTTCCTTTCTGAAAATGGCGGTGCCCTGCCGAACGACCCGGGCAATCCCGGTGACGCCACACCGCCGGTGCTGGCTCCAGTCAGCGCGGCCAGACCGACAACCTCGGACGTGCCGACCCGACGAGGAACGGACCCGGTGGATAGAGACGCGACTGTGGATAGACAAAGAACGCGTAAGCGACCTCACCAGCCCGAGCAGTACCTTGAGTCGCCGGCTGAGGGCTTAGTGCCTTCTCCGCATTGATTGCGCATGCGGTATCAGGGCAAGTCGCCACCACTACCCCGTCACTTTTGGCTGGTGGTATCGCATGCGATATCGCTTTGCAGCAGCACGTCATGGTCTGACATTGGTGCTGGTGTGGCTCTTGCTAATCCAAGCAGCCTGCGAAGCGAGCCGCGCAGCTAATGCCGCGATGCGTCGCGACGGGCCAGCTCGGCCAGCATCGCGTTGTAAGCCGCCAGCTCGGCGTCGTCATCGCGTTCTGCCGCGCGATCCAGTCGCCTGGCGGTCCGCTGGTCGCTGCGCGACCATTGCACGAGCAACGCGATCATCACCACGACCAGCGGTATTTCCCCTGCCGCCCAAGCGATTCCACCGCCGAGCCGCTGATCGCCCAGCAGGTCGGTATGCCAGCTCAGGTGCAGCGACCGGTAGAAGCTCTCCCCGAGCACGTTCTGCGTGCCCATCAGCAATACCCCGAAGAATGCATGCAGGGGCAACGACGCGAAGACCACGCCCACCTTGGCCAGCGGCGGGATCGGCCGCGGCGTCGGGTCGACACCGATCACCACCCAGTAGAACAGGTAGCCGCTCAACAGAAAGTGCACATTCATCGCGACATGCCCGATGTGACTGCCGACCGCAGCGTCGAAAAGACCGCCCAGATACAGCCCGTAGAAACCGGCGACGAACAACGCCGTGGCGACTACCGGATTGGTGAGGAAACGCGAGAGCCTGCTGTGCAGGGCGGCCAGCAGCCACTCCCGCATGCCCGGGGGGTCGTCGCGCCCGGCTGTCGGCAGTGCCCGCAACGCCAGGCTGACCGGACCGCCCAACACCAGCAGGATGGGAACCAGCATCGACAGCATCATGTGATCGGCCATATGCATGCTGAACATCGCCGGCATGTATCGGCCCAAACCCGACGACGTGACGAACAGCAACGCCAGGCAGCCCAGCAGCCAAGCCACGGTCCGGCCCGCCGGCCAGCCATCACCCCGGCGCCGGAGCCGCCGCACGCCGGCCAAGTACAGCGCGGCCAACACGACGGCGGCGGTGCCGAAGATCAGGTCGAAACGCCAGTCGAACAGCACCCGCGCCGGGGTGGGCGGTCCGGCGAAGTCGTAGCCGATTTTCACGTCGGGAATCGAGGGGATGCCGATCGGCAGCGGCGGTGGCGGCGTGCGGCCCAGGCCGACGGCGATGCCGAACGTGACGCCAAAGATCAGCGCCTCGATCAGCGTCAGCCGGATCAGGGCGGTACGCGAACTCGGATTCGCTTGCAGCGCAGCGACTCCGCTCCGGCGTTGACGCCAGCCGGCGACACCGAGCAGGCACAGCGCGGCGAACTTGGCGAGCACCAGCCGCCCGTAGTTGGTGGTCAGCAGGTCCGACGGCAGAATTCGTACCAGGGCGTTGACGATTCCGCTGACCGCCATCGCGACGAAGCACCACAAAGCGATACTGGAGAATCGCCGTGCGGCCAGGTCGGCGTGCTGCCCGCCGCGGATGACGTGGGCCAGCAGCGCCAACAGGCCACCGGCCCACAGGCTCGCGGCCACCAGATGGATCAGCAGGCTGTTGGTGGCCAGGTCATGGGAACCGCCCGCCGACGAATGCCCGGTCAACCCGAGCGGTATCAGAGTCGCCAATGCGCCGACCAGCAGCAGCGGCGTCCATGACCAGCGCAGCACCGCCAGACTGGCCAACATCACGGCCGCAGCCAGCACCGCCGTCAACCGCCATGCCGTCGCGATGTTGATCAGGCTGGCCAGCGACCAGATCGTCGCCGGGTTGAGGTGGGCGGTAATCGGCTGACCGGAGACGTCGGAAATCGTCAGTGGGACCAGCAGCGCGGCGCATACCGCCCATGCCCCGGCCGCTACCGCGCCGATCCGGACCGCACGGTAGCCGTCGATATCGAGGACGCCGTTTTTCTGCGGCGGAACCAAGAAGGCGGCCAAAAGAAACGCTCCCACGGCCACCACAGCCGCGACCTCACCGGCGGCCCGGACGAACGGCAAACCCAGCGTGGTCACCGGACCCGGGTCGGGCAACCCGGTCGCGGTCAGCGCTGCAGCCACCGACAACGCCCCGATCCCGGCAGCGACGCAGCCAGCGAGCACCGCCACTCCGGCGAGCAGCGGCCACACCGCCGCGCCGCGCCTGGTAGCCGGGGCAACCGTCATGCATCAAGAGTATGGGCCCGTGCCCGCCGGCTACTAAGCCTGTCGCCGCGACTCCGCTTCGCGGGCGACGAACTGGCTGCGGGCGATCCGTGCGACGTGGTTGAAATCCTGCAGAATGGCCTGCAACTCGCGGCGAAACGCGATCCGGCGCTCCACCAGATCCGGTGCCGGCTTCAACAGGCCTTGGTCCGCGACGACCTGGCGTGCGGTCGCGAACAGGAGCGTGGATACCGGCTCGCTGCTGCTCACCCGACCCTGCGCGACGTACTGGCGGCCGACGCCGAGCGCCAACTTGGTGAGTTCCTTCTCACCGATATCGGTCGGCGCGTCGCGCAGCACATCAGCCACGATCTCGTAGGCCTCGAAGAACACCCGCAGCATCGCGTCCGACATCAACGGTCGCTTCGCATACAGCATTGCGTCGATCTCGGCGCCGCCCCCGGCGATGTGCGCTTCCCAATCCTCGTGCCATGCCATCTCGTCGGCGATGTTTTGCCGGAAAGCCGCCGAATCGGCAAAGTAGAAGTCAAATTTCAGTAGATCTCGCAGCCGCATGGCTTGATTCCAGAATGCTTCCAGCCGATTACCGTCGGCATGACCGGCATGGGCCAGCGCCAGCTCGACGATGGCGGTCTCCAGAAATGCGTGTATCACCGAATTGCGGTAGAACGCCGCGGTGTGCTCGTTCTCGCGGGCGATGCGCCACACGGGTTCTCGGCCGCTGTCGATGCGGGTGACCGGATGGCCGTTGGACAGCTCGTCCACGGCCGCGCGGACGCCTTCGGGCGTGCGCAGCCGCAGCGCGCTGGTGGACACCGGGGTGTGCTTGCGTTCGAGATAGTCCAGTGAGTCCTGCAGGGTGTGGTGCAGCTGCCCGAGCGTCAACGCCACCCCGTGGGTGGTCAGCAGCAGCGCCGAAACCAGACCGGTGGCATTCACCGGAGTCGCTTGCAGAATCCGCCATGCGACTTCGAACGACATTTTCTGCAGGGCAAGCCGTTTGGCGGCTTGGTCCTCAGCAATCGGGCCGTGCGCCGGGCCGAGATGCTCCCGCATCGAGACGGCTTCGGGGAAACGAACGTAGATCTTGCCGTAGTTGCGTTCGCCCTGAGCCTTGATGAAGCTGTACAGCCAGCTGAAACCCTCCGGGCGCTTTTCGCCGCCGCGAGCGTAAGCGGCATACTCGGCGGTCTCGTGCAACTGGTCGAAACTGATCGAAACTCCTTGCAGCAGAATGTCGTCGCTGCGGCCGTCGAGATATGCGTCAGCCACATAACTCATCAGTCCGAGCTTGGGCGGCAGCATCTTCCCGGTGCGCGAGCGGGTGCCCTCGATGGACCAGCTCAGATTGAAGCGCTTCTCCACCACGTAGCCCACGTACTCCTTGAGTACGTACTTATACAGCGGGTCGTCGCCGATATTGCGCCGGATGAAGATCACGCCGGCGCGGCGCATCACTGGGCCCATCACCCCGAATGCCAGGTTGATGCCGGCAAAGACGTGCACCGGCGGCAGTCGGTTCTCTTGCATCGCCACCGGCATGACCGCGCCGTCGATGTAGGACCGGTGGGAGAACAACAACACCGCCGGATGCGCCTCCAGCGCGGTGCGCATCGCCGCCACCTGATACTCGTCGTAGTCGATTTCCCGGTCGAATCCCCGGCTGAGCATCCTGCCTAAGACCGAGACGAGGTCGACGGAAACTCGGCTCCACCCGGTGGCGAGTTCGTCGAGCATCTTTCCGGCTTGCTCGACGGTGGCACCCGGAATCTTTTCCAAACCGGCGCGAAATCGCGCGGACGCCAAGATTTCCGGGCGCACCAGTCGCGGAGACTTGTACTGCGGTCCGAGGATTCGGTATTCGGCGCGTTCCATCGCCAGCAGCGCTCGGCGGGTGACGAAATGCGCGAAGTCACGCGGGTTGTCGCCAACCGTGATGTCTCGCCATTGCTGACGAAGTTCGGATACCTTGGCGGACTCGCCGGCCACCACCCGGGCGCGTGAGGGATCCGTGCGCAGGATGTGACGCTGCTGACGCTCACTGGGCTGGTACGGATTTCGTCCGGGAAGCAGCGCCGCCACCCGGCTCAACGCCGACGCGTCGGCGCGCGGCATCCAGAAGACCCGCACCGGAACGATCGACCGGTCTTCGTCCGACTCGAGCTGTTCGACCAGCTGCGCGAGCGCCGCGGGTGGCGCATTGCGTGCGGGCAACGGCAGCACCTCGAGCCTGGTCTCCGGGTGCTGGGCGCGTTGCTGGTCCAACCACGCCGCGAGCAGCTCCGATTCCACCGGCGAGGACGCCGACGCCAACACCAAGGTGTCGTCGGTCGTGGTGAAAGTGCCGGTGTCGGCGGCCGATCTGGTCACGATCGTCCTCTCGGCCGCGGTGCACGCGGTTGAGCCTTGGTGACCTTGCTCGCCGGGGTTTTAGGCTGGGCCTTTTTCACGGCTTTCACGGCTTTCGCCGGCGCGGCCTTGGCCGGCTTGCTTGCGGCCTTCCGCGGCGCCTTTTTCGGTGCCGCCTTTTTTTGTTGGTGGTACAGGCTGGCTTTGGGCAGCTCGTCGACCGGCCAGTCGGCCAAAGTGTCCACATACAGTTGGCGGACTTCTGCGATCCGATCCGGCAGCGTGTCAAGTGTCCAATCTTTGACCGAGATTGGCGGGAACACAGCGACATCCACCGTGCCCGGATTCATCGTCATCGAGTCGCGCGCGGCGACGGACTCCGCATTGCGGATGACAATCGGCACGATCGGGATGCCGACCGTCATCGCGATCCGGAAGGCCCCCTTCTTGAACGGCCCGACGCTGGTGGTGTCCAGCCGGGTGCCCTCGGGGGCCATCACGATGGACAGCCCCTTCTCGGCGCGCTCTTCGACCTGGTGCAGCGTCTCGACCGCGGCGGCCGCATCGTCGCGGTCGATGAATGCGGTGTCCAACAGCTTGCCGAGCGTGCCCATGACCGGGTCGCTGGCCAATTCCTTCTTGCCCACGCCAACCCAGTTGTCGCGGACCAGCGCGCCGCTGATCACCGGATCGGCCTGGTTGCGGTGGTTGAAGATGAACACAGCCGGGCGTTCGGCGGTCAGATTCTCGGCGCCGATGACATTGAGATGCACACCGCTGGCTGCCAGTAATAGCTGTGACCAGGTGGAGGTGAAGAAGTTCACGCCGCGGCGGCGGCTGCGGGTCAGCAGTCCGATACCTACTGCGCCGGCGGCCACCGGGACGACCGAGCCGAAGCCGGCCAAGGTCCGCAGCTGCGAGCCGATACCGCCGCCGCCGCGGCTGGTGAACTGCAGGATTGGCCAGCCGCGCCGGCGAGCAACGGCGGCCATCTTGCCTTCGGGGTTGGTCGGCCGCGGATTGCCGACCAGGTACATCAACGCGACATCTTCGTCACCGTCGGCGTAGAAGTAACTGTCCTTGAGGTCGATGTCGTTCTCGGCGGCGAACTTCTGTACTGCGGCGGCCTTGCCCGGTCCCCACAGGATCGGCTTGAGCACACCTCCGGTGAGAAGCCCGTCCGCGTTGGTCTCCAACTTATTGGTGAGCGTGTTGAGGATGCCAAGGAAGCGGGCCACGGGTCCGACCTGAATGGTCAGCGCCGACGAGCTCAGCACCACGGTGTGACCGCGAGCCAGGTGGGCGCGGACCAGCTCACGCATCTCCGGGTAGATCCGTGACTCGATTTTCTGGTTGAACAGCCGCTCGCCGATCTCTTCCAGGTCGCTCAACGCGCGCCCGGCCAATGCCGCGGAGGCCTTGCCGATCAGTTCTTCGAACTCGATGCGCCCGAGCTGGTGGTTGAGGCCCGCGGTAACCATGCTGAACAGCTCGCCGACACCCATATCGCGTCGGCGCAGCCGCTCCTGGGTGAGGATGACCGCGGTGAAGCCGGCAACCAGGGTGCCGTCCAGGTCGAAGAACGCGCCGATCTTGGGTCCGGGCGGGCTGGCCACGATTTCTGCGACCGACCCGGGCAACCGAATATCACGCGTCGGCCTCCGCGACTGGCGCTCCCCGGCGGGGCGAGTCATGAGCCCGACACCGATCGGTTCTGCGAACCCGACGGCTCGGCGGCGAACGACGCGGGCACCGCATGGATGGCGGGATCACCGGCCAGCGCGAGGATCTCGTCGAAACCCTCGAGCAGGCAACGGGCCCAAAGCGCCTCGTCGCGCACCGCGGCGCGGTCGTAGCGCGTGGTGATGGTGCAGTAGCCGCCCCTGGATATCAGCACGACCATCATCGCCACGCCGGGCAACGGGCCAATACCGTACTGCCGCAGAATCTTTGCGCCGACGAGGTAGGTGTCGCCCGGGTAGACCGGAACGTTGCTGGCCTGCACGTCCGAGCCGACCACCGAACCGGTCACCGACTCCAACAACGGCGTCGGCAAGACGCTCAACACCGGCGCGATGGAACCGATGATGTCCATAGCGGGCTCGTCGCGGCGCTGGGTCATCTGCGCGCGGATCTTCTGCATGCGGGCCATCGGATCGGCAGTACCTATCGGGGCCGCCAGATTGATGCCGGTGAACCGGTTGCCGCCGGCCGGATCGGATTCGGCGCGCAGGTTAACCGGCACCGCCATCGGCAAGGTGGCGATCGGCACGCCGAGTGCCTCGTGGTAGCGCCCCAGCGCGCCGCATAAACCGGCCAGGTACGCGTCGTTGATTGAGCCTCCACCCGCTTTTGCCGCCTTATACAAGTCAGCCAGCGGGACGTCGAGTGCTTCGCTGCGGGTGGCCAGGCTGCGGCGACGAAGCAGCGGCGACGGTTCGGCGGCCCGGCTCACTACCCGCACCCCCGAGCGCGCGTAGTCGACCGCACCCGCCACCGCGGCTCCGGGGTTGAGCGCCGCCCGCCCGACCATCGATACGGCCCCCGATAGCGCGCCCAAGACCCCACCGACGACATTGGCGGGCAGGTGGTTGAACCCTTCGCGCATCAAGTCATTGGCCGAGAGATCTTGCGGAATGGGTTGCGCGGGCGTCGGCTGGGGCGGTGTCTCCCGCTCGAGGTCGTAGATCTCAGCGAACATCTCCACACTGCCGACACCGTCGGTGACGGCGTGGGACAGGTGCAGCAGCGTCGCCGCCTTCCCGTCGGCGAGGCCCTCGATCAGGGTGGCCGTCCACAACGGTCGGGCGATGTCCAACGGCGACTGCAGCATCACCTCGGCCAGATCGAACACCTGCCGCAGCGAGCCCGGTTCTGCGACGCGCATCCTTCGCACGTGGAAGTCCAGGTTGAAGTCGGGATCGACTACCCAGCGTGGCGCGGCCGTCGGCAAGGTCGGCACGACCACCTTCTGCCGCAGCCGCAACACTCGTCGGGACGCATTCTCAAACCTGGTCCGGAACCGATCCCAATCCGGCGTGGTGTCGAGGATCTCCAGAGCCATGATGCCCGAGCGGGTACGCGGGTTGGCCTCCCCGCGATGCAAGAGGTAATCGACCGCCCCCAGCGCCGCGGGCAATCCGGCCGCGTCGACCGTCTCAGCCACCGGTACTCCTCCGTCCTGTCAGCGCGCGCTGCTCGACGCGCCAATACGCTTTGCCAAGGCCCAGCGTTGCGCCGCGGGCCACTCCAACGCTAGCCCGGTTGGCGCGGTGGCGGTAGCCGATTGTGCGGATCAGGGCGAGAGTTTAAATGCGTTTCAGATAGCCTGCGAAATAGCCTGGCCGACTGTCAAATTGAGAAATACGTATACGGTTGCCCGCCGAGCAATTCAACTGGCAGGCGTGGCGCGTCTGCGCGAAACCGTCGACCGCGACCGCAGATATCGTCCGTAAACGACACCGAGAAAGTCGGCGACGGCGTCCGCGGCCAGTTGGGACCGAACCGTGGCGAATATGTCAAACGCGTGGTGGGCGTTGGGAAGCTCGGCGTAGCACACGGTCGGGGCGCCGGCGTCGCGGAGTGCGGCGCAAAAGGCCTGCGCCTGCACACTGGGGATCACCGAATCGTTCTCGCCGTGCAGCACAAAGAACGGTGGCGCCGCGCGGTGCACGTGCGAAATCGGCGATGCCGATTCAAAAAGGTCAGGCTGGTCAGCGTGGCGCGCTTGCATAACGAAACGCTCCAGAAACGGCAGCATCATTTCGTGCATCTTTTTGACGTCAGTCAGGTCGTAGACGCCGTAATAGGGCGCCGCCGCTTGAACGGTTGTGTCAGCCTCCTCGAAACCGGGCTGCAGTCGCTCGTCGTTGGCGGTGAGCGCGGCCAGGGAGGCCAGGTGCCCGCCCGCCGAGCCACCCGTGACGGCGATGAAGTCGGGGTCACCGCCGTAGTCGGCGATGTTGTCGCGGACCCACGCCAGCGCGCTTTTGACGTCGATGATGTGCGCCGGCCACGCCTTGCCCGGGCTCTTGCTGTAATCGATGGACACGCAGATCCAGCCGTGTTCGACCAGCCGGCCCATCAGCGGATATGCCTGAGGCCGTTTACCGTTGACGACCCACGCGCCGCCCGGTATCTGCACCACCACCGGCGCCCGGTCCCCCGCTTTGCTGGCGGGATGGCGCCAGATGTCCAGCAGGTTGTCGCGACTGTCTGGCCCATAGGCGATATCCGACGTCTGCGCCGCGTACCGACGGCGGTGGCCGGCTGCTTGCAACAATCCCCCGCGGGGGGTGCACACGGGCAAATCGCTGATCGGATGACGGGCGTTTTCCGGGTATTCGGGCCCCAACGACTCCTGCAGCGCGGCGGTGAGGATGTGGTCTGCCCGCTGTGCTGCCCAGCTCGTCGCAATACGGCCGACCGACAGCGGCGTCACCCCGGACAGGGCATGCCCGGTGACCACCTGCGGGGGAAATTCAGCCGATAGCCACTCCGCCACAAAGCGCACTACCCACGGCGAGCCGCGGAGAAGCAGCGCACCAGTGCGGTATGCATCGATCGGCCCGCCCGCCAGCTGCAGTCCGTGTCGCAGCATCTCGGCGCTGGCCCGCGAGTATCGGCCCCCTATGGCTACCGTCATGCCCTGCCACTCCTCGTCGTTGAGCACACGCCGCCGGCCTGCACGCGGACCAGCCGTCGGTAGCGTACGTGTGTGGCGGGCCTCACACTAGCGAATCACTGTTCCTGCCAACGACATTTCTGTCGGCGTTGCGCACCTCGAGTCCACCTGCGGCACCGTTGGATACACTGACCTGGGCTTAGTAGTCTTCGGCCCCCGTAGCTCAGCTGGACAGAGCACATGACTTCTAATCTTGTGGTCGCAGGTTCGAGTCCTGCCGGGGGCACAGTCTGACCAGCGCAAATAACTCACTGCGCAAGATGCGTGCAACTAGGTGGCGTGACCTAACCAAAGAAGGCGCCGACTCCGCCCAAGGCGGTGGCCCGGTGCCTTTGCGGCCTGACCACAGTCTTGGCCAATCAGCGAGTGATCTAGTCGCCAAGGGCATACGCTGCCATCCCATCGGACAACGTTGTCCGACGAGGAGGTTGGGGCTCATGCTCTTTCGTGCAATTCTCGTCGCGGCAGCTATCGCGACGGCGACGATTGGTGTGGCGTCACCAGCGAGGGCGCCGCCGGAGTGTATGGGTCCGGACTATATAAATTCCGATGGCGTCTGCGTTCATGACCCGGAGCAGGTGCCGAAGGGGTCCCCACCACCACCGGGCGCGGCCGCGATCTCTGCAGATGGCGACTACTCGTTTAGCAAACACCCCCATTCCGGTGGTACATGTCACGGCCATGGAGGCGTTGCACAGTACCTGTAATCGAGGTCTGAAAAGCTTTTTCATCGGCGCTGGCTACTGCGGCCGAGAATTTATTTCATTCGCCACCTTCTGCAAATCGGTCACCACCTGGTCGAACTCGGCCTCGGTGCTACCCGGCCACAGCGGCAAACAATCCCGCTCGGCTTGCTGCAATGCCTAGCACTCCTTGCGCCGTCACGTCATCGCTGGCTCTGCCAGAGAAGTACCAACTGCGCGAAGTAGTTAAAGTCCTCCACGCCTCGATGCTCACGCTAGCCAACGCTGCGATTTTGACCGGCGTGACAACGTGCCTAGGCAACCATTAAATGGAAACACCGAGGGATACGCGAGGGACGGAACAGTGAAGTAGTGGACTACTCGTGCCCGCGTGCGGCAAGTGGAGGACGATCGGTTGCGATCAGCTAACGTCGGGGTTAGGTGGTGGCTCGTGCCGAAGATCGGTGAGCATGCGGTGGTTCTCGGAGCCAGCATGGGCGGGCTGTTGGCCGCGAGGGTGCTGGCCGACTTCTATGAGACGGTCACTGTGGTCGAGCGGGACGTATTGCCCGACGATGCAGTCAACCGGCGGGGCGTTCCGCAGGGCCGCCATGTGCATGCCTTGCTGGGGCGAGGGTCCCAGGTCCTGGGTGAGCTGTTTCCCGGGTTCCTTGACGAACTCGTCGGGGCTGGCGTCCCTGTCTTCGACTACACCGATCTGTCCAAGGCGTTCATTTCTTTTGCTGGCCACCAAATGCTGCGTACCGGAGCGTTCAGGGACATCCCGCCCATCTTTATCCCAAGCAGACCATTGTTGGAGTGTCTTGTTCGGCGACGGGTGCGTGAGACGGCGAATATCACGCTGCTGGAGGGCTATGACGTTGTTGATCTGACGTCGACCACGGCGCGCGATCGTGTCACCGGCGCGCGGGTCCGTTCCCGTGACGGTGGCAGTGAACGGGTGTTGACGTCGGATCTGGTCGCTGACGCCACCGGTCGGGGTGCGCGAACACCGGCGTTCTTGGACGCCTTGGGCTATGGCCGTCCGGTCGAAGACCAAGTCGCTGTGCGTCTGGTGTATTCCAGTCAGCTGCTGCGGATCCCGCCCGGCACGCTCAAGGAGCTGATGGTTCTCGGCGGTGCCCGCCCGGGCCGGCCCACCGGGATGGCGTTATTCGGTCACGAGGACGACACCTGGATGTTCACCGTAGCCGGCATGGTGGGGTGCGAGCCGCCGAGCGAGCCAGCCGAAATGTTGGCCTTCGCAGAGGGTTTGGCTCCAGCGCATGTGCTGGCGGCGATCCGTGCGGGCGAGCCGCTCACCGAAGTCTGTCGTTTCCGTTTCCCCGAGAGTCGGTGGCGGCGCTATGACAAGATGCGGCGGTTTCCCGCCGGTCTGCTGGTTTTCGGCGACGCGATCTGCAGCTTCAACCCCGTCTACGGCCAGGGCATGACGGTGGCCGCCCTGCAGGCGCAGGCGCTGCGCCAGTGTCTACACCGCGGGGCGGATGGCTTGGCGCGGCGCTACTTCCGTGCCGCCGCGAAACCGATCGGGGTGGCTTGGCAGTTCAATGTTGGCGCTGACCTTAACCTGAGCGAGGTCGAAGGCCCCAGGCCACTGTCGTTGCGCCTCGCCAATAGGCACGTCGACCGGCTTCAGACCGCCGCCGAGTCCGATCTCGTTGTCGCCGAACAGTTCACAAAGGTCATCGCACTGATCGACCCGCCCATTCGGCTGCTGCACCCGAAGATGATGATCCGCGTCGCGACCGCCAACCTGCGCCGCCGGCAACGCCGTCAACGAGCCGTGGCGGCGCGCGAAACGCTCGGTGACCGGGGAAGCGTTTCTTGATTCCGGGACAGTTGACCGCCGAGGGCCAAGTCCTCTTCGACGGTGAAGTGCTGGTGCTGGCGCGCCGACCTAAGGTCCGCGCATGCGCGACATCGGCACCATCGACGCCGATGCATCCGTGCTGGCGAACGACCCCACATTCACCAGCTGACTTGCGCGACCCAGCCCGACCGCTAGGTTCACCGACATGCGCGATCGGGACACCATCGACTCCGAACTGCGGCTGCTGGCTGCCGTACGCCGCTCAATCCGCGATCACGGCGGCGACCGTCAAGTCGCCAGGTCGACGAACTGCTTGATGAGCGGCTTAGCGCACTGCGGCCGGCGGGAATCAGGTGTGTTGGAACTTTCAAGCACAAAGCGAGTAGTGCATTACTCTATGTCCGCCCCGGTGTCTCCTGAGACTATCGGTTAGCGAATCGCAATTGTCTCGGGCCGACTACCCCCGGGCCAACCGGGAGGAAGGTGCCATGAAACAGCTCTGTGATGACCTAAGCCAATTCGCCATTCAGGTACGCCAGCTTGGATATTCCCTCGGCGGGGGCGGGGGCGTGGGCGAGCGGCAATGCCTGGATCTCAGTGAACGCATGCTCGCCGCGGTTAAGCAGGCTGAGGCCAGAATGGCCGGCGCTAAATCCACCCCGCTCTTTCGGTTATCCGAACCTGCTGGCTTGACGACGCCGAGGACTTCCTTTTCGGGCGCCGACCCAAGGCGTTGTTGAAAGGGCACAGAGCCAACGCCTTGGGAACGGTGGCTTAGGGCGGCCATGGTTCACCTCATCTCCTGGTGGGGAACCGGGACGGCGTGAATTATCGCGGCGGTCAGCGGCGTGCCCAGTCGGCAGTGGCACTGCGCGCATCGCGGCCCAACCAAAGTGAAGCACCGGAGGCTGTCGTGCCTAGTCGGCTGTCGGCATGATCCCGCGCCCGGGTCGGCGTTTAATCGGCGCTAAATGTCGAGAAGCGAAGATAACTTGCGTCAATCGTTGATAAGGTTGTATCGCCCGATTGCGCTGTGGCGCACCGAGTCACGGCAACTTGACACAAACACTGATAAGCGTTCGCGGCGAATCTTGTGGTCGCAGGTTCGAGTCCTGCCGGGGGCACACTTAGGCGCCCTGTGAGCAGTGAGGTCTATGTGGCACCTGTTCTCAGATAGTGCGACGTGCCGTCAGCGGCGAACCTGCGGAGGTACCCGATGCCCCAGTCTGATCTGGTCTTGTTCAGCGTCGACAATCATGTCGCGCTGATCACCGTCAATGACCCCGACCGACGCAACGCCGTCACCGAGGAGATGTCAGCGCAGCTGCGCGCGGCTGTGGAACGGGCCGAGGCCGATCCCGATGTGCACGCCGTCGTCGTCACCGGCGCCGGCAAAGCGTTCTGCGCGGGCGCCGACCTGAGTGCCTTAGGCAGTGCGGCCGAACAGGGACTGCTACGGATCTACGACGGTTTTATGGCGGTGGGCAAGTGCACGCTGCCCACGATCGCCGCCGTCAACGGCCCGGCCGTGGGGGCAGGCCTGAACTTGGCGCTGGCTGCCGACGTGCGCATCGCCGGGCCGAACGCGTTGTTCGACGCGCGTTTTCAGAAGTTGGGACTGCATCCCGGCGGCGGGGCGACCTGGATGCTTCAGCGCGGGGTCGGACCGCAGGTGGCCCGGGCGGCCTTGCTGTTCGGTATGCGCTTCGACGCCGAATCAGCTGTGCGGCATGGGCTGGCGCTCAGCATTGCCGACGACCCGGTCGCCGCCGCATTGGAACTGGCGGCCGGGCCAGCGGCTGCCCCGCGCGAGGTGGTGCTCGCGACGAAGGCCACCATGCGTGCCACGGCCAACCCCGGATCGGTCGATGCCGAACAGCACGAACTCGCCAAGGACACCGAACTCGGGCCGCAGGCCACCTCGATCCGGTCACCGGAGTTTGCCGCCCGGCTGGCCGCTGCGCGCCGCAAATAAGACTTTTGCGTTTTCCGTCGGCCGAAAGGTGCCGTGCCGTGCGTCGATCGTGGTATGGCCTTGCAACGTGGCGGGAAATGAATCGTGATGATGGCTGGTTTGCACGGACGCGCTAGGTGTGCGCGGAACCGGCTCTGAGGCTTCGTGATTCGTGAAATACGGATGTGAAGGAAGCCAATGGCTTGCAAGTGGCTTCATGACACTTCAGGTCGCTGTTTTGTGAGCCCACGGAACGTCATTGCCGCCGCGCCGCACTCGACCAGTGGGTGCGTGCGCTGTTCGATCGCTTCAAACCAGCTACGGTCACCGCCAAGACACCTCGACCCGCGGGCCGCGATTTCTCATGATCGACACCCCGATGGCAATACAGGTTCGCCGCTTGAGGGTGTCCTCTGCCGGCCATCGACACGCCTGAACCGCGACCGCTACAGATCAAGCAGCGCGGTCTCCGGTGATTCGATGAGCCGGCGCAGCTCTCCCAAGAACTGGGCCACGTTGGCGCCGTCAGCAACCCGGTGGTCGAACACACAGGTCAGGGTCATCTGTGGACGGATGACGATCGTGTCGTCAAGGACCGTGGGACGCGGTTTGAGCGACCCCATGCCCAGGATCGCCGCTTCCGGATAGTTGATCACCGGCACGCCGTCGTCAAGACCGAGGGCCCCGAAGTTCGACACGGTAAACGTCGAGCCGGCAAGCTCGGCCGGTTTCAAAGTGCCTGCGTGGGCTTCCCGGATCAGCCGGGCCACGCATTGCGCGAGTTGGCGGGTGGTCTTGTCCTGCGCGTCGATGACCACGGGAACCAGCAGGCCGCGGGGGGCGGCGACCGCGAACCCCAGATGGACCGCGTGATGAGAGTGCACCTGCGGGCCGCCGTCCGGGCCGTCAACCCACGTGGAGTTGAGAATCTTGTTGTGCGTCAACGCGATGACGAGTAACCGCAGTGTGAGCAGGAATGGGGAGATGGTATCGTCACCGTCACCAACGACCGCGCACAGTCGATCGCATAGTCGCATCAGGCCGGTGCAGTCGACCTGTACGCTGGCGTGCGCGTCAGGAATCTTGCTGCGCGACAGAGTCATCCGTTCTGCCATGTGAGCGTGGACTCCGCGCACCGGCAAGACGTCGTATGACACGCCGGGCCGCTCGGCGCCGACTCCAGAGGCCGCCAGAACCGCCTCCCGACTGATCAGGCCGTCCGGGCCCGGCGGCACGTCGCCCAGATCCACGAGCAGCTCGGCAGCCAATTTCCGCACGGACGGTTTGGCTTTCGGACGTCTTCGGCTGTTGTCAAGTGCGTCATCAGCGCCATATCCGACGAGTATCGATCTTCGCGTGGACGACTCACCGTTGGACGCCGTGGCCGCAACCGGGTTCGCCGCCGGCCGGGGTGCCTCGTCTGTCGCGTCGGGCGCGGTGTCGATACGTACCAGCAGCGAGCCGACCGCCAGCACATCACCTTCGGCCCCGTGTATTTCGACGATCCGACCCGCGTACGGGCTGGGGATCTCGACTTCAGCCTTGGCGGTCTCCACCGAGCACAACGTTTGGTTGAGTTCGACGTCGTCGCCGGCGGCCACGTGCCAGCACGACAGCGTCACCTCTTCCAAGCCCTCGCCGAGGTCGGGGACCGCGAACGGCTTGACGCCATCATGCCCAACGGGCGGGTTCACGGTTGCTCCAGCACGCGCTCAACGCAATCCAGCAGCCGATCGGGACCCGGTAACCACAGCTTCTCCAGTCGCGCTGGCGGGTACGGGGTGTCAAACCCGCAGGCGCGCAACACCGGTGCTTCGAGTTCGTAGAACATCTCCTCTTGAATGCGGGCCGCCAGCCCGGCGCCGTAGCCCAGGCTGCGCGGACCCTCGTGCAACACCACGCACCGCCCGGTGCGGCGGATCGACGCGGCCACCGTGTCGAAATCCAGCGGGACCAGTGACCGCAGATCGACGACCTCGAGGCTCCAATTATGTTGCAGGGCAGCTATTTCAGCGGCTGACAATGCGGTACCTACCAGGCCACCGTAGGTCAGGACGGTGACGTCGGTACCGGGTCGGCGCACCACAGCCTGCCCGATCGGCAGTCCGGGCCGGACTGTGTCGATGACCTCGCGACCCCAATAGCGTCGCTTGGGCTCTAAGAACATCACCGGGTCCGGGCACGCGATCGCGTGGCGCAGCAGCCAATAGGCGTCCGATGGTGTCGACGGGACCACGACCTTCAGGCCGGCGGTGTGCGCCCAGTAGGACTCGGTGGATTCCGAATGATGCTCGACCGCGCCGATACCGCCGAAGGACGGTATCCGAACCGTGACCGACATGTCGATTTCGCCGCGGGTGCGGGTTCGGTACTTCGCCAGATGGCTGACCACCTGATCGAAGGCGGGATAGGAGAATCCGTCGAACTGGATCTCGGGTACCGGCACGAAGCCTCGCAGCGCCAAGCCCACCGCGATGCCGATCACCGCGGACTCGGCCAACGGAGTATCGAAGCAGCGGTCTGCGCCGAATGTCGCGGTGAGTCCCTCGGTGACCCGGAAAACCCCACCCAGCGTCGCCACGTCCTCGCCGAATACCAGGACCCGGTCGTCGGCTGCCATCGCGTCGTGCAACGCGCGGTTGAGTGCCTGAACCATGGTCAACGGCGAGGCGCTGAGCTCATCAGTCGCTACCGGCACGTCTGCAGTCGGGCGGGTCGGCGGTTCGGCGATCTGGGTCATCACGCCTCCCGGAGGATTTCAGCCCGCAACTGTTGGCGTTGCGCTTCAAGTCCCGGCGTCATTTCGGCGTATACCGTGGTGAACACCTCGTCGATGTCGATATCGGGCGCCGCGAACACCGCATCGCGCAGGTCGGCGCGCAGCCGCTTGCACCGAGCGGCGACTCGGTCTTCCAGCCGTGCCGACCATAGTCCCTGACCCTGCAGATAGGTCCGGTAGCGCGGAATGGGGTCCAGTGTCTGCCACCAGTCCAGTTCCTCCTGGGTGCGGTACCGCGTCGGATCGTCCGAAGTGGTGTGCGGGCCCAGCCGGTAGGTAACGGCCTCGATCAGCGTCGGCCCGTCGCCGGCTCGAGCCTGGGCGGCGGCGTCGGCCATCACCGCGTAACAGGCCAGCACATCGTTGCCGTCCACCCGGATGCCGGGCATTCCGTACCCGATGGCCTTGTGCGCGATGGACGGAGCGGCAGTCTGGTTACGCAGCGGCACCGAGATCGCCCACTGGTTGTTCTGCACGTAAAAAACACACGGTGCTTTGAACACCGCCGCGAAGTTCAGTGCCTCGTGCACGTCGCCCTCGCTGGTGGCACCGTCGCCGAGAAAGGCCACCGTCATCGAGTCCTCGCCGAGCCGCTGGGCCGCCATGGCTGCGCCGACGGCATGCAGCGTCTGAGTGCCGATCGGAACGGATATCGGAGCGCAGCACTTCTTGGTGAAATCCAGCCCGCCATGCCAGGTTCCGCGCCAGGCGGCACCGACATGGCCGGGCGGGACGCCGCGCACGAGATAGACGCCCAGTTCGCGATATTGCGGAAACAACCAGTCGGTCTTGCGCAGGCAGGCCGCCGCACCGACCTGTGCCGCCTCTTGGCCGCAGCACGACGCGAATAGTGCTAGTTCACCTTGTCGCTGCAGATTGACGAATTCGGCGTCCACATCGCGCGTGACCACCATCATCTCGTAGAGCCAGCACAGTGTCTCGGCGGGAAGGTCGCGGCTGTAACGGACTTCTGTCGTGGGTGTCCCATCCGGGGCGACAAGTTGTACCGGCTCAAGGTCGACAGTCATCGGCATCGCAGAGACCTCAGCCATGCCGCCTCCTTTGATTGCGCGGTCACAAGGTCAGTGGATGTGTCCTCCCTTTAAGACCCTGTGAGACGCAGCCAACCAATAACGGCGCAGGTGTGCGGCGGGTCAGAGCAAACCCATAGACCGGAGCTGCTACGAGCCGGTGGCAGCCGCCAGCTGCACTATTCGCTCGGCTCGCCGCAACACAGGCGCATCTACCATTATGCCCTCAAATGCGAAGACACCGCGTTCATCGGCAGCTGCGGCCAGAACGTGTCGCGCCCACTGCACCTGGTCGGTGGACGGCGCATAACCGGCCCGTATCACGGGTAGCTGGGTGGGGTGGATAGCAACCTTCGCGTCGAAGCCCACCGCGACCGCGTCGTCGACTTCGGCGCGCAGCCCGTCGAGATCTTTGATGTCGAGGTAGACCGAATCCAGAGCGAGGCGACCGTGCGCCTTGGCAGCCAACAGGGATTGTGAACGGACGTGGCGGGCTACCTCGCGGTATGTCCCGTCGGGGTAGCGGTTTGCAGTACCGCCGAGCGCCGCGAACAGATCCTCCGCACCCCACATCACCGCGAAGGCGTTGTCCACCCGGACGGTCTTCGTTACGGCCAGCGCGCCCATCGGCGACTCCACCAGAACGATGACGTGCAACGGCGCCAGCGCGCTGACCTGTTCGGCCGCTTCGCATTTCGGGAGCATCACGGTGTCGTAGGGCGCCTTTTTCAGGGCCTGGAGGTCGAGCTTCTGGTCGGCGGTGCCGAACTGGTTGACACGCACCACGGTGCGGGCCGGGTCGAGCTGTACGTCGACGAGCGCTTCGCGCGCTGCGGGCCGGTCAGCGGCGGCACAGCCGTCCTCGAGGTCGAGGATCACGATATCCGCTGCGGCCGCGGCCTTTTGGTAACGCTCCGGACGGTCAGCCGGGCAGAACAACCATGCCGGCCCGGGATTGTGCAAGCCCATCAGTCGACGGCCTCCGCCGGCCGCATACGCACCAGGGTTTTGCGGTTCGCGGTGGCGACCACGTCACCGTGCTGATTTCGACCGGTATGCGCGAACGTCACGATGCCCTCCCCCGGACGGCTCTTTGATGTTCGCTTCTCGGTGATCACGGTCTCGGCGTAAAGCGTGTCGCCATGGAACAGCGGTTTGGGGAACGCGATATCAGCGAAGCCGAGATTGCCCACGATGGTGCCCTGGGTCAGCTGCGCGACCGACAATCCAACCAGGGTCGACAGGGTGAACATCGAGTTGACCAATCGCTGATGGAACGGCGGCAGCGCGTCGGAGAACGCGGCATCCAGATGCAGCGCTTGGGTGTTCATGGTCAAAGTCGTGAACAACACGTTGTCGGCCTCGGTGATGGTCCGACCCGGGCGGTGCAGGTACCGCACGCCGGTCTCGAATTCTTCGAACCACAACCCGCGCTGGATGACCGTCTTGGCAGGCTGTTCGCCGTTCTCTGAAGTCACAGACCTACCTCTCTCGCGATCAGCATCAACTGCACTTCGGTGGTGCCCTCACCGATCTCCAGGATCTTGCTGTCCCGGTAGTGGCGGGCGACGGTGAATTCATTCATAAACCCGTAGCCGCCATGAATTTGGGTGGCATCACGCGCGTTGTCCATCGCCGCTTCGCTGGCCACCATCTTGGCGATCGCCGCCTGCTTCTTGAACGGCTTACCGGCCAGCATCAGCGCTGCGGCGTCATAGTAGGCGGTGCGAGCGGTGTGGGCGCGAGCCTCCATCCGCGCGATCGAGAATGCGATGGACTGATATCGGCCGATCGGTTGACCAAACGCTTCGCGTTCCTTTGCGTACTTGACGCTCTCGTCGACGCAACCCTGCGCAGCTCCGGTGGACAGTGCGGCGATCGCGATGCGGCCCTCGTCGAGGATGCGCAGGAAGTTGGCATACCCGCGACCGCGTTCGCCGAGCAGATTCTCCTCCGTCACGCGGACGTCGTCGAAGCTGAGCGGATGGGTGTCCGAGGCGTTCCAGCCGACCTTGTTGTAGGCCGGCTCCACGGTGAACCCCGACGTGGGTACCGGCACCAGGATCGATGAAATCTCCTTTTTGCCGTCCCGCTCGCCGGTCACCGCGGTGACCGTGACCAGCTTGGTGATGTCGGTGCCGGAGTTGGTGATGAACTGCTTGGACCCATTGATCACCCAATGGCCGTCATCAAGGTGGGCGGTGGTCTTGGTTGCGCCGGCATCGGTGCCGCCGCCGGGCTCGGTCAGCCCGAACGCGCCCAGGGCACGACCACTTGCCAACTGCGGCAACCATTCCTGCTTCTGCGCATCGGTGCCGAACCGGTATACGGGCATGGCGCCCAGCGAGACGCCGGCCTCCAGCGTGATGGCCACGCTTTGGTCGACCTTGCCCAGTTCCTCCAGCGCCAGGCATAGGGCGAAGTAGTCGCCGCCCATTCCGCCGAACTCTTCCGGAAAGGGAAGACCGAAAAGGCCCATCTTAGCCATCCCGGCGACCACTTCGTAGGGGAACGAGTGTTCGGCGTCGTGACGCGCGGCTACCGGTGCGACGACGCTCTGGGCGAAGTCACGGACCGTCTTGGCCAATTGTTGGTACTCGTCCGGGAGCGTCGCGGTGGATAAGAAATCAGTCATGACGCGCTATCCTCTGCTTGTGGTAATGCGTTGGTGTTCACGGTAATCCGGGCCAGTGGCTGACCCACCTTGACCTGATCGCCGGCGGCGACGAGAAGTTCGACCACACCGCCGACGGGTGCCGCCAGCGCGTGCTCCATCTTCATCGCCTCAACCGTCACGACAACGGTTCCGGCCTCGATTTCGGCACCGTCGTCCACGCTCACCGCGACGACCGCGCCGGGCATCGGGCTGGTCAATTCGGCGTCGCCGGTGGGCTCGTCGTCCGGGCGTACCGGTGCTTCCCTGACCTCCTCGAGCACCGCGGTGGCGCCGCCGCCGGCCAACCAGATCTTGCTGTCAGCGATGGCGACGGTGTACTCACTCCGCAGCCCGTCCAGCGTCACCGTGAGCTGATCGCCCGTCAGATCGGACTGCAACGAGCGACATTCGCCATCTTCGATGCACACTTCGGCCAATCCCGGGGCGCCGGTGATGTGGACGTGGTCGATGCGTTCCCCGGCGCGCAGCCGGATGCTCACCGGCGCTCTGGCGCCGACGCGCCATCCGGATGGCACCTCCCACAAGTCGGCGCCCGGGGCGGGGAAAAGCCGCAACCAATGGAAAGCCGCAGCAGCGATGAACTGTTCGTCCGACGGGGACGCCGCGACGAAGTCCCCGGCTCGTCGGTCCAACAGCCCGGTGTCCAGCCGACCGGCGGTGACGTCCGGATCGGCCAGCAGGAACCGGGCGAACTCGATGTTGGTGACGACGCCGAGGACCGCGCTGTCCGCTAGGGCCCGATCGAGGGTCCGCAGTGCCGCCGCCCGATCCGCGCCATGCCCGACCACCTTCGCCAGCATCGGGTCGTAATCGCTGCCGACGACCGTCCCCGCGAACAGGCCCGAATCGACTCGCACACCCGCCCCGTCCGGTTCCACCACCGCCAGCACGTCGCCGCCGGTAGGCAGGAAGCCGTTCGCAGGGTCCTCGGCGTAGACGCGCGCTTCAATCGCGTGTCCGTGCAAGGCAATATCAGCTTGGCCTATGGTCAGCTTCTCCCCTGCGGCGATCCGGACTTGCCATTCGACCAGATCCCAGCCGGTCACCATCTCGGTGACCGGGTGCTCGACCTGTAGCCGGGTGTTCATCTCCATGAAGAAGAACTCGTCGGGCCGGTCAGCCGAGACGATGAACTCCACCGTGCCGGCGCCCGTGTAGTCCACGCTCCGGGCGGTATCGCATGCGGCGGCGCCGATCCGGGCCCGAGTCGCGGCGTCCAGCAGCGGCGACGGCGCCTCTTCGATGACCTTCTGGTGTCGCCGCTGCAGGCTGCATTCTCGTTCGCCGAGGTGCACAACATTGCCGTAGCCGTCGGCCAGCACCTGAACTTCGATATGCCTGGGGCGCAACACGAATCGCTCGAGGAATAACGTGTCGTCGCCGAATGCAGCCGCCGATTCCCGGCGGGCACTGACCAGCGCGGCAGGCAGGTCGGCGGGCTGCTCGACCATGCGCATGCCCTTGCCGCCGCCGCCGGCAGACGGTTTGACGAGCACCGGGTAGCCGATCTCCTCAGCGGCCGCGATCAGTTCATCGTCGGTGAGCCCGGGCCGTGCGATCCCGGGAACGACCGGTACGCCGAACGCCGACACGGTGCCCTTGGCGGCGATCTTGTCGCCCATGGTTTGAATGGCATTCACCGGCGGACCGATGAACGTCACCCCCGCCGATGCCAGCGCGGCCGCAAAATCGGCGTTCTCCGATAGGAATCCGTAGCCCGGGTGTACGGCCTGGGCACCGGTGCGCACAGCCGCGTCGACGACCGCAGGAATGTTGAGGTAGCTGTCACGCGCGGGCGCCGGTCCGATTGCTACCGCGAGGTCGGCTGCGGCGACATGGCGTGCAGTGGCATCGGCGTCGCTGTAGACGGCGACCGACCGGATGCCCATGGCCTTCAGCGTCCGGATCACCCGGACGGCTATCTCACCCCGGTTGGCGACCAGAACAGTATCGAAGCCCATTGCATTCACATCCGGAAGACGCCGTAGGAGACTGGCTCGACGGGCGCATTCGCCACCACCGAAAGCGCAAAACCTACAACCGTTCTGGTGTCCGCGGGATCGATCACCCCGTCGTCCCAGAGCCGGGCCGTCGAGTAGTACGGATTGCCCTGGTGTTCGTACTGTGCGCGGATCGGGGCCTTGAACGCATCTTCCTCCTCAGCCGTCATCTCCCCGCGCACCGTCGCCAGCACCGACGCCGCCTGCTCACCGCCCATGACCGAGATCCGGGCGTTCGGCCACATCCACAGGAAGCGCGGCGAATACGCCCGTCCGCACATCGAGTAGTTGCCCGCACCGTAGGACCCGCCGATCACCACGGTGAGCTTGGGCACTCGCGCGCACGCCACCGCGGTGACCATCTTGGCGCCGTGTTTGGCGATGCCGCCGGCCTCGTAGTCGCGGCCAACCATGAACCCGGAAATGTTCTGCAAGAACAACAACGGGACCAATCGCTTGTCGCACAGCTCGATGAAATGCGCGCCCTTGAGCGCGGATTCGCTGAACAGCACGCCGTTGTTGGCGACGATGCCGACGGGGTGGCCGTGAATGTGCGCGAATCCAGTCACCAGCGTACTGCCGTATTCGGCTTTGAATTCGACGAACTCACCCCCGTCGACGAGCCGGGTGATGACGTTGTGTACGTCGTAGGGAATTCGCGGATCGATCGGGACCACGTCGTAGATCTCGGTTTGACTGGCAATCGGGTCGACGGCGGGCCGCATGTCCCAGGTGCGCGGTTCGCGCGGTCCCAGCGTCGAGACGATCCGCCGGATGATGTTCAGCGCGTCGCGGTCGTCGTGCGCGAGATGATCGGTGACACCGGAGATCTTGGAGTGCAGCTCTCCGCCACCGAGATCCTCCGCGGAGACCACTTCTCCGGTGGCGGCCTTGACCAGCGGCGGGCCGCCGAGAAAGATGGTGCCCTGGTTGCGGACGATCACCGCCTCGTCGCTCATCGCCGGGACGTACGCGCCGCCTGCCGTGCACGATCCCAGCACGGCGGCGATCTGCGGGATGCCCTCGGAGCTGAGTTTGGCCTGGTTGTAGAAGATCCGGCCGAAATGCTCGCGGTCGGGAAACACCTCGTCTTGGCGGGGCAAGAACGCGCCACCGGAGTCGACGAGGTAGATGCAGGGCAGCCGATTCTGCCCGGCAATCTCTTGCGCGCGCAGGTGCTTCTTGACCGTAATCGGGTAGTAGGTACCGCCTTTGACCGTCGCATCGTTGGCTACGATCATGCATTCGCGACCGGAGATCCTGCCGATACCGGTGATGATGCCAGCCCCCGGGCATTCGTCGTCGTACATCCCGTCGGCGGCAAGCGGAGCGATCTCGAGCAAGGGACTGCCGGGGTCGAGCAGGCCGTCAACTCGGTCACGCGGCAGCAGTTTGCCGCGGTCGACGTGGCGTGTGCGGGCTCGTTCCGGGCCACCAAGGGCGGCCGTGGCCAGCTTCTCGCGCAGCTGCGCGACAAGCGCGCGGTGCGCGTCGCGGTTTTCCGCCGGAGAGGTCATCGTTTACACACGCCAATTTCGGTTAATGATCACTAACTCGTGATATGTTAGTGGCGATTAACCGAACTGTCCAGCACGAGTTGTCGAGGGAGGCCGTCATGGCAGTGTCTGCTCCGGCCGACCACAGTGATCGCAACGGTCAGACTGAGGGGCCGAATCGCCGAAGTCGGCGCAAATCAGACCGACGCTTGCAACTGTTGTCGTCAGCTGAGCGGCTGTTTGCCGAACGCGGATTTCTTGCCGTGCGGCTGGACGACATCGGCGCCGCAGCGGGTGTCAGCGGCCCGGCGATCTACCGGCACTTCCCCAACAAAGAGTCGCTGCTGGTCGAGTTGTTGGTCGGCATCAGCACCCGCTTGCTCGCCGGCGCACGCGAGGTCCGGTCCCGCGAAGCCGACGCGGCCACGGCGCTCGACGGCTTGATCGACTTCCACCTTGACTTCGCGCTGGGTGAACCGGATCTCATCCGGATTCAGGACCGCGACCTCGCCCATCTGCCGGCAGCGGCCCAACGCCAGGTGCGCCGCGCACAGCGCCAGTACGTAGAGGTCTGGGTGGCAGTGCTGCGTGAGCTCGAACCGGCGCTCGCCGAGGCCGAAGCCCGGCTGATGGCACACGCCGTGTTCGGGCTACTCAACTCGACTCCACACAGCCTGAAGCCCGCCGACGGCAGGGCGGCGCGGTCACGGGCGGTGATGCGGGCGATGACGCTTGCCGCGTTGGCCGTCGGCGCTTCCTGACCGTCACGCGCGCGATTTTCGCGTGCGGAGCCGGTTCGGAGGCATATTCTCAGCGTCAACCTGCGAAGGCTCGATCGCCGTCGATCGATGGCCCCACGCGGCTCGCGAGAGGACTTCGATGAGTCCCGACTATGACGTGATCGTGATCGGATCGGGTTTCGGCGGCTCGGTTACGGCTCTTCGCCTGAGCGAGAAGGGATACCGCGTCGGCGTGCTCGAGCAGGGAGCACGCTGGCGGCCGGAGGAATACCCGCCCGACAGTCTGCCTATGCGGAAGACCCTGTGGCAGCCTCGTTTCGGCCTCACTGGCCCTCTGCAGCTCACCGTTTTGAAGAATGTCGTTATTCAGTCTGCTGCGGGCGTGGGTGGCGGTTCGCTGATCTACGGCAACGTCCTCTACGAACCCTCGGAGAAGTTCTACAACGATCCCCAATGGTCCTCGATCGCGGACTGGAAGGCCGAATTAGCGCCGTATTATGACCAGGCCAAGCGGATGCTCGGCGTTGCGACGAATCCGAGGTTGACGCCCGCAGATGACGTCTTCAAATCGATCGCAGACGATTTGGGTGTCGCCGAGACGTTTCACCCGACCAAGGTGGGCGTGTTCTTCGGCGAGCCCGGCAAGACGGTTTCCGACCCGTACTTCGGCGGCATCGGACCAGACCGTGCCGGCTGCGTCTTCTGTGGGCGCTGCATCAACGGATGCGCGCACAACGCCAAGAACACCCTCGAACGCAACTACTTGTACCTCGCGGAAAAGGCTGGCGCGCAGGTCCACCCGATGACAACTGTCGTCGACGTCCATGAATCGCCTGCCGGCGGATACCAGGTTGAAACCGTCCACACTGGACGGTGGGTTCGCAAACAACACCAGACCTGGCGCGCCGATCAGGTGGTGTTCTCCGCTGCCGCGCTCGGCACGCAAAACCTGCTCCATCGACTGCGGGCCAATGGATCACTACCCCGGATATCGGCGCGGTTGGGTGAACTGGCGCGGACCAACTCCGAGGTCAGCCTTCTGGCTACCTCGCGAACCCGCACGGATCTGGCCCACGGCGTGGCCGGGACGTCATCGATCCACCCCGACGCGAACACACACATCGAAGCCTTCCGCGTTGGCAAGGGCAGCAACTGGGCATTCCTACTGACCACGACCCTGGTCGACGGCGACCGACACCGCCTCGCCAAATGGGTGCTGACAAATCTGCGCCATCCGACCGCATTCGCCCGCTCCTTCAACGCTCGGAGAGCTTCGGAGAGATCAATATCGCTGCTTGTGATGCAGGATTTGAACAATTCGCTGACCACCTACCTCAAACGCGGCCTGTTCGGCGCGATGATGACCTCCCGACAGGGAGTGGGCGCGCCCAATCCGAACTGGAATCCGGTCGGCAATGACGTAGCCCGACGTGCCGCCGCAAAGATCGATGGTGACCCGCGCGGCTGGTACTTCGACATCGTCAACCGACCGAGCACCGCGCATTTCATCGGCGGCTGCCCCCTCGGAGATTCGCCGGCAACGGGCGTCGTCGACGCGTATCAGCGGCTATACGGGTATCCCGGCCTACACATCATTGATGGCTCGACGATCACGGCCAACCTGGGCGTTAACCCCGCCCTCACCATCACCGCGCTATCGGAACGGGCGGTCGCACTCTGGCCCAACAAGGGCGAACCCGACCCACGTCCTCCACTGGAGTCCACTTATCAGCGGATTTCGCCGGTTCGGCCGCACAATCCGATCGTGCCCGACAGCGCACCGGCGGCGCTTCGCCTAACAGCAATCTGATAAACGGACAGCGAGTACGGATCCCGGCAGCTCAGCGGATGTCTCGGCAGCGGGCGTCGTGCTTTAGGTACCCTGCACGCATGAGGTGGGTATGAGCGATCCACGTCGGTCCGAGCACGCCGGTTCGGCTCACGAGGGGACCGAGGAAACCCGACGAATCCGTCAGCCTTATCCGCAGTACGTCGACCCGGCCTACAGCGGGCAGTCGTTCTACCCGCCCCCGTATTACCCCGGCTCATCACCCAACACGAACGCGACGAACCCGACCGAGAAGATTCCCCAGTACTGGCTGCACGGTCAGCCTCCGACGGATCAACTGATAGAAGAACCCGAACCCAGGCGACCGAAAGCACCGCGCTGGTTGTGGATCGTCGCTGCCGCGGCGGTGCTGCTGGTTGCTGGACTGGTCATCGCATTGGTGATCGCCAATGGCACGGCCAGGAAGCAAACCGCGGTGCCACCACTGCCGGAGATGCCGAGTTCATCCAACCCGGCGTCGACGGCACCGACGTCGCCCTCGCCGCCCGCCGCCACTTCCGAGCCATCCAGCACCGAATCCAGTCCGCCGGCGAACGCCAGCGCGATGCAGACCGTGGATTACAACGTCACCGGCGAAGGCCGCGCGATCAGCATCACCTACGTGGACAACGACGGGATGATGCAGACCGAATTCAACGTCGCGCTGCCGTGGAGCAAGGAAGTCAGCCTGCCGGATTCGGGCAGCCGGCAACCCAACATCACAATCATCAACATCGGCCACGATGTCACCTGTTCGGTGACTGTGGACGGGGTCGAGGTCAGCCAGCGCACCGGCGCCGGCCTGACGGTCTGCAACGGATCAGGCTGAACCGGGCTCAACCCGCGTCGGCCGTGAGGGTTCGGTGCGGGGCGCGCACCATCAGCATGCCCACCAGCCCGACGCCCATGACCAGACATAGGCCGCCCATTCCGGCGCGGACGGCGCCGAACACGTCGACGAAGACCGAAAAGAGCCATGGCGCCACGAACGACACCGCGCGTCCGGTCATCGTGTAGAGGCCGAAGGCCACACCTTCCTTGCCCTCTCCCGACATACGCAGCAGCAGCGTCCTCGCAGACGACACCGCCGGCCCAATAAACAGGCACAACAGCAGTCCGCAGATCCAGAACAACCGGGGACCTGACAGCGCCACCAAGGTCAGTCCCACTGCGATGATGCTGGCCAGTGATCCGACGATCACCGGCTTGGATCCGATGCGGTCGTCTAACAGCCCGCCGAGCACGGCGCCCACCGCCGCCACCACACTCGCGGCCGCGCCGAATATCAGCACTTCGGCCGGTGAGATGCCGTACGCATTGACACCGAGCACGCCGCCGAAGGTGAACACGCCCGTCAGCCCGTCCCGAAACAGCGCGCTGGCCACCAGGTAATAGACCAGGTTGCGATCCCGGTGCCATTCGGCCGTTAGATCCGACCACAGCTTGCGGTAACCGGCCAGCATGCCCCCCTCGAGGCGGGCGACCTCGACGACGGAAGGCAGCAGGTGGGCGGTCAGCAGCAGCGGCAACGCGAAGACCGCGAACCACCCGGCGGCAAGCAGCATCGCCAACCGGACGTTCATGCCGTCGCCGGCGGACACGTGCAACAACCCGCGGGCAACGCCCTTGCCGGAGATGAAACCGAAATAGACCACCAGCAGCAGCATGACGCTACCGACGTATGCCGCCGCCAAGCCGAATCCGGAGATCCGGCCTGAGTTCTCCGGAGTCGACAGCTGGCGCAGCATCGCGTTATACGGGACGGTGGCCAGATCGCCGGACGCCGCAGTAGCCGCCAGCAGCGCCAACCCCAGCCAGAAATACTGCGGTTGCTCGCGGATCAGGCTCATCGCGCTCGTCAGCGCCACCGTCAGACCGGTCAACACGGTCAGGGACGTGCGCCGCCGATGCGGATCCTCCACCCACACGCCGATCAGCGGCGCCAGGAGCGCAACAGTCAGCCCGGCGATCCCCAGCGCGCGACCCAGCCAACTCGCCGGTGGGACGCCACCCGGCAAGCCCTTGGCGACGGCACCGGTGAGATAGACCGAGAACACGAAGGTCACCACGATCGCGCTCAGGCCGGCAGCACCGGTGTCCCACAGTGCCCACGTCAGCACCCGGGATCGCTCGGATCTGCGCGAACCCGATCCCGGGTTGCTCATGCTCGCATGTCTACCATTGGCGGATGCCAGTACCCGCGCCCAGCCCCGACGCTCGCGCCGTTGTCACCGGAGCCTCGCAAAACATCGGCGAAGCACTGGCCACCGAGCTGGCCGCCCGCGGCCACAGCCTGATCATCACCGCGCGGCGCGAGGATATCCTCACCGACATCGCGGGCCGCCTGACCGACAAATACGGAGTCGCTGTCGAAGTACGACCGGCCGATCTCGCCGATGCGGCGGAACGCGCAAAACTGACCGACGAGTTGGCCACCCGCGACATCTCGATCCTGTGTGCCAACGCGGGCACCGCGACCTTCGGACCGGTCTCGACGGTTGACGCGGCGACGGAAAAGGCCCAGGTGCAACTGAACGCGATCGCCGTGCACGACCTGGTGCTGGCGGTGCTGCCGGGCATGATCGAGCGCAAGGCCGGCGGCATCTTGATTTCCGGTTCGGCGGCAGGCAATTCACCGATCCCGTACAACGCGACCTATGCGGCCACTAAGGCGTTCGTGAACACGTTCAGCGAATCCTTGCGCGGTGAACTGCGAAAGTCCGGTGTGCACGTCACGCTGCTGGCACCCGGCCCGGTGCGCACCGAGCTACCGGACCCGGCCGAAGCCTCGATCGTCGAGAAGCTGGTGCCCGATTTCCTGTGGATCTCCACCGCGTACACCGCACAGAAGTCGCTAGATGCCTTGGCGCGCAACAAGATGCGCGTCGTGCCCGGCGTGACGTCCAAGGCGATGTCGGTGGCGAGTCAATACGCCCCGCGCGCTATCGTCGCGCCGATCGTCGGAAGTTTCTACAAAAAGATGGGCGGCTGACCTATCGACGGCGACGCCCGCTGCCGCCGAACATGCTGCGGATGAGCTCAGTACCGAGCGCCCTGAGGAAGGTCTGGAAGCCGCGGCTATTCACGAACCGCTTCCACCGGCCGGGCTTCTTGGCTTCTGCGGGCTGACCGGCCGGGGCGTCCTGCTCCTTTTTGGCTTGCAGTTTCTCCGAGGCCGATTCCGAGTCTTTGGTCGTGCCGTATTTGCCGTACAACGAGCTGCGTTTGGCCGCGTCGCCGATCGCGTCATCGCCGATGGCGGCCATCAGCGAGCGCGGTGAGCGCAGCTTGGTCCACGCGACCGGGGTCGGCGCGCCACGCTCGGATAGCACGGTGACGACGGCTTCGCCGATGCCCAGCGACGTCAACGCCGAAGCCAGATCGTAGACATCGGTTTTCGGGTAGGTGCGAACGGTTTTGGTCAACGCCTTCTGGTCATCGGGAGTGAACGCGCGCAGCGCGTGCTGGATCCGCGCACCCAACTGCGACAGCACTTCGTTGGGCACGTCGGTGGGCAACTGGGTGCAAAAGAACACCCCAACGCCCCGAGAGCGGATCAGCTTGACGGTCTGCTCGACTTGTTCCAGAAACGCCTTCGACGCATCGGTGAACAACAGGTGTGCCTCGTCGAAGAAGAAGACCAGCTTGGGTTTGTCAACGTCGCCGACCTCTTTCAGGTTCGTGAAGAGGTTGGACAGCACCCACATCAAGAAGGTGGAGAACAGCACCGGGCGCGCGGCTTGGTCGCCGAGTTCCAGCAGCGAAATGATCCCTCGGCCTTTGTCGTCGAGCCGCAACAGGTCGTTGGGATCGAGTTCCGGCTCACCGAAAAAGGTGTCGGCGCCTTCGGCTTCCAGGTTGACCAGAGCACGCAGGATGACGCCCGCGGTTTGCGCGGAAACGCCGCCCAAATCCTTCAGATCGACCTTGCCTTCGTCACTGGTCAGGTGGCTGATCACCGCCCGCAAGTCCGCCAGGTTGTACAGCTCGTAGTTTTTCTGGCCGGCCCAGTGGAAGATCAGGCCCAGCGTCGACTCCTGGGTGCTATTAAGCCCCAACACTTTTGACAGCAGGATGGGTCCGAAGCTGGCGATGGTGGCGCGCACCGGAACACCAATACCTTTGGTGCCCAGCGACAAAAACTCCACGGGGAATGCGCTCGGCTCCCAGTTATCGCCGGTTTCCTTGGCGCGCGCGGTGATCTTGTCGTTGCTGTCGCCGGGCCGCGAGAGGCCGGACAAGTCGCCCTTGACGTCGGCCATCAGCACCGGCACGCCCGCGGCCGACAGCTGCTCGGCGATCACCTGCAGCGTCTTGGTCTTGCCGGTGCCGGTCGCTCCGGCTACCAAACCGTGCCGGTTGACAGTGGCCAGCGGGATGCGGATCTGCGCGGCCGGGTCGGTCGTGCCGTCGACGACGACCGTGCCCAACTCCAGGGCGTGGCCCTGAAAGGCGTAACCTTTGGCGATCTCCTGCGCTGGCGACGTTGGCGATGCGCTGGCCGGTGTCGAATCGGAGCTCATCTGACGTCCGCCTCCCCTGTTGGTCGTAGTACCGACAACGCATGACCTTACTTGCTGCGGCGCCTCGACGGGGTGGCTGCAGGTCTGCCAGCTAACTTTGCCTACTGTGAAGTCTGTGCGGGACGAACTGGTGTGGATCGACTGCGAGATGACCGGGCTGGACCTGCGCTCGGACAAGTTGATCGAGATCGCCGCCCTGGTCACCGATGCTGACCTGAACGTTCTTGGCGATGGCGTCGACGTGGTGATCCACGCCGACGACGCGGCGTTGTCGTCGATGATCGATGTGGTCACCGAGATGCACACCCGCTCGGGCCTGATCGAGGAGGTGCGGGCATCCACCGTGGATGTCGCGGCCGCGGAGACGATGGTGCTCGACTACATCCGTGAGCACGTCAAACAAGCTAAAACGGCGCCACTGGCCGGCAACTCGATCGCCACCGACCGTGGATTCATTGCCCGCGATATGCCTGCCCTGGACTCGTTTCTGCACTACCGGATGATCGATGTGAGCTCGATCAAGGAGCTGTGCCGCCGCTGGTACCCGCGTATCTACTACGGCCAGCCGGCCAAGGGGCTGGCGCACCGGGCGCTGGCCGACATTCACGAATCCATCCGCGAACTGCAGTACTACCGGCGCACCGCGTTCGTGCCGCCGCCGGGCCCTGCCACCAGCGACATTGCCGCGGTAGCCGTCGAGCTCGGCGATGAAGCGGCCACGCCGGAGGGAATCGATTCGGCCGCCGAGGGCCCGAACCGCTAGTATCGACGCTGCTGCCTGTCGCCTTACGGGTCCGGCTGGCGGCAATGGTGGGTGTAGTTCAGCTGGTAGAGCGTCAGGTTGTGATCCTGAATGTCGCGGGTTCGAGTCCCGTCACTCACCCCAAAGGTCAGAGGGCATTTTTAGCCCCCTGCAAAGCCCGGCGTCGCTATTCCTTGCGGTCGTCCACCTTGGCGTCGGGAGCGTGCTTCTTGATCGCGTCGATACCTTTGTGGGCGTTCGCCTTTGACGCGTAGGCCTGACTGGCGACGATGATCTCGCCGTTGGGGGCCTTGAGATGGAAGTGGTACTTACCACCCTTGTCCTCGAAGATCTCAAACTTTGCAGCCATGCCCCGTAGGCGGACAGCCAGGCGTACGCGTACCGAATGACGCCTGGTACAGGCACATCAGCCGCTCGCGATCCGGTGTGAAAATCGAGAGGTCATCGAACGTTCCGTAAGTATCTGCGACGACGTCGCAATCCGTTCCGGATCATTGAGGCTGTCATTCTATTTATCAAAACTGAACGCGCGCCTCGAGCGTTTTGCGGGCTAGGAGCCATAGACGGTAGGCGCGAAATCTTGGGCGCGACGTATCGCAGCTATCAATTCACATCTGAATTAGGCGGACACTACTAGACACGCGTAATAATTATCAGCAATATCTTACGATGCGTTAAGTCTGGACTTACACTGCCGGTGTTCGAGCGGTCGGCGCCGATGCCAAACCCGCACCCTCGGGCTGCGCCGTCGGGAAAGGAAGACCCAAGATGAACGTTCGAGTTAGCGTTCGGCTGGGCATGCTGGCCGTGGGGTTAGGCATTGGAGCGGCAGTGCCAGGGACCGCCTCGGCCGACTCGTCCGCCGACTGGCTGTCGTCAATCGACAGCCTTCTGAGTGCTCTGTCAGTCCCCGCGTTGTCGTCATCAACTCTGGATTACCAGGTCTCAATCGACGGGATGGATTTGTTCCCCACAGCGGGCAACACCGCGACCGCGACCTCGGGTATGGGGGACATCGCGATCGCGATAGGCAACGGCGCCAGCGCCGACGCCGACGCCCCCACCCAAGTCGGCACCACCGGCTCCGGCGACTTCGCATTCGCCGACGGCGCTAACAGCTCCGCCACCGTCTTCGACGGCAACCTTGCCGCGGTCACCGTTGTCGGCGACGACAACACCGCAGGCGTCGCTAACGGTACCTTCAACGCCGTCAACATCTTCGGCAACGACGACACAGCGTATTCGCCAATGTCGGCAACTTTGACGCCGCCAACGTCTTCGGTAACGACGACGCCGCCTTCGCCGGCCAAGGCAACGGTGACCTTGCCTCCATCGTCGGCAACATCAGCTACGCCGTCGCCAACGAGGGCAACGGTGACGTTGCCTCCATCGTCAACACGGGCAGCGTTTTCGACTACGCCCAAGCGGGCGGCTATCCGCCCGACGATGCCCCCGGGAACTTCGACATCGCGTCCGTGTTGGGCACCGACAGCTTGGCCTACGCCGGCTACGGGATGACCGGCGACACTGTCGGCAATTTCGACCTGGCGGCCATTTTCGGCGACGGCTTCATTTCCGACGCCGCTACCGGCGCCAACTTCTTGGTCGACATCCTGCCATCGTTCTAGGAGGCAATGAATCCGCTTGTGGGGGTTAGCTTTGCAACCTTCGCTGCCCGGCTCGGCAGCTAGGGAACGATTGCATCGGCCGCTCGCAGTGACACCGGTAGATGTTTGAGTCCGCCCACGCCTACCAAACAATGGCCAAGCTTTCGGCTGGCAACCGGGTGACTTTGTGACTGGGCCGGGCATAAGCTCGAGGCAAGCTAAGGTCAGGGACGGGTCCTTTGGGAGGCCTACGATGACGAGATTTGTTTGCCGTGTGGTCGCTGATGTCGTCGCGGTCGCGTTGGTGCCGATCGCGGCGGTGACGGTCGCGACGCCGGGAATTAGTTCGGCGCAATGCGACCCGAACTGGTCGCGCAATGTGTGGACCAACGAATGCAAACCGCCACCGCCGGTGCCGGAGTGGTGGACACCGCGGCCGGCGTATGCGCCGCCGTTCGCACCGGAGTGGATCCCGCCACCCCCTCCAGCGCCGCCGTGGCAGCCGGGGGACGTCCCGGTGTGGAACGGGGGTATTCAGCAGTGGGTATTCATCGGGCACTGATTAACCAAGTGTTTCGCTAAGGGCGAAGACCGACTTCGGCATGCCTACCCGGCTTTTGTCGGTGCTGTGTGCGACGTTGGTTTCGTCACAACCCAACCCAGCTAGGCAGCTCGACATGGATCAACCCAAACCCCACGCGGTGGCGTGCCAGTGTTGCGAGCTGGAATGGCCGGAAAGGCTTGCCACGGCGGTCCGCAACGCACACCTGCTTATCCGCGAATGGCGGTGTCGTATGTGCGACGAGCATCAGGGCGACCCGGTCAAGATGGCGCAAGATCACGAGAATGAGGTCCGCATCCGGTGGGGTAACACCGTGGACGAGCTCCACACCGCGCAAGACGCCGCCGATCGTTTCAAGGCGCAAACGCTCGCGGCGTTGAGGTCGCGCGACCAGATACTGGAGCAATTCGGCAAGCTGGCCCGTTACCACCGGCCAACCGATTACGGATGCATCTGCGGAAAACGCAATTGCGAAGAGCTGTCCATCATTGACGCCGACTGGATTACCGATCACATCGTCAGGATGTACAAGGGCGGCGTCGGGTAGATAGTGGCCTTTCGCCTGAATTTGGTTGTTAGATCTGGTCTTCAATCAGAAACTCCGCGTACTTCTTCTCGAAGTCCCACACTTCGGGGAAGCCGATCAAGTCCACGAAGTCATCGAAGGCGTAGAGCGGATCCGCGACCGGCTCCCCCTGCGCCAATGATCGGTAGACGCTGGCCAGGGCTCGACTTGCGGCGAACAGCCCTGCGGTGGGATAGATCGCCACCGAGAACCCCATCTCCCGCAGCTCTGAGGGCGGCAGGATCGGCGTAACGCCACCATGCAGTTGGTTGGACAAGACGGGGACGTCGAACGCAGCGCCGATCTTGCGCATCTGTTCTTTGGACTCTGGCGCCTCGATGAACAGCATGTCCGCGCCGGCCTCCGCGTAGGCTTCCCCACGTCGCAGTGCCTCGTCGAGACCATGCGATGTCAGGGCGTCGGTGCGGGCCAAAATCAGAAAATCCGCGGACGAGCGGGCATCTGAAGCGACTTTGATCTTGTTGACCATTTCCTGGATGGAAACCACGCGGCGGTCGGGTGTGTGGCCGCACTTCTTGGGAAAGTGTTGGTCTTCGATCTGGATCACCGCAACGCCGGCCTTTTCGTAGCCCCGCACGGTGTGGGCAACGTTGAGCAGACCGCCATAGCCGGTGTCGCCGTCAGCGATCAGCGGCTTGTCGATCGCGTCGGCGATCGCTTCGGCACGGTTGACCATGTCGGTGTAGGTGGCCAAGCCTGCGTCAGGTTGGCCCAGGTAGGAGGCGACGACTCCGTAGCCTGTCATGTAGATCGCCTGCGCACTGGTGCGATCGGCAATCTTCGCCGAGACCAGGTCGAAAACGCCTGGGGCGACAATGAACTGACCACTTTGCAGCATCACCCGGAACGAGTTCTTAGCGTCGGTATTCATGGCTGTTAAGTCCTTTCTTCCAAGTGTTCTCGTGAGTTGACACAACGATCCCGCACGCGATATCGATTAGTCCAATAAACTTCTTGAGGTGATTGATCAAGATAGTGAATGGTTGCAGTTGATCAGCCCTGAGCTCGCCATCGCCGTGGCTGTTTTGGAGGAGCAGCATGTCCGTCGCGCCGCCGAACGGCTGGGAGTACCGCAGCCGACGGTCAGCGTTGTCATGCGCCGGCTCGGCGTCGCCATCGGCGCACCGCTGGTGCAGCGACACGGGCGCGGAATCGTAGCGACCGCAGCTGGCCGGGCGTTTTTGCCCGCGGCACAAGAGGCGTTGATTCAGTTACGCACTGCCCGAGAAGATCTCCAGGAAATTATCGATCCTGAGCGAGGCCGTGTCGCGCTCGGTTTCGTCCATAGCAGCGGGCCCCGTGACGTACCTCGACTGCTCGATGCATTTCTCGCCGCACATCCCGATATTTCGTTCACCCTCAAGCAGGGAGGCGCGCCTGCGGTGCTCGACCAGCTGCGGCGAGGTGCCCTGGATGTGGTCATCGTCGCGCCAATGCCAGCCGCCGACGGTCGCCTGGAATCGGTTGTGCTGGCTGAAGAACGGCTCTGCCTCATTGTTGCCGCCGATCATCGCTTTGCTAGCCGGGCATCGGTTGGCTTGCGGGAAGCGTCCGATGAAACGTTTGTTGGGCTGACTCCCGAGCACGGCTTGCGTCAGGTTTTTGATGCGTTGTGCCGGCGGGCAGGTTTCATCCCCAATCTTGCCTTCGAGGGCGAAGAGCATGAAACGTTGCGCGGGCTGGTGAGGGCCGGCTTGGGTGTTGCGGTGTTACCGCGCGCAACTTACGACGACCCAGCACTTGTCGAGATCAATCTCCGTGACCCCGCGGCACGTCGGCACGTCGGCGCCGTGTGGCAGCGGGGCCGTCGCGTCGCTCCAGCCGCGCGACGTTTCATCACTTTCCTCACCACATCGGGAGCAAAGGTGCTCCGCGGCGGGTGAATAGTAGCGAGCCGAGTGCCGGAACTGACAGCTGATTACAGCGGCGGTACCATCCGCGCATGTCGCTAGCGGCTGGGACGACCTTTGACGGGTACACCATCCTGCGGCCGCTGGGTTCTGGCGGGATGGCCGAGGTCTATCTTGCTCAGCATCCAAGGCTGCCGCGCCGCGATGCGCTAAAAATCCTGTCCGAGGCGATAACAGCGGACAGCGACTACCGCGAGAGGTTTCAGCGGGAAGCCGACCTCGCCGCCGCGCTATGGCACCCGAACGTCGTCGCGGTGCACGATCGCGGCGAGTTCGATGGTCAGCTCTGGATCGCGATGGACTACGTCGACGGCACCGACGCCGCACAGCTTGTCAAAGAACGCTACCCGGCCGGGATGCCGATACAGGACGTGTGCGCCATCGTCACCGCTGTCGCTGCCGCACTCGACTACGCCCACCAGCAGGGCCTGTTGCACCGCGATGTCAAGCCCGCGAACATCTTGGTCACCGATCCTCAGGACGGCAAGCGGCGGATCCTGTTGGCCGACTTCGGCATTGCGCGACCAATCGGTGACATCAGTGGGCTCACCGCGACCAATTTCACGGTGGGCACACTCACCTACGCCGCACCCGAGCAGTTGATGGGTTCAGGCATCGATGGGCGCGCCGATCAGTACGCGTTGGCGGCCACCGCGTTTCACCTTCTCACGGGTGTGCCGCCGTATCAGCATTCCAATCCGGTGGCCGTCATCAGCCAACATCTGACGGCACCACTACCAAAGCTGAGCGATCGGCGTCCGGAGTTGACGACCCTCGATGAGGTGTTGTCGCGAGGGTTGGCCAAGGACCCCGCCGACCGGTTCGAACGATGCAGCGACCTCGCCGCTGCCCTCACCCATCGCGCCGGCGTGGACGTCGACGATGATCACCTCACCGAGACCGGTATTACGGTCGCCGCGCCGGTCGCGGAGCGCGAGACTCAAGTCGCGGTGCGCGTGCCGTCCGCCGGGATAGCCAAGCGACGCAGACGATCCCGGATTCTTCTCGGAGCGGCGATCGCGGCGGTGTTGGTCACCGCGATCGGCGTGGTTGGTTTCGTGATGCGGCCAACGAGGAACACTGCCCCTGCCCCGCCGGCCAGCGTGCCGGCCCCACCTGCCGCAGTACTCGACGGCACGTACCGCTTCGACTACGACTATGAGAAGCAAACGATCAACGGTGCCCCGTATGCCATTCACACCGCCGACAACACCAGTTGGTGGGCCTTTCACTCGTCGTGTAGATCCACGGAATGCGTTGCCACCGCTACGCAACTAGACACCAAAAATCCCCGAGTGGCGCGCACCCCGGCCCAATCAGCCAGTTACCGTTTCGTCGAGGGTCACTGGCAATCCGCGCCCGTTCAGCGCCAACTCGACCAGCCGCGCTGCCTCGGACCCAACGGTCAAGTCGTCGCAGGTGCGAATACCGTCATGCTGGCCTGGTCGTTGGAGCCACAGCCCAACGGCACGCTTCGCGGCGTGAAGACCGGCACCGCGCTCACCAACGAATGCGGCCTTCAGGGACAGGTTGCCGTGGCCCCGGTGGTGGCGACTCGCGTCGGCGACGTGCCGACCGGTGTCACGGTTGCCGATCCGACGACCGTCAACATCGCCCCGTCGACCAGCACCGCCCCACCACACGTCGCGGGTCCCGTCCTCGACGGCACCTACCGCGTGGACTTCGATCTGCAGAATCAGACGATCAACGGCACGGTGACCGGCCTCGGCGCTGCCGTCTCCCAGTGGTGGGCTTTTCGTTCGGTGTGTACGCCAGCCGGATGCGCGGCCGCGGGGTCCGAGTTGGCCGAATCCAACCAGCAAGAGGGCACCGGCACGACAAATGTTTTCCATTTTGTCGACGGTCATTGGCAGGGCACGACCGACCTTCAGGCACCAATGCAGTGCGACGGAACAAACAAGCCGCTCACCGACGACGAGACGCGCCTTTGGTCACTGGAGTCACAGCCCGACGGCACGCTTCGAGGCACCGATATCGGCACCATTCTCAGCAACGAATGCGGCAATCAAGGAACGGTGTACCGGATGCCGTTTGTCGCGACACGGACGGGAGATGTCGCGCCAAGCGTCATCGTGGCCGACCCGGCGTTGTTCGCGGCTCCGACCGCGCCGGCGTCAACGCCGCCCCGTGCAGGTAGGTGACGCCTCACGCCTTGGCGTTGCCGGCGTGCCACTGATCCCACGGAATGTTCCAGTCGCCAAGGCCTTCGGTGCCCGCCAGTGGTGGGCCGACGGTGTTGAGCACTTGCACGATGTCGCCGCGCTTGGTGTGGTCGAAGAACCATTGCGCGTTACTGGGACTGACATTGAGGCAGCCGTGGCTGGTGTTGGTGTGGCCCTGAGCGCCCACCGACCACGGCGCCGAATGCACGAAGACACCGCTGTAGGACATCTGGGTGGCGAAATTCACCTCGGTGCGATATCCGTTGGGCGAGTTGACCGGTACGCCGTAAGTCGACGAATCCATGATCATGTGCGCGAACCGCTCACCGAGGATGTAGGTGCCGCTGGCGGTCGGGGTGCTGTCCTTGCCCATCGACGTCGGCATCGTCTTGACGACCTCGCCGTTGACCCGGACAGTCACCATCTTGGTGGTGTCGTCGGCGGTCGCGATGACCTCGTCACCGATGGTGAAGTGGGTGTGTAGGTTGTCCTCGCCGAAAACTCCGTCACCCAGATCGACGCCGTAGGTGTTGACCGCGACGTTCACCGTGGTGCCTGGCTTCCAGAAATGCTCAGGGCGCCAACGCACTTCACGGTTGTTCAGCCAGTAGAACGCACCGTCGACGGGCGGGTCCGTGGTCACCACCATGGCCTTTTCGGCCGCAGCCCGGTCAGCGATGTTCTCGTCGAACCGGATCGCGACCGGCTCGCCGACGCCCACCACCTCGCCGTCGTGCGGCATGGCATAGGGCATCGCCAAGTTCTGCGGCGAATGGGTCTGGAACGTTATTTCGCCGGTGGCCACCCCGCCCAGCCCACGCGCTTTGGCGGTCAGCGTGTAGCTCCTGTTGTAGCCCAGCGGCTCGCTGGTCGACCAGCGCACGCCGTCGGGGCTGAGCTGGCCGCCCAGCGAGCGCCCGTTTTCGTTGACCATCTCGACTGACGCCAGCACGCCGTCGTCAGCGGTCACCGTCACCGGCCTGTCCACCGCGACGCCCACGGCGCCGTCGGTGACCGAAGCGCTGACCTTCGGCACGAGAAGGTCACCGAACGGCGTGGCCTTGTCCATGATGGCCTTCGGCGGCGGGTTGCCGCCGCCGCTGCTGCAGGCCCCCGCGCCGAAAACGGCAAGCAGGACCATCAGCGCGGCCACCCATCGGCGGCACAAGCGCTGACGCGTCATCAAGCGGCCTGCCACGTACCTTGCTCCCCCTCGCGACCCGCAACCTTGCGTTACTGGCGAGTATTCTAGGCGGTAGACGACTGTTAGCAGTGACCAGCGGTCAATCTCGGTCTCGGCGATTTCGTAAGCCGACGGAATGGCTGTTATTGTCGCAACCGCAGTCCAGCAGGATTCAGGCGCCGTTAGCTCAGTTGGTAGAGCAGCTGACTCTTAATCAGCGGGTCCGGGGTTCGAAACCCTGACGGCGCACCAGGTCAGAGCGTATTTAGGTAATCCTTACTGCAGCCAAAGCTGTAGCCAACGGCGTCAGCCCTTGTAACTCTGGGCTTGTTCGATGAGCATTTCGAAGACGTCCAACAGGGTTTCACGGTAACCCGAGGTTCAAGCAGATCATCATCACTACCGACAACTGACGCTATCCCGCCCCGGCTGCCGGAGGCGGATTGACCACGGTGGTCTGGTTCACCACGTTGTAGGTCTGGTTGAAGATCTCGACGATCTGCGGTGGCGTCGGTGCCTGCGGATGGAGGATCTGGTAAAGGGTTACTGCAGTCGCCAAGAGTTCGCACTGGAACAGTGTGGTGACATCGTTCAATCCGCTCGCTTTGCCGAGTGGGTGGTGGAGCACCAAGACCAACTTCCAGTCCAACGAGCGTGGGAATCCTGGCAAGCTGAGCTGAAGTCGCAACGCCAAGTGGCTGCCGAGCAACACGTGCGGGACGCCGAGCAGTATGCCCTAGAGCAGGGCGAGGCTAGACAAGACGCCGAAAACTTCGTGCGCTGGTATCTCGAAACCTGGGGAGACGGAACTAACTCGATGTATAACCATCCCAAGTACGATGGCTACCGCCAATGGCGGCGAGCCGTCGATCCCTACAGGGTGCGGTGATGAGTAGGCTCACGGCAAAGAGTGCGCCTGGACTGCGGACACGACGAGAGATTCGCGAAGTTGCCCCAACGCTCCGCTTCCCGTGTCAGGCCGATGCTCAACTAATTAGTTGACTCTGGCTGTTCGGTTAGCACCCGGTACACGGTGGCACGGCTCACGCCTAGCGTCGTGGCAATCGTGCTCGCCGACTCACCGCCGGCGTGCGTGCGCCATACCAACCCGACTTTTGATTTGTCGAGTGCCTTGGGTCGCCTGCGTTGTCCGCGTGCCTTAGGCACCTGGGTGTCTAGCCGGATTCCGTCGATGTGTGAGGTGGGAGCGTGTCTGTTGTGACATTCTGCAGGGGTGTCCGCTCCTGCGGCCGCTGCTCCTTCGGGGGTGGTGACGTTCCTGTTCACCGACGTTGAGGGTTCGACCCGTCGGTGGGAAGCCGACTCGCAAGCGATGCGGGCAGCTCTGGTCGCCCATGACGAGGTGTTGCGCACGGTGATCGAGGCGCACGGGGGCTGGTTGTTCAAGCACACCGGGGACGGCGTTTGCGCGGCATTCTCATCGCCCAAATCCGCCGTCGATTCCGCGGTGGCCGCGCAGCTGCAGCTGGAGTTGCCGGTGCGGATGGGGCTGGCGACCGGCGAAGCCGAGCTGCGGGGTGCGGACTACTTCGGTGCGGTGCTGAATCGTGCTGCGCGGGTGATGGCCGCCGGGCATGGCGGTCAGATCCTGTTGGCCGAGTCGACGGCGGTGCTGCTCGGTGGGGTGGATCTGGTGGATTTGGGGCCGCGGCGTTTGCGGGATCTGCCGACCCCAATCGGGGTGTTCCAGGTCCGAGCAGAAGGCCTACGCACGGAGTTCCCGGCCCTGCGGGCGCTGGATGCGAGTCCGGGGAACCTGCGGGCTGCGGTCACCAGCTTCATTGGGCGTGAGTCTGAGGCCGGCGAGGTGCAAGCCGCGGTGAAGGCTCATCGGTTGGTGACGTTGACCGGGGTGGGCGGGGTCGGCAAGACCCGTCTGGCAACCGAAGTCGCGGCGCGGCTCGGCGATGAGTTTCCCGACGGCGTATGGTTTTTCGAGCTGGCCGCGGTCGCCGATCCGGCGGCGGTGCCTGAGGCGGTGGCCGCGGTGTTGGGCATCACCCAGCAACCGGGCAAGACAGTGACCGAGTCGGTGGCCTCCGCGTTGGAGGGCCGATCGCGGCTGCTGGTGCTCGACAACTGCGAACACGTGCTCGACGCCGCCGCCGATCTGATCGAGGCCATCCTCGCCGCCTCGGCCACGACCAAGATTGTGGCCACCAGCCGTGAAGGACTCGGAATCGCCGACGAGCGGCTGTGGCCGGTGCCCTCGCTAGACGTCGGCGCAGGCGTCGACTCAGCCGCCGTGGCCCTGTTCGTCGAACGGGCGCAGCACGTGTCGCCGCGCTTCACGGTAGGCGACGCTGGCGAGGCGGCCGCGGTGGTGGAGATCTGCCGCAGACTCGACGGGATCCCGCTGGCCATCGAGTTGGCGGCCTCGCGGATGGCGGCCATGACCGCCAGTGAGGTGCGCGGCCGTCTCGATCAGCGGTTCCGGCTGCTGGTCGGGTCGCGGCGCGGCCTGGAACGCCACCACACCCTGCGCCACGCCGTCGCGTGGTCCTACGACCTGCTCGATGAGCCGGAAAAGGCGCTGCTGGAGCGGTGTTCGGTGTTCGCCGGGGGATTCGACCTGCAAAGTGCCTGCGCCGTCATGGGTTCCGATGATGACTTCGCCACCCTGGATCTGCTCGATGCCCTGGTGCGCAAGTCGCTGCTGGTCGCTGACCGGTCGG
>Ga0209040_10000177_pt1 | contig 44138 bp, 37 predicted proteins | sample BogFormECP12_OM3_FD_188240 | JGI IMG/M metagenome (GOLD analysis project Ga0209040, IMG submission 188240) | Bog forest soil microbial communities from Calvert Island, British Columbia, Canada - ECP12_OM3 (SPAdes) (version 2) | ecosystem: Environmental > Aquatic > Freshwater > Wetlands > Bog ... | reverse complement strand
GATGCGGGAAATCCGCACGTCCGGTTTGATGAGCGGGGAGGGGAGACGAACTGCTTACGCAGCACCGCGCCTCTCCTCGACTCTACTGTGCACTTTGTGTAACTCTGTGTCCGATTACTTGATTCCACTCGCTTCGCACGATTGCGCCCGGGGGGCGACTTGCCAAGCACTGCATTGTAGCATGGAAATCCGAGTAGCGCGACAACACCGATCGGAACACCCCGCATGACCACCGAATCCCAGATCACCGCTTGGCTCGCCACCCAGCAGGACGCCATGGTCGCGTTGCTGCGCGAGATGGTCGACATCGACAGCGGCAGCTACAACAAGCCCGGCATCGACGCGGTCGGCGCGGTGGTGCAGCGCTTCATGGCGGCGCAGAACATCCCGGTGGAGACCATCCGCCAGCAGAAGCACGGCGACTGCCTGCGCGCCGCGGTGCGGTGGGACGGGCCGCAAGGCAACGCCGGCGGCAACATCGTGCTGATGGGCCATCGTGACACCGTGTTCCCCGATGGCGAAGTTTTGCGCCGGCCGTTCACCATCCGCGACGGCATCGCCTACGGCCCGGGCGTCGCCGACATGAAGGCGGGGCTGGTGATGAACTGCTTCGTACTCGCCGCCTTCGCGAAGTTCGGCGGCGCGCCCGCGCCGCTGCTCGGGCTGTTCACCGGCGACGAGGAAATCGGCAGCCCGGAAGGCCGGTCGGTGATCGAGGCGGAGGCCCGTCGCGCCCGCGTCGTGTTCAACTCCGAGCCGGGGCGGGTGTCCGGCAACGTGGTGACCGGCCGCAAGGGCGGCGTGTTTGCGGCGTTCCGTGTCACCGGCAAGGCGGCGCATTCCGGTGCCAATTTCGCCGAGGGCATCAGCGCGATCGAGGAACTCGCGCGCAAGGTCCAGGCGCTGCATGCGCTGACCGATCTCGAGCGCGGCATCACGGTGAACGTCGGTCTGATCAGCGGCGGGCAGAGCGTCAACACGGTGGCGCCGTGGGCAGAAGGCCAGATCGACCTGCGCTACGTCAGCCCGCAGGACCGCGACGATGCGATGGCGCGCATCGGCGCCATTATCGAGCGCAGCTACGTGCCGGGTACCAAGGCAGAACTGATGATCCGCGGTGAATTCCTGCCGCTGGTGCAGACGCCGAGTGCGAAGCGGCTGTTCGAGATCTATGTGCAGTCCGCGGCCGACACCGGCTTCGCGACCGATGGCGAGTTCACCGGTGGCTGTGCCGACTCAGGCTTCACCGCCGGCGTCGGCGCGCCGACGATCTGTGCGGTGGGACCGGTGGGCGGCAAGGCGCACAGCCCGGATGAGTTCCTGCGCATCGACAGTCTGGTGCCGCGCGCGCAGGCCTGCGCGCGGGCAATCCTGCGGCTGGAGCAGGAGGGTCTGTAGTGCCACTCAGCGTCCCCAGCCGTGGTCGTTCGAGCCGCCGCGCCAACCCCAGCCGCCGCCGTACGCCACCGCGCCACCGCCATAGTACGGGGCGCCGTAATAGCCACCGCCATAGTAACCATAGCCCGGGTAGTAAGGGCCATAGTAACAGCCGCCCAGCAGCATCGCCAGCGCCAGCGCGCCAAACGGCAGCACGACGCGAAGTCGGAACCGGCCCAACATCGTTATCACTCCCTACTGTCCGCGCTACGATGTGGGGGGAACTCGCGGCATTTTAGTGGCGTAGCGGCGGCGACGAGGTGTCGGTCAAGTCCAAGTGACGCGGTGTCGTCCGGGCGCGGTCGTCATTTCGCCATGTTGATGGCAGAACGGTGAACGTCGGCCTGATCAGCGGCGGGCAGAGCGTCCACACGGTGGCTCCCTGGGCGGAAGGTCAGATCGACCTGCGCTACGTCAGCTCGCAGGACCGCGACGATGCGATGGCGCGCATCGGCGCCATCATCGAGCGCAGCTTCGTGCCGGGCGCCAAGGCGGAACTGACCATCCGCGGTGAATTCCTGCCGCTGGTGCAGACGCCGACCGCGAAGCGGCTGTTCGAGAACTACGTGCGGTCCGCGGCCGACACCGGCTTCACGACTGACGGCGAGTTTACCGGCGGGTGTGCCGATTCAGGCTTCCCTGCCGGCGTCGGGACCCCGACGATCTGCGCGGTGGAACCAGTGGGCGGGAAGGCGCACAGCCCGGATGAGTTCCTGCGTATCGACAGCCTGGCGCCCCGCGCCCAGGCCTGCGCGCGGGCGATCCTGCGGCTGGAGCAGGCGGGACTGGCACTGTCCCGCCGCTTTCAGTTCGGCTTCGGAGCGAGGTCGAGGCGGTGGTAGACGATCAGCTTGGGGGCATCGGGGGCACCCATGGGGATCAGGGTCTCGAGGATGTCCAGCCAGACCTGGCCGTCGGGACCGCGGGTGACGGTAGCGGCCGGGGCGGGGAAGCGCGAGCTAAGGGTGTCGGCGGGGCGCTTAGAGTCGATGGCGCGGCGGACGAAGTCGGTCACCTGAATTGGGTCGCCCTCAGGCTTGCCGTTGCGGAAGCGCAGGAGGCGGGAGTCGAAGCCGAGCCATTTGGTGCCGTCATAGACGTCGTAGAAGGTCAGCGCGAAGGCGGTGGTGTTGTCGAGCGCGAGGCCGGGTGCGAAGGAGAATTTGATGCCGGTTTTCGGGTCGGGCGGCACCAAAGCGATGGGCGCCTGCAGTGGGCCGTTGGCGGGTTTGAAGGCGTAATAGGACAGGTCGTTGCCGTAGATGTGGGAGATGCCGGTGCCGTGCCAGGCAAGGTGAATGGCGCCCGAGAGGTCGGCGACGACGCGGACCCAGTCGGCGAGCGCATCCTCGGTGGGGGGCGGTTCGGTCCAGCCTTGCAGCCCGGCGAGCGCGTCGGCGGCGCCCGTCCAGGTGCCATCCTTCGCGCGGCGGATGGTGCGCAGTTGCCAGTAGCCGCCGCTGCCCGCGTTCTTGGCGGCGTTCGCGGTGGGGTTGACGATGAAGCTGAAGGCGACAGTGACCACGCCAGAGGGGTCGATGGCGACGGAGGCGGTTTTGGCCTGCCCGTTCGGGGGCAGCGGCATGGGGTCTTCTTTCCAGGAGACGCCGCCGTTGGTGGACATGACGTGGCCGCCGCCTGGCGTGACGATGTGGACGTCGTCGACCCGGGCGGCCATGGCGGGGCCGATATCGCGGCCCCCACTCTTGACCAAGGTGTCGCGTGGTGTGCCCCAGACGGGGCCGTTGGAGGTGGGCAGAAGGACGCGGGTGCGCAACGTACCGCCACCCTGCCAGGCAGCGTGGACGGTGTTGAAGCTGACTGCGAGGGTTGGGTAGGCGTTCCAGTCGCCAGGGCCGGGCTCGGCAATGTTAGGTGGGCGGAGTTTCTAGGGTGACGGCACCGTCGGGCGCGACGGCGGCGCGGCGGTAGACGGGGCCGCTGCGCGCTCCCTGGCGGCCGCTGTCGACCCAGACCATGTGGACGTGGCCGTCTGCGTCGCGGGCGATATGGGTGGCGTTGTTGGCGGCGGTGGCGTTTTCGTCGCCGGAGACACCGACGGGGGTCATGCCCGTGGGCAGGACGAAGATGGTGGCGGCCTTCGTGGCGAGGTTCTTCTGGCCCTCCCAGGCGGTCCAGGTGATGCGGGTGGCGCCCTGGCCGATCGGATGGTCGAGATCGTTGGTGATGCGCAGTTTGCCACTGGTGGCCGCGGCGAGGAGGTCACGCAGCGGCGGGTCGGTGGGAGCGAGCTGGGTCTTTCCGGCGGGGAGTTCGAGGGCCGGGATTTCGGGGAGAGTGATCTGCGCGGGTTGGGCAAGAGCCCGGGTGGTGAAGAGCAGGAGCAGGGAGGCTGCGGCGCGTATGTGGGTTCGGTCCGGCTGAAAAGGATCAGCTTGTTGCATCTTTTCTTCCAGAGAAGCAGAGTCTTTTTTCCTTCTCCTGCGCACGATGGGACAATTGGCCGCCACACCGTCGCCTCCCGGCGCGGTCGTCATTTCGCCATCTTGGCGTTGGATACAGTCGCGACCGCTGCATCCCATCCGGAAGGATTTGCACGCATGCGCACCCAGAACCGTGCCTTCCGCCTGACGGCCACTGTCGCGGTTGCCGCCCTGCTGTTGGCGCAGGCGCTGCCGCAGCCTGCGCATGCGCAAGGCGTGCCGCCGCAACCGCCGCAGCCGAGCGCGCAGGATCAGCGGGGTGGCGATCCTCCGGCGCGCGTCGGCCGGCTGGCCCAGCTCAACGGCACGGTGTCATTCCACACCCAGGACGAAAGCGAGTGGAGCCCGGCCACCCTGAACTATCCCGTCACCCAGGGCAACGCGTACTGGACCCAGCCGAATGCGCGGGCTGTGATCGAGGTTTCCGCCAGCCACATCGTGATGGCGCCCGGCACCGAGCTGGACGTTGCGACGCTGACCGATACCGCGTTCCAGGCCACCGTGCCGCAGGGAGAGCTGTACCTGCGCGTGCGCGCGGCGGCGCCCGACGAGACCTATGCGGTGCAGACGCCGCGCGGCCTGGTCACGCTTACGACGCCAGGGCGCTATGGCGTCGTGGCCGGCGACACCCAGAACCCGACCTTGATCACGGTGGTCGAGGGTTCGGCACACGTCGAGGGGCCGGGCGTCTCGCTCGATGTGGCTGCCAACCAGATGGCGAGCATCACCGGCACCGACACCTTCCAAGCCGAGATCGGGCCGGCGCAGCACGATCCGTTCCTCACCGCGATGCTGAACAGCGAGCGCCCGGCACAGGCGCAGGGCGTCGCGCCGCCGCCCGCGGTCGCCGCGATGCCGGGTGGCGAGGACCTGGCAGAGTACGGCACCTGGACCCAAAGCGCCGATTACGGCCAGGTCTGGTATCCGCAGGTGACGCAGGGCTGGGTCCCCTACCGCGAGGGAAGCTGGGCCTATGTCGCGCCCTGGGGCTGGACCTGGGTGGACAGCGCCCCTTGGGGCTTCGCGCCATTCCATTACGGCCGCTGGGCTGAGGTCGGCGGCCGCTGGGGCTGGGTCCCAGGCACTGCCGTCGGCGGGTATCAGCCTGTCTACGCGCCCGCGCTGGTTACCTTCCTCGGCATCGCCGCCGCCGTGGGCGTCGGCGTCGGCATTGGTTCCGCGCTCGCCGGGGGCAACGTCGGCTGGCTGCCGCTGGGCCCGCGCGAGCCGTTCCAGCCGTGGTATCACGCCAGCAACAATTACATCCGCCAGGTCAACGTCGCGCACGTGACCAACTTCACCACCATCAACCGCAACGTCACGATCAACAACTTCGTCAATCGCGGCGCGGCAACGGTGGTGCCGACCAGCGCCATGACCGCCTCGCGGCCGGTGGCGAGTTCGGTCCAGCGGGTCGATCCGGCCCAGCTCGCGCAGGCGCGCCCTGTGGTTGGCGAGCAGCCGCTGCGGCCGGCGTCCACCACCGCGGGTGTCACCCCGGCGGTTGCCCGCCAGCTCAACCTGGCGCCAGCCGCCAGCCTCCACGCTATCGCGCCGGGTCCGGTGATCCATGCCGCGCCCGTCGGCCTCTCGACCGGCGCCGCCGCGGGGGTGGTCGCGGGTCATCAGGCCCTGCCGACGTTGCATAACCCCGCGCAGCCGACGCTGCCGGCCGCTGCCGGGGCGGTGCACCCGTTCACCGCGACGCCGGTCCTGCGCACGCCGTCGGCGCCCGGGCAGATCGGGCCGCCGGCGCTTCAGCATGAGCCTGGTGTCGCCGGCCAGGGAGCAGTTTCGCACCTGCCTCCCGCGGTCAATCAGGGAGGCGGCGGCGCGACGCCAGCGACCATCACGCACCAGCCGCAGCAGTTCCACACTGCGCCAGGGGCAACGTTCCAGCAGCCGGTGCCGCCGGCCGTGGCTCACCTGCCTTCAACGCCTCCGGTCGTGCACACGGCGCCGCCGGTGGTTCACGCCACGACGAACCCGGCGCCGCAATTCCATGCGCCGCCGCCGGTGGTCCATACGCCACCTCCCGTGGTGCACACGGCGGCGCCGGCGGTGGTTCACGCCGCGCCGAGTCCGCCGGTTGCGCATACCCCACCGCCGCAGCAGAATGCCCAGCACAAAAAGCCGGGGGAGCAATGACGCGCGCCTTGTTCTTGATCGCGACACTGTGTGTCGCCGGGTGCGGTGAGTCGCCGGCGTCTTTCGGCATCACGGGCCCCGGTGCCCCGCCGGCCCCGGCGAGCGACGACAGCACGATTCCCAACCCCGGAATTCCCGATGCTGGCGGCGGCTACGGCCCCGGCTTCGGTCCGACGCCGTCCAGCGGGCGGTACTTCAACTACAATTAAGCTGATTTAATGGGTTAAGCGACGCCGCAAAACCCATCGTTTTGTCACGCCGACAGCGCCTGCGGCTCCGTCCTGACCCGCTTCACCAGCAGCTTGTTGAGCGCGTGCACGTAAGCGCGCGCCGAGGCGACGATGGTATCGGTATCGGCGCCCTGGCCATCGACCAGCTTCCCGTTCTCTTCCAGCCGCACCGTGGTCTTGGCCTGCGCGTCGGTGCCCTCGGTCACCGCGCCGACCGAGAACAGCACCAGCTTCGCGGTGTGCGGGAAGATCTGCTCGATCGCCTTGAACGTCGCGTCCACCGGACCGTCGCCGGTCGCGGTAGCGGTCTTCACCACGCCGTCCACCTCCAGCTCCATCTCGGCACGCGGCGGCGACTTCGAGCCCGCATGCAGGTCCAGCGACACGAAGCGGATGCGCTCGTGATCGCGCATCACCTCGTCGTCCACCAGTGCGACGATGTCGTCGTCGAACACCACCTTCTTGCGGTCGGCGAGGTCCTTGAAGCGGCGGAACGCGTCGTTTAACTGGTTGTCGCCGATCTGGTAGCCGAGCGTCTTCAGCTTGTCGCGGAACGCGGCACGGCCGGAATGCTTGCCGAGCACCAGACTGTTCTTTGCCCAGCCGACGCTTTCCGGGGTCATGATCTCGTAGGTGCCGGCGTGCTTCAGCACGCCGTCCTGATGGATGCCGGCCTCGTGCGCGAACGCGTTGCGGCCGACGATCGCCTTGTTCGGCTGCACGTCGAACCCGGTGATGGCGGCAAGCAGCTTCGACACGCGCAACAGACTGGTAGTCTGGATCTGGTTCTTGCGCGGAATGGCGTCCTGGCGGGTGCGGATCGCCATCACGATCTCTTCCAGCGACGCGTTGCCGGCACGTTCGCCGATGCCGTTGATGGTGGTCTCCACCTGACGCGCGCCGGCGCGGATCGCCGCCAGCGTGTTGGCCACGCCCAGCCCCAGGTCGTTATGGTTGTGCGTGGACAGCACCACCTTCTCGATGCCCGGCACGCGGTTGGCGATCGCGGTGAACATGCGCTCCATGTCCTCGGGCAGCGCGTAGCCGACCGTGTCGGGAAGGTTGATCGTGGTGGCGCCGGCGCGAATCGCCGCCTCGGCGCAACGGCACAGGAAGTCGACGTCGCTGCGCGTCGCGTCTTCGGCCGACCATTCCACGTCGTCGGCGTGCTGGCGTGCCAGGGTCACGGAATCCACGGTGGCAGCGATCACCTCGTCCGGCTCAAGGCGCAGCTTGTACTTCATGTGCAGCGCACTGGTGGCGATCACGATGTGGATGCGCCGGCGCTTCGCCGATCGCAGGGCATCGGCGGCTCGCAGCACGTCCATGCTGCCGGCGCGTGCCAGGCTGGCGATCACCGGCGTGTCGCCGCGCTGGCCGATGCTTTCGGAAATTGCCTTGACGCTCTCGAAGTCACCGGGCGAGGCGATGGCAAAGCCGGCTTCCAGCACATCGACGCCCAGCTCGGTCAGCGCCTCCGCCATGCGGATCTTCTCGTTGAGGTTCATCGAGAAGCCGGGCGACTGCTCGCCGTCGCGCAGCGTCGTGTCGAAGATGATGATGCGGTCGTCGTCCAGCTTGCCGAAGCTGGGATGTTCGATGCTCATGTGGGTCGGTCCTTGGACTCATTGCACGACATTGGCCTCAGGGGTCCCCCTGAGCGAAGCCGGCGTTCAGCGACCCGGCGTAGCGCTCAGGGGCGGCTAAGTCGAAGGAGGAGGCCGAGGGCCAGCAGGCATGCGCCGCCACGCGCGACAGCGCGGGCAGTCCGACAGGCGAGGCGCAGGCCACAGATCATGACGCGCACCCTAGCGTGTCGCGGGAGGAAAGGCAATCCCGAGATAGCTACACCCGAGATAGCTACGCCTGGGCCAGCGTGCCGACGCGTGGGATCGTGATGGTAAATTCAGTATATGCGCCCGGCTCGCTCTCCACCGTGATCGTGCCGCCGTGCTGCTGCGTCACGATGTCGTAGCTGATCGACAGCCCGAGGCCGGTGCCCTCGCCGGTCGGCTTGGTGGTGAAGAATGGCTGGAACAGCTTGTCCCTGACCTCGGCCGGAATGCCGATGCCGTTGTCGCGCACGCGGATTTCGACCGCGTCGCCGAGTTCGCGCGTCGTCACCTTCAGCGTTGGCTCATAGTCGGACGCCGTCTCGCTCCGTGCACGCCTGGTGGCGGCATAGAAGCCGTTGCTGAACAGGTTCAGCAACACCCGCGTTACATCCTGCGGCACCAGCTCGATCGGCGCGATGCCTGCGCCGAATTCGCGCTGCAGCGTGATATTGAAGCTCTGGTCCTGCGCGCGGGCACCGTGATAGGCGAGGTTCAGTGCCTCCTCGACCAGCGTGTTGAGATCGACGCGCCGGCGCTCGCCGGACCCGCCGCGCGAATGTTCCAACATGCTGCGGACGATGCCGTCGGCGCGCCGCCCATGCTCGGTGATCTTCTCCAGATTGCTGGTCAGAATGCCGACGACTTCGTCTACCTCGGCGCGCTTGGCGTCGTCCAGCGCCGCCAGAGCCGGCGCGGCGGTCTCCTTCAGTTCGCCCAGCAGCTCGACCGACAGGATGGCGAAGTTGTTGACGAAGTTGAGCGGGTTCTTGATTTCGTGCGCGATGCCGGCGGTCAACTGACCCAGTGAGGCCATCTTCTCGGCCTGGATGAGATTGGCCTGGGCGGCTTTTAGGTCGCGATAGGCGGACTCTGCGGCATCGCGGGCAGCGCGGATTTCGACTTCGCTGCGTTTTCGCTCGGTGATGTCGGTGTAGATCAACACGAACCCACCATCGGGCACCGGATTGTGGCGAACCTCGATCACCCGGCCATCAGGCCGTGTTCGTTCAAAGGCGTAGTGTTCTCGCATACGCTCCTGGAAGTGGTGAAGCTGCACCGCTGTGTCAGTTTCCGGGCCAAATTCACCGCGCTCGGTGAGGTAGCGAATATAGTCGGCATACGTCCGCCGCTCGGCGAGGATTTCATCGGGTACGTCGAGGAATTCCTGGAACTTGCGGTTCCATGCCACGAGACGCGGGGTTTCATCGAACATGGCGACACCATCGCCCATATTCTCGAAGGTGATGCGAAGTTCTTCCTGGCGCTGGCGGATTTCGTCCAGCAAGCGGGCGTTCTCCATCGCGATCACTGCCTGGGCCGCAAAGTTCTCAAGCAACGCAATTTCCTTGTCGGAGAACGAGCGAGCCTCACGCCGGTGGGCGCTGATGAATCCCCGGAGAACGCCATCCTTGCGCAGCGGCACAGCGAGATATGTTCGCACACCGGCGCGCTCTACCAAGCCGTGCGCAAGAACTTGGTCTTGCGGAATATCTACGGCCCTCAAGTCATGGACGTGAAGTACCCGACGGCCCTCCAGTAGCTCTCTTTGGCGACTACTCGGCGGTCGCGGTTGGCGTGCGGATCCGTCATAGTCGGCCGGATAATTTAGCGTTGCGACCGCGCGGAAATGTTCCCCGTCATAGACGAACAGCCCACCGAGCGCCGCGTCGCATAAAGTATGGGCCTTCTGCAAGATCGCATCGAACACGGGCGCGAGATTACCCGGATTGGCGTTGATGACCTGCAACACTTCGGCAGTCGCAGTCTGCTGTTCCAGCGCCTCGCGCTGTTCGGTCAGCAGCCGTGTGTTCTCGATCGCGATCACCGCCTGATCGGCGAAGGTGCTGACCAGTTCGATCTGCCGGTCAGTGAATGGTTCGATCCTCCGCCGCCCCAGACCGATGACCCCGATTGGCGATCCGTCCCGCAACAGCGGCACGCCCAGCAACGTGTGGATGCCGCCCACCCGTGCGTCGTCCTTCGCCGCGTAAAGTGGGTCGGTCCAGGCATCGAGAACATGGACCGGGCGGCCTTCGACGGCCACGCGGCCGACCAGCGTGCCGGTGCCTGGGCGGATGCTGACCTCGCGTTCGATGCGTTCGTATTCCGGCGATTGGGAATATCCGCTCGCCCACCGGTATTCACCGCCGCGGTCGAGGTAAATGCCGGCCTCATCGGCATGGCACAGCCGCGCGGCGGTCGCGGCGACAGTCTGAAACACGGGTTCGAGCTCGAAGGTCGAGCCGCTGATGACCTTCAGCACGTCGCTGATCGCGGTTTGGTATTCGAGCGACTCCTGAAGGTCGCTGGTGCGCTGGTGCAGATCGCCGAGCAGGCGTGCATTCTCCATCGCGATCACTGCCTGGGCAGCGAAGTTCTCCAACAGGGCGATTTGCTTATCCGAAAACGCCCGCACCTCCTGTCGGTAGATTGAGATGAAGCCAAGCAGAGCATCGTCTTTCAGGAGGGGCACGGCGAGCACAGTGCGCGTACCGCCCAGCTCAACCATGGCGCGCACATTGGCATCGCCGGCCCGATAGCGTTCCGCCTGCGTCAAATCCAGGACATGGACGAAGCGCTTTGTCTTGAGGAGCTGCGCCCCTGCACCGCGGTGGGGTGACGGCGGCCTTTTTGCCCGGAACTCCGCATAGGCTTCGGGAACGCCGCGCTGCGCTGCGGAATTGAAGCGCTCGCCGTCGTGAGTATACAGCGAGCCGAACGCAGCCCCACATAGCCGCATCGCCTTCTCCAGCATCGCCTCGAACACCGGCGTGAGATCTCCGGGGGAAGCGTTGATGACCTGCAATACCTCGGCGGTCGCGGTCTGCTGCTCCAGCGCCTCGCGCTGCTCGGTGATCAGCCGCGCGTTCTCCATCGCGATCACTGCCTGGGCGGCGAAGTTCTGCAGCAGCGTGATCTGCTTATCGGCAAAAGGACGAACTTCCTGACGATCTATTGTGAAACCGCCAAGTAAGGCGTCGTCCTTTCGCAACGGTACTATCAGAATGGTACGAAAGCCGCCAAGGTCTACCGAGGCACGATGCAGCGAGTCGCCCGCCACGTAAGAAGCAGTGGCCGCGAGATCGGGGAAATGCACCAATGGCTCGCCCTGTATCAGGCGCGCAATCCCCGTCTCCGAACCGGGGACTCTCGGCTCGCGCACGAACGCCGCGAACTGTGGCGGAAGGCCGCGCGTCGCCGCCGCCCGATAGCGTTCGCCGTCATACGTCCAGAGAAAACCCGAGTGCGCGTCGCACAGTCGTGTCGCCTTCTCCAGCATCGCATCGAAGACTGGAGCGAGATTCCCCGGCGACGCATTGATGACCTGCAACACCTCGGCGGTTGCGGTCTGCTGCTCGAGCGCCTCGCGCTGCTCGGTGATCAGCCGCGCGTTCTCCATCGCGATCACCGCCTGGGCGGCGAAGTTCTGGAGAAGAGCAATCTGCTTGTCGGTGAACGGGCGAACTTCCTTACGGTAGATTGTAAAGACACCCGGCACATGCCCGTCCCTGCAGAGGCTCACCCATAGGGCCGTGCGCCCGCCGCCAAGGTCGACAAGGGCTCGACGCTGAGGATCGCCAGACCTGTAGGCATCGCTATCGGCGATGTCCGTGATGTGGACAAAGGGCTCGCCCCTCGCGGTGCGTCCCAGCCCTGAGTTCGGGGAGGGAGCCAGCGGGTTGCGCGTCAAATGGTCGGCAAAGGCCTCCGGCACCGCGTGCAATGCCGCTGGGTAGAAGCGCTCGCCGTCACGCTGCCAGAACATGCCGAAAGTGGCGTCGCACAGTCGCAGTGCCTTTTCCAGCATGGCATCGAACACCGGCGCGAGATGACCTGGCGAGGCGTTGATGACCTGCAGCACCTCGGCGGTTGCCGTCTGCTGTTCCAGCGCCTCGCGCTGCTCAGTCAGCAGTCGTGCGTTCTCCATCGCGATCACCGCCTGGGCGGCGAAGCTTTCCAGCAGCGCGATCTCCTTGTCTAAGAATGCGCGGACCTCCGGGCGGAACGCGCTGATAAAGCCGAGCAGGACTTCGTCCTTGCGTAGCGACACCAGCAGCATGGTCCGCGCATCGGTGTTGTCTCGCGCGGCGCCGTCCCACGGACTGTTCGGTCCCGCCTCGAACGCGCGAATATCCAGGACGTGAACGAAACGTTCGCCGTCGACGAGGCTTTGCCGCGGGCGGTTCGGCGGCGCGGGCTCTCGGAACAGTGCCGCGACCGAGTCCGGCCAGCCATGGGTCGCCGCCGCGCGGAAATTCGTACCGTCATACAGGACCAACGAGCCGATCGCGGCGCCGCAGATGCTGTGCGCCTTCTCCAGGATCGCCTCGAACACCGGGGTTGGGTCGCCGGGCGAACGGTTGATGACGTCGAGCACCTCGGCCAGCGCGGCCTCCCGCCCCAGCGCCGCGTCGCGCTCCGCCCGCAGCGCCGCGATGGTGGCGTGAAGGCCGGCGATCGTATCATCCGCCTGAGCATTAGGTGTCGTCGCCATGTTCCCCCTGGCTGGCAAGGTTTCCCAGCACGTCAGTTGCCAGCGGTTTATATGGTAGGTCGTGCCGGTGGTTTGATCCAAATCTGGTCGGGACACCCCCGCGCGGCTGCCTACCGGCATTGCAGGATGACCTATCCATCCTCACGCTGGCTCCGAACTTGTTCCCAGCCTAGCGAGCAACGCAGCTCGCAACGAACTCACCTTTTGACGAACCCCCGGTGCTCATCCCAGGTTCTTTGCGCATCGGCCTCAAGGGAGTCGGGATCCTCGCGCAGAACCGCCTTAACCCTCGCCGCCCTGGGATCGGGGACAATCTCCTCCTTATCACCCACGATGCCGGCAAGCGTTGCGGCGACTACCTCCTCGGGGGAGGCTTTCTCCGCCGAGACATGTGCGGTCATGTCCGTGTCAACGTAATCCGGAAACACTCCGATGACGAGCGTGCCCTGTGAGCGTAACTCCATGCGGACGCCCATCGTCAGCGCAAGCTGAGCTCGTTTTGAGGCGGAATACGATCCGATCCAAGGCCAAGTCATCCAACTGGCCGTCGAGAGGATGTTGACCAGCACGCCGCCTCCCCGACAAGCAAGCACCGGCGCGAACGCACGACACATAGCAAGAGTACCGAAGTAGTTCGTCTCCATCTCCAGCCGCGCCGCTGCCATATCGGGCGCCTCGAGAAATGGGGTGAATGTCCCGACACCTGCGTTGTTGACCAGCACGTTTATGTCCGAGCACGCCGCTGCCGCTGATGTGACCTGCTGTGGATCCATTATGTCGAGCCGTATCGGCACCACCCGCGAGTTCTGGATCGTCGCAGGATCGCGCGCTGCCGCATAAATTTTTCGGGCGCCCTCAACCTCGAACCCCGCAACGAATGCCCGGCCAATGCCGCGATTTGCGCCGGTGATCAAAACAACCGACCCCGCGATTTGCATTGCATCCTCCCCATCGGCTGGGTTCGATTTGAACACCCACCCAGGACAACACGAACCGTATCAGATACCCCGCAATCAACGAACATGAGCCACCGCCACCGCATCTGCGATACTGCCCCCATCGCGGAACCACCGACGAGGGAAGCACGAGCGCCGGAAGGCTGATCGAAGACTCGGCATCCTCATTCCAGCGCCACCGAGACGCCGGTGGCGCCGGCAAGCAGTCGTTTAAGATGAAAGCTCACCAGCCCATCGCCGCTGTCGCGTCCAAGCAGCGCGGCGAACGCCGACAAGGCGGTCGGGTCGCAGGCTTCCGCTCGGGCGAACGAGTCCAGATAAGCGGCGGTCAGCGCATCGGCGTGGCGCTCCGCCGTCAACGGCTCGTGCGCCGGCAGCGCTGTGTGGCGGCCGCGCAGCAGCAGGTTGCCGGCCGGGCGGCCACGAAACTGGGAGATGCGCTCGACCACGCTGCCGCTGACGCAAATGCGTGTGCCGAGCTGCTTGTTCGCCGTCTCCAGCCGCGCTGCGATGCTGAGAGTATCGCCATAGGCCGTGTAGTCGAAGAACCGCCCCCCGCCGAATGTGCCGACCAGCGCCGGCCCGGAATTGATGCCGATGCGCGTCACGCCGATCGCCAAGCCCTTGTCGCGCCAGCGCGCACGGAACGCCTCGGCATAGGCATCCATCGCCAGCGCGCAGGCAACCGCGCGATCAGCGTGATCCGGCTGGTCGGTCGGCGCACCGAACATAACGATGAGCGCATCGCCAATGATGTTCGTCAACGTGCCGCCATGGTCGAACACGATCTCGGTCATGCCGGTGTGATAGTCGTTCACCAGCGGCGCCATCGTGTCAGGCAACAGTCCCTCGACCAGCGTGGTGAAGTTGGCGATGTCGCTGAACATCGAGGTGATGTCGCGCCACTGCACGTTGAGGTTGATTTGCTCGGGCTCGGAGGCCAGCAGGTCCACCAGGCTCGGCGAGAAATACCGCGAAAGCTGCGCCCGCGCGCGTTCCGCCTCCTGTTGGCGCCGCTGATAGCCGCGGGTGATCTCCAGGTTGCGCAGCGTCTTGGCGATGGTGGTTTCAAGGTCGGCGAAATCGATCGGCTTGGTCAGGAAATCGAACGCGCCGCGGTTCATCGCGGTGCGGATGTTGGCCATGTCGCCGTAGGCGGAGACGATGACCGTGGCCATGTTGTCCTCGCGCTCCTGCAAACGGGCGAGCAGCGTCAGGCCGTCCATCCGCGGCATGTTGATGTCGGTGACGACCATGTCGATGGCAGGATCGTCGGCCAGCACCGCCAGCGCGTTCACGCCGTCGTCGGCGAAGGTGAAGCTGAACGCCCCTTCGCGGATCTGCCGGCGGAAGCGCTGCGAGATCAGCAGCTCCAGATCCGGCTCGTCATCGACGACCAAAATGCGTGAAGTCATCCGCTCCCCCTCGCGTCCGCCACCACCTTCGAAACGTCCTGCTTCAGCCGCGGGAAGTCCACCGGCTTGGTGATGAATTGCTGCGCGCCGCGGGCCAGCGCCAGCGCCACCCGGTCGGGATCGCCGTAGGCCGAGATCATGAACACCGGCAGTTCCGGCCGCCGTACCTTCACCTCGGGCAGCAGCTCCAGCCCGCTCATGCCGGGCATGTTGATGTCCGACACCAGCAGGATGATCTGCTCGCCGACGCAGCCGTCGAGCTTGTCCAGCGCGGCCTGGCCGGACAGCGCGAAGTCGAGGATGTAGCGGCCGTCGCGTACCTCGCGGCGGAACTGCTGGCGGAACAGGTTCTCCACATCCGGTTCGTCATCGACGACCAGCACGCGAACGGTCATGTTGTAACTCCTTCTCCCGCCGTCATCCGGCGCGGCAATGAAATCGCAAATTCAGTGAATTGGTCGGGCTGGCTGTCCACGATCAGTTGCCCGCTGTGCTGTTTGACGACGATATCGTAGCTGAGCGACAGGCCGAGCCCGGTGCCTTCGCCGGCCGGCTTGGTGGTGAAGAACGGCTCGAAGATCTTACCCCGCACCGCCTCGCTGATCCCGGTGCCGTTGTCGCGCACGCGGATCTCCACCTGATCACCCAGGTTGCGCGTGGTCAGCCGCAGCGCCGGCTCGAAGCCTTGGTCCGCGGTCTGCTCGGCGCGCTGGCGCGCGGCATAGAAGCCGTTGCTGATCAGGTTCAACATCACGCGGATGAATTCCTGCGGGTACAGCTCGACCCTGCCGGCGGCCGGATCGAGGTCCTTCTCCAGCGTGATGTTGAATCCCGGTATCGCTGCCCGCGCACCGTGATAGGCCAGGTTCAGCGCCTCCTCGACGGTGGAATTCAGGTCGATTGCACGGTGCTCACTGGGGCCCGACCGCGAGTGCAGCAGCATGTTCTTGACGATGCTGTCCGCACGCCGGCCATGCTCAACGATCTTCGCCAGATTGCCCTTCAGCGTCGCGGTCAGTTCGTCAATCTCGGCGCGAAGGTTGGCAGTCATCGCGTCGCTCAGCTCGCCCAGCAGATCGATGGAGAGTTCGGCAAAATTGTTGACGAAGTTCAGCGGGTTCTTGATCTCGTGCGCGATGCCGGCGGTGAGCTGGCCGAGCGAGGCCATCTTCTCCGACTGCACCAGCCGGTCCTGGGCGCGGCGCAGATCGACCAGCGCGGCCTCGGCCGCGGTGCGCGCCTGGCGCGCCTCCTGGAACAGCCGCGCGTTCTCGATCGCCAGCACGGCCTGGCCAGCAAAGGTCTGCATCAGCGTGACCGTCGTTGGCGGGAAGACGTCTTCGGTGTGCCGACGGATCACCAGCCCGCCGATCACGGTGTCCTCGCGCAGTAACGGCACGGCGAGCACGGCATGAATGCCGGGCAGGTTTGTGCTGGCATTCGGCACCGATGGGTCCTGCTGCACATCGTCCACGGACACGGGCGCGCGCAGCACGGCGCTGCGGCCGAGATGGGTTTCGCCGAGCCTGATCCGCCGTTCGCGGAGCGCCTCCACCCGCTCCGCACTCATGCCGAAGGCGGACTTGGGCACGAACACTTCTTCGGTCGCGTCGAATTCGTAGATCGTGCCCTCGTCGGCCTGCGCAAGCAGCACTGCGCGGCTGATGATGGTGGCGAGCACGGTTTCCAGGTCGAGCGAGGAATTCACCGCGCGTAATACCTCCTCCAATGCCTGGAGTTCGGCGACCGAGCGGGTGAGTTCGGCGGTGCGCTCCTGAAGGGCGCGGTACGTCGCCACCGAGCCGATGGCGATTACCGCCTGTTCGCCGAAGGTTTTCAGCAACTCAATCTGGCTGTCAGTGAATCCACCAGTGGTCGATGATCCGATCGCGATCGTGCCAATCGGCAGCCCGTCTCGCAGCAGCGGCACCGCAACGGTTGATCGCACGCCCGTCACGTGCACGGTCGTCCCGATTTTCGGCTCTTCGCGCATGTCGCGGATGTGGACGGTTCGGCGTTCGAGGATCGCACGGGTACTCGCCGTGCTGCCATCGGGCCGTATGGGAAACTGCCGCACGAAGTCGCCGGCGGCGGTCAGGTCCCAACCACCCCACGACCGAAGATGCAACAGCTCGCCATCGAATTCGAACAGCAGGGAGGCCAGGGATCCGCACAATTCGCGCGCCCGGCGCGTGATCAGGTCAAATACCGGCTGCGTGTCATCGGGCGTCCTGGACATCGCCTTCAACACGTCGATGGTCGCGGATTGCTGCGCGATCCGCTCGCCGAACTCGCTGTTGCGCCGTGCCAGCGCCGCATTGGCGGCGTTCAGTTCCGCCTCATGGCGTTTGGCCTCGCTGATGTCGCTCACCGCGCCGACCAGCCGGTTCACCCTGCCATCCGGCCCGCGCAAACCGATCGCGCTGTCGCGCAACCATCGATAGTCGCCGGAACGGAGGCGGATGCGGTATTCGCAGGTGAACCGCTCCCCGCTGCTCTTGAAGAAGGCGCGCATTGTGTCGCGATAAGCCGGCAGGTCGGCCGCGTGCACGCGCTCCGCCCAGGCCGCCGAGGTCAGCACGCAGTCACCCAGATCGAACAGCGTATGCAGCCGGTCGGAGATCTCCAGTGCGTCGCGGGTGATGTCCCAGTCGTAGACGCCCTCACTGATCGCGCGCGTGACCAGCTCGAACCACTCACGCTCACCGTGCGGCCGGGAGGCGGCGACGGTTTGCAGCCCCTCGGTGCCGGAGGCTGCATCGTCCGCTGGCGCTGTCATCCGTTCCTCCCGATCTCCGCCATCGCCCGTCCGAACTGCAGCCGAACGGTCATGGCGTAGTTCCTTCTCCCGCCGTCATGCGACGCGGCAATGAAATCGCAAATTCAGTGAATTGGTCGGGCTGGCTGTCCACGATCAGTTGCCCGCTGTGCTGTTTGACGACGATGTCGTAGCTGAGCGACAGGCCGAGCCCGGTGCCTTCGCCGGCCGGCTTGGTGGTGAAGAACGGCTCGAAGATTTTGCCCCGCACCGCCTCGCTGATCCCGGTGCCGTTGTCGCGCACGCGGATTTCCACCTGCTCGCCCAGGTTTCGCGTGGTCAGCCGCAGCGTCGGCTCGAAGCCTTGGTCCGCGGTCTGCTCGGCGCGCTGGCGCGCGGCGTAGAAGCCGTTGCTGATCAGATTCAGCATCACGCGGATGAATTCCTGCGGGTACAGATCGACCTTGCCAGCGGCCGGATCGAGGTCTTTCTCCAGCGTGATGTTGAATCCCGGTATCGCCGCCCGCGCGCCGTGATAGGCCAGGTTCAGCGCCTCCTCGACGGTGGAATTCAGCTCGATTGCACGGTGCTCACTGGGCCCCGACCGCGAGTGCAGCAGCATGTTCTTGACGATGCTGTCGGCGCGTTTGCCGTGCTGGGCGATCTTCTCCAGATTGCCCTTCAGCGTCGCCGTCAGCTCGTCGATCTCGGCGCGCAGGTTGGCGGACACGGCATCGTTCAGCTCGTCCAGCAGATCGACCGACAGTTCGGCAAAATTGTTGACGAAGTTGAGCGGGTTCTTGATCTCGTGCGCGATGCCGGCGGTGAGCTGGCCAAGCGAGGCCATCTTCTCCGATTGCACCAGCCGGTCCTGGGCGCGGCGCAGATCGACCAGTGCGGTCTCGGCGGCGGTGCGCGCGCGGCGGGCTTCCTGGAACAGTCGCGCGTTCTCGATCGCCAGCACGCACTGGCCGGCGAAGGTTTGCAGCAGCGTGGGGATGGTTGGCGCGAAACCGCCGGCGGCGCGTCGGCGGATCACCAGACCACCGACGACCTTGTCCTCGCGCAGCAGCGGCACGGCGAGCAGGGCGTGGATGCCGGCGTTCACCAATTCCCGCACGCTATCGGGGTCGAATGTCTCGGTCAGATTGGGGATATGCAGCGGCGCCCGCATCGCCGCACTGTCGCCGAGCGGGGTCTCGCCGATCCGGATGCGCCGGTCGCGCAGCGCCTCGACCCGCTCCGCGGTCATGCCGTAGGCGGACTTGGGCACGAACACTTCCTCGGCGTCGTCGAATTCGTAGATCGTGCCTTCGTCGGCCTCCGAGAGCTGCACGGCGCGGCTGATAATGGTGGCGAGCACGGTGTCGAGGTCGAGCGAGGAATTCACCGCGCGGAGCACCTCCTCCAGCGCCTGGAGTTCGGCGACCGAGCGGGTGAGCTCTGCGGTGCGCTCCCGCAAGGCGCGGAAGTTGGCGACGCTGGTGATGGCGATCACTGCCTGTTCGGCGAAGGTCTGCAACAGTGCGACCTGACTGTCGGTAAAGCCGCCCGTCTCCCAGCTGTTCAAAAGAATGACACCGATCACGGCGCCATCGCGTAGCAGTGGCAGAGCCAGGACGGATTTTTGGCCTCGCCGGACGTTGGGATGCAGCCCGGTTTCAGCGTCGATATTCCGGATATGCACGATTTTCTTATCCAGAACAGGCCAGCAAGCAAGCATTGCACGGTTGGGCACCGTTGGGAATAAAGCCTTGTAAAGCTCAAAACCGGCTTGATCCGATGCGCCTTTCGAAACGGAACGCAAATGAACCAGCTTGCCATCGAATTCGAATATCACGGCGGCACGTCCGTTGCACAGTTCCTGCGCGCGTTGAACGATCAGATCGAACACCGGCTGGGTATCGTCGGGCGTGCTGGACATCACCTTCAGCACGTCGATGGTCGCGGACTGCTGTTCGATCCGCTCACCGTACTCGCTGTTGCGCGCGGCCAGTGCGGCGGTGCGCGCCTGCAATTCGCGATAGGTCTCGGCACTGGTGATCGCAATCACCGCCTGTTCGGCGAAGGTCTGGAACAGCGCGACCTGACTATCTGAGAAGCCGCCGGGCTCTTTGGAATTAAGGGAGAAAACACCGATCGCTGTGCCGTCGCGCAGCAACGGGATCGACAGCTGCGACTTCACGTCGAGGTCCCGTAAGATCGGCCACAGTTCCGAGTCGGCGTCGGTATCGCGGATGTGGATGACCTGCCGGTCAAGGATAGCTCGGCACGAGATCGACCCACGGTCTGGCGCCATCGGAAAGGCTGCAAGATACTTGGCGAAGCCCACGGGATCTCTCTCCCCATGCACGGACCGCATGTGGACCAGCTTGCCGTCGAATTCGAAGATTGCAGCCGCGGTGCCGTCGCAGAGCTCCTGCGCATGGCGGGTGATGAGGTCGAACACCGGCTGCGTGTCGTCGGGCGAGGCCGACATCACCTTCAGCACGTCGATGGTAGCGGATTGCTGTTCGATCCGCTCGCCGTATTCGCTGTTACGCTGGGCCAGCGCGGCAGTGCGCGCCTGCAATTCGCAATAGGTCTCGGCGCTGCCGACGGCGATCACCGCCTGCTCGGCGAAGGTCCGCAGCAATTCGATCTGGGTCGTGGAGAATTTGCCCAGCACTCTCCGCGCGAGCGTAAGCGCACCGATCGGCGTACCAGCACGCAGCAGCGGCACAGCAACGATCGAACGCGTTTCAGCGCGAATTTGCTCGTTCGCGATATGGTCAGGGTCCGCCCGCACATCCGGCGTCTGCACGACGTCGCGCGCGAGGATCGCCCGGCCGAACATGGTTGCCGCATCGACCGGCCGTGGGAACTGGGAGTCGTATTCCCGGGCATGTTCGCCCGTCATGCCCGATCGAGCCTGCAAGTGCAGCATGTCGCCTTCAAGCAGCGCCGCCGTCGCATAGTCGGCCTCGCAGAATGCGCGCGCCCGTTCCACGATCAGCTCGAACACCGGTCGCGCATCGCCGGGCGAGGCCGACATTGCCTTCAGTACGTCGATCGTTGCCGACTGCTGTTCGATCCGCTCGCCGTATTCGCTGTTGCGCTGCGCCAGTTCGGCGGTGCGTGTCCGCAGTTCCCGCAGCGTGGTGGCGCTGGCGATCGCGATCACCGCCTGCTCGGCGAAGGACTGAACCAGCGCGACCTCGGCGACATCAAAGCCGCCTGTTTCGGACCGTGCAAGCACGATGGCGCCGATCGTGCGCCCGTCGCGCACCAGCGGTACGCCAACATACGATCCGGCGCCCAGGTCACGTCCTTGTTGGAAAATGCCGGGGTCGGCATTCATGTCGCGGACATGGACGACCTGCTCGGCCAGCACCACGCGGCCGACAATCGACTCCTGGCCGGGCGGCCGTGGGAAAGCCCGTCGAAACCGCTCGGCCGCCGCCTGGTCGAAGCCTGCCATGGCACGCGAGTGCACCAGCGCGCCGTCATACTCGAAGACGTTCACCGCCCGCGCATCGCACAGCTCGCGGGCCCGCCGGGCGATCAGTTCGAACACCGGCTGGGGGTCGTCGGGCGAGGCGGAGATCGCCTTCAGTACCTCGGCGCTGGCGGCCTGGCTGGCGATCATCGCGCGGTTGGCCGCATCGCGGGCGGCGAGCATCTCGGCCAGCGCGGCTTCCCGCGCCAGCGCCGCATCGCGTTCCTGCCGCAGTGCCGCGATGGCGCTCTGAAAATCGGAGGTCACGTCATCCGCTGGCGCCGTCATCCGTTCCTCCCCTTGTCCGCCATCGCCACCAGAACGCCTTGCTTCGACCAGACGAAGTCCACCGGCTTGGTCAGGAACCGTCTCGCGCCCCGTTCCAGCGCCATGGCGATGGTACTTTCATCGCCATAGGTCGAGATCATGAACGAACTGCTGGCGAAACAGCACCCTATCACCATTACTGGCAGAGACTCTACCACCCTCTTGGGAGCGTCACCCGACGGATGCGAATGGGTGGACTGATAAGCCGCTGATGGCAGAGGCCGCACAGGCGCCCGAGCCAAACGTCCTGTCCCGACCCTAAGCAGTCGCACGCATACCTTCGAGGACGAAGTTGGTCGAGCGTGTGGCGACGACACGCGTCAGCGTCAAGCCGACCGCATCGAACAGATCACGAAACTCCGCCTCGGTCCTGCACTGGCCTCCGGCAATGATCAAACTGATCATATGGGTGAGCCAGTTGGGATGAGGCTCGGTGCCCGCCGGGAGCATGGGTTGCGCGGAGCGCTAACGATCGGCAGCATGTTTGGTCCTATGGGAGGAAGGAGCACAAACAACATGCCTATGCGCCATAATCGGATCGAGATTTTGGGTGCCGTGTTGTGATCGGCATCATTCTTGCCATCGCCGGTCCCGGGGATGCTGCCGAGGCGCAGACCCAAGGCCCGGTCCAGCCGTGGGGTCTACCGCCCGATCGGCCAAGTGGAAAAATTCGCCGATGTCAGCAACACGCCGCAGGGTCAATTCCTCGAAGGCGGCGCATTCGACACCCAAGGCAATCTGTGGTTCGTGGCGATCGGCAGCGGATGGGTTTCATATCTGACCCCGGACGCCAAATTGGTTCCGGTATTCAACTGCAACCCGCCGTCCGATCTGGGTCAAACCTGTGAGCCGCAGGGCACGCGGTGGTACGACGGCAAACTCTACCTGACGACACGGCACCGCGGCATTCTGGTCTACGACCCGCAGACGAAGCAGGTTAGCACCTTGGTGTATACCTACCGCAATCAGTTGTTCAAGGGACCCAATGACCTCGATTTCGATGCCGAAGGCAATCTATTCTTTACCGATCCTTGGGGAACCGGTCCTGGGCCGAACACGTCCGATCGTACAGGCGCCGTTTACCAGTATTCGCGCGACGGTGTTCTGCGCAAGGTGATGGACAGCGGTTCGTTCCCGAACGGCATCGCCGTGTCCCCCGACAACGGCGTGCTGGCCATCGGCGACTGCAGGGAAGGCCGCGTCTGGTACAGCACCTTCATGACCGGCCCCACGATGGGCTGCCCGCAATGCTCCAAGGATCCGCTGCATCTGACCTTTGCTGGGGTAAAGGCGGGCACCTATGTGCCTGGCAACAGCTGTCCCGATGGCATTCATTACGACACCCATGGCAATTTGTGGGCGCAGTTGGGCGGTCTCGGCGGCATTGTCGAGATCAATCCACGCGGTGTGATTCTCGGCTTCGTGCCGATCCCGAATGGCGATGCCGCAACGACCAACTTTGCGTTCGGCGGCCCCGATAACCAGTACATCTACTTCGAGGGCGCCATCAGCGGGACCTTCTGGCGCTTCAAGGCGCCCTATCCTGGCTTGATCGGTCCGGGTGGTATTCGCCTTCCAGCGCAGCAATGAAACGTGTGGGAGGCCAAGCCAAAAGGCCGCTGACGACCCCTCGCGGAAGTTCAGCCGGAAACACAATCCACTTCTGCCTCTCGGCGAGCCGACGCAAGAATCGGAGGGCGACGCGAACCGAGGCGAACTATCTGCCCATTGTCACAGCTTGGAGGCACGACAATGAGCTTTCGTATTCGCGGTCTCGCGGCCGAGCCGTTCGCGGACCTGTTCACCCTTTCGGACGAGGAGCTGAAGGCGCGCGGCGCGGTTCGGAAGATTGCAGACGCGAACTATCCCTGCCGCATCAGCCTGACCGACGCGGAGCCGGGCGATGAACTGCTGCTGGTCAACTACGAGCACCACCCGGTCGGCTCGCCGTATCGGATGCGCTTTGCCATCTATGTGCGGCAGGGCGAGCAGCAGTTCGACGCGGTCGACCAAATCCCGCAGCAACTGCGCCGCCGTACGCTGGCCGTCAGGGCCTTCGATGCCGACGCGATGATGGTCGGGCACGAGCTGATCGACGGTCAACAGATCGAGCACGCCATCGAACGTCTGTTCGCCAATCCTGCGGCCGCGTATCTGCACGTTCATTTTGCGTCGCCCGGCTGCTATGCCGCGCGGGTGGAGCGCGCCTGACGAGGTCTGCGAATGCGGGATCTGCTGAGCGAATTGCCGGTCCACCGCACCAGTGAGCCGATCGGCGAAGGTGCGGTCGTGCTGCGCGGATTTGCCCTCGCACGCGCCAGCGAACTGATGGCTGCGGTGGAACGGATCGGCGCGGCGGCGCCGTTCCGCCACCTGACCACGCCGGGCGGCCACCTGATGTCGGTCGCCATGACCAATTGCGGCGAGCTCGGATGGGTGTCGGACAGAAGCGGCTATCGCTACCAGCATGTCGATCCGCTCAGCGGCGAACCTTGGCCCGCGATGCCTGCCCTGCTTGGCTGCAACGCCGCCGAGGCAGCGGAGGCCACAGGCTATGCACGGTTCATGCCGGATGCGTGCCTGATCAATCGCTACCAGCCTGGCGCGCGGCTGTCGTTGCATCAGGATCGCAACGAACGCGACATGGACGCGCCGATCGTCTCGATGTCGCTTGGGCTCCCGGCGGTGTTCCTGTTCGGCGGACCGCGACGCAGCGACAGGCCGCGGCGGATACGATTGGATCACGGTGACGTCGTCGTCTGGGGTGGCCCGACGCGCCTGGTCTTCCACGGTGTCGAGCCGCTCGACGATGGCCTGCATCCGCTCACCGGCCGGTGCCGCATCAATCTTACTTTCCGCAAGGCGGGATAGGCATCACCCCGCCGCGACCAAGCTATTCCTGCTCGACCAACTCCCGCATCTGCCGCGCGGTCCGCAGCACGTGGCGCCCTTTCATGTGCGCGTGCAGAAAGCGGTTGAGCGCCGCCGTCAGCGTCGGTGCGAGGGCGGGATTCGCGCTCATCAGATTGCTACCTGCCAGCAACGTCTTCGTCAGGTGCACCGATACAATGAAGCGGTCGCGGCCATGATCGAACAATCCGCTGATGCTGTCGGCGATGAAGCGGTCGGCATCGACGACGGTGAAGCAGCCTATGTCGAGGTCGGGCGCGACATATCCGGCATTGCGGCCGAGGAAGCACGCGAGTTGAAGCAGCACAGAAGGCCACAGGTTCGGCCGCCGTTGCACGACACCCTGCGCCGCCTCGGCAAAGGTAAGCGCATGAGTGCAGTCGAGCCAGCCGACATTGTCCGCGAGCTTACCATCGGTGCGCGTGAACACATCCTCATCCGCGTGAAGCAGGTTCCACGCAGCGGCCTCGACGAGTACCTGGAAGATTGCCTCGCCCGGATGGCGTCCTCCCCATGCGGCGACGACCGCCATCGCCGATTTCGGCGCCATTCCGCGCAGACTCGATTGTTGCAGCGGCGGACAGGCCTGCAACGGTTGCCCCCAGGCGGCCAGGCGCGCCGCATAGTCGCGGAATTCCGGCAGTAGGTCCTCGCGCCTTGCGTAGATCAGATTCCGGACGAGCAGACACAGCAGCGGCTCCGCCACGTCCGCACCCAGGCGCCGCGTCAATTCGACGGTCTTGGCGACATAGATCAGCGAATGGCCGAAACCTGCGTAGTGGGCCAGCGCGGCGGCGGCCAGAGCCGGCAGCAGGTCGTCCGTCGTCAGCCCGGTGCTCAACGCTCCGCGTAGCAGGCCGATCGCCGCCGGTTCGTCCTCCTGCTCCATGGCAGCGAGAAATTCGGCCTCATTCCAGTCGCGCACGTTCGCGGGAAACAAAAAGCGACCACCGCCACGCGCATCGTCGGCGATATGGCCGAGGATCTCCCCCAGCGCCGCCAGCTTCTCGTCCTCGGTGCTGGACGGCCGGTCGAACAGGCGAAGCCAGTCGGCGGCGCCGCCGATCGCGTGGGTAGTGCCGAACTCCAGCCGCTCCGCCGCCCAGACGATCGCCCTGCGCACGGAATCTGCGGGGTCCGCGTGCAATGGCGCCAGCCGGGCGGTCTCGCGCACCAGCCGCTGCTGATCGAGGTCCTCCAGTCCACGCACCACGCCGGCGAGGATTTCCTGGTGCCGCCGGGCCGGATCGGGCGGGGTCAGATCAAGCCAGACACGGCCGGCTTCAAGCCTGACCGGATAGCGCGTGAGCCGATCTCCGCCGACCAGCGTGGCGCCGGTCTCCAGGTTGAATTTCCAGTTGTGCCAGTTGCAGGTCAGCACGCAGCCTTCTGTCAGTGTGCCTTCGCTCAGCGGGTAACCCTCATGCGGACAGCGGTTCACGCACGCGAACACGCCTGCTTCGCTGTGCACCAGCAGGATCTGCCGCCCACCGTGCCGGATGACGGTCTTTTCCTTTTCCGCAAGCTCGGCCAGCGACATCACGTCGGTCCAGCTCATCGTCCGTCTCCTTCCCGGCCTTCATGGGTTTGATGCGGTAGGCGCAGCGCCGCGCCCCGGCGAGGACGTGTTCGATGCGCTCCACGGCAACGCCCGGACCGAGTACATCGCGGAACACCTCGAGTTCCGCACGACAAAAGCCCTGACACGCTGTGGCCGCGGCGCAGATCGGGCAGTGATTTTCCAACAGCAGAAAGCCATCGGCGTCGTCGCGCCATTCGGCCAGGTAGCCTTCGCGCGACCGGACCTGTGCCAGGCGCGCCACGCGGGCACGCAGTGTCCTGGCACCGGCGAGCGCGGCGCCGTAGGCGCGTCTGGTTTCCTCTTCGCGCACGCATATGAGCTGTTCCAGCGCCGCCTCTCCCAGCGTCGAGCGGACCGCGTCGATGAGGCGCACGGTAAGCTCGGCATGCGTATCCGGGAAGCGATTCTGCGCGGCCGGCGTCAGATGCCAGTGGCGCGCAGGCCGACCGACGCCGTGCTTCTCGACCGCGGCTTTCACCAGGCCATCGTGTGCCAACTTCACCAAATGCTGCCGCGCCGCTTCGGCCGTCGTGCCGAGCACCGCGGCGATGTCTGCCGAACGCAGCGGGCCACGCCGTTTGATCAGGCCGAGGATCCGGTCAACGGCGGGGGCATTTTCCAAGCTCATGCTTGCATATTGCGCCGAGGCGGCACCTTGCGCAAGACGCAGAACCAGGCAAGCCATCCGTTGCAGGATGTCCGGATTGATGGATATCCTGCCCCAGGAACGGACCGGTAATCCGCGCATCGGGGAGATAGCGGCTTCGGTGCTTTGCTGTCTGTTCGTAATGGACCGGTCCCTGGGGGCGGGCGGAAGAAGGAGTTGGAAGGATGCCTGGAACCGGGTTGACCATACTTCGGACTTTGCTTGCGGCTTTGCTGGGGCTGGCGCCGAACGGGGTGCTGGCCGATAATTCCGGCGTCACCGTCAACCAGAACAACAGCGCCGGGCGGGACGTGAACGTGAACAACGCAGGCCGGGACGTGATCGCACCGGTTCATAACGTCACCCGTCAAAAGAGTTGGCTATGTGTAGCGGACATGGCAACCGGCTTTCACTACACGAAATCGACCCAATCGTGGTCGGTTGGGGAATTCAAGACAGGTGACAAGTATATAGTTCGACCTCCGAATACCGAGGATATCAAGGATGTCGAAAAATTCAGGTTCTACAATAATAGCAACGAACTGCCTGCCTATGTCGTGCGTGCATTGGGGAAGACAGACGACATGTCGTTGTTTCCTGAGATGTGCAAAAATCCCCCGGATGCAAAGTCAGGCATCATGATTTGTGATGGAGGACTGACGCAGTTTGCAGTGAATACTCATCTTCTGCGCATGCAGAGATACTATGGACTTGGATATCTCCATCAGGACAGCAGCGCATTTAGTAATCCCGATGAAGATCCTGTGACTCCCTACATCGAAATCGGGCAATGCTCGGCGCTTTGATCCGACGGGGCGTTGCGATGGCGCCTATGCCGAAGGAGCGAAAAGGTACACTCTCGATGCTGTCGTGATCTGGATCGGACCAAGTGTCCAGCTGGGAGGTAATCATGTACGCGGCCATTCGTCAGGGTAAAGCAAGGGCTGGCATGGCAGAAGAGCTGGCACGTACGATCAAGGAAGGGGCGATCCCGATCATCAGCGATGTCCCTGGCTTCAAAGCCTACTACGTGATCTATGCACCCGACGACACGGTGACGGCGATCAGCATCTTCGACGATTACGCAGGCGCCGAGGAATCCAACCGACGTGCACTGGCGTGGATCGAGCAGAGCCTGGCCCCTTTGCTCACCGGACCAGCCACAGCCGTGGCCGGGCCGGTGATCGTGCACACGTTGGCCTAGCCGATAACGGTCTTGAACCGTCGGCTACAGGCCCGACTCGGCCAGGGCGGCACGAGCGTCACGGTCAGTGAGCTACGTGATCTGGCAGGGCCGGCACGCTGTCTGGCCGTGTATCACCAACGGCCGCGCCGGCGGTGGCGGATCGCGCATCCACCGACCGGCCATGCCAACAACAGCGGTGACCTCACCCGAGTCGCATGAGACCCGTGGTCGGCTTATCCAGCGGCCATCGCTTTCGTCGCTCTGATCGGCAGCTTCAACGCCTTGCAAAGAGCCGACAAATTTGCATCCCGTGGCCGAACCCGATCGGATTCCCAAAAGTAGATGCTGGCTGTGCTGACACCGACCTGCTCGGCAAGTTCAGCAACCGACAACCCACGCCTGATCCGGGTGTCACGGAGATAGCGGGCAAAGTTTGGCGTACGCGGCATTTGATCTTCAACTCCATGTTATCGCTGCCGCGACCTTCGGCGACAGCGTTGCGGAGCCTAGTTTGACTGACAAATTTAATCAATGCAATCGGGGGATGGTTGAGGCCCGCTGCCGTCGAAAAGCAGAAGAATTTTAACACGGAGGACGCGATCAAGGGCCACGGAGGGCCACGGAGATCGTTTTTGGCGGCGCACAGCGCCTTGAATCCTTTCTCCGTGGTCCTCGTGGCCCTCGATCGCGTCCTCCGTGTTGAGTTCTTATCTTGAACCGCTCCGGCGGATCAAAGTGTCCGCCGCACCCCTCTATTTCGCCTTCTGCTGCCACAGCCCCAGCATGGCACCGGTGGGATCGGTGATGATGGAGAGCGATCCCTCGCCCATCACCTCCATCACGTCGCGCACGACTGTCGCGCCCAGCGACTTCGCCTTCGCGGTCGCCGCCACGATGTCGTCCACCTCGACATAGGGTAGCCACATCGACGGCGCGCCTGGCATCGGGTGCTGCATCATCCCGCCGCCGGTGCCTTCGCCGACAGCGATCAGCGTGTAGGTCATGCCGCCGCCCATATCCACGTCGTTCAGCGTCCAGGCGAACAGCGACTCGTAGAACGACTTCGCCTTGGCGACGTCCTGCGTGTTGAGCTCGATATGCACGAACGGATTGGCCATGGGCTCCTCCTGTGGGTTGCGGAGAGGACAGAACCGCGCCGGACCGCTATGTTCAAGCGATACAGTGAGCAGACACCGACAATTCATCAATCACGGAGAGCGACCAAACCCATGCCCACCATCGTTCTGTGCCAACCAATGCACGCCCGCGGCATGGCGCTGCTGGAGGCCCGCCACGACGTCACCATCCGCACCCTGAACCGCCCGTCTCCGAAGGAACTGGCGGACGCCATGCCGGGCGCGCACGCCGCGCTGATTGGGTCCGAGGTGGTGGACGAGGCGATGCTCGCCGCTTCACCCGACCTGCGCATCGTGTCACGCTTCGGCGTCGGCTACGACACGGTCGATATCCCGGCCTGCACGCGCCGCGGCGTCGTGGTCGGCATCGCAGCCGGCGGCAACGACCTGTCGGTGGCCGAACACACGCTGATGCTCCTGCTCGCGGTAGCACGCCGGACGATCGAGATGGACGCCGCGGTGCGCACCGGAAGATGGATGCTGCGCGAGGGCCGCCCGATGGGCGAGCTGGCCGGCCGCACCATCCTGGTGGTCGGCTACGGCCGGATCGGCGCCCGCGTGGCGCGCCTGTGCGCCGCGTTCGGCATGAACGTGATGGTGCGCGATCCCGCCTTCCCAGTGCCGCGCATCGCCGCCGACGGCTTCACGCCGGTGGCCGACATCGCCGCCGCGCTGCCGGAGATCGATGTACTGACGCTGCATTGTCCGCTCGGCGAGGACACGCGCCACATGATCAACCGCGAGATGCTCGGCCTGATGAAGCCGACCGCCTGGCTGATCAACGCCGCGCGCGGCCCGCTGGTGGACGAGGCGGCGCTGATCGAGGCGCTGTCGTCCGGCAGACTGGAAGCCGCCGGCTTGGATGTGCTGTTGCGCGAGCCGCCGGATCCGGCCAATCCACTGCTGAAGCTGCCCAACGTGGTGCTGAGCCCGCACAACGCCGCTGCGCCGCTGGAGTGCAACGAGAAGATGTCGATCCGCGCCGCGAAGAACATGCTGGAGATGTTCGACGGCGTGCTCGATCCCGGCTACGTGGTCAATCCAGAGACGCTGCCGAATCGACGCAACGCTTGATCGGGTCCATGATGATGGCCGCGACAAACCCGTGCACATCCTGGCACCGGCGGCGATCAGCTTGGCATTGCCCCGGCGCTGCTTTTTTTGCCCTACTTCTCGGTAGCCGCCGACTGCAACGGAATGCAAACTGAAGGCGCACGATTGCTGACACAAGCTCAATGACATTGCCACACGAAGGAGGCGTTGTGGAAGAATGGCTCAAGACGATCGGGCTCTCGGAGCGGGCTGCCGCTTTCAGCGCGCATGGAATCACGCTCGATGACGTCGGGGACCTGACAGAAGAGGATTTGCGTGAGCTTGGTCTGACCATCGGAGAGCGTAAGCGCCTTCGCCGCGCCATCGCGGCTTTGCCCGAGCGCCGCGAACAGGGTGCGCCACCACCGCACGCGATGCCCGTCCTAGCGAAGACGCGCGCCGAGCGCCGCCCCCTCACAGTGATGTTCGTCGATTTGGTCAATTCCTCCAGCCTTGCCGAGCAATTGGAGCAGGAGGATCTGCTGGAGCTCATTCGCCGCTATCGTGAGGTCTGCGGGGCGGCAATCATGCGCTACGGCGGACACATTGCCCGCTTCGCCGGCGACGGCATTTTGGCATATTTCTGTTATCCTGTTGCGAACGAAAACGACCCGGAGCGGGCAGTCCGCGCGGCGCTCGACATCGTTGTCGGCATCGGCGGGCTTGCCACCCCGACCGATGCCGCGGTCCACGCACGCATCGGCATAGCGACCGGCCGAGTGATCGTCAGCGATCTGTTTGCCGGTGGCGAAGCGGAAATGCGCTCGATCGTTGGATCCACCCCAAACCTGGCGGCGCGCCTGCAGGAGTTCGCGCCACCCGGCGGCATCGTGATCGCAAACGAGACGCAGGCGCGCGTGGGACCCCTGTTCCTGTACGAGGATTTGGGGGAACGGACTATTCGGGGTTTCCGCGATCCGCACCGCACCTGGCGCGTGATTGGCGCGGCGTCCCTGGATGCACGCACTTCGCTCGGGCGGCGGGCGCGCCGCCTGACGCCGTTCTTCGGGCGGCAGGCGGAACTCGCCATCCTGGCTGAGCGCTGGCATCGCGCCTGCGGGGGCGAACGCGCCGTGGTGCTGGTGTCAGGCGAGGCAGGCATCGGCAAGTCACGCCTGGTTGAGCAGTTTCTGGCCACAAGCATCGGCGAGGGGGCGCGGATTCTTAATTTCGCCGCGAGGGTATTTGATGAGGACAGCCCGCTGCGGCCGCTGATATCCGGGCTACGTGCGGGCGCTCAACTCGATCCAGGGGACGCGCCTGAGACGCAAAGGGACAAGCTGGCGGGCTTGTTGACGGGCGAGCCGGAGGAGCATGCCGCGGCCGTGAGCCTGCTCGGCGGACTGATCGGGATCCCATCGGATGCGCCTGCGGTCAAACCAATGCCGCCGGTGATGCTGCGCGAGCAGTTGCTGTCGATGCTGGTACGTCAGATCGCGTTGCTCTCCGCGCACCGGCCACTCTGCCTCGTCATCGAAGATCTGCACTGGCTCGATCCGACCTCGCGCGAATTGCTCGATCGCATCGTCACGGGTCTTGACGATCATCGCCTGATGGTCCTGCTGACCACGCGCGACGGGTTCGAGGCGCCGTGGGTCAGCGGCCGCGATACGACTGTGCTGCGCCTGGTGCCGCTCGCCGCCGGCGACGTAGCGGGCATGGTCCAAAGCCTGTTCCGTGGCCGGCCTGCGCCGCCAAGCCTTGGCCAGATCATCGCTCGCCGGACCGACGGAGTTCCGCTGTTCGTCGAAGAGGTGGCGCTGTCACTGCTGCAAGCGGAAACGCTGCCTGATGACGACAATCAGGTTGGCGGCCCGCTGCAGTCGATTCCCGATTCATTGCAGGAAACGCTGATGGCGCGGCTCGACCGCTCCGGTGCGAAGGAGGTGGCACAGATCGCTGCGGTGGTTGGCCGCTCGGTTCGGTGCGACGTGCTGGCCGAAGTTGCCGGAATGGAACCCGACGAACTGGAACGGATCCTCGCCATTCTGGCTGAATCGGGGGTGCTCATCCATTCGGTCAATACCGGCATTGTCAGATTCAGCCATGAACTGCTGCGCGGCGCGGCCTATGATAGCCTGCTGCGCGACAATCGACAGCAGTTGCATGCGCGTGTTGCCCGCGCCTTGCGGTCGCTTGACCCGGCGACAGTGGCGCAGCAGCCCGAGGTGCTGGCCCTCCATTTGACCGAGGGCGGACAGCTCGCGGAAGCGGTCGTCCATTGGTTGGAAGCTGGACGGCGCAGCCTGGCCCAGTCGGCGTTGACCGAGGCAACACGCCTGTTACGCCGCGGTCTGTCGATACTGGAGAGGCTGCCTCCGAGCAAGGATCACCAACGCCTCCGATTGCAGTTCAGCGGCTTGCTCGGGCCGGCGTTGATCGGCCTCAAGGGGCCTGGGTCGGCCGAAGCCCAGGAACTCTACAGCAGCGCATACGCAATTTGCAGCGAGCTGCCCGAAGATCCCTTACATTTTCCGATCCTTTGGGGCTGGTGGCGCGTTTCCCGCGAATTTCGCGTGAAGAAGGACCGCGCCGGCGCACTGCTGGCGCGTGCGACGGCGCGAAACGATCCCGAGCTCTTATTACAGGCGCATCACTGCAACTGGGCCGCGGAGTACGTGGTCGGCGACTACCGCGCCTGCTGTCAGCATATTGAGGCCGGTCTCGGCATCTATCACCAGGGCGATTTCCGCCATCATGCGCGATTGTATGGCAACCACGATGCCAAAGTGTGCGGACTTGGGGCGATGTCTCAGGTGCTGTGGATGCAGGGACGGCCGATCAGTGGATTGGCGCAGGAACGTCAGGCGGTGGAGTGGGCCGATCATCTAGATCATTTGGGCAGCCGCGTTCATGCCATGGATGTCAGCCTGCTGCATCGGGCGGAACGGGGCGAGCATGACACCGTCTATGAACTCGCCGGCAATCTTGTCAGTTTCACGTCCCAGTACGCGATGATCGATCACCGCGCGAAGGGGCTGATCTTCCGCGGCTGGGCGACCGCTATGCGCGAGGATGCGCAGGCAGGGCTGCAAATGCTGCGCGAGGGCCTGGCGCGCCAACAGGAGTTCGGAACCCTTGAGGATTTTCCGCTCTATATATGCTTGCTCGCAGAAGCCTTGATGCAGGCCGGCCTGGCGGACGAGGCCGCTGAGGAGCTGGCACGGGCGCAGGCGGAATTCGAGCGCGTCGGCTTGCAGTTCTGGATGCCGGAAGTGCTGCGTCTACGGGCGGTTTCCGGTCTTCGGGCCGATCCGCAGGCGGTGCCCGCAGCCCAAAAATTGCTCGAGCAGGCGACCGATACGGCCGAGGCGCAAGGTGCGACGATGCTTGCGCTCAGAATAGCCGTGACAAGGGCGCAGATCGGCGATCGGCTCGATGACATCGATCATGCATCACGGTCGCTCGATGCGGCCCTGAGTCGCATCAGCGAGGACGACGGCTGCTCGGATCTCATCGAAGCGCGCACTGTTGCCGAGCACTTGCGTGAGCGGCTGGGCGCAGTGCCATCGCGTGCCTTGCAGCCGTGACCAGCGACCCTTCGGCCAGCGTGAATGGGGTTAAATCGTACTGGTTGGGCACGCACAGGGTTGTCGATCCCGAGACGACGCTGGCGCGTGTGATGCCCTTGGCGCCGCGAATGGGCGTCACGCGTGTTGCGGTGCTGACCGGGCTCGACACCATCGGCATCCCGGTCGCTGCAGCCGTGCGGCCCAATTCCCGTTCGATCGCCGTGCACCAGGGCAAGGGCGGCTCGCTCGCGGCTGCCAAGGCGTCGGCGATCATGGAGGCCGCGGAGATGTTTCATGCGGAGAACATCTGGCTGCCGCTGCGCTTGGCCTCGTTCGCGGAGTTGCGGCAAGACGTCATGGCGGTAGATCCTTCGGCGCTGCCCCGCACGGTTGCAAAGCTACATGATGATCAGCGGCTGCTGTGGATCGAAGGTCGCGATGTTGCGACCGGAGCGGCGATCTGGGTGCCGCACGAGCTCGTCAGCACTGACTTCACCGCGCCCGCGCCACCCGGAAGCGGCTGTTTCCAGGCGACCAGCAATGGGCTTGCCGCCGGCAATCACCGACTCGAGGCCGTGCTGCACGGACTCTATGAAGCCATCGAGCGCGATGCGGTCGCGTTGTGGCGTTGCCGCGGCGGCGTACCGGGCCTGAGTGCGGTTGACCCGACCAGCGTTGACGGAACACTGAGCCGCAAGATGCTTTCGCAGTTCATGCAGGCCGGCATCGCTCCGCATATTTGGGACATCACCTCCGACATCGCGCTACCGACATTCCTGTGCCTTGCGATGCCGGATGATGCCGCCGGTGGACTGGAGCCCGAGCTTGGGTCCGGGTGTCACGCCGACCGCGACGTCGCGCTGGCGCGCGCGCTGTCGGAAGCGGCACAGGCGCGACTTACCCGTATTTCGGGTGCCCGCGACGATTTCTTGCCGCAAGGCTACGGCTCCGCGGCACGCGCGGGGCGACTTGCCGCGGCACGCGCCTGGCTGCGTTCGCCGGCGCGCCGGCACTACCATGCTTCACCGTCATGGACTGCCCCCACACTGCAGCAAGATCTCGATTTGGTGTTGAGGTGCCTCGCCAGGGTTGGACTTCAGCAGATCATCTGGATCGATCTCTCGCGGCCGGAATTCGGCATACCGGTCGGCCGGGTTGTCGTGCCGGGACTGGAAGGCCCATGGACCCCAGCCGGTGAAGGATACACACCCGGTGCGCGAGCGCGCGCGGCCATGGAAATGCGATGAGCGCGATCGTCTTCGTAGGGCCTACCATCTCTCCCGAGGAGTCGGGGGCGGAGCTGGATTGCACCTATCTCCCGCCGGCCCGACAGGGCGACGTCTTCCGCGCCGTGCGGGACGTCCGGCCGCGGGTGATCGGGTTAATCGATGGAGTGTTCCTTGATATACCAGCGGTCTGGCACCGCGAGCTGCTTTGGGCTCTTGCGCAGGGCGTACACGTCTTCGGCGCGGCCAGCATGGGTGCTCTGCGAGCCGCCGAGTTGACACCGTTCGGCATGCGCGGGGTCGGGCGCATCTATTCAGCCTACGCGACCGGCCGTTGGCCCGGGTTCGACGAGTCGTTCGAGGATGACGACGAAGTTGCCGTGGTGCATGCGCCGGTGGAGGCCGGAGGTCAGGCCTTGTCGGACGCCATGGTCGATTTGCGGGATACCCTGGCCGCCGCGGAAACCGCCGGCATCATCGATCGTGCAACGCGCGATATGTTGGTCGGTATGATGAAGGCGCTGCATTTTGCGGGCCGAAGCCTGTCGCGCCTGAGCGAGTCTGCCGCGCAGGTCATGCCAGAGCCCGCACTGACGGCATTCCGCGCCTGGCTGCGTACCAATGCGGTGCCCCGCAAGCGGCTCGATGCACGCGAGTTGCTGCAGACCATGGCCGCTTTCCTGCGTGAGGAGCCGGAGCCGTTTCAGCCATCGTTCCACATGGAGCGAGCGCTGGTGTGGGAGCGGTTCGTTTGCCAGTCCGACGAGCCGAGTGGCGTGGACAATGTGATACTGGACGAACTGAGATTGGAACCACGACTTTCGAGAAACGTCGAACATGCGGCGCTTGGCCGGCTGTCGGTACTGCGGGATGCCGATATCGAACCTGAAGATGACGTGGTGCGCGCCTGTTGGAACCGCTTCCGCGAGGACCGCGCGCTGTGGCTTCGATCCGATGTGGATAAATGGCTGGCTGATAATGACATGGACCCCGCGGCGCTCGACCGGCTGTTGAAGCAAGAGGCGGTGCTGGATGTGATCGGTTCGCAGCGGCGAGCGGGCCTGGCACGCGCGGTGCTTGACCATCTGCGCCTGTGTGGACATTACCAGGGGCTGGCGGACCGCGTTCGGGCCAAGGGTCGGGTTCTGGGCGACAGCTCCGCCGCGCGCGCCATACCGGAGGGGCCGGATCTGGCGGTGGCGCTTGAATGGTATTTCGAGCAGCGTCTCGGTCAGCGGATTCCACGCAGCGTCGAGACCTACGCACAGATCGAAGGCTGGTCAGGTTACCGAGACTTTCTATTGGCGATCTGGCGGGACCATCTGTTCGAGGCGCTCGGCCAATGATCCCTCCACGCGCCAGGGGCACAAGGTTTCGGCTGTTCCCGGCCTATGCTGCCGGCTACGCGGAGCCTGAAATCGTCGAGCTGTCGCTGCCGCCCGGCTCGGTCGGACCAGGTCCGTCGGACCCATGGATGTACACGGTCAATCCGCTTGCGAAGGACACGCCGTATGATCCACCCGACTACATGCCGCCCTATCGTGGCCCGGTATATGCGCCGGCCCTGCCAAGCGCGGTCGGCGACTTCGATCATATTGAGGTCGAATCGGAACAGTTTCTCGCGGCGCATCTTTATGGCACGGTCCGCCATACGCTCGATATCTGGGAGTCATATCTGCGTCGACGCGTGGTATGGTGGCATGCCGACGTCGTACCGCAGGTGGAGCTTGTCCCGATCGTCCATTGGGCCAACGCCCATTCGGGACCGGGTTTCATCGAAACCGGACAAGAGCCAAATCGTTTCGGCCGGTTGCAGCCGTTCTGCCTGAATTTCGACGTCATCGCCCATGAGACAGGTCATGCCATCCTGTTTTCGCAGATCGGCGTTCCGCCGCCGGGGCAAATATCCGAACAGTTCCTGGCATTCCATGAATCGTTTGCCGATCTGGTCGCGGTCATGGGGGTGATGAATCTGCGATCGGTCCGGCAGGAATTGCTGACCCAGACCGATGGCAACCTCTACGTGCTGAACGTGGTCAACCGGATCGGGGCCTATTCGGACAAGGAGCAGATCCGGCTGGCTTCGAATTCGGCCATCATGGCGGATGTGGCCGGCTTGCGGCTGGCACCGGACGGAACCTGGATCGACCCGAAAGGGCTCAATCGCAATCAACACGCGATCGCCGAGCCGTTGACCGGCGCGGTGTTCGACATATTGGTGGAAATCTATCAGGACGGTCTCGTATCGCGCCGGTTGATCCATCCGGACCTGGATGCTCGCGGGTGGACTCGCGACGAGGTCGAACGCACGATGCAGGCCGTTCATCAGGAATCGGCGCGCGCGTTTGATCGCTTCGCCCAGGGATTTTTCGCCGCTCTGGATGACGCGCGGCATGCGGTGGGGCAGTGCATGGCGCATGTGATGCGGACCATCCGGTCGGAAACCCTCACGTTCCCGCTGGTAGCGGCACGGTTTCTGGAGGCAGCGGCCGCACTTGGGTTAGGCCCGATACTGCCCGCCCTGGTCGATCATTTCCTGTGGCGAGGGATCGATCCTCGACCGCATCTGACGCTGCGGATCGAACCGCGGCGGACGCGCCGCACCCACCGTCTGCGTGGCCGTCCGACTGTCTTGGAGGCCGCCAATACAACGCTGGGTTGCCGCTGCATGCATCGGTCGGGGTTCGTTTTCGCTCGCCAGCTCATGACGCATCCGCATCGCGCCGAGGTGCAATAGACCGCGGGTTGATCGGGCTGGCGTAGCGGTCCGATGGTGGTGTATAGGTTGCTTTGAACGAACGACGCACACCGTCGTCACGACAGGGGGATTATCGATGGCCGCTCCTAGCGTTCCCACCGGGCTGACAGCCATCTCATCCACTTCTACGGTCGTGGTGCTGACATGGAAAGCGGTCACAGACGCAGACAAGTATAACGTCGAGTACCAGGAGTTCGCCAGCGAGCCATCCTTGTTCGCAAGCGCGCGTTCCGCTGAGCCGGTAGTCAGTGAACAGGTCGCCGAGACGGGCGGGACCATAACTGTCACGATGAACTGCGCGGCTGTCGGAGGCCTCAGGCCGCAGATCGAATACCAATTCCGCGTGAACGCGGAGAATAAGGACGGGGCAAGCGCATTCTCCTCGTGGGTGATGGCAAGCACGAGTGCAACGGATCTGCCACCACCACCGCCCCCCTCTCCCGAGCTGGGTGAGGGTCTGGTCGTTCCCGGTACGCTCCGCCTGTTCGGTCGGCCGTTTACCGGTTTGATACTGGGGGACCTAGGGCTCAATCCTCATTCCAATAACCCACTGATCCAAGGCTTGTACAGGATACAGGCCTTGCGCAAGAAACAGGCCTCAACCGGGACCCCGGCCACAACCGAGACGCAATGCCCGCCCCCGCCAGACACTGAGCCCCAACTCGCGCGTATTTACGGGTTCAGTTACCTTGGAAACTATTTCAAACTGCCGGAGCCGCTGGTTTTTCTGGTCTATGGGCCAGGCACCCAGGTTCCGTCGGGCTTCCGCCTTCCGGAGGTCGATACGAGCACCATCGGGCTCGACTTCAAGAACCAGGCGTCCACCTGGGGAATCTTCATGTGGACGGCGGACCAACTGGACATTTCGGTGCGCATCGACATCTCGATCGGCTGGCTGAAGGATCTCCTGCTGGACGTGGAGATGACCTCCGAGACAAACGTGACCGGGGGACCGGTCGCAAGAGCCGATCTCGTGGGGCGGGCAGATCTGGTGGGGCGCGCCGATCTGGTCGGACGCGCCGATTTGGTTGGACGCGCGGACCTGGTCACGCCGGGCTCGCGGCGCCGCTGATGCCGCGGCGCTGAAGCGATGGGTCTGCATTGTCTCGCCGCACCGACGCGGCGCCGTGTGGCACTGGCCGCCGCCATCTTCCTTGCTGTCTTGCCATTCCCGGTGGCCGCGCAGGAGACGGGGAATGTGGCCGAGGGAAGGCGCCTGGCGGGGATGTGGTGCAGCTCCTGCCACGTCGTCACTCCAACGGCACAACCCACCGGCAGCAACCACGTACCAACATTCGCCGCCGTCGCCCGTCGGCCATCGACCACGCCGACTTCGCTGCGCGCCTCCTTGCTGAAGCCGCACCCTGAGATTCAGAACATGCATGCCACGCCCTATGAACTCCGCGATCTGATCGCTTACATCATGAGCCTCGGTGGGCACTGACGGTCGCGAGGCCTGAGCAGCGGGGCTGGCATCGCGGGCCGATCGCGCTGACTATCGGCTGGCCGCATCGGTGCCAGGAGCACAGCATGAGCGTCCGCAATCATTTCCCGCGCCTGCTGGCAGGGATGGTTCTCGCCGCCGGTTTGCTTGCCCTCGGCGGACAGCGGGCGAACGCTGACGACCTCGCCACGATCAAACAGCGCGGCACGCTGATCGTCGGCGTGAAGGCGGAATATCCCCCGTTCGGATTCCGTTCGCCCTCCGGCGAGATCGTCGGGATCGAACCCGCGCTGGCCGCGGATGTGGCCAACAGCCTGGGCGTGAAGCTGGAACTCGTGCCAGTGGTTGCTACCAACCGCATCCAGTTCCTGGAGCAGGGCAAGATCGATCTGATCATCGCCACGATGAACGGCACGCTGGTGCGCAGGCAGGAGGTCGACATCGTGAAGCCCGCCTACTACGCCGCCGGCTACAACATCATGGTGCCGAAATCGACGAACCTGAAGTCGTGGGCCGAGCTGAAAGGCAAGAAGGTGTGCGGCATCGAGGGCGCTTACTACAACTATGAAGCGACGATGAACTTCGAACTTCAGGTCGTTGCCTTCCCCGGCCACGCCGAAGCCCTGACGGCGTTGCGACAGGGACGTTGCGTGGGGCTCCTGTTTGACGACACCGCGATTGAGGGCGACCTGCTGGAGTCAGGGTGGAGCGATTACGACATGCCGCTCGAGTCGCAGGAAGTGCAGCCCTGGAGTCTTGCCGTGCGAAAGGATCAGCCGGAATGGGCCGCCTACATGTCCAGCATGGTCAAGAAGTGGGCGAAGGACGGCACGATCGTGGACCTCGAGACCAAGTACCATATCAAGCATTCGAAGTTCGCCGAGGATGCGCACCAAAAGGCGTCCGTGTCTTCCGGCTATTAGACACGCTCCATGGCACCGGCCCGCGCGAGCGAGCTTGAGCTCGTCGTCAGGCACTCCTCGAGCGGTCGAACGATCTGACCGCCCGCAAGTTGGATGATGTGGTCAATCCGGAGACGCTGCCGAATCGAGATGGCCGCCGCCGCTCAATTCTTCTGTCATTCCCGCGCAAGCGGGAACCCAGGGAAACAGCGCACCGATAGCGTCCCCTGATCCAGGCGCTGGCAGCCGCATCGCAAAAGGAAGAGCTTAAACGCAGATAAGAGGCGGATTCACGCCGATGCACGCAGATAGTGACGGGCTGAGCAACCAGTCAGGCCATGTGATCGGCCGGTGTTCACCTGCGAGCCGACCTGAACCATCTGCGTGCTCAGCGTGAATCTGCCTTCATCTGCCGTTGCACTCTCCCGTCCAGCTCTCTGTCACCGCGGCAACGTGACTGCAACGCCGCCGAATATGATGCGGCTCTACCCGCAGCAGTCATGATCCGCCATCGCTTATTCTGTCTTCGTTGCCATCCAGAAGTCGGAAGCAAGCCGTGGGTTTGTTAGATACTGGTAGGGCATCGTGCAATAGCCGTTCTGACCCCACCCTGTGCCCCAGCTATTGCGCACGATGAACCTTTTATGGCTGTCATCGTAGCCTACCAGCACGACGCAATGTCCCCCAAGTATCTGCTCGTGGTGGCCCGGCATGGGCACGATGCCGGTCTGGGCCACTCTATCGGATTCAAAACTTTCATACACGGTGAAACCGATTACGATCGGTATGCTTTCTGACAGCGCTTCCTTCATCGCCGCAAGATCTTGGTCCACTTGCTGAACTTGCAGAGCAAGGTGCTTCAAACCATCATCATAGACGTTCTGCGGCGGTTGGTCAGCAAATTGCGCGATGTCGTACGGCCACAAAGCCTCGTGGGGGCAACCAAGCGTGCTGACAACATGCCCCCCATCGGCGATCGACGCGCCCGCGTCTTGGGAGACATCATTCTCCAGCACGCGCTCGTTGTAGTAGATGAACAGGCGCGACGGTGCGAAGTCTTCCAAGCCCTGCTTCTTGAACAGGAATTCCACCGCACCGGCCCAACCGTTACCGGTACAGGAGCCCAGTTGACCCTGGTCGTAGATGGCAGGACATTCCGGTCGGAGGTCGACGTGTGGGGGGAGCGCCTCAAGGTCCACCCTGGCAGCGTACAATGGATGACTTATACGCGGCAAGCCAGGCTTCCACCCATACCCCTTGTTCAGTTTTGGATGCACCCGCAGCGGTTTCGGCATGACATTCCTCCAATTACACGGCGAGTTGACGTTTCCCGCGTGGACGACTCATTCGCCCACACTCGCTGGATAGACCCGGGATCGGCTTCGGTCTGTGAGATAGTTCATCCTGACAGAGGTTTAGTAAAGAGAATTTTTGAAGCAGCCCCCTGATCCAGCTGCGTCACTCATCCTGCTCGACCGGGCTTTGGCGCAGGCGTCCGCAGCAAGGGCGTCGTGGCAGTGCGTGGACCAGTGTAGGCGCGAGACCGACGCGCGGCGTGGCGATCGAGTACGGCATGTGTCGTCGCGAGCGCAGCGGCAGATCCTCCGGGTCGGCAACCGGCGGGAAGGGCAGATTGCGAGCGCCGTCTGAGGTTGGCAGGTCCTGAGGGGGGAATGTCGCCTCTGTCGGAAGGCGAATGGCGCCCCTCACTGGCGCTTAACCGATCGACGAGGTTCTGATCGCGAACCATGCCCCGCCCACGGTTCAGAGATGAACCGCATCGCGGGGTTGGCACACCAGCCGCATGACTTCATCGATCCGGCCCGCGCGAATCAACTCAGCGGGGGATGCGCCTGCCAGGAGCTTTTGCGGTGCGAAAATCCATTGCCGCGCTTCGTTCGGCTGGTAGAAATCCGAGAGCTCGTCAACGATATATTCCAGCTCCAGCAGTGTCTTTTCCGTGGCGGCGTGTGGATAGGCGCGGCCCTGATTCCACCGTGAGACAGTCTCCGGCCGCGTGCCAAGGAGATTGGCGACCTCGATATTCTTCATCGCCCCTTTGGTGCGGAGCGAATCCAGCCGTCTGGCGACCGCACTTGTCATGGTCCCGACCTCCGACCGCACGTGATTATCATGATGGTCCCGTTGCAACACGACAGTATCATTGACTTTTGGATTGAGCAAGCAAATGACGAAGTGCTTTACATCCACTGATTGGCGTGGGCGTGCCCGCCTGCCGACGGGCAAAGCTACACTTCCCAAACCCAACCCCTGCGGGTAATGGAGATCGAGGCTCTGTCGCGTTCTGATCTCAAAGAGTTATACGAAGACCTCCTCACGGGGGGTGTCGGGCCGACGGTGGCCGAGGGCTACAACTATGCACTCTCGACAATTGCCCTTGGTGAACCACTTCAATATCTCGTTCGCGCAAAAAAGCGCGGAGTGGACTGGGGAGAGATCGTCTTCAACCTTAGGGAATATTGGACAGGGGACAGGCGACACCTACGATCACTAATGTGACGAAGGTGGGTAATGTCACGACGGCCGACATTAAGGAAACGGTTGTTTGCCGGGCGTCGTGACAGCGTTATTACATTCTCTCTTTGCGTAGCCACACTTCGGCCGACGCGCGCTCCCGATTGTTCTGGTGAAATGGTGGCGCTCCGGCTGTCAAACGGCGTTCTACCTCGGCCGCACCCAATTCCTCGAATGTAGCGAAGTCGTCTTTGTGAAAGCCCTCATCGAAGTCCCGTTGGGCTGCGCTGTCGTCAACGTGAGCTTGTTTCATGTTGCTTTCCTTCTAAGGGTCTCGACGCCTCTAGGCGTTGGTGCGCCGGGGGTCGGCGCGTTCAGCCGCTTCCTCACGCTCCTGTATCTTCTTGAGGCATTCGTCATAGTGCCGGAAGAAGGCGTCGATTTCGTCCCCCGGCGTCTTTGCCATCTTTGCTGCCGAGAACATAGCCGCTCAGCCTGTCGGTGTCAGTCATCGTATCGACTCCGCTTTTGTTTGGCGGTAAGCATATCCCGCGACCCGTAGCAATGCGAGGACAACGTGCGACGCGGCATAGGTGCGGCGGCGGCGATTATGCTCACGCTGGCGACACCGCGCGTCGGGATCGCAGCATCTTCGTTCCGCCATGACGATATCCTGAAGAGCAAGAGCAACGACGGGTCCATCCTCATCATGATGTCGGGCGCCGTCTATCAACCCATGCTCGGCATCGAGGCGTTCCTTTGGCTGCCCACGCAAAGTGTCCTGGTCTGCGAGTACCCTGTGACGCTGAATGGCAAACCTTACATGACGTACGAGATCATCAACCTCGACCAGGGCGAGAAGGTTTCGGCCATTCGCCTGCGGTAGCCGTCTAGTTCTTGGGATTTTCAAAGTGACGCACTACCGGTCTGACTGCGATGTTGCCGGTAGGCTAACCAGTTCATTTTGTTTGCAAAAATGCCGTTCCGTGCGATACTCGACACGGAGCAAGTGCCTGCACATGGCGACGATCTACAAACGGAACGCGACCTATTGGGTTCGTTTCCAGTGGCACGGGAAGGAAGTCAGGTGATCCGCCCATACGACCTCCAAAGCCACCGCCCGGCAGTTCCTCGCCCAACTTCTCGATGAGCATCATCCGCTCGACCGTGGTGGGCGTCCGCGCCGAACCTACACGGAAGCTCTCGAACGCTTCACCTACGATTACCTGCCGACGCTCCGACCGGCTGACCACCCTGACCCGGCTGGTGGGGGTGGTCACCCTGTTCACAAATCCCCCGCGCTGACCGTCGCCCGAAGCTGGCTTCCCACCGTCATTTCCAGCGTCGTGCTGACCGTACCCAGAACCATCTGTTTTGCGAACAGCGAACCCGCCAGCGCAACTGGCCCGGCTCAGAACTAACATTGACATCAGCCACACTAACACCCATCTCCCCTGGTTTCCGCACAGGAGCCAGTGCCTCATGCCTTCCGACACCTCCCACCCCGGCGCCTCCGGCGCCAACGCCCGCTACGTCCGCGGCCTCCTCGACAGCTACCACCTGCCCGTGGTCGCCGACACCCCGGAGGCCCGGGCGGAGCACGACCAGCACCTCATGGACGCCGTCACCGCGCTGCACCCCGAGGATGACTTCGAGGCCCGCCTCGCGGTGCGGATCGTGGCCATGGGCGTCCACGCCGACGATGCCCTCCGCAGCGCCGGCCTCGCCGCTGCGGCCGCGGACCCC
>Ga0209040_10000176_pt1 | contig 44177 bp, 39 predicted proteins | sample BogFormECP12_OM3_FD_188240 | JGI IMG/M metagenome (GOLD analysis project Ga0209040, IMG submission 188240) | Bog forest soil microbial communities from Calvert Island, British Columbia, Canada - ECP12_OM3 (SPAdes) (version 2) | ecosystem: Environmental > Aquatic > Freshwater > Wetlands > Bog ... | reverse complement strand
CTTTGCGCGCGCGCGTAACTGGCTACGGAATAGCCAAAATTGTATACTAGCCGGCTTCGCGTCTAGATTGCTTATTTTTGAAATGTTCAGCACACCGAGGCAGTCCACCTTGATCAAAAAAGCGCCACAGGGCACCGCGACCCAAATCGCCGATGAGCGTCAATCCCAATTGAAGCTCCTCATCGCGCGCGGCAAGGAACAGGGCTATCTCACTTACGCTGAAGTCAACGATCACCTGCCCAGCGAAATCGTCGATCCCGAACAGATCGAAGATATCGTCAATATGATCAATGACATGGGCATTCCGGTCTACGAAAAGGCGCCGGATGCCGAGTCGCTGCTGCTGACCGATGCGACCGCGGCTCCCGACGAAGAGGCGGTCGAAGAGGCTACCGCGGCGCTCGCCAATCTCGACGCCGAGTTCGGCCGCACGACCGATCCGGTGCGCATGTACATGCGTGAGATGGGAACGGTCGAGCTGCTGACGCGCGAAGGCGAAATTCGCATCGCAAAGCGTATCGAAGAAGGCCTCGAGGCCGTCAAGGTCGCGCTCGGCAGCTACCCGGGCACCTATGAGTTGCTGCTTCGGCATTACGAAACGGTCAAAGCGGGCCAAATGCGCCTCGTCGACGTGATCGTCGGCTTCGTCGATCCGAATGCCCCCGACGAAATCGCCCAGCCGCAGAATCCCAAGATGATGGCGCTCGAGCGCGAAGAGAACGGCGACGACGACGAATCCGAGGCCGACGAGGACGAGGAGGTCATCGATACCGGCCCGGATCCCGAGGAGGCGGCAAAGCGCTTTGTGTCGATCGGCAAAGCCCACCATCAATACGTCAATGCGCTCGACAAGCTCGGCTCGAAGGATCCGAAGACGCTCAAACTGCGCAAGAAAGCCTGCGGCGAGCTCATGGAGCTCAAGCTGTCGCCGAAGATGTTCGACCAGCTCATCGACAATCTGCGCCAGCATGTGACCGAGGTGCGCCTGCTCGAGAAGGAGATCATGTTCCTTTGCATCAAGCAGGCCGGCATGCCGCGCAAGGATTTCATTTCGACGTTTCCGAAGAATGAGACCAGCACGCGCTGGCTCGACAAGCACATCAAGGCGAAGAAGCGCTACTCGGCGCCGCTCGCGAAGTTCAAGGATGAGGTCGAACGCCGGCAGAACAAGCTCAAAGAGCTCGAGAGCTTGTTTCACGTGCTGATCAACGAAATCAAGGAGATCAACCGCGAAGTGTCGATCGGCGAAGCCAAGGCGCGCCGCGCGAAGAAGGAGATGGTCGAGGCGAACCTGCGCCTCGTGATCTCGATCGCCAAGAAATACACGAACCGCGGGCTGCAATTCCTCGATCTGATCCAGGAAGGCAACATCGGCCTGATGAAAGCCGTCGACAAATTCGAGTATCGGCGCGGCTATAAGTTTTCGACCTACGCAACCTGGTGGATACGCCAGGCGATCACGCGATCGATCGCGGATCAGGCTCGCACGATTCGCATTCCGGTGCACATGATCGAAACGATCAACAAGCTCAACCGCATTTCGCGGCAGATGCTGCAGGAAATGGGGCGCGAGCCGACGCCCGAGGAACTCGCGGTCCGCATGGAAATGCCCGAAGACAAGGTCCGCAAGGTGCTCAAGATCGCCAAAGAGCCGATTTCGATGGAAACGCCGATCGGTGACGACGAAGATTCGCATCTGGGCGACTTCATCGAGGATACCTCGGTCTCCTCGCCGATCGACTCGGCGACCACCGAATCGCTGCGCGAAACCACGCATTCGGTGCTCGCGCAGCTCACGCCGCGCGAAGCCAAAGTGCTGCGCATGCGCTTCGGCATCGACATGAACACCGATCACACGCTCGAGGAAGTCGGCAAGCAATTCGACGTCACGCGCGAGCGGATTCGGCAGATAGAGGCAAAAGCGCTGCGCAAACTGCGTCATCCAAGCCGCAGCGAGCAGCTGCGCAGCTTCTTGATGGACGACTGAATCAGCTCGGGGCCGCGCCGGCGGGCCCGAACAACTGCACTTCCTCGCCGCTGAGCTCGAGCGCGACGTTGCGCTCGAAGCGCAGGCCGATTTTGCGTAGTACCGCAATCGACGCGTGGTTGTCCGGATCGGTGATCCCGACGATGCGCTTCAACCCGAACTCGCGCTTGCCATACGCCAATACGGCGGCAGCCGATTCCGTTGCATAGCCAAATCCAGCGAATTGCGGCATCAACGCAAAACCAACGTCGACGTCCTGCAAGGCGTCCCGCTTGACGAGGCCGCAAATGCCGATCGGCTCGCCGCTCGCGCGCAGCGAAGTGAGATACAGCCCGAAACCGAAACGCCGATAGCTGCCGATCGGGCCCTTCTCGAGGTAATCGCAGGCATCCTTGAGGCTCCGCACGCCCTTGTCGCCGATGAAGCGAATGAACGTCGGCTCATTGAGCAATTCGAGGATGAAGCTCGCGTCATGCAGCCCGAGGCGGCGCAGGTTCAGGCGCGCGGTTTCGATCAGGTTCATATCGACATCGCGGCGGACGTCGGATCGAGGGTTTGCGATGGGCGCAGATCGGGCGCCAAGCCGAGCGCAGCAGCGAGCAATGCATACGAATGGCGGCGTGCCGCCGGATCGAAGGTCCAGGTATTGACGACGATTTCCTCGAGCTGCAGTCCTCGCGCGAGTGACTGCAGGCGCTCGGCCACGGCGGACGCGGTCCCTGCGATCGCGACTTTGCGCTGCTCTTCGATCAAGAGCCGCTCGGACGGCGTGTATTGCTGGACGGCGGCCTGCTCGGGCGATATCAAGGGCTCGCGCAGACCTTTCTCGAATCCGACGCGCCAGTGTTCGCGGGCGCTTGTTAAGCGCCGAGCTTCCGTGTCGGAGTCGGCGGCCAGCGCCCAGACGCAGATCGTCGGCTGCGGCTCGGGATGGCGATCACTCGGACGGTAGTTGCGCCGATAAAGGTTCAAGGCCTGCTGCGCGCCTGCTCCGTCCCGAAAGAAATACGCGAACGCATAGGGCAGACCGAAATGCGCTGCAAGCTGCGCTCCATAATCGGAGCTGCCGAGAATCCAGATTTCCGGGCTCGTGGGTCCCAGCGGGTGTGCCAGGACGCGCGCAAAGGGGTGGCCCTCCGGCAGCGGCACCCCGGTCACCCAATGCTGCAGTTCCTGCACCTGGCGCGGAAACTCATCGGCGCCATGCGCATGCGGGTTCAATGCCGCGGCGGTCAGCGCATCTGAGCCGGGCGCCCGACCGACTCCCAAGTCGATGCGTCCCGGCGCGATCGCTTCGAGCACGCGAAATTGTTCGGCGACCTTGAACGCCGAGTAGTGCGGCAACATCACGCCGGCGCTGCCGACCCGAATTCGCTGCGTCGTTGCGGCGATCGCCGCAATCAGAATCTCCGGCGCCGTGCCGACGATGCTGGCGCTGTTGTGATGTTCCGAGACCCAGAAGCGGTGAAATCCCAGCGCGTCGCAGCGGCTTGCGAGCAGCAGCGAGTCGCGGATCGCGGTGTCTTGCGTGCTGCCAGCCGACGCCGGCGACTGGTCGAGTACGGACCATTTCATTGGATGAGCTTGTACGCGCCGTGCGAATCCATTGCCAAGCGCTGAGTCTACATCGATCGCGGCCGGTGCGGCGCGGGTCCCGCCGCCATCCGCAATCTTGCGCCGCCGCGGCGGCGAGGCCACACTCGGGCTTATCAGGATCACGGGCCGTATCAATGTCTGAAGATCGCGACGGTCTCGCCGACTGGCGCCGCGGCCCGCGCCGCACGACCGCATGGATGTTCGCGGCCAAATTCCTGGCTCTCGCGTTGCTGTCGGTCCGGTTTGTTCGCGCGGCTTTCGCATGATCGGCTTCGACGTCGTCGCACTCTCGCGGCTGCAATTCGCGCTGACGGCGCTGTTTGATTTCTTGTTCATATCACTGACCCTCGGTCTCTCGATGATCCTCGTGATCATGGAAACGGCGTATGTGATGAGCGGGCGCGAGATCTGGCGGCGCATCACGCAGTTTTGGGGCCTGATCTTCGGCATCAATTTCGCGACCGGCCTTGCCGCCGGCATCGCGATGGAATTTCAGCTCGGCGCGAACTGGGCCTATTTCGCTCATTATGTCGGGGACATCGTCGGCACGCCGCTCGCGATCGGGGGTCTCGCGGCCTTGTTCCTCGAGGCGACGTTCGTTGGACTATTCTTCTTCGGCTGGGAACGCCTCTCCAAGTGCGGGCATCTCGCCGTTACGGGCCTCGTCGCAATCGGAGCCAGCCTTTCGACATTGTGGATTGTGGTCGCGAACGGCTGGATGCAGAACCCGGTCGGCGCGCATTTCAACTACCGCACGATGCGTATGGAGCTGAGTTCATTCAGCGAGGTGCTGTTCAATCCTGTCGCGCAGGCCAAGTTCGTCCACACGGTCGCGGCAGGCTATACGCTTGGCTCGGTGTTCGTGCTCGCGATCAGTGCGTGGTACTTGCTGCGCGGACGCAATATCGAGGTCGCGCGGCGCTCGATGACGGTCGCAGCGAGCTTCGGCCTCGTCTGCTCGGTCGCGGTCGTCGTGCTGGGCGACGAATCGGGCTACCTCGATGGCGAGTATCAGAAAATGAAATTCGCCGCGATCGAGGCGCAGTGGCACACCGAGAAGCCGCCGGCCGCCCTCACGCTATTCGGATTTCCCAACGTCGCCACCCGCGAAACCGCAGCTGCGGTCAAAATACCCTGGCTTCTCGGCCTGATTGCGACGCGCTCCGTCGATACGCCGGTCGCCGGCATCTTCGATCTCGTCGAACGGTCCAGACGGCGCATCATCAGCGGCATCGATGCCTATACGGCGCTGCGGGTGCTACGCATGACGGCGCCAGATTCGCAAGACGCGGACGCGATGACGACCGATGAGGCCAAACGGCGCTTCGAGGCGCACCAGGCTGACCTGGGCTTTGGGCTGCTGCTGCTGCGCTATACGGCAAATCCGGGCGAGGCCACCGCCCAGCAAATCGACGCTGCGGCTTGGATGACCGTACCGAACGTTCCGGTGCTGTTCTGGGGATTCCGGATCATGGTCGGCATCGGCCTATTTCTGATCGTGCTGTTCGCAACGGCCTTTTATCTCGCGAGCCGGCACCGCTTCGACCGCCATCGATGGTTCTTGTGGACCGCCGTCCAGAGTCTGCCGCTGCCATGGATTGCTGCGGAGACCGGCTGGATCGTCGCCGAAGTTGGCCGCCAGCCTTGGGCTGTCGACGGCGTACTGCCGACATTTCTCGGCGTGTCGCCCGCATCGACCGGGACGCTGTGGATCTCGCTGCTGGTTTTCCTCGTGTTTTGCCTTGCGCTCGTGGGTCTCGACGCCTTCCTGATCGTGCGCACCGTACGGCGCGGCCCCGACGGACTCGGCTATTGGCCGAAATGATCAGCGCGGTGGCCGTGCATCGCCAATTCCCGGGAGACTGACCAATGTGGTACTTCAGCTGGATCCTGGGACTCGGGCTCGCGTTGTGCTTCGGCGTATTGAACGCGATTTGGTACGAACTCGTCGAAGATCAACGCGCGCCGCACGATCCGGGTGCGAGCGACGTCAGCTCGCGGGAAGGCTCGCCGCGGCTCTCGGCGGCCGACCGACCGCAGCGTTCGGCGGCAGACCCGCCGCAAGGCTAGCGGCAAAGCGCGCACGAATCGCGTCGATCTCGGCGATCACCGCGGCCGGCAATTCCGGGACCGTGTGCGTATCGATGATTTGGCGCAAGTCCACATCGATGCGCGCGGCCAGATCGCGATCAGGCAGCGAACTCATCCTCGTCGGCAGATGCGGCCCGAAATAGCGGGTCTGCCAAAGCTGCTCGCGACAGTGGCTCGCCGTATGGTCGAGCGCCAGATAATTTCCGCGCGGGCCAACGGTTTGCGCCTCGGAGAGCGCGAGCGAGACATCGTCGACGGTCACTCCCTGCCACAGGCTGCGAAGCAAACCCGCAACGTCGTTGCAAAACAACAGCGCCTGCAACGAATAGGTCATGCCCTCGTCGATCGATCCCAAATAGTCGCAGGTTGCAGGGCGGCTGTAGAAAGCCTGCATGAGATTCGAGGACAGCTCCCAGACCGCGTCCTGATTGAAGCTGCGCGCGGCACACTGACCGCCGATGCCCGTGAACGAGGGAATGCCGAGCTCGCGCCGCACCTGGCACATGACCATGTCGGACAGCGAGGTCTGTACGAAATTGCCGATTCCGCCCGTGGCCGGCTCCATGAAGCAAACGTCCGAACTGCCGATCACGAAGGACCCTTGGCGCGCGAGCTGACCGAGCGTCATGCCGGCAAAATCCGTGGCAAGGCTCTGCGAAATGCAGCCGGCGGCCGTGATCGGCGAGGAGGCGCCGCCGATGGGCAGCGTACCGACGCTGACCGGCACGCCGGCGCGCGCCGCCATGATCACTTGATCGATGTGCGTCTTCGCATAATTGAGCGGCAAGGGCGTGATGATCTGCAGGAAATACGGCTTTTCGGCGAGCGCCTCGCGGCTGCCGCGAATCGCCGAGGCCATCTCGATCGCGACACCGAAGGACTCGGCGTGCTCGCACAGATACTCGAGCGGCTTGGTCGTGTTGCGCGCCATGATCGCAAACTCGGCGATCTCGCCATGAATATCGGAGTGCTCGACATCCTTGCAGGCGACGCAGACGCCGTCGATATTCGGCAACGCATCGGCTACTCGCGTGATCATCGCAAGATCCGCACCGGTGCTCGCGCGCAGCTCGCCGCTGTCGAGATCGAACACCTTGATGCAGGTCATGCCCGGCATGAACCAGGTATGCCGGTTGTCGAGCTCCAAATACCGCTCACCGCCACGATCCCAGAGGCGCGCCTGGCGCGCGACCGAGGCGAGCGCGCGCTCGACCGTCGTGCGATCAAGCTTGACGACGCCGTCTGCGGCGACCTTGCAACCGGCGGCGGCGAACAACTCCGGCGCTTCCGTGTCGGTATCGAATGCCACACCGGTTTGTTCCAATAAGGTGAACGCCGCCTCGATGAGGCGAGTCGCTGCTTGGTGCGTGAGCGGCTCGTAGGGCGCGGTCGGCCCGAAATGCACGCCGGGATCCGCGGGACGGTTGATCGCGGCGTGCGCGCGCCGCTTGCGCTGACTTGCCGACTCATGCCGCATGGGTACCTCCCGTGGATCTATCTTTTACCGTCTGCGACACGCAATATTCGACGATGTCTGAAACATCGCGTTACGCCCCATTGTTCGAGAGCGTCAGGATCGGCCCGGTCATTGCGCCGAATCGATTGTATCAGGTACCCCATTGCACCGGCATGGGCCACGCGCTGCCGCAAACCCTGGTCTCGATGCGCGCGATGAAGGCCGAGGGCGGATGGGGAGTCGTGTGTACTGAATATTGTTCAATTCATGAGAGTTCGGATGATCATCCATATCCGTTCGCTTCGCTTTGGGACGATGGCGATCTCGCCAATCTCGCGGCAATGGCCGATGCCGTGCATTCACACGGCGCGCTTGCGGGCATCGAGCTTTGGCACGGCGGCAGTTACGTCGCCAATCTTTCGACCCGCGTTGCCGCCTTCGGCGTGCGCTCGGCGCCCGCGCGCATAGATCCCGTGCAATCTCAGCGCATGGACCGCCGCGATATTCGCGAGCTGCGGCGCTGGCACACGGAAGCGGCGCTGCGCGCGCGCAAGGCCAGCTTCGACATCATTTATGTCTATCCGAGCCACGGCTACCTGATTTCCGAATTTCTCTCGCGCAGCCTCAACGAACGCAGCGACGAATACGGCGGCTCGCTCGAAAACCGAATGCGTCTCATGCGCGAATTGCTCGAGGAGACGCGCAGCGCCGTCGGCGATCGATGTGCGGTCGCGGTGCGGTTCGCCGCGAACGGGCACGGCGAAGAGCACCTCAGCGAGGACGAGGCGCACGACGTGGTTGCGGCGCTCGGCCCTGTGCCCGACCTTTGGGATGTCGTGATCGGCGATTACGACGAGGAGATGGGCTCCTCGCGCTTCGTCGATGAGGGCGCACTCGAGGACCGCGTCGCCTACGTACGCAAACTCACTGGAAAGCCGGTCGTGTGCGTCGGCCGCTTCACTTCGCCCGATTCCATGCTCGGCCAGATCAAGCGCGGAGTCGTCGACCTGATCGGCGCGGCGCGGCCCTCGATCGCCGATCCGTTCCTGCCGGCCAAAATTCGCGAGGGCCGCATCGAGGACATTCGTGAGTGCATCGGCTGCAACATTTGCTATGCCCATGATTTCCGCGGCGCGGCGTTGCGCTGTACGCAAAACCCGACGATGGGCGAAGAATGGCGATTGGGGTGGCACCCGGAGCGCGTGCCTGCCGGCGGCGGCGGCTCGGTGCTGATTGTCGGTGCCGGTCCCGCGGGCCTCGAAGCCGCACACATCCTCGGCAAACGCGGCTACCAAGTCGCAATCGCCGACGCCGAAATGGAAACCGGCGGCCGCGTCACGCGCGAGAGCCGTTTGCCCGGACTCGCACAATGGGCGCGCGTGCGCGACTATCGGCTCGGCCAGATTGAGCGCCTGCCGAACGTCACGATCTATCTCGACAGCCGCATGCAAGCGGCGGACGTGCGCGCATTCGGCGCCGATCATGTGCTGATTGCGACCGGCGCGCATTGGCGGCGCGACGGCATCGGCCGCTGGCACTCGCGGCCGATTGCAACCCTCGATCCGTCCGGCATCTACACACCCGATGACGTGTTCGCCGACCGGCTGCCCGCCGGAGAGGTCCTGATCTTCGACGATGATCACTACTATCTAGGACCGGTCATCGCGATCAAGCTCGCGCGCGCGGGCGCGCGCGTGCGCTACGTCACGACCGAGGGGCGCGCCGGCGCCTGGAGCCAATTCACCCAGGAGCAGGACCGGACCCAGCGCGCGCTCATCGAACTCGGTGTCGAAATCGAAGTCAACCGGACGCTCGCTGCGTTCGAGGCCTCGACGGCAAGCTTGGCCTGCATCTACACCGGCCGCATACAGGCGGTACCCGCCTCGTCGGTCGTGCTCGTGACTTCGCGCGTGTCGGACGAGTCCCTCTATCGGGCGCTCGTCGGCGACGGCGACGGGGCTGCCGAGGCTGCCTCGGAGTCCGGGCCCGGGTCCATTCAACGGATCGGCGACTGCCTGCACCCGGCGTTGATCGCGAATGCGGTTTATTCCGGCCACCGCGCGGGCCGCGAACTCGGCGGCGCCGAGCGCCCGCAGCGTCGGGAGCGCGTGCGGATTTGAGCCGAATCGCCGATTTGCCCCGCGGAGACTCTTAGGGGATCTTAGGGGAGGGTAACTCAGCGGTCGTAAGGTTTAGGATGCTCCCATGTCTGCCAGAACCCGCCGGGGTCGACCGCCGCACGATGATTTGTTGACGCCGTCCGAATGGCGCACGGTGCACGCCGTACAGCACGGCATGACAAACCGTGAGATCGCCGAGCGCCGAGGGGTCAGCATCGAGACCATCAAATTTCACGTCGCGAATGCACTCGCGAAGCTGCAAGTCGGCAACCGCAAGGCGCTTCGGCAATGGTTTCGCGCGCCCAAACACAGCGCGCTCAACAGCAAGGAGACCACTGTGGCTGACTCACTCGCGCTGGGACCCATCGGCCAGATATCAAGAACCGTCCGCAATGTCGACGAGGCGCAGGCGTGGTACGGCAAGGTACTCGGGATACCGCACCTGTTCACGTTCGGCAAGCTCGCTTTCTTCGATTGCGGCGGAACGCGGCTGATGTTGACGCAGGAAGCGCAGCCGCCGTCGGCAGAATCCATGATTTACCTGCGCGTGCCCGACATCGTCAAGGCACACGATGAGCTGCGATCGCGCGGCGTCGAATTCACCAACGCGCCGCACCTGATCCACAAGCACGCCGACGGGACCGAAGAATGGATGGCGTTTTTCAAAGATCCCGAGGGCCGGCCGCTCGGCATCATGTCGCAGGTCAAACGCTAGCGCGAAAATACCGAATGAACGCAGGCCCCGCGGGCTTGAGGCCGGTGGCCGCGGCGCTGAGGCGCCCCCATCCGCTCCGCCGGATCTCAAGCTTGCCGAATTGCACGCAGCGTGTATCGTACGCAAGAAAACGCTCAGCGGGTTTTCTCGACGTCGATCGCGTGGACTCACTTACCCCATTTCCCTTGCGCCAACTCGTCACCGATCTGACCGAGCGATTTCAATTGCGATTCGCTCAGCAGGCGGCGGTACTACTCGTGGGGTTCTCCGGCGTCCAAGCGCTGCAGTCCGCCGCGGGTATCGTGCTCAGAGCGGTCGCCGAGCGCGACCTCGATGCGGCCCTTGCCCTGCTCCGAGCGGCTTTCCCCGCGGTCAACAGCGGCCCCGTCGAGATCGTTCGTCTCGAGGAAGGCACGATGGAACCCTATGTCCGAGTGCGGGTGACGATCCCCAAAGACAACGAAGTTGCCGTGATCAACCAGCTCCATCAGCGCAGCGGATCCATCGACAGCCTTGCCGATATCGGCGAGGGGCAAAAGACGATCGCCGCTTCGGCGCCGCTCGCGGCGATGCTCGGCTACGACAAGGTACTGGCGCGCACGACCAGAAATCGCGCGACGATCGATTATGCGTTTGCCGACTATCGGCCTTTGCCGGTCGGTTCGCCCGAGCCGCCGGGAAGCCCGACCAAGGGCCTGATTCGATGAGGACCGGCGGCGATTCGACAACCCGTCGGCGGCGACATGCGGCCTAAGATTCGACGAGCGCGACGCTCGGACGTCGCCGATCTCGGCGCGCTCGTCGAGGAATACTGGGCATTCGAGCATATTGGCGGATTCGAACGCACGCGCATCGAACGCAACCTGCATGCATTGATCGCGGCCCCGCAGCGCGGCCGCTGCTGGATCGCGGCGAGTGGCGGAGCGCCGGCAGGCTATTTGATCGCCGTCTACTTGTTCAGCCTCGAATACGGCGGGCTAATCGCGGAGATCGACGAATTCTTCGTTCGCCTCGAATTTCGCGGCGCCGGGACCGGCAGTGCATTGCTCGCAGAGTTCGAGCATGAGACCAGGAAGGCAGGCATCGTACGAGTACAGCTCCAATTGGGCGTGACGAACGATCGCGCCCGCGGCTTCTACGAGCGGCACGCGTATCGAATTCGCTCGGGTTACGAGCTGCTAGAAAAGCCTCTCGCGGACGCGCGATTCGGTCGCGATTGATCCATTCCATCGGATTCGAGCCGTGCCGTGCCGGCCCGTGAGCCACACCGGGTCGCACGCAATACCGTTCGGATACGAACGGCCAGACGGATGAGGCGTGGTCCGGTCGACACGTCCGTCGGGCACAATCGTTGGCTCGGTCAGCTATGCTTGCGCCCGTCGCCCAGCCCATTGGAGATCTCGTGATGCCACGCAATGCCGCGCTTGCTTGTCGTTTCGGATTGGCGATTCTGTTCGGCGCAATTGCGTTTCCACTTTACGCTGACGCTCCGACCATTAAGGCTCCGACGGCGAAAGTCGCCGGTGACGCCGACGTGCTCGGTGCCGAGCGGCTATTTTCGGCTTGGATGGAGGGCCAGATTCCGTATCGGGGACTGCCGGGAGTCGCCGTGGGCGTCGTCAGCGACCAGCAATTGATTTGGTCCAAGGGCTTCGGCTTCGCCAACGTCGAGGCGAGGGTGCCGATGACCTCGACGACAAAATTCCGCATGGCGTCCAACAGCAAGCTGTTTACCGCGATCGCCATCATGCAGCTGCGCGAAGAAGGCAAGTTGGGCCTCGATGATCCGGTCGTCAAGTATCTGCCGTGGTTCAAGGCCGAGCCCGCTGGCGACGATGATGGACCTATTACGATCGAGCAGCTGCTGTCGCACAGTTCGGGCCTGCAGCGCGAAGCCAGTGATCATTGGTCGTCGCTCGAATTCCCCACGAGTAATGAGGGGCTCGCGAGGCCGGCCCAACAAATGCGGCGCGCCCCGAGGCTCGGGACGCGCGCGAGGCTTGCCACGCGCGCCTCCTACTGCCAGGGCGATCACTGCCCGCACCAGACCGCAGGTCGCTTCTCGATGAACGCTTCGATCCCTTCTTGCGCGTCGCGTTTGCCGAGATTGGTCACCATGACCTTGGCGGCATAGGCATACGCCTCGCTGAGCGCCAGTTCCGCCTGGCGATAGAACGCCTCCTTGCCGATCGCCAGTGTCAGCGCCGATTTGGCCGCGATCTTCGCAGCAAGCGCCGCGGTTCGAGTCGCGAGTTCGGCCGCCGGCACGACCTCGTTGATCAGTCCGAATCGAGTCGCCGTTTCTGCATCGATCGGGTCACCGGTGAGGAGCATGCGCATCGCGGCCTTGCGGCCCACGTTGCGCGACAATGCCACCATGGGCGTCGAGCAAAACAGTCCGATGTTGACCCCCGGTGTCGCAAAACGAGCGTCGTCGGCAGCCACTGCGAGGTCACAACTCGCGACCAGTTGGCAGCCGGCAGCCGTCGCAATTCCATGCACTTGCGCGATCACGGGCTTGGGAAGACGAACGACGGCCAGCATCATTTTCGCGCACTCGGCAAACAATTTCTTGGAATAGACGCTGCCGAATTTCTCAGCGCGAATTTCCTTCAGATCGTGGCCGGCACAAAACGCCGGCCCGGCACCAGCGATCACCACGACGCGCACCGAGGGATCGACCGCAATGCGATCGAGCTCGGCCGACAAAGCGAGCAGCATGCCGAGTGACAAAGCGTTGCGCGACTCCGGCCGGTTCAGCGTCAAGGTCGAGACGCCGGCTGTGTCGGACCTCATCACAAATGGAGTGTGTGTCATGGCTTTTCCTATTGATCAGTCGCGCTGACTCTACATCACCGATACGGCAATGCGTTACGCATTCTCCGCGAGGCAGCGCTGCATGGTCATCCCGGCTGCGTGCGCTACAGCTTGCCTCTCCCTCGTGCGTCACGACATCGTTGATCGCGTACGTCGTGTCGGCAATTCAGGTCCGACTGCCCTTCACACGAGTCATGCCGCCGATCCCGATGTCGATGCGCACGGCGAACCCGAGTCTTGTCATTCGATCGACGATCCGCCCTGGATCGAGTCGCAATTTGCTGTAACTGCTGACGCGTTGCCGCCACTTGCCCTGCTCCTTTTCATGAAGCAAGTCGTGGACGGTGACTCGATCTTTGCCGTACTCGAGAAAGCAGGTCAGAATTCGACGGTCGTCGCTGCGGACGGGGATAAACCGGTCATCGCCTTGCAGGGGCTTGGAGACGTAATCGCGAAACGTCGCGGCAAACACGCCTCCCGGGGCCAGAGCGGCGGCGGCGCTATCCAACAGCAAATCGACATCCGCGAAATCCGGCAGCTGCGTCAGCGTGTCCCCCATGCAGAGGATCACGTTCAGCGGCTGCTGAACCCAGGTACGAAAAGCCAACAGATCCCCGGCGATCGTCCTGATTGGCAGGGTTGCCGAGCGTACCCGCAGCTCGTCCAACAGCGGCTCATAGGCATCAATTGCCGTGACTGCATAGCCTCGCTCGGCCAAGGGGACGCTGTGCAAGCCGAATCCCGCTCCGAGGTCGATCGCGGTGCCGTCCATCGTGGAATGCAGGCCAAGTTCATCGAGTTCTTTGCGACTTCTTGCAAAAGCTGCGTCGAGATCGCCAACCATCCATGTATAGACAGGGCCGAGGTGATTCTCGTAATGAAGAGCTGTCGTAGACATCGGTCTGCCCCAGGCTAGGCTGATTTCAACAATGTGCGAGGGCTATTCTAAGTCACGATGTGCCAATCTCGCGGGCGGACACGCAACCAGTCTCAGTCGCTCGGCGTCGCTTCATTAATTGGGCGAAAGTATTTGACAGCGGATTCGAGGTCCGTAATCCTGACCATGGTGCGGAGAAAAACTAATCACCAAATCGGAAGGCAGAAGGCCGACTAGAGGATGCGCCGCGCACTGCTCGAGCCAGCGCAGGCGCACGGAAATTGTGCGGCAGTCGAGGCAAGTGCACCATTTTGTGGAACCTAGCAAGCAACGCCGCCGGCGTGGACGGCGCGTCCGACCGCCAGGCGCGGCGCTGGCAGTAAGGGATTGATGCGAATTGCCCGTCAAACGTGCTTTTCCTGATGGCCGCTTCACTGCCGGCAAGCAGTGCGATCTCGCTGGTACGAATAATGCATTGTTGCTAACAAATGGCGGAACGCAATCGTCGCCGCAAGAAATAGGGGACCAAGGAGTCATCATGCATCGGTTACGGACAGCGTTTTTGGCGGTGGTTCTGCTTCCTTTGAGTGCGGCTTTCGCGGAGGGCGACGCCGAACAACAGACCACCAAGTCGGCGACCGTTGCGGCCGCCCCGGCCACGTCGCAAGGCGACCTCGATGAAATCGTCGTCAACGGCATCAGGCGGGGAGAGCTCATCCTTCCGACCCAGGTTTCCTCCAGTTCGGCCTTCGGGCTGGACCTCGGCGTGATGGACACGCCGCGCAACAACACGCTGCTGTCGAAGGCGCAGCTCGACGCTCTCAATATCCAGAATCCGGGCGGTTTCTCTTATCTGACATCGAGCAGTTATTCCGACGCCTCGTTCGGTCAGCCGAACATCCCGCGTATCCGCGGCCAGTACGCCGACATGTTCTTCAATGGGATGCGCGACAGCTTCACCTTGAACGGATACGGCGCCCCGATCAGTTTCAACAGCGTCGATTCGATCGATATCATCAAGGGACCGGCGAGCGTCCAAGCGGGACCCGGGGCGGGGGTGGGGGGTGAGATCGACATCACCACCAAGATGCCCTCGTTCGTGAAGAGCACCGAGACGTTCAATGTGGAGGTCGACACTCAGCAGAAGCGGCGCGCGTCCTTCGATATCGACGGCCCGCTGACATCGAACGTGGCCGCACGCGTGAGTTTCACCAGCGACGATAGCGGCAGCTATTACTACGACATGTATTTCCATCAGCAGTCGCTGTTTGCCTCCCTGATCACTGAAGTTACGCCGCAGTACTCGGTGCTGTTCACCGGCGGCGTCGAGGACACCAGCTACCGTGAAAACGACGGCGTCAATCGAGTCAACCAGGGACTCATCGACAACGGCACGTATCTCACTGGCGGCGTGGTGGGCGGGGCCTCTGGGATCTCGGGCTTCGGGTCGGAAATCAACCTGACCGGATCCGTGCCGCTCAGCGACAAGATCATCATCGACGAGCCGCCGGGTACCGGCGCGCAGTCGCTTCACATCAAGGCGCAGATCATCCAGACCTTCAAGGCATCGGATAATTTCAGCATCGTCAACAATACGTTCTACGATTACATGAACCGCTACAACCAAACCCAGGATTACTACGCCGACACGGCCAAGGGCAGCTATACGATCGAGAACAAGACCGACTTCAAGGTCAAGTTCGCGACAGGCGCCGTCGAGCACGACGTCGATGCCGGCTTCACCTACCGTTACGCGCATGTGCTGGATATCCAGAACTTCGTGAATGAGCCGGTAAGCATTTTCGACCTTTCCCAAAGCCCCAACACGTGGATATTTCCCGCATCGCTGCAGGGCCCGGCCGGGAACTTTCTGTACAGCGCGGCCTTCAATCATTTGCAATGGGGGCTTCCGGGGCGTTTTCAGGGGCCCCCGGGCCCCAACGGATATCCGGTCTCAGGATTCTTGAACGGTACCGTCGATTCGAATCTGCGGGACGCCGCGATGTTCCTCGAACACCGCGTGCAGTTCTCGCCGCAGTGGAGCGTGATGTACGGCCTGCGTGGCGACTTGGTGCAGCTGAACTATTCCGATCCGCTCGGGGGTCCGAATTACGGCGCGCCGCCCGGCCTGCCCCAATTGCCCGAAAGTGCGGCCACCGCTTGGTATGGCCTGTATAACGGCAACATCAGCGTGGTGTACAGCCCGTCCTCGCGATTCTCCACCTATCTCACCTATAACAAAGCGCAATACGTGCTCTCCACCGCCAACGACGGGGCGGTCGCCACGTGGGCGGTGGACCCGACCACTCAGTTGAGGCAAAACACGCTGCTCGAAGAAGCGGGCGTGAAGTTCGACTTGCTCGACAAGGCGCTGTTCATCTCGAGCGCGATTTTCAAACAAGAGCGCACGATACCCAGCGGCGCAGGCGGCCTCGTGCATTCCTTGGCCCACATCCGAGGCGCCGAGATCGAGCTCAACTACCAGCCCGATCCGCATTTCTTCGCCACGGCGAGCTACTCCTATCTGCGCACCGTTCTCGATACTCCGCAGAGCTTCTACAACTTCCCGGCGCAGCCGGGTATCAACTACGACGGCGCCGGTTTAGACGCCGTGTTCCAGCCAAACCAGACGTTCCTCGACCCGGGCGTGCCGCAGCACCTATTCAACGTACTCGCGAACTACAAGCACGAATCCGGATTCGGCGGTCAGGCGAACATTCAGGTCACGGGACCCGTCCAAACCACGCAGTCCGGATATCTGAACATGGCGGCAACCACGTCAGCTTCCGATTTCCCACCCGTTCCCCCAAACGTCGTGGCCTTGCTCACGGCCAATGGCGGGTACTACCAGGCGCCCACGATACCGTGGCAGTACACTTTGAACGCCGCGGCCTTCTACAGTTTCAAGCAGTACACGCTCAAGTTTGCGATATACAACCTGACCGACCGGCACAATCTCATCAACGATATCCCGTTCTACGGCAACGATTTTCTGCAGCGACTTCCGCCGCGCAGTTTTGACTTGAGTCTCAGCGGCAAGTTCTGAGCGCTTGCGTTGCGCACGCCGGCCTCCATCGAGGTCTGCTCGATCGACTGTGTGCCCGACGACGCGCCCCGGCGCAAATGGTCTTACCGACCTGAGGCATGCGCATCAGCACTCACCCGCTTGCGCGGAAGTTCATCCCGCCTCGACGCGTCGCGCCTTTTTTATCGAGCGGGGCAGCTGGCTCCGACCCACTTGCCCGCGTACTTGGCGAGACCGTGCATCGTTTGGCCGTTACCGGTGAGAGTAACCGTCATGGATCCGGTCCCATTTTCCGAATCCTCGATATGAATTTGGCCATGCACGTCGGCCGTCATCCCTGAGTCCTTGCCGAAGTCGCAGCCGATTCCCGTCACTTCCATGTCAGTGCTCGTCGAATTCAGAACGGTCCATGTGCATTTGTCGCCGGACCCATTGGCCCAGGGATTGCTAGTCAAATCCTTGGCAGTGACACATGAACTGTAAGTGATCGGCCGGGAGCCCGCCTTCATCATGGCCGCCATCTGGGGTGGGTAGTCCGTCCACGTGACGGTCTTTGTAATCTGCCAAAGACCAGTCCTGACATTGAGGGGTTGGAACTGTGCGGCGGCCACAACAAGGACGAAGACCGCCGAACAGGTTGCACCAACGATGAGTCCCTTTCGCATTTCATTCCCCATGTGTTGTGGACTGCACTCGCGGGCCAGCTACCGCAGGTCAACTCCGCAGTCCGGGTTCGATGGACTATTTGCGATCTCTTGGTCGATCAATTTGGCGTCTATCATGCTCCTGCCAGGATCTTTTCGGCAACGACAGGAAGCGCGATCTGAGATTGCGTTTGCCAAGGGACCGCCGCGTTGCGCAAACTTGTGCGAGCCGCATCGGCCGACAACCACTGCAACTCCTGAATTGGAGGGTGACCATGAGCGAGTTTCCCGGCCTTCGAACCGCACCATAAACTGCAGCGGCAATGAAACACGTCGACGTCGAGGGGCTAAGGCTCGAATACCGGGATCTGCCTGCAACTACGGGGAAGCGCTCGACGTTGATGTTGCTGCACGAAGGTCTGGGCTGCGCTGCGATGTGGCGCGACTTCCCGGACAAACTCGCGGCGGCAACCGGCCGGCGGGTCATCGTCTGGTCGCGGGCCGGCTACGGCGGCTCGCAACCTGACCGGCGAGAGCGCAACTCGGACTACTTACGCCGGGAGGCGCACGAAGCTCTGCCGGCGCTGCTGGCGGCTTTGAGCATCGAGCAGCCGATCCTCATCGGGCATAGCGACGGCGGCAGCATCGCGCTGCTGTTCGCCGCGGCTTTTCCCGCGCAACCGCTTGCAATCGCCGTGATGGCGCCGCATGAATTCGTCGAGGAAGTGACCCTGATCGGCATTCGGGCCGCTCGAATTGCGTGGGATAGCACCGATTTGCCGAAAAAATTGGCGCGCTGGCACCACGGACGGGCAGCACGCGTGTTCGCCGATTGGAATGACACTTGGCTTTCTCCTGAGTTTCGCGACTGGAACATCGAGGACTGCCTGCCGCATATTCGCTGCCCGGTGCTCGCAATCCAGGGCGAGGACGACGAGTATGCAACGATGCGCCAGATCGATGTCATCGCCGAAAGAGTTCCGGGTACGCAACTTCTCAAGCTGCCTCGGTGCGGGCACTCGATCCCACGCGACCAGCCGGCGGCGGTGCTCGAAGCCCTGTCGGATTTCATTGGGCGGCTAGCATGAGCAGACCGTCAGCGCCGCTTACGTTTTGTCTGAGGGTTCCGTGCTTGGTGGCAAAGCGCGTTATCGGCGTGATTCTTGGCACGGGTCGCGCCGGCGCCGTGACGCGCGCGGCTAGACCGAGCCCACGATCCACGGCAGCAGCACCGCGGCGCAGATGCCGTGCAGACCCATCGCGAGACTCGCATAGGCGCCGGCTTCCGGGTGGACCGCAAAGGCGCGCGAGGTGCCGATGCCATGCGCTGCGATTCCAATCACGAAGCCGCGCTGCCACCAGACCCGGCACCCGACCAGGTCGAGCACATATCGGCCGAGCACCGCGCCGAGCAGGCCCGTGATGAGCGCATAGACCGCGGTCAGCGTCGGAGAGGCGCCGATGCGTTCGGCGACGCCCATCGCGATCGGCGTCGTCAGGCTCTTGGCATAGAGCCCGCCCGAGATGAAGCGATCCGCGCCAAGCAGGTGCGCAATCACGACGGCGCTCACGACCGACGTGACGGCACCCGCGGCGAGCGCCGCGGCGAGTGCGAGCACGCGTCCGCGCAGGGCGCTGAGGCCGTGGTAGACGGGTACCGCGAGCGACACCGTCGCCGTGCCCAACAGGAAGTGCACGAATTGGGCGCCCTCGAAATATTTCGAGTACGGCATTTGAATCGCGCTGATGGTTGCCGCGACGATCAGCACCGCAATCGCGACCGGATTCGCGAGCGGATGGCGGCCGAATCGCTCATGGGCCAGCAGACCAATCTGGTACGCGCACAGCGTCAGCGTCAGCGCGAACAGCGGACTGCCGGAAAGGTAGACCCAGATCCCGGCGACGTTCGGCAACCCGACATTCGGCATTCAGCGGCCCTCGCCCGAGTTCCCGCCGAGCAGGCGCATCAGGAGTCCCGCGACCGCGATCGTGAGCAGGAGGCTGCCGATGAGTGCGAGTGCAACCGCGAGCCATGCCGAGCGCAGCTGCGGCAGGACCAGCACGATGCCGACCGCGGCCGGCACGAACAGGATCCCGAGATAGCGGCTGAACGCCATCGCGACCGATTCCAGGTCCGCATTGATGCGCCGGCGGATGGTCAGGAATGCAAGCAGCAGCACGAGGCCCAGGACCGGACCCGGAATCGAAGACAACAGCAGTCGCGATACGATTTCGCCAAGGCCCTGAAACAACAGTATCTGCGCGAGTCCAGCGATCATGCGGCGTCCCTTGCGACCTGGTCAGTGCGCGACGCGGTCGGCTCGTGTCCCGATCGGTTCGCAAAAATCGTGTGCCTCGCAGACTGCACAAAGTCCGGCCGGCAGCATGCGATCGACCGACGATTCAGATCGATCACGCGCCCATCAAGCCCATAACGCCGATAAAGGGGCGGCACGAAGTTTGTCGGCGAACGAGAGCGTTTGAACGCCATCATACAAAACAATCCCCTGCACAAATGCAGATCCAGCAGCGCCGGCCGATTGGGAATACGAAGCCGGCTGTCTGGGAAAATGGTGGGCCCGCTCGGACTCGAACCGAGGACCAAGGGATTCACTCGTTCCCGCCGTTTCCGGAGGGAGTGGACTATCTCTTCACCCCGGTGGGGTGCGGGACGCTCTAGCCTGTCATTAAGCGCACTTGGAGCGCTCAGGTAGTCTCTGCACCTTCCGGCGGTGTACCGCCGGCTTGGCTCAGGGTTGCCATCAGCCGTGCTGTTAAGGTTTCCCTGAATTCATCCCGTCCACTTCGCACCTTGCGATGCGAAGGCACCATTATTGATGAGTCCCCTGCTCTAACCAACTGAGCTACAGGCCCGACGCCGCGCAGTTTAGCAAGTTCCAGGCTGAAAGAGCGCATGCGGCTCGGAGCTAGTATGGTACGCGGGCCGTGGACACCTCCCTGCCCAAACTGCCGATTGCCGAAGCGCTGCCGGGGCTGCACGCTGCGCTCGAGCAACGCCGCGCCGTGCTGCTGCAAGCTCCGCCGGGAGCCGGCAAGAGCACGATCGTGCCGCTCGCGTTGCGCGAGGACGCATGGCTCGGCGGAAAGAAAATTCTGATGCTGGAGCCGCGCCGTTTGGCGGCACGCGCGGTGGCAACCCGCATGGCGAGCCTGCTCGGCGAGCCGGTCGGCCAGCGTGTCGGATTTCGCACGCGGCTCGACACGCGGGTCAGCCGCGCCACACGCATCGAGGTCGTGACCGAAGGGATCTTGACACGCATGCTGCAAAACGATTCGGCGCTCACCGAAGTGGGCTGCGTGATTTTCGACGAGTTTCACGAGCGCAGCATCCATGCCGATCTCGGGCTCGCGCTCTGCATCGAGAGCCAGCAGATGCTGCGCGAGGATTTGCGCATCCTCGTGATGTCCGCGACGCTCGACTTGCAGCCGCTGTCGCAGCTGTTGGGGGATGCGCCCATCATCGCGTCCGCGGGCCGCAGCTTCGAGGTCGTCACGGAGTACGTCGCGCGCCGCGCCGAGCTGCGCCTCGAGCAGCAAATCGCCCAGCTCGTGCAATCGGCACTGCGCGCGCATGCGGGCGATATCTTGTGCTTCCTGCCCGGCGCCGCCGAAATCCGGCAGGTGCAGCGCCTGTTGGAGGATGGCGGCCTGGATCCGCAGCACCGCGTGCTGCCGCTCTACGGCGAGCTCACGCCCGCTGCGCAGGACGAAGCGCTCGCGCCCGCACTGCCGGGACGGCGCAAGATCGTGTTGGCGACCTCGATCGCCGAAACCAGTCTGACGATCGAAGGCGTCAGAGTCGTCGTCGACTCGGGGCTGCGCCGTCATTCGGAATTCGATCCGACAACGGGCATGAGCCGCCTGGTCACGGGTAAAGTCTCGCAGGCCTCGGCCGAGCAGCGCCGCGGCAGAGCCGGCCGGCTCGCCGCGGGCGTCTGCTATCGGCTCTGGTCCGAAGGTGCGCACGCAAGCCTCGCGGCACAGACGCCCCCCGAAATCCTGCAGGCGGATCTCGCGCCGCTCGCACTCGAGCTCGCCTGCTGGGGGACGGTAGATGTGCAGAGCTTGTCCTGGCTCGATACCCCGCCGCCGGCGCCGCTCGCCCAAGCACGCGACTTGTTGCGGCGTCTCGAAGCGATCGACGCGTCCGACCGCGTCACGGCCCATGGCCGGCGCCTTGGTCAAGTCGGCGCACACCCGCGTCTTGCGCACATGATGATCACGGCGCGCGAGTTCGGCGCGGCGCGCCTTGCCTGTGAACTTGCGGCGATCCTCGCTGAGCGCGACGTAGTGCGCGCCGAACGCGGCGCGCGCGACGCGGATTTGCGGCTGCGCATCGCCGCATTGCGCGGCATGGATGCCGCACTACCGCCGGGAATCAGCATCGATGCGCGCGCCATGCAGCAAGCGCGGCGAAGCGCCGCCGAATGGCAGCGAGAGTTCGCTCGCGACCGGCACGAAAAAGCCGATCCGCATGAAGCGACCGGCTTGTTGGCGGCGCTTGCCTATCCGGACCGGATCGCGCGCCGGCGTGCGGAAACCGCTCGGTATCTGCTCGCGAACGGCCGCGGCGCTCACTTTGCGGAGCCTCAGGCGCTTGCGAAAGCGGAATTCATCGTCGCGGCGGAACTCGACGGCGCGGAACGCGAGGCACGCATCTATTTGGCGGCTCCGGTCGCGCCCGCCGACCTCGAACGCCAGTTTGCTGCGCAGATCGCGACGGTCTCCGAGATCGTCTGGGATCCGCGCGCGCAAGCCATTCGAGCGCGGCGCGAGCGCCGCCTCGGCGCAGTCGTGCTCGAATCCGAGGAAATCGCCGATCCGGATTCGCAGGCTGTGCAATCGGCCGTGCTCGGCGGCCTGCGGCAGATCGGCCTCGGAGCGCTGCCATGGACCGCGGAACTGCGCCAGTGGCAGGCACGCGTGGCGATGATGCGCCAATTCGCGGTTCCGGCGCCCGATCCGTGGCCCGATCTCAGCGACAGCGCCTTGTTCGCGACGCTCGATGATTGGGCTCCGCCGTGGATCGTCGGCGCCTCGCGCCGCGAACATCTCGCTCGCATGGATCTCGGCAATGCGCTGCGCGGGCGCATTACCTACGCACAGCGCGAGATCCTCGAGCGCGAGGCGCCGACGCACTGGGTGGTACCGAGCGGTTCGAGAGTTCCGCTCGATTATCTCGACGGCGAGGTACCGACGTTATCGGTGCGCCTCCAAGAAATGTTCGGCCTCACCGCGACACCGAGCATCGCGGCCGGACGCGTCGCGCTGCTGTTGAAATTGCTGTCGCCGGCGGGCCGACCCGTGCAGGTGACGCGCGATCTCGTGAGCTTCTGGAACCGCGGATATCATGAGGTCAAGAAGGACCTCAAGGGCCGCTACCCGAAACACTATTGGCCCGACGATCCCTACGCGGCCGAGCCGACTCGCAGGGCCCGGCCGCGTCGGCCATGATGCAGTGGCTGCGCCGCCGCGTTTTTGCGCCACTCTTGGCGCTGCTGACGCATGGTGTCTCGCCCCGGCGTCTCGCGATCTGCGTCGCAATCGGCGTCGTCGTCGGCAATATTCCGATACTCGGTGTGTCGACCGTGATGTGCGCGCTGATTGCGCTGACCTGTCGCCTCAATCTTCCCGCCATGCAGCTCGTGCAAGCACTGATGGCGCCGACCCAGCTGCTGTTGATCATCCCGTTCGTGCGCCTCGGCGAGTGGCTGTTTGCTGCCCCGCGTCAACCGCTGTCGGTCGAGGCGAGCCTCGCGGTCTTTCGAAACGGCCTCGGGCCGGCCGTCATCCTGCTGTGGGATTCGATCATTCATGCGAGCGTCGCTTGGGCTTTGGTCTCGCCGCTCGCTGTTTTCGCCATTTACGCGCTATTGGTGCCCGTGTTCCAGCACGCGGCCGAACGCATCGGCAGGGGCGCCTCGCCGCCAGCTTGACGACGCCCATTGGGATGGCCACGCAGTGCGCAGACCCATGGGGAGGGTCAAATCGGGCATTAGTGGGTATATTGGTGCGTGCCTTTTATGTCACGCGCCGAGCCGTAGGGTTACAAACAGCGCCTCCGCTTCGCCTCGTCCGATGGACCCCCAGCCGGGCTGCAACTATTTCCGCGCTGCCGTGTTATGGATTTAAACGAACACACGCCAGTGCAAACCCAAACCACGGAGCCTCAGCGCTCGACCGAGTTTACGACGTTCATGCGTGCTTATCAGGATATGGTTTTTTCGACTGCAGCGCGCTTGACCGGCGACGACGCTCAAGCCGAGGATATCGCGCAGGAGGCGTTCCTCAAGGCCTACGAGCACTTTGCGCAGCTGCGCACGAGCCCGACGGCCGGCGGTTGGCTCAAAACGGTCACGACCAATCTGACCCTCAACCACTTGAGCCGCTACCGCAAGCGCCGGCGCTTATTTTCCGAAATGAGCGCCGAGTCGGACGACGAGGCCCCTCCGGAGCTGCAAATACCGATTCCGGATACAGTGCTCGCAGATTTGGGAGCGCAGCAACGGGGCGCGCTCATCGATGCGGCGCTGCGCCGGCTGCCGGACCACCAGCGCGTGCCCTTGGTGCTGTATCACTTCGAGGAGCTGTCCTACGAGCAAATCGCCGAGCGGCTGAACGCGTCGCTGTCGAAAATCAAGACCGACATCCGGCGCGCCCGAGCCGCGATGCTGCCCTTACTACAATCGAGCGGCATTGCGCCGAGCACGATCGATGAGTGAGCCGAATATGAGCGAACCACGATCCGCGGAAGAACGACTCGAACGGCTGTTCGACCGCACGCTGCGTGAACTGCCTTTGCGCGCGGCGCCGCGAAGCCTGGAGGCTCGTGTACTCGGCGAAATTGAGCGGCGCGCCGCGCGACCCTGGTGGCGGCTGAGCTTCACGCATTGGCCGGATATTGCGCGTTCCGCGTTTGTGTTGGCCAGCGGCGGCATCGTTTGGCTTGCAGTGCTCGAGGCGATTTGGGCGGCGGGTGTGCTCGGTTCGCCGCGTGGACCGATCGCGGTCTCGATCTCCTGGGCCCGCGAGGCGGCGGCTCTGACCAGCACCGCTGGTGAAATCCTTGCGACGCTCGGACGCGCGATACCGTCGGCCTGGCTCTCCGGCGGTTTAGTGGTGAGCGCAGTGCTTTATTCGGTCTTGTTCGGCCTCGCGATCGCGGGCTATCGCATTCTCTATCTCGATCCTCGCACTTTGGGTAATAACGAAACATGAACGCTTTCAAACTGCGCTACGGCGCCCTACTGCTCGCAGCGCTGCTGACCACCGGGATCGCGATTGCGCCCGCTTGGTCCGCGCCGCGCGCGCCGGCGCCTTCGGCGTCTTCGGCGCCGGCAGCACCAGCAGCGCCGACCGCGCCGGCCGCGGCCGCGAGCGGCGCGAAGCCGACTTCGACGCCGAATGACGCAACGACCACGGCGGCCTCGGCAGCGCCTGCATCGGTCGCAAGCGCGGATGCCGATGCGTCGGCACCGCCGGAGCCGCGAAAACACCGTCACGGCAATGGTAACGACTTCGTCTCGATCGGCCGCGATTCGAATCTGCCCGCGGGCGAGACTGCGGATTCGGTCGTCGCGGTTTTGGGCTCGGCGTCGAGCGCGGGCCAAGCAGGCGACGTCGTCTCGGTTTTTGGCGATACGCGGGTCACCGGACCGGTCTCCGATAGTGCGGTCGCGGTTCTCGGCGATACCTATGTCGACAGCACGGTGAACGGCGATGCCGTCGCGGTGCTCGGCAACATGGAACTCGGACCTCACGCCGAGGTTCGCGGCGACGTCATCGACGTCGGCGGCCACTTGGTACGCGACCCCGCCGCGGTCGTTGGCGGCAGCGTGCACAACGTCGAAGGCGTCTTCAGCGGACTTCATGGATTGCGCGCTTGGATCAAGGACTGCTTGCTGTACGGGCGCCCACTCGCATTTGAATCCGCAGTCGGCTGGGCCTGGGGCGTCGCGCTCGGATTCCTCGCGCTCTATGCCTGTCTCGCGCTGCTGTTTCGCGGCGGTATCACCCGCTGCGTGCACACGTTTGAAATGCAGCCCGGCATGACGGCGCTCGCCTCATTGATCAGCGTGCTGTTCACGCCGATCCTGCTGGTGTTGTTGTGCATCACGGTCATCGGCATACCCGCCGTGCCGTTCGTCATGTTCGGCCTGTTTTGTGCCGGACTATTCGGTAAGGCCGTCATGCTCGCATGGCTGGGCCAGCGCTGCGCCGGCGGGCGCACGACCGGCCCGCTCGGCGAACCGGCCGTTTGGGTGCTGATCGGCGGCGCGATCGTGCTGGTGCTCTACGTCATCCCCGTGGTCGGCATGCTGGTCTACCAAATTCTCAGCATGCTCGGGCTAGGGGTCGTCGTGTTCACGCTGATTCAGGGCACGGGTGCACGACGCCCATCGCCTGCCGCCGGCACCGCTACCGGCGCGCCGCCGGTAGCGCCCGCGAGTGCGCCCGCAGCTGCGCCCGAGGTTGCGGCGACCGCCGCCACGCCGGGCATCGAGGGCGGCGCCGCCGAAGGCATTGGCGGCGGTACATTGGCGGGCACGGGCGCCGGATTCGCGGGCGCGGCGGCCGGTGCAGGCGCCTCAGCGGCCGCGTTTTCCGCTGTACCGCCCAATGCCAGCGCCGCGCCGCAGGGCGCGCAGCGCGCGAGCGCCGGGGTTGCAGCCTCGGTGGCCGCGACACTGCCGCGTGCCGGATTTTGGATACGCATGGTCGCGTTGCTGCTCGATGCGGTCTTGGTTGGGATTCTCGTGCATTTGCTGAGTCACGTATCTCACCTTCATTTGCTGGTGCTCGCGGCTTATGGAGCAGTCATGTGGAAAATGCGCGGTTCGACGATCGGCGGCATTTTGTTCGACCTGCAAGTCGTGCGTGTCGACGGCCTGGAAATGGACTGGGCAACCGCGGTGGTGCGCGCCCTCAGCTGTTTTCTGTCGGCGGTCGTCGCCGGTCTTGGCTTCCTTTGGATTGCGTTCGACAGCGACAAGCAGGGATGGCATGACAAGATCGCGGGGACCGTCGTCGTGCGGGTGCCGAAGGGGCGATCGCTGGTTTGATGTCAAAGCCCTTCGAACGACAACTGTGACGCCGCGGATTCAGCCGTCGCGGATTCAGCGGCCGCGGCAGCGAGTGCGGTACCCGCCGGAACGCGAAACGCATCGGTGTTCAGCACATATTGGCCGCCGCGATTCAATCCGAAGCGCCGGCAGGCGATCTCGCAGCGCTGCTTGAGCAGCGCCGCCTCGACCCCCTCGCCCTTGAAACGTGAGCCAAAGCGCGCATCGTTGAGCCGCCCGCCTCGCACGGCGCGGATGCGCGACAAGACGTGCTCGGCTCGCAGCGGCGCATGTGCGCGCAGCCAGTCCTCGAACAAATCCTTCACCTCGAACGGCAGTCGCAGCACGACGAATCCTGCGGTCGCGGCGCCGGCAGTTGCGGCCGCTTCGAGAATTTTCTCGAGCTCATGATCATTGAGCGCAGGGATCATCGGCGCGGCGAGCACACCGACAGGTACGCCGGCGGCCGCGAGACCCGCGACCGCTTTGAGCCGCGCCGCAGGCGACGGCGCGCGCGGTTCGAGGCTACGCTTCAGATTCTCGTCGAGGGTCGTCACGCTCACCATGACGTAACAGAGCCGTTGCTTTGCAAGTTCTTGCAGCAAATCGAGGTCGCGCAACACGAGATGGCTCTTCGTGACGATCGTTACCGGATGCTGGAACCGCACCAATACCTCGAGGACCCGGCGCGTGATGCGGTGCTCGCGCTCGATGGGCTGGTACGGATCGGTGCTCGCGCCGAGATTGATGACCTGCGGCCGATAGCTCGGCCGCGACAGCTCGCGCTCGAGAATGTCGGCGGCGTTCGTCTTGGCAAACAGTTTGGTCTCGAAATCGAGTCCAGCCGACAGATTGACGTACGCATGCGTGGGACGCGCGTAGCAATAGATGCAGCCGTGCTCGCAGCCCCGATAGGGATTGATTGACTGGCTGAATGGAAGATCGGGCGAACGGTTTCGCGAGATGATGCTCCGCGCAACCTCGATCCGAACCTCGGTCGCGGGCGCGCGCATCTCCTCGTCGCGCCACCACCCATCCTCCTGCGCCTCACGGCGCAGCGATTCGAAGCGGCCCTCACGATTGTCGCCGGTGCCACGGCCTTTGAGCGGATTCGGCATGCCGGAACTGTACGTATATACAGCTCAAAGATCAACTGCGAGCGTGGCTTGGCCGCGGCACGGGCACGTTCCGCGGAACAGGGGAGATCCTTGCAGAATCCGCCGGACGAATCAGACCGTCGTGACCGGGCTCGTGCCGGACAGCGAGACGCCCGCACCGATAAAATGAACCATGGCGGCATAGCCGAGCAGCGCGACCAGTGCGAGACCGATCGCGCCGAGAAACGACGTGCCGAGCACGAACTTGAACGCCATGAGGAATGACAATGGTGCGAGCAGCAGCGCGAAGCCACCGCCGAGCGCGATGCTGATCGCGGATCCAATCGCGCCGACAAACAAGGACAACACCGCGCGCAACAGCGTCGGGTTCGCGGCCCCGACGAGCCGGGCGGCGAGCCAAACGGGCGCCGAAAAGACCACGATGAAGCCGACCTGCACGATCAAGGCCGGTAGGCCGGTCACACTGAGATTCACGAGGGCACTCCGGTTGCGCCGAGGTATTCTACATGGAGGAGTCCGTTGCTGCCGTCGCGGACGAGTGAATGGAGGACGATCAACGAATGACTACGCGAATCATGACGACGACAGCGCGCCTCGACGACGGCGCGGCGATGGCACGGTTCCTTGCGCCGATCCCCAATGCCGACCGGCTTGCCGAGGTTCTCGCGGTTCGAAAGCCCATTTCGACGCGGGCCTACGAGGATGAGGCTCAAGTCGCGCGCTTCGTCGAGTGCGACGGCAGCAAAGTCATGTGCTTCACGGTGACCGGGATCACGATCGACCAGGCCGAAATGATCGAAGCGGCATGGGAGGGAGTCTGCGCCTTGGACGAAGACGCATTTCGAGCGACGGTCGAAAAGGCGCTCGCCATGCGCGTCACTCCCGCCCAATAGCCGCGTCGCGCATTCGCGGCGCCGCACGCGAATCCGATCGCGTCGGCGGCGAATTTGCGGCCGCGGTGTAAACTCATCCGATGCCTGGCTACCAGCTTGCGCAATTGAATGTCGGCATCATCAAGGGGCCAATGGACTCGCCGCTGATGGCGGATTTTGCGGCTAAGCTCGCGCACATCAACGCGCTCGCCGAGCAATCCCCCGGTTTCGTCTGGCGCCTGCAGACCGAAGACGGCGACGCGACCGCGATTCGCCCGTTCGAGGACACGAACCTGCTCGTCAACATGTCGGTATGGAGCGATCTCGACAGCTTGAGCCGCTACGTTTACCACTCCGCACACGTGCAGATCATGCGTCGACGCCGCGAGTGGTTTGAACGCATGAATCAAGCGTTCCTCGTGCTTTGGTGGGTGCCGACCGGGCACCGGCCGAACCTCGCCGAGGCAATCGAAAAACTCGAAGCGCTGCGCGTCCACGGTCCGACACCGACGGCGTTCACGTTTCGCGACGCATTTGGGCCGCCACACACGCCGCCATGCACCGGCTCTTCGCTAACTCGCGGGCGGACTGCCGAATCTGTTATCGCCGGCGCTGCCTTCGCTCACGAGAAATACGATCATGACGATCCAGCCGATCACCGGAATGATCCACAGCAGCTGCCACCAGCCGCTGCGATCGGTGTCGTGCAGGCGTCGCGCACCGACGGCCAACGAGGGGATGAAGGTCACGAGCGAAAACAGACCGGAGGCCGAGCGGCTCAAGACACTGATCGCCAAGCTCACGAGCAGCACGAATAGCCAATACCACCAATACTCGGGTCGCTTCGCGCGGCCGTTGAAATCGGCGTACTTGTTGAAACAAGTCTTGATGGCATCGGTGAAGCCCATGGTCGCTCCCTTGTCATTGTGATGAAGGCCCGGTTCTGCTCACACGAAAATCATAACATGCGAGCTTCGGTTCGCAATCGCGTCCGCCCGAGCGCTGGTCACGCAAACGCGTATAGATACTCGACGAACGACGCGACCGCCCCGTCGAGGCCTTGCACCTTCGGATTGGCGGAATCGATCAAGTAATATTCATCCGGCGCGTGCGCGCCGGTCCCGTGGCCCAGGCCGAAATGGCCCGCGGGCAGGCTCAATGGCGGATCGGTAAAGACATGCCCCGGCCACGATCCTGCCGAGCGCGGCCAGAGCTGCGGATCGAGGCCCAAGTTCCGGTAGGTAGACAGCTGAGTCTGAATCAGCCGGCTGCCCTGATCGGTTTGGGTTGGGTCATAACCGCCGCTCATATTGACTTCGATGTCGGCAAATCCGTGCTTCGTCAAATGCGCCTCGAGTTTGGCGAGCGTATCCACCGCGGTCATGTCGGGTACGAGCCGCATGTCGATCTTTGCGACGGCTTTGTGGGGCAGAACCGTCTTGCCGCCCGGTCCCGTATAGCCCGCGACGAGCCCTTCGATGTTGATCGTCGGCCGCGACTCGAGCAGCATCAAGGAGTCGACCCAATTCGCGTCCCGGATCCAGTGCTGCACGCCGAGCGCTTGCTTGATGGTTTGTTCCGACGTCTTTGCGGCATGCTCACGGATCATTTGTTGTTGTTGAGCCGTCAGCGGCTTGGCCAGATCGAAGAAGCCTTCGACGGCCGGTGTGTGGCCGTCCTTCTCGACGAGCGTATTGAGCGCCTTAACGAGACGCCAGGTCGGCGAATCGACCTGTGCCTCGAGGCTCGAATGAACATCATGCGACGGTCCACGTCCCCATCTCTCGCCGCTCGAGATCAACTCGAGTTCCACGATACCTTTGGCGCCGAGCGACACTTGCACGCCTCCGTCGCGATCCTGCCCCGCCTCCGGCATGAATACGCCGACGCAGCCCTTCAATGCCGCTATCACCTCGGGATTCATGACGATCTCGGCGAAGTGCGGCGACGCGATTTCCTCCTCGCCCTCGCAGACGAGCACCAGGTTGACAGGCAGTTTCTTGCCGGCGGCTTTGAACGCCAGCAGCGCGCTCAAAAATGAATTCTCCGGTCCTTTTTGATTGACCGCACCGCGGCCCATGCAAACGGTTCCGAGACCCTGTTTTTGCACGAGCTTGGCCTCGAGCGGCGGCGAGCTCCATTCCTCGGGCACGTACTGTTTGACGTCGTACATGAAGTAGACGCCGAGCGTGGTGCGCGCGCCCGAGTCGATCTTGCCAAACACGCCGGGCTTGCCCGAAGTCGGGACGAGTTTCACGTCGGTAAAGCCGGCCTGTTGCGCAAGCTGCGCCATGTACTGCGGCCCCTGCGGATAATTGCGGTTCTCTGCGGCGATCGACGGCAGCGCTATCCAATCCTGGAGCCGCCTGAGGTTGTCGGCATGCATCGCGGGAATCTGCGCGAGCACGGCCGCCTTGTCCGCGCCTTTTCGACCGGCAGCGCCTGCAACTCTCGCTGCAAAGATCATCGCGGGTACCACCGCCGCGACGGCCGCAGTCGAGACCGTACCCTGAACGAAGCCGCGACGTGTTAGACCCTCGAGCGTCCCCTGTGTCATGGATTCCCCCTGTTGTTTTGAGCCGCTTCCCGCGCATCGCAGCGAACGGCAAACCGTTTTGAGCGCAACGATACTCTTTATTCAATGTCGAGGCGATGCTTCGCGCGCTGCTCGGAAGCCGCTGGCCGCCGTCACTTCTCGGCTTTGAATCTCAGCCACGCGCGCGTGAAGCTGCGGATCTCATCGGGGCTATAGACGCGCTGCAGCTCGAACTGTCTGCGGACCTCCGCGGGGGGATAAACCGCCTGGTTGCCGCGCACTTCGCCCGGCAGCAGCGGCAGCGCCGCGGCGTTTCCCGATGCGAATCCGATGAAGCGCGTGACTTGCGCGGAAATTTCCGGCCGCATAAGGAAGTTGATGAATGCGTGAGCCGCGGCCGGATTGGGCGAATCGGCCGGAATGACCAGGGTGTCGATGGAGAGCGGAACGATCTCCCGCGCGAATGCATATTCGATGTCCACGTGCCTATTGCCCTCCCTGGCCATGCGACGCGCGATCATCGCATCGCCGGAATAGCCGATCGCAAGACACAATTCGCCGTCCGCCAGCTGTTCATAGTAGCCCGAGGAAGCGATGCGCCGAAGGTAGGGCTTGATGTCCCGCAATTTCTCCATGACCGCGTCGAGTTTCGACGGCTCGGCCGACAGCGGTCCCTGTCCGAGGTAACGCGCCACCATCGGCAGAATATCGCCCCAGGAGTCGAGGATGCTGACGCCGCAGCGCGCGAACTTCGAGAGGACGCTGCGCTTGAACACGATGTCGAGGCTGGTGACCGGCGCATTCGGCATGATCGCGTCGATCTTAACGGCGTCGTAAATGATCCCGGTCGTTCCCCACGTCCAAGGCACTGCATACCTGTTGCCCGGATCGACGGCCTCCAGGCGCTTGAGAATCTCTGGATCCGCGTCGCGTGCGTTCGGAATACTGGACTGATCGAGAATCTTCCAAAATCCCTCGGGAATTTCGCGGCCGAGTTCGGGAGAGGCGTTCATCGTGACGATGTCGAAATCGGAGTGGCCCACCGAGAGCGTCGTCTCGGCCATCTGCGGCGAATCGAGCACGGAATAATTGACGTGTATGCCGGTCTCGTTCTGGAACTCGGTCGTCACCGCCTCCGGAAAATAATCGGACCAGGCAAATACCTTGAGCGTGTGGGCTCGATCGGCCGCGTGGCCGGCCGCTGCGAGCAGGCAGCAGCCCAAGCACCAGAGCCCGAAGCGCGTCCAGCCGGTGCACCGCGCGGCGGCGGGGATAGCACTCGATGCGGGCTCAGGCGTACCGGACGCGCTACGTTGCGCGACGGACGGGGTCAGCGGTCCGACGCCGGCCACTCAAGCCCCCAGGAAGATCTTGTATGCCGCGTTGTCGGTCTCATCCGTATAGGGATACTGCAGCTCGTCGACGTGCAGCAGAAAGTCGGTGTGGGTCCCGGGTGGAACCTGGATCCCCGCGAGCACGCGTCCGTAGTCGGAGCCGTGATTGCGGTAATGAAACAGACTGATGTTCCATTCGGTGCCGATCGCGCGCAGAAATTTCAGCAGAGCGCCGGGCCGTTCCGGAAATTCAAAGCGATAGAGCCGTTCGTGCTCGAGGCCGGTGCCGTGCCCACCGACCATGTACCGGACATGCTGCTTGGCGACCTCGTTGTCGGTCATGTCGCGCACCGCGAAGCCGCCCGCGGCGATCGAACTGATCAGAGCGTCGCGCTCGGCCTTGCCTTGCGTGAGCGCGAGCCCCACGAAGATCTGCGCGGCTTTTGCGCTCGCAAATCGGTAATTGAATTCGGTCACGCTGCGCCGTCCGACGATTTCGCAAAACCGCAGGAACGAGCCCGGCCCTTCCGGTATTTCGATCGCGAACAGCGCTTCGCGCTGCGCGCCGATGTCGGCGCGCTCGGCAATATATCGCAGCCGGTCGAAGTTCATGTTGGCGCCGCCGTTGATCGCGATGAATCGGCGTTGCGTGCAGGCTTCACGCGCCGCGTATTTCTTGATTCCGGCCACCGCGAGCGCTCCGGAAGGCTCGGCGATCGAGCGCGTATCCTCGAAGATGTCCTGGATCGCGGCACAGATCTGGTCGCTCGACACGAGCAGAACTTCATCGACATGTTGGCGGGCGATGCGGAACGTCTCCTCACCGACGCGCCGCACGGCGACGCCGTCGGCGAAGGTGCCGACGCGATCGAGCGTGACGCGCTTGCCGACCCGCAGCGATTCGAACATGCCCGCCGAATCCTCGGGCTCGACGCCGATGATCTTGATCCGCGGATAGAGTGCCTTGGTGTAGGCGGCGATTCCGGCGATCAGGCCGCCGCCGCCGATCGGCACAAAAATCGCGTCGATCTCATCGCCGTGCTGCTGACGCAGGATTTCCATCGCCACGGTGCCTTGGCCCGCGATCACGTCCGGATCGTCGAAGGGGTGCACGAACACGAGAGAGCGCGCGCGCGCGAGTTCGACCGCGTGCTCATAGGCCTGGTCGAAGTCCTCGCCGTGCAGCACGATCTCGCCGCCCAATGCGGCAACCGCCTGCACCTTGATTTCAGGCGTCGTAAACGGCATCACGACGACGGCGGGAATTCCGCGGGTGCGGGCGCCGAGCGCAACTCCCTGTGCATGATTGCCGGCCGAGGCGCAGATCACGCCGCGCTGCGCCGCGATCGTCGATAGCTGGGCGATTTTGTTGTAGGCACCCCGAATTTTGAACGAAAACACGGGCTGCAGGTCTTCTCGCTTGAAGAACACCTGGTTGTCGAGGCGTCGCGACAGTCGGGGGGCGGCTTCGAGCGGGGTTTCAATGGCCACGTCATAGACTTTGGCCTTGAGAATGCGTTCCAAGTAGTTTTCTTGCATGGCGGGTCGGTGGTCAAAAGGACCCCTACATTAGCCGATAGGTCAGCTCGAGTGTATTCCGGCACCAGACTGTGAGACGCTCCACAGCCTGCGAGGAGGCGCCGCTCAGGCCAGGCGCGGATTGGGTACCATATCAGTATGCGCACTCGAAAGACTTGGATTTACGGTCTGATGCTGGCCGCGCCGGTGGTTTTTGCGCAGCCGGCGCCAGCCTTGACGGGCGAGACCGTCGCGACCGACAACGTCAAGGCCCGCCTCGTCAGCGAAGTGCGCAGCGCCGCGGCAGGCCAGACATTCTTCGTTGCGCTCGAGCTCGAGATCCGCGACGGCTGGCACACCTACTGGCGCAATCCCGGCGATTCCGGTCAGGCAACCAAGCTCGTCTGGACGCTGCCGCCGGGCTTTGCAGCCGGCGATATCCAGTGGACGACGCCGCACCGCTTCGAGCTGCCGCCGCTCGTCAATTACGGCTATGCGAAGCATGCCGTGCATCTGGTCGAGGTTACCGCGCCACCGAATCTTGCGCCGGGCGGCCGAGCGCAGCTACGCGCGAAGGCGAGTTGGCTCGTGTGCTCGGACGTCTGCATTCCCGAGGGCGCCGACCTTTCTTTGAGTTTGCCGACGAGTTCGCAGCCCGGCGCGATCGACCCCGCTTCCGCGGACCTGATCGCGGCGGCACGCGCTGAACTGCCGATCGCGGCGCCGGCCGTTGCGAGCGCACGCGTCGAGGGCGGGCAACTGGTCATCGCGCTCGGCCCCGAGTGGGGCGCGACGCTGGCTCAAATCAAGGACTTGGCGTTCTTCCCCTACGACGATGGTGCGATCGAGTACGCGGCACCGCAGACCCTCACGCGCAAGCCCGATGAACTGGACCTTGCCGTTAAACTCGGTTACCAGCTGCCGCCAAGCCCGATTCGCGGCCTGCTGCTCGCGACCGAGCAAAGCGGCAGCGAGAGCGTTGCGGTGCCGCTGCAGATCGCCGCGGCACTGCCAGCGGGCGCGGCGGCAGCGGCGGCGGCCGCCGCCGGACCCGAATTTGCGCGCGCGCCGATCGGCGCGCCGGCCCCCGCGAAGCCGGCCGGACCTGGAATCGGAGTGCTGCTGTTGTTCGCGATCCTCGGCGGCTTGGTCCTGAACCTCATGCCGTGCGTGTTTCCGGTGTTGTCGATCAAGGCGCTCGGTCTCGTGGAGCAGGCCAAGAAGCATCCCGCCGCGGTCAGAACCAAGGGGCTCGTGTTTGCGGCCGGCGTCATCAGCTCGATGCTCGCGCTCGCCGCGGTGCTGCTCGCGTTGCGCGCCGGTGGCGAGCAAATCGGCTGGGGTTTCCAATTGCAGTCGCCGCTGTTCGTGACCTTGATGGCCTATCTGCTGTTCGCCGTCGGATTGAACCTTTCGGGCGTCTTCGAAGTCGGCGGCGGGCTCGCCGGCATCGGCGACAGCCTGACGCAGGGCGATAGTTATCACGCGTCGTTCTTCACCGGCGTGTTGACGACCTTGGTCGCGACACCGTGCACGGCACCGTTCATGGCCGCCGCGGTCGGCGCCGCCCTCACGCAATCGCCACTGGTCGCGCTCGCGATCTTTTCGGCGCTCGGATTCGGCCTGTCGCTGCCGTATTTGTCCTTGTCGTTTGCGCCCTGGCTGCGGCGCGCACTCCCGAAGCCCGGCGCTTGGATGGATACGCTCAAGCAAGTCTTCGCGTTCCCAATGTATGGGTCTGCCGCGTGGCTGATCTGGGTGCTCGCGCAGCAGCAGACGGCGATACTTGGGTTGGGGGCAGCCCTCGCGGGCGCGATTCTGATCGGTTTGGCGGCGTGGTCGTACCAAAAATCCAAGAGCAGCGGCAGCGTGGGCCGCGCCGCCTCGCTCGCGACCGCGATGATCGCGGTGTTTGTGGCGGTTTTGCTGCCGGTGCAACTGGCGCGCGCGCCGCTCATTGGCGCGGCGTCGGCCGCCACCGTGGGAAGCGCGGGCGGCGCTCTCGATAAGGAAGCTTGGCAAATCTACGACGCGGCACGCGTCGAAGAGCTCAAGGCCGCGGGCAAGCCCTTGCTCGTCAATTTTACGGCGAGCTGGTGCCTGACCTGTCTCGTCAATGAACGCAACGCGTTCGGCGACGCCGAGGTGGAGGCGGTCTTTCACGCCAAGGGCGTGACCTTGATGAAGGGCGACTGGACCAATCGCGATCCGGCGATCACCAAGGCGCTGTCGGAGTTCGGCCGCGCTGGCGTGCCGCTATATCTCGTCTACAACGCCAAGCCCGGCTCGACCGAGCCGCTGGTCCTGCCGCAACTGCTGTCGGCGAGTGTGGTTCGCGACGCATTCGCGGCCTTGCCGAATCGGCCTCTGTGATCGATTGACCATGGCGAACGCAGCCGGCGCGTCGACCGCTCCAACGACGATCGTTCCCGTCATCGATTTTCGCCGGCATAGCATGGTGCTCGAGTGGCATACGCTCGGCGGCACGTGGGCGGCTTACGACATACCGCCGGAACTCGTCAAGGGTATCGCGCTGATCCGACCGTCGCTGCCGAATATTTGCGTGTTCGCGCAAGGCGGCCAATTGCAGCTGCAAATCGGTCCGACGCAATTCGCACTGTCCGAACCGTCGACACGCATTCGCTGTATCCCGCGGATCGCGAGTTTCGGTTTGCGACGCCGGTTTACGATCGAATCGAGTGGCGGGCGGGTTCTCTACAGCTACGCCTACTGGATCGGCAAGGGACAGGATTTCTTCCGCTGGCTCGCCGCGAAGGCGGCGGACCCGGACTGGCGCGCTACGAGCGGACGCCAGTGGTCGGAGGGCGTCGCTTCGGCAGCGCTGCGTTTGGCTTAGGCAGCAGCCGGGCAAGTTCCTGCGGCGTGAGATCGCGCCACTCGCCCGGCTTCAAGTCGCCCAGATGAATATTGATGATGCGCACGCGCTGCAGCCGCTGGACCTTGTATCCCAGCGCCGAACACATGCGGCGGATCTGCCGATTGAGTCCTTGGGTGAGCACGATGCGAAAGGTCCGGCGGTCGACCCTCGACACCTGCGCCGCCATTGTCATCTCGCCCATGATGCGCACACCGCTCGCCATCAGAGCCAATGAGAAGTCGGTGATCGGCCGATCGACCGTCACGATGTATTCCTTCTCGTGATTGTTCTCGGAGCGCAATATTTCATTGACGATATCGCCGTTATTCGTGAGCAATATCAATCCCTCCGATTCCTTGTCGAGACGCCCGATCGCGAAGATCCGTTCGCGATGTCCGACAAAAGCGATGATATTGCCTTCGATGTGGGCTTCGTTCGTGCAGGTGATGCCGACCGGCTTATTGAGCGCGATATAGACCTGCGTCTGCTTCGATCCGAGGAGTTCGCCGTCGATGCGCACTTCGTCGCCCGCGCCCACCTTGGTGCCAAGGACCGCCCGCGCGCCGTTGCAAGTCACGCGACCCGCCTCGATCCATTGATCGGCCTGCCGGCGCGAACAGACACCGGTTTCGCTGATGAACTTATTGAGTCTCATCACCGGTTGAGGAAGTTGGCAAACGATTTCGCGAGCGTCTGAGGCGCCGCGTCGAACACATCCTCGGCGTAGTCGGCACCATCGAGCAGTTGCGCTGTCGCGGGCAATCCGAGACTCTGTACGACGCTGCCGCCTGGATGCTCGCCGATGGTCATGACGAGACATGGCTGCGCGATCGGCGGCAATTGGTCGGCGCTCGTCACGCCGACGAGCACCAAGCGCCGCACCAACTCAGGCTTGCCACGCGCGAGTTCGGCCGCAACGGCGCAGCCTCCCCGAAAACCCAGCACGTCAATCTGCTTGAGGCGCAAATCGCCCGCGAGATCCGCGACTGCGCCCGCTAGGCTCACCGGACCGCCGCTGGCCGGTTGCGGTGCATCGGACTCGCCGCAACCCGGCAGATCCGGCGCGTATACCGAGCGCTCCCCGGCGATCAGCGGCAGAAAGCGACTGAAGGTTCGACTCGATCCTTCGGGGGAATGCAGACAGAACAGCGTGACCTGTTCGTCGAAGCCGCCGGTCGTCGGGAATGCGGTGCGGACGTGGAGTTGGCCAAACCGACAATCGAAATAGACGCGCCGCATGCGCACCGGAGCATCGGCCGGCACCGCCGGCTTTGCGATCTTGGGCATCTCAACCCCTCTTGTTGTTAACATACCACGGAAAATTTTGCATTTCTTTGCAATATAGCTGGCTTATGCGGTTGCTCGACGCTAGAGTGTTGCACCGACGCAATTCGAATTCTTGGGAAGTAAAGCAGACCGATCCATTGCTAAAGCGCGAACAACAGCGCGGCAAAAAAAGGCATGGGGAAATTAAAGCCGGGCAATGCCCGGCTTTTTTGTTCACGGCGATTGGACACGGTCCCAGACTCTGGACATCGAAAATCCCGTCATCCGTCCAGACTTGATCAAGACGAGCTGCACGAGGCGCTGTCCGTCACTCGAGATTTGATAATGCTCCTCGAACATGGGTCGATCGTCGTCCGGTTCGACCATGATGACGAGGCTCGAGGCGGACCAGCCGCAGACCTGCCTCGACCCGTGTCCGGTCTTCTTTTTGGCAGACGCGCCCGGCTGGTAGACGCGGTTGTCGCCATTGGAAGTGAACGCCGCGACGCCGGACAGCTGTTTGATCTCCAAGTCCCTTCCCGGCCAGTTCAGTACCTCGCTGACCGCTGAGATCGACAAGGGCACACCTTGGCCTAGCGTCGGATCGGCGATCACGCCGGCTTGGCTCGACCCGGATTGGCCGCCTCCACGCCCGCGCCGGCCGCCGCGCTGGCCACCGCTGTCGCCGGCGGCACCCGCGCCAGAGGCCAGGGCTTGTCCGAGTCGCAGCGGATCGTCGCTATCCGCGATGTTGAGCCGCCACTTTCCGCTCAAATCCACGCCGGCAGGCGGCTTTTCGGCGAGTTTTTCGGTGGCACAACCGGCAATCAGAATCGCGACTACAAAAAGGATAGCGCGCATGCAGACCCCGCAAAACCACGAACGGCCGTCAGTTTATATGGGTCTTCAGCGGCGGCGAGAAAAACTAGCCGGCGGAACGGCGCTTGGTCGAGACGTCCCGGGTCGCGGTCGGGCCTGAAATCCAGACGCGGCCTTCAAAAGGCTGAAAACAGACGCGTACCGGCTCGACCCTGCGCAAAGTCTGGGTGCCGCATTGGATTTTGCCGTCGGCGAGATCGGCCTTGATCAGGTCGACGAGCGATGCATTTGGCTCAGCCGAACCCGTTGGCGGAAGCGCATGGGCGAGAATACGCGCCTGGACTTCATCCATGCGCGCGGAAGGCCCCAGCACCGCGCGCTTGAAGCGGTCGAGCACGACGAGCACGCAGCTCAAGGTATTGTCGGTGACGTCGCTCGGCCGTCCCGTAGCGCCGATGAATCGGAGGTGCAGCAGGCCGCCGATGCCCCGACCCTCGTCATGCAAGCAAAGGGCAAGCGCGCCGTGCAGGTCGGCGACCAACAGCACGGGTTCGGTCGATACCTGATAGGTGTCGGCGGCAACCGCGACTTCCTGTGGACCTGTGGACACTGATTTGGACCTCATAACGCCTAGGCATCGTGCACGGTGCAGGCGCTGCGCTCTGCCAAGCCAATCACGCTTTTGGCAATCCCCCTGGACCCGCATCGTTGCGCTGCGACGCAGGTATCGGAGCGGACCGGAATCCGCAGCGGCCCGGCGGCGCCTCACCGGCGTGCTCATAACCGCGTCGTATGAGCTCATGACGCGTATTTATTGGAATTTTAGGGCTCCGTACCTGAGGGTAGCGTCGATATGTACCGCTATGACGCCATCGACAAGTCGCTTGTCGACGAGCGGGTCGCGCAATTTCGCGACCAGACTCGCCGATTCCTCGCCGGAGAGCTCTCCGACGACGAATTCAAGCACCTGCGCCTGCGCAACGGCCTGTACATCCAGCGTCATGCGCCAATGCTGCGGGTGGCAATCCCCTACGGGCTGCTCTCGTCGGCGCAATTGCGCAAGCTCGCATCCATCGCGCGCCGCTACGATCGCGGCTTTGGACACGTGACGACGCGGCAAAACATGCAATTCAACTGGCCCAAGCTCGAGCAGGTTCCGGATATCCTCGCGGAGCTCGCGACGGTCGAGATGCATGCGATTCAAACGAGCGGCAACTGCATTCGCAATGTGACGTCCGATCATCTCGCCGGCGTGACCCCGAACGAGCTCGAGGACCCACGGCCCTGGTGCGAGATCATTCGCCAGTGGTCGACGTTCCATCCAGAGTTTTCCTACCTGCCGCGCAAATTCAAGATTGCCGTGACCGGTGCAACGCAGGACCGGGCCGCCTCGATGGTGCACGACGTCGGGGTACACATCGTACGCGGGCCCGGCGGCGAACTCGGCTTCGAAATCATCGCGGGCGGCGGCCTCGGCCGCACGCCGATCATCGGCCAGGTCGTGCGCGAATTCCTGCCGCGCGAGCACTTGTTGTCTTACCTCGAGGCGATTCTGCGCATTTACAACCTCGAAGGCCGGCGCGACAACTTGCACAAGGCGCGCATCAAGATTTTGGTGCGCAGCTTAGGCGTAGAGGAGTTCCGCCGCCGCGTGGAGACCGAGTGGGCGCGCATCAAGGACAGCCGTTTGCGTCTCGAGGAAACGGATATCGCCAGGGTTCGGCAGTTTTTCGCGCCGCCCGCGTACCGCAATCTCAGCGATTCGGATCCGACGCCGGGGCGAAGCACGGCGTTTCGAGCCTGGTATCGCTACAATACAGCGGCGCACAAGATCCCCGGCTACCGCGTCGTCTATGTATCGCTGAAGAAGCCGGGCGTGGCCCCCGGCGATATCACGGACGTTCAAATGGATCGGCTCGCGGAGCTCGCCGATCAATACAGCTTCGGCGAGCTGCGGGCAACGCATACGCAGAATCTGCTGTTCGCCGACGTCGAACAAACCGCGCTCTTCGAACTCTGGCAGGCGCTCGAGCGGGCCGGGCTCGCGACCCCGAACATCGGCACCATGACCGATATGATCTGCTGCCCGGGATTGGATTACTGCAGTCTCGCCAATGCCGGTTCCATCGATGTCGCGAGGCGCATCAATGAGCGCTTCGACGACTACGACTATCTCTATGATCTCGGCGAGCTCCAAATCAAGATGTCGGGCTGCATGAACGCCTGCGGCCATCACCATATCGGACACATCGGCATTCTCGGCGTCGACAAGAGCGGCGAGGAGTGGTACCAGATATCGATCGGGGGTTCGGCCGGCGAGGATGCCGCCCTGGGCACGGTCATCGGCCCGTCGGTTGCACAGGACGAAGTCGCCGAAACGATCGCGCGCTTGCTCGCGGTCTATGTCGAAAGTCGCCACCCCGAAGAGCGCTTCCTCGACACCGTGCGGCGCATCGGCGTCAAGCCCTTCAAGGAGAGCGTTTATGCCGCGCTGGCTGCTGCGTGATCGGCAGGTGGTGGCCGATGACTGGCGCCATCTGGATGAATCCGCCGAGCCGCTAGACTCCCTGGATTGCGCCGACGCGCGGTCGAGCCGCACCGGGCTGATCGTGCCCTTCGTACGCTGGCAGCTCGAACATCAGCGTTGGATCACGCAGCGGTGCCGTCTCGGCGTGCTGCTGGGCCCGGCCCAGAATCCGGAAGACTTCGCGGCCGATCTGCCGCGGCTCTCGTTGATTGCCGTGCAGTTTCCAGCCGCGAGCGAGGGCCGCGGCTACAGCCAGGGGCGGCAACTGCGCGAGCGCTGGAATTTCGCGGGAGAGCTGCGCGCGGTGGGCACCGTGCGCCAAGATCAGCTGTTTTTTCTCGCGCGATGCGGATTCAACGCGTTCGAGCTGCCGGAAGGCGAACTCGAGAGCGCGTGCGCCGCTTTCACGACATTCTCGGCGAAATATCAATTTTCGAACGATACGGGCCTCGCTGGTACACTGCGCCACCGCGACTGACTTTTGAGGCCGAGATGCGAAGCTTATGGCTCGTCTTCTTTCTGGGCGTGGCTTCGTTCGCCACCGTGCAAGCCAAGGACTGGGTGGAGCAGAGCAACGCCTATACGCAGCGCCTGCTGAACGTCGAATTCGAACATTCGCCCGAGGCAGGATCGCAGCAAGGGCTCGCGATATTCGACGATCGGATCAGCAATCCCACGCTTGCCGATGAACTCGCGGAGCGCGCCGATTTCCTCGCGGTACTCGCCGATTTGAAGACGAAATCCGCCTCGGAGACCGACAAAAACGTCGCCGAGGACCTCGAGATTCTGCGCAAGGCGTTCGACCTGCGCTTTCGCACCGAAGATTTCAAGAGGCAGCGCTTGGTGCCGTTCATCAATGCGAGCCAGATCGTCTTCCAGGGGCTGCGCGGACTGCTCGACGACCAGGTCGCCGCGCAGCGACGGCCCAATGCGATCGTCAGGCTGCGCAAGTACACCGGGTCACAGAGCGGCTACGAACCGTTCACGACGCTGCTCAAACAGCGGGCGCTCGAGCAGATTGCCAAGCCGGACGTGCTGTATCCGGCGAGAGACGAAGTGGAAACCGAGCTCGGACGCAATGCGAACTACGTGCAAGGCATCGGCGAGTTGTTCAAGAAATACAAGCTGAGCGGATGGGAGAAGCCGTACGCGAGGCTCAAGCGCGAACTGGCCGATTACGACCTCTGGGTGCGCGCGCAGATTCTGCCCAAGACGCGCACCGACTTCCGCCTGCCGCCCGAACAGTATGCGCTCGCCTTCGAAGGCTACGGTGTCGACATCGCGCCGGCCGAGATTGCGACCATGGCGCGCGCGGCCTTCGGCCAATATCAAGCGGAAATGGCGCCGTTGGCTGCCGAAGTGGCTAAACGAAAGGGCTACGCCGCAAGCGACTACCGCAGCGTGATCGCCGAGTTGAAAAAACAGCAAATCACCGGCGAGGCGATCCTCCCATTCTTCGAGGCCAGGCTCCATGAGATCGAAAGGCTCATCCTCGCAAACAAGCTCGTGACACTGCCCAACCGACCCGCAATCATTCGTCTTGCGACCGCCGCGGAGACGGTGCAGCAGCCGGCGCCTCACATGGTGCCGCCGCCGCTGCTGCACAACACCGGCCAGCGCGGCGAGTTCGTATTGCCGCTGAACATCCCATCCGCCAACGGCGGCGCCGCGGACCTCTACGACGACTTTACGTTCGACGCCGTTGCCTGGACGCTCACTGCGCACGAAGCCCGCCCTGGTCATGAGCTGCAATTCGATTCGATGGTCGAGCATGGCGTGAGCCTCGCGCGGGCTCTGTATGCCTTCAACTCGACCAATGCCGAAGGATGGGGTCTGTACTCCGAGTACATCATGCAGCCCTACGAGCCGCCCGACGGGCAGTTGCTGACGCTGCAGCTGCGGCTGCTGCGGGCCGCGCGCGCCTTCCTCGATCCCGAATTGCAGAGCGGCAAGGTGACGCCGGAACAGGCGTATGCGGTGCTCGAGAAGGACGTCGTCCTGAGCCATGCATTCGCCACGGAGGAAGTGGAGCGATTCACGTATCGCGCGCCTGGACAGGCCAATAGCTATTTTTACGGGTACACGCGGCTGCTCGCGCTGCGCAAGGAAGCGGAAGGCGCGCTCGGCGCGAAATTCGATGCGCTGCGGTTCCACGACTTCATCCTCTCGCAGGGATTGCTGCCGCCCGACCTGATGCGCAAGGCCGTGCTCGAGGATTTCGTGCCGAAACAAAAATAGCGGCGCCGCGCGCCTCGTCAAAACCGTTTCTTCAGCGCATCGGCGAGATTCGACACGTCCGGCGTGCCGATCCCCGCCGCGGGACTGTAGCCGTCGCGCCCCATGTAGAAGTCGTTGTTGCCGTACTCGATGAGATTGAACGGCGCCGCCGTGCCCGTGTAGGCACCCGGCCGGCCGGCCAGCTCGTAGAGCGGCACATTCAGCAGCCCGAGGCGCGAATGCGCATATTGACCGATGAGGCCGACGACGCCGTTCATTTGCGGGCCGATGAAACTCGTGCCGCCATAGAACGATTCGATCGCAAAGCCGGTCTGGTCGGAGGTGTAATAAACCAGATAGCCGGTGTCCGGGTCCGCATTGGCCGAGATATCCGGCACGTTGCGCCCCAAGAAATGCGCCGGAATGTCGACGAGCGTCTGCGGCGGGACGAGATCCTCGTTGATGAAGGACTGATCGGGCTGCGTCTTGCGTATGCCTTCCAGGCCCTGCTGGTAGAAAGGCAGTTTGAATTCGAAGCTGATGCCGCCGCCGCTGCCGACCGGAAATATGCCGCAATCGATCGGGTCGTAGCCCAGGTCGTCGCACAAGGGGACCAGATAATCCCAGCTCCAAACGCGCTCGCTCGGTATGTCGACGGTCAGCGTCTGATTATTCGGCAGA
>Ga0209040_10000174_pt1 | contig 44430 bp, 43 predicted proteins | sample BogFormECP12_OM3_FD_188240 | JGI IMG/M metagenome (GOLD analysis project Ga0209040, IMG submission 188240) | Bog forest soil microbial communities from Calvert Island, British Columbia, Canada - ECP12_OM3 (SPAdes) (version 2) | ecosystem: Environmental > Aquatic > Freshwater > Wetlands > Bog ... | reverse complement strand
AGTGTGGCCCCCGCATATGCACGACTTCGAAGCCAACGAGGATCTCGCCCGCCTGCCCGACGCCGGCGAGGAGCAGGCACCCGAGCAGCCCGATCGATCGGAGCTCTCTCAGCGCCCTCCGATCGTGCGGCGCGTGTGCGAGCTTCGCTACGGCCATCCGCGCGAGAGGCTCGGCTGGCTGGAAGTGCGGGGCCGCGCCTGGCCCGCCGCCCGCCTTCGTGGCGCGGCGCGTGAGAGCTGCCCCGCGGCCGCTCGTGCCGCCCTGATGGAGATGCCGTCGCGCCGTTGTCGGCGCCAGTGGTCGACCTGCCACGGACGGCCCCCTGGATCGCTGAGCTGACGTGGTCCTGCTGAGATACCTCGACGTGTGCCTGGTGCTCGCGACGGCCCCGTTCGTGCTCGTCGGCGGGATGCCCACGCTCGGCTACGTGATCGGGGCCGCCGCCTGGCTGCTGACGCGCGTGGGCACCGCCTTCCTGCAGAGTCGCGCACTGCTGCTGCGCGACCCGCGCCTGCGAGCCGGCCTGCAGGTCGCGAGCATGATGGCGAGGGTCTGGCTCGTGGCGCTCGCCGTCATCCTCGCCCGCTACGCCGGCGGCAAGGACGACGGCATCATGGCCGCGGCGCTCGTGCTCGCGGCGTTCACCGTCTACTTCGTGATGTCCTTCCTGACGCGCGGCAACCCGCTCGCGGGCGCACCCACAGCCCGCTCGCGCGCGGAGGGCAGGCCGAGCGCCTCATGAGCTCGCGAGCACACCTCGCGCGCGCCCCGGCCCGGAGGATCTGATGAGCGCCAACGAGGGGGGCGCCGCCCACAAATCCTCCGTCAAACGGAGGCTGCTGATCGTGCTCGGCGTGTATGTCGCCGGGCTCATCGCGCTGATCGCGATATATGGCTTCCACGGCACCCGCAACAAAGCGTTCGAACCGCAGAACGAGTTCAAACTGGAAAACTGGGTGAACCTCGGCATCTTCTCGATCAACAAGGCCGTGCTCTACCTGTTCCTCGCCGGGATCGCGACCTGCATCACGATGATCTGGGTCGCGCGGCGCATGCACGGCCGCCCGAACAAGGTGCAGACGGCCGTCGAGGCCGTATTCCAGCTCATGCAGGACAACATCACCGGCAGCGCGATGGACAGCAAGATGGCCGCAAAGTGGTTCCCCTTCATCGGCACGCTGTTCCTCTTCATCCTCTTCTCGAACCTCATCGGCTACATCCCGCTGCCGACGAACACGGAGCACGAGATCACTCTCTTCGGGGTCCAGCTCCCGTCGTTCTCGCTGTATGCCGCGACCGCCAACCTCTCGATCCCGCTCGCGCTCGCGCTCGTCGTCTTCTTCTCCTACACGATCGAAGGCATACGCGCGAAGGGACTGATCGGCTACCTCAAGGGACTGATCCCGGGAGGGGTCAAAGGCGGGATGGCGGTCGTCATCTTCTTCCTCGAGGTGCTCTCGAACCTGATGCGGATCCTCTCGCTAACGATTCGTCTGTTCGCCAACATCCTCGCCGGCCACCTGATCATCCTGTTCATGGCCGGTGCGCTCGCCGTGCTGCTCGGCGCCACCTGGCTCGGCTGGCTGACGCTGCCGTTCGGGGTCGTGCTCTACGCGTTCGAGGTCGGCCTGGTGGCGGCCCTGCAGGCGTTCATCTTTGCCACCCTCACCGCTATCTATCTCGGGGGCGCGGTCTCCGAGGAACACTAAAGGAGCCAATCGTCGTGCACATAGCCCTAATCACCATCCTTGCCGTGGCCGAAGAAACGGCCAAAGCCGGCAAGTCGATCGGCCTCGGAGTCGGAGGAGGCCTCGGCGCCGTGGGCGCCGGTGTCGGCATCGGGATCATCTTCGGCAAGGCGATCGAAGCGATCACCCGCCAGCCCGAGATGCGCGACGAGATCACGCAACTGCAGTGGCTCGGCTTCGCTCTGACCGAGGCATGCTTCTTCTACGGGCTCGTCGCCGGGCTGCTCGCGGCGTTCATCGTCTAGGCAATGCTCGGCTCGCTCGCAAACCTCCCCGCTCAGGCCGCCGGCCTGCTCGCCGCGCCACGCGTGCTCGCATCCAGCGGCAGCTTCCTGATCAAGCCCGGGGTGGGGCTGATGGTGTGGACGCTGCTCGTCTTCGGGCTCACGATGGTCCTGCTCGCGAGGCTCGCCTTCCCGCGCATCAGCGCGGCCCTCGACCGGCGCCAGAAAGCGATCGAAGAGTCGATCGACACCGCCGAGCGCACGCGCGTGGAGGCCGACCAGATCCTCGCCGAATATCGCGAGCGCCTGAAGGAGGCGCGCGTGCAGGCCGAAGAGATCGTCCAGCGCGCCCGCCAGGCCGCCGACGTGCACGAGCACGAGGCGCGCGAGCGCGGCCAGGAGATCCTCTCCGAGGCCGCCAGGCGGGCCGAGCGCGACATCGACAGCGCGACCAGGCGCGCGCTCGATGACATCCGACAGGAGGTGGCCGACCTCACGATCATGGCCACCGAGAAGGTCACCCGCAAGACCCTCGACGAAGCCGACCAGCGCCGGCTCGTGCAACAGGCTCTCAGCGAACTGGACTTCTCGGCCATCTCCTCGTCGTCGAGCATGGGAGCGGCGACCAACTGATGGACGAGCTCGCCCGCGTATACGGACGGTCGCTGTTCGAGGTCGCGCGCGAGCACGGCATTCTCGACGAGATCCGCGAGCAGCTCGGGGCGTTCGCCGATGCGCTCGATCAGAACCGCAACCTCGCGGTGTTCTTCTTCTCGCCCTACTTCTCCACCGCCGAGCAGCGCGACGCGCTCGCGCGTGTGCTCGTCGGCGCCGAGCAGGTGTTCGTCAACTTCCTCGAGCTGCTGATCGAAAACCACCGCATGCCCGTGATCTTCCGCATCCGCGAGCAGTACGAGCGGCTGTGGGACGAGGAGAACCGCACGCTCCCCGTCGAGATCACAAGCGCGATCGAGCTCGACCGCGAGACCACCGAGGGCCTCGGGCGCACGATCGGCGAGCGCGCCGGACGCACGGTCACACTCGCCGCGCGCGTCGATCCGGAGATCATCGGCGGGCTGATCGTGCGCGTGGGCAACTCGATCCTCGACGCCTCAATCCGAACCCGACTGGAGCAGCTGCGCAGGCACGTTGCCCAAGGAGCCTCTTAGGACACCCCATGCAGATCAACCCTGACGAGATCACAGCCATCCTCAAGAGCCGTATCGAGGGCCTGGACACGGGCCGCGCCGAGCTGACCGAGGTCGGCACGGTGCTGTCCGTGGCGGACGGCATCGCGCGCCTCCACGGGCTCGAGAACTGCATGTCCTACGAGATGATCGAGCTCCCCCACGGCGTCACCGGACTCGCGCTGAACCTCGAGTCCGACAACGTCGGCGCCGTGCTGTTCGGCGAGTGGGAGCGCATCTCGGAGGGCGACACCGCCAAGCGCACCGGCGTGCTGCTCGACATCCCGGTCGGCGAGGAGCTGCTGGGGCGGATCGTCGATCCGCTCGGGCGCCCGCTCGACGGCAAGGGCGCGATCGAAGTCAGCGAGCGCCGGCCGGCCGAGTTCAAGGCGCCCGGCGTCGTCCAGCGCCAGCCGGTCAAGGAGCCGATGCAGACCGGCTTGAAGGCGATCGACGCGATGATCCCGATCGGGCGCGGCCAACGCGAGCTGATCATCGGCGACCGTCAGACCGGCAAGACCGCGATCGCGATCGATACGATCATCAACAACAAGGACGCCGGCATCGTCTCCGTCTACGTCGCGATCGGCCAGCGCATGGCGACCGTCGTCGCGCTGGCCCAGACGCTCGACGAACACGGCGCGCTCGACAACACGATCATCGTCGCCGCCCCGGCCGACGAGGCGGCGCCGATCAAGTTCATGGCGCCGTACGCCGGCTGCGCGATGGCCGAGCACTTCCTCTACTCGGGGCGCCATGCCCTCTGCGTCTACGACGACCTGACGAAGCACGCCTACGCCTACCGCCAGATGTCGCTGCTGTTGCGCCGGCCTCCCGGTCGCGAGGCCTATCCCGGCGACGTCTTCTACCTGCACTCCCGCCTGCTCGAGCGCGCCGTCAAGCTCAACGACGAGCTCGGCGGCGGCTCGCTCACGGCGCTGCCGATCATCGAGACGCAGGCAGGCGACGTCTCGGCCTACATCCCCACGAACGTGATCTCGATCACCGACGGCCAGATCTTCCTGGAGTCGAAACTGTTCAACTCGGGCGTGCGACCGGCGATCAACGTGGGCATCTCGGTCTCGCGCGTGGGCGGCAACGCGCAGATCGGGCCGATGAAGAAAGTCGCCGGGCGCATCAAGCTCGAGCTCTCGCAGTACCGCGACCTCGAGGCCTTCGCGCAGTTCGGCTCGGACCTCGACGCGGACACCCAGCGCACGCTCGCTCGCGGCGAACGGCTGGTCGTGACGCTCAACCAGGAAGAGCGCGCACCGCTCGCCGTCGAGGACCAGACCGTGCAGATCTACGCTGCCACGAACGGCTTCCTCGACCGCCTGCTCGTCGAGCGCGTGCCCGAGTTCCTGCGCGAGCTGACCGAGCGGATGCACTCCCAGCACGGCGACGTGCGAGCCAAGATCGCGGGCGGCGACTGGTCGGAGGAGACCCAGAAGGCCGTCGCGGACGCAGTGCGCGCGTTCGCCGAGGACTTCGGCTACGACCTCGACGAGGAAGGCCAGCCGCTCGAGGATGGCGAGCCCACGGTGAGCAGCCCGCGCGAGGGGCGCGAGGCGGATGCTCGCAGCGACGAGCGCGAGGAGGCCTCCGCGGCGGCCTAGAGCCGCGCGCGGACGATCATCATGGCCAGCCAGCGCGACGTTCGCAACAAGATCGCCTCGGTCAAGAACATCCAGAAGATCACGCGCGCCATGGAGATGGTCGCCGCAGCGCGCCTGCGTCGCGCCGAGCAGCGCATCGAGGCGCTGCGCCCCTACGCCGAGGCGATCGGGCGGATGACGCGGCAGGCCGCCGAGGCCGCCGGCGCCGAGGCCTCCCGCCTGCCGCTGCTCAACGAGCACGAGAGCACCGAGACCGTCGGGCTGCTGGTCGTCACCGGCGACCGCGGGCTCGCCGGCGGCTTCAACTCGCAGGTGATCCGCGCCGCGGTGCGCGCATCGGGCGACCTCTCCGAACAGGGCATCGGCAGCGCGTGGTTCGCCTCCGGACGGCGCGGCGTCTCCTCGCTGGCCTTTCGCGGCTACGAGCTGAGCGGCAGCTACACTGGCTTCGCCGACCGCCCCGCCTATGCCGACGCACGGACGATCGCCGACGACCTCGTCGAAGCGTATGTGGACGGCAAGCTGGACCGCGTGGAGATCGTCTTCAACTCCTACGTCTCTCCGCTCACCCAGCGCGTCAGCCAGGAACAGCTCCTGCCGCTCTCGCAGGAGGCGATCGGCGGCCGCGAAGGGGACGGCGAGGGTGGCGAGACCGCGGGCGAGCCCCGGCCGCTGGTGGAATACGAGCCAGACCCCGAACAGATCCTCGAGCGCCTGATCCCCGACTTCGTCGAGATCTCGATCTACCGCGCGCTCGTGGAGTCCGCCGCCGGGTTTTTCGGCGCGCAGATGACAGCGATGCGCAGCGCCTCTGAGAACGCCGGCGAAATCATCACCGACTACACGCTGCAGATGAACCGCGCGCGCCAGGCCGAGATCACACAGGAGATCATGGAGGTCGTCGCCGGCGCGGAGGGCGTCAGCTAGGGCACGCCCGCCGCCAGAACTTGAACGTACAGACAGGAGACTCAGCAAAATGGACGCCAGCACAGCCACCGAGCCCACCAGCCCCTCGCAGGCCGCCGCCGCGAGCCCGGCGCGCAACGTCGGGCGCATCGAGGAGATCCAGGGCGTGGTCATCGAGGCCGTATTCACCGAGCGGCTGCCCGAGATAAACCACGCGATCACGGTCGCGCGCCCAGCCGCCGCGGCCGCCGAGGAGGCGCCCGGCATCAGCTCCGAGGCGGGCGGGGCCGTGCTCGTGTGCGAGGTTCAGCAGCACCTCGGCGACGACCGCGTGCGGGCGGTCGCGATGGACACCACCGACGGGCTCGCGCGCGGGGTGGAGGTGATCGACACCGGCGCACCGATCACCGTGCCAGTCGGCGAGGCCACGCTCGGACGGATCTTCAACCTCCTCGGCGAACCGATCGACCTCGGCGCCGATCTCCCCGCCGACGTCGAGCGGCGCGGCATCCACCAGGAGGCGCCGCGGGTCGAGGACCTCACGCCGACGACCGAGATGTTCGAGACCGGTATCAAGGTGATCGACCTGCTCGCGCCCTACGCCAAGGGCGGCAAGGTCGGCCTGTTCGGGGGCGCGGGCGTCGGCAAGACCGTGCTGATCCAGGAGCTGATCCACAACCTCGCCAAGGAGCACGGCGGCCTGTCGGCTTTCTGCGGCGTCGGCGAGCGCTCGCGCGAGGGCAACGACCTGTGGCTCGAGATGAAGGAGTCGGGCGTGCTCGACAAGACGATGCTCGTCTTCGGCCAGATGAACGAGCCCCCGGGCGCGCGCATGCGCGTGGCCCTGTCGGGGCTCACGATGGCCGAATACTTCCGCGACCAGGGTCAGGACGTGCTGCTGTTCATCGACAACATCTTCCGCTTCGTCCAGGCCGGCTCCGAGGTCTCGGCGCTGCTCGGGCGGATGCCATCGCAGGTCGGCTACCAGCCGACGCTCGAGACCGAGATGGGCCAGCTGCAGGAGCGCATCACCTCCACCCGCGAGGGCTCGGTCACCTCGATCCAGGCGATCTACGTGCCCGCCGACGACTACACCGACCCGGCCCCGGCGTCGGTGTTCGCGCACCTCAACGCGACCACGGCGCTCTCGCGCGCGATCTCCGAAAAAGGCATCTACCCGGCGGTCGACCCGCTCGACTCCACCTCGACGATCCTCAAGGCGGACATCCTCGGCGAGGATCACTTCCGCGTCGCCAACCGCGTCAAGGAGATCCTGCAGCGCTACAAGGAGCTGCAGGACATCATCGCGATCCTCGGCATCGACGAGCTCTCCGACGAGGACAAGCTCACGGTGCAGCGCGCGCGCAAGATCGAGCGCTTCCTCTCGCAGCCGTTCTTCGTCGCCGAAGAGTTCACGGGCACCCCCGGCGCGTACGTGAAAATCGAGGAGACGATCAGGGGCTTCGAGGAGATCATCGAAGGCAAGCACGACGAGGTCCCCGAGAGCGCCTTCTTCCTCAAGGGCACGATCGACGAGGTCGTCCAGGCGGCCAAGAAGTAGTGGCGCGCACGAGGTTCCAGGCGGAGGTGCTCACGCCCGAGGGCGAGGTGTTCGCCGAGCAGGTCGAGATGCTCTCCACGCGCACCGCGATCGGCTCGATCGGCATCCTCGCCGGCCACGAGCCGGTGCTGGCGATGCTCGAGCCGACCGAGCTGCGCCTATACCGCTCCGAGACCGAGATCGTGCGCTTCGCCCAGGCCGAGGGCTACCTGCAGTTCGCCGACAACCACGCGCTCGTGCTCGTCGAGGAGGCGATCGCCCCCGAGACGCTCGACCGTGCCACCTTCGAGCAGCGGCTACAGGAAGCGCGCAGCGCGGCCGACAGCAGCAAGGAGGGCACCGAGGAGCACGCCCGCGCGCTGCGCGATGTGACCCGCTACGAGGCCTTCCTGTCGGTCTCCTAGGCCACCGCGACCGATGAGCGCCGCCGCCGAGGACCACTTCAAGCAGCCGGGCTGGTTCACCAAGAACGTCTTCAACCGCATCGTCGCGGCCTTTACGGCGATGGGGCTGAGCGTGTGGGGCTCGCGCGTGCTCGAAGTCCGCGGCCGCAGCTCGGGGCAGTGGCGCCAGACGCCCGTGAACCTGCTCAGCTACGACGGCGAGCGCTACCTCGTGGCGCCGCGCGGGCACACCCAGTGGGTGCGCAACCTGCGCGCCAGCGGCGAGGGCAGGCTGCGCCTCGGCCGCCGAACCGAGGACTTCGCCGCCAGCGAGATCGTCGACGGCGCCGAGAAGGCGCCGATCCTGCGCGCCTACCTGAAGCGCTGGAAGGCCGAGGTCGGCGTGTTCTTCGAAGGCGTGGGGCCCGAATCCTCCGAGCAGCAGCTGATCGACATCGCCGAGCGCCACCCCGTGTTCCGGCTGCAACCAAGCTCCAGGTGAGCGCCCGGCCAGCGCCAGGCGCGCTCGCGTCAGCCAGCAGGGGCCGCGTTCGCCGCCAGCCATTAGCCTTCGCCGCCTCATGAGCGATCCACACCAGCCAATTGGAGTAATCGGCACCGGCTACGTCGGGCTCGTCACCGCGGCCGGCTTCGCCGAGCTCGGCAACGAGGTGTGGTGCGTGGACATCGACGCCGAGAAGATCGAGCAGCTGCGCCGCGGCGAGGTGCCGATCTATGAGCCGGGCCTGGAGGAGCTGCTCGCGCGCAACTCCGCGCGCCTGCACTTCTCCACCGACCTCGCCGATGCGCTCGCACACGCACGCCTGCTGTTCGTGGCCGTGGGCACGCCCCCGACCTACTCCGGTGACGCCGACCTATCCGCGGTGCACGCGGTCGTGGAGGCGATCCCCGGCTCCAAGGAGCACGCGCTCGTTATGAAGTCGACCGTGCCCTGCGGCACGGGCGCCTCGCTGCAGCGCGTCTTCGCCGAGCAGGGCAAGGACGGCCTCGGCTACGTCTCGTGCCCCGAGTTCCTCAAGGAGGGCTCCGCGGTCAAGGACTTCCTGAACCCCGACCGCGTCGTCGTGGGAGACTGTGGTGACTGGGCGGGAGACGCGGTCGTCCAGCTCTACGCGCCGCTGCAGGCGCCGCTCGTGCGCACCGACATCGCAAGCGCGGAGATGGTCAAGCTCGCCTCCAACGCCTTCCTGGCCACGAAGATCTCGTTCATCAACGAGATCGCCAACGTCTGCGAGGAGACCGGCGCCGACGTCGTCGAGGTCGCGCGTGGGATGGGCCTCGACGACCGCATCGGGGGGAAGTTCCTGCAGGCGGGGATCGGCTTCGGCGGAAGCTGCTTCCCGAAGGACGTCGACGCGCTCAAGCAGCTCGCCGGCAACTCCGGCTATCACTTCCAGCTGCTCAACGCCGTGATCGAGGTCAACGACCTGCAGAAGCGGCGCGTGATCGGCAAGCTGCACAAGCATCTCGGCGGCCTCGTGGGCAAGCGCGTCGCGCTGCTCGGCCTGGCCTTCAAGCCGAACACGGACGACATGCGCGAGGCCTCCTCGCTCGTGCTCTCGGCCAGGCTGCACGCCGACGGGGCGCTCGTGAGCGCGTATGACCCGGTCGCTGAGGAGCAGGCGCGCAAGCTCGTGAGCGGCATCACGTTCGCCGACTCCGCGCTCGACGCCGTGCGCGACGCCGACGCGGCCGTGCTCGTGACCGAGTGGCGCGAGCTGATCGAGCTCGACTACGCCGCCGTCGCCGAGGCGATGCGAGGCAACCTGCTGATCGACGGTCGCAACGCCCTCGACCCCGGCGCGGCGCGCGCGGCCGGGCTCGTCTACGAGGGCATCGGGAGGCGGTGAGCCCATTCAGGCGGTGATCCTGGTCGGGGGGCAGGGCACGCGCCTGCGTCCGCTGACCTCGACCGTGCCCAAGCCGATCGTCACGCTCGTCGATCGCCCGTTCATCTCGTTCATGCTCGAGTGGCTTCGCGAGCACGGCGTCGACGACGTGATCGTCTCCTGCGGCTTCCTCGCCGACCGCGTGCGGGGCGTGCTCGGCGACGGCTCGGAGCTCGGGATCCGCCTGCGCTTCGTCGAGGAGCCCGAGCCGCGCGGCACGGCCGGCGCGCTCAAGCTCGCCGAGCCGATCCTCGAGGAGCGCTTCCTGATGCTCAACGGCGACGTGCTCACGGACATCGACCTGACGAGCCAGATCGCCCAGCACGACGCGACCGGAGCGCTTGCCACGCTCTCGCTCGTCCCCGTCCCCGATCCCAGCGCCTACGGCCTCGTCGTGCTGAACGATGACCGCTCGGTGCGCGAGTTCATCGAGAAGCCCAGCCCGGAGGAGAAACTTGAGACGAACCTGATCAGCGCCGGCGCCTACGTGCTCGATCGCCGCGTTCTCGAGCTCGTGCCGCCTAAGGGCAACGTCTCGATCGAGCGCGAGGTCTGGCCGCGGCTCGTCGGCAACGGGCTCTATGGGTTCCCCAGCAAGGGCTACTGGCTGGACATCGGCACACCGGCCCGCTACCTGCAGGGGACCTTCGACATCATCGCGGGCAACGTCGCCACCCCCGTGCGCGCTCGCCTCGGCGCGGATTGGCTCTCGGTGGACCCGGTGGCCGACGTGCAGGGGCGGGTGATCCCGCCTGCGCTCCTGGAAGCCGGAGTGCGGGTTGCACAGGGCGCGCACGTAGGCAGCCTCGTCGTGCTCGGCCCGGACGTCACCGTCGGCGGCGGCACGTCGATCGAGCGCGCGGTCGTGCTCGCCGGCTCGCGGATAGGGTCCGACTGCGAGCTGCGCGACTGCATCGTCGCGCCCGGCTGCAGCGTCGGCGACGGCACGCGAATCACGGGCGGCGCCGTGATCGGCGAGGGCGCGCGCATCGGGGGGAACAACGTGATCACCCGCGGGGCGCGTATCTTCCCAGGTGTCGAGCTCCCCGATGGAGCGATCGAGTTCTAGGCCCGAGTCGCCGCCGCGCCGCGCAAGGCGCTCTCCGCAGACCGAAGACCATCAACCGCCAACCCCACCAGCACAGGAGACGAGCAGCAGATGAGTGAAGGCCCCCTCACGGCCGCACCCGCCATCGAGGAGCTCTCGCGCGCGGCGATCGCCCAGATCGACGCGTCCGACCAGATCGACGACGTGCTCGCGCTCCCCGAGCACCTGCGCGACGCGCTCTGGCGCGTCGAGTCGGCGATCATGCAGGATTGGGACACGCCCGCGGGTCTCGTCGTCGCCGGCATGGGCGGGTCGGCGATCGGAGGGGCGCTCGCGCGCGCTGCGCTCGGCGACCACGCCTCAAGGCCGATCTTCGTCACCCGCGCCTACGGCCTGCCGACCTGGACGACGCCGGAGACGATGGTGCTGTGCGCGAGCTACTCGGGCGACACCGAGGAGACGCTCGCCTGCTACGAGTCCGCGGGCGCGCTCGGCGCGAAGCGAACCGTCGTGACCACGGGCGGCCGACTGGCCGAGATGGCGCGCTCGGACGGCGTGCCCGTGATCCCGCTCCCGGGCGGCTTTCAGCCGCGCGCAGCGGTCGCCTACATGATCGTCACCGCCCTCGAGGTGGCCGCGCTGTGCGGCGTTGGCCCGCGCCTGACCTCAGAGATCGACGTCGCCGCCTCCCACACCGAGCAGCTCGTGGCCGAGTGGGGTCCCGACGCCGCCGAGGACTCGCTCGCCAAGGAGGTTGCGCGCGGGCTCTACGGCACGACGCCGGTCGTCGCCGGCGCGGGCCTCACAGCGCCGGTCGCCAACCGCTGGAAGACCCAGATCAACGAGAACTCCAAGCAGCCGTGCTTTTGGAACGAACTGCCCGAGCTCGACCACAACGAGATCGTCGGCTGGGAAGGCGCCAAGGACGCTGGTCGCTTCTCGGCGGTGTTCCTCGACGACTCCGATGCGCACCCCCGCGTGAAGGAGCGCATGGACCTGACCGAGCGCCTCATCGCGGGCAACGCCGTGGCGAGCTTCCGCCTCGAGACGCGCGGTCAGACCGCGATCGAGCGGGTGATCTCGCTCGTGCTGCTCGGCGATCTGGTGTCGATATACCTGGCCGTACTGCGCGGCACCGATCCCGGGCCCGTACGGGTGATCGACGAGCTCAAGGCCGCGCTCGCCGACCGCTGAGCCGCTGCGGCGCCGGCCGCGGCCGCTCCGTAGACCGGCGCGCGAAGCGCTCCCATCCCGGTGATCCGCATGCCTTTTGATAGCGTCCCCAGCGGCCGAGGAGCGCTGCGACGGGCTGCAATCCGCCACGCTCGGCCGTCCCTGAAGCAAAGGGCGCTCACCTGACCACGGAGGCCAGAATGAACCCCACTGCGACGCTCACCACCGACTTCAAGGTCGCCGACCTCTCGCTCGCCGAGTTCGGCCGCAAGGAGATCACCCTCGCCGAGCACGAGATGCCTGGGCTGATGGCGATTCGCCGCGAGTTCGTCGACTCCCAGCCCCTGAAGGGCGCTCGTATCACCGGCTCGCTGCACATGACGATCCAGACGGCCGTCCTGATCGAGACGCTCACGGCGCTCGGCGCCGAGGTGCGCTGGTGCAGCTGCAACATCTTCTCGACCCAGGACCACGCGGCCGCCGCGGTCGCGGTCGGGCCAGACGGCACGCCCGAAAACCCCCGCGGCGTGCCCGTCTACGCGTGGAAGGGCGAGACGCTCGAGGAGTACTGGTGGTGCACGGAGCAGGTGCTGCGCTGGCCCGATGAGGACGGGGGTCCCAGCATGATCCTCGACGACGGCGGCGACGCTACGCTGCTCGTGCACAAGGGCACCGAGTACGAGCGTGCCGGCGCCGTCCCCAGGGCGGGCGGTCCCGGGATTCCCGAGTCGGAGGAGTTCGGCGTGATCCTCTCGGTGCTCTCCCGCTCGCTCGAGGAGGACCCGCAGCGGTGGACTCGGATCGGCGCGGGGATCAAAGGCGTGACCGAGGAGACGACCACGGGCGTGCACCGGCTCTACCAGATGGTCGAGACCGGCGAGCTGCTGTTCCCCGCGATCAACGTCAACGACTCCGTCACGAAGTCCAAGTTCGACAACCTCTACGGCTGCCGCCACTCCCTGATCGACGGCATCAACCGCGCGACCGACGTGATGATCGGCGGCAAGGTGGCGGTCGTGTGCGGCTTCGGCGACGTCGGCAAGGGCTGCGCGGAGTCGCTGCGCGGCCAGGGCGCCCGTGTCGTGATCACCGAGATCGACCCGATCTGCGCGCTGCAGGCGGCGATGCAGGGCTACGAGGTGCGCACGCTCGATGAAGTCGTCGAGAGCGCCGACATCTTCGTCACCTCGACGGGCAACAAGGACATCATCACCGCCGCGGACATGCAGCGGATGAAGCACCAGGCGATCGTCGGCAACATCGGTCACTTTGACAACGAGATCGACGTCGCCGGCCTGACCGCCGTGCCCGGCATCGAGCGCGTGAACATCAAGCCCCAGGTGGACAAGTGGGTGTTCCCCGACGGCCACGCGATCATCCTGCTTTCGGAGGGGCGACTGCTGAATCTCGGCAACGCCACCGGCCATCCGAGCTTCGTGATGAGCAACTCGTTCTCCAACCAGACGATCGCGCAGATCGAGCTGTTCACGAAGAACGCCGACTACGAGAAGCGCGTCTACGTGCTCCCCAAGCACCTCGACGAGAAGGTCGCGCGGCTGCATCTCGACGCGCTCGGGGTGAGGCTCACGAGCCTGACCGAGGAGCAGGCCGCCTACATCGGCGTGCCGGTCGACGGGCCCTACAAGCCCGACCACTACCGCTACTGACCCCAGGCGCCCGTTGGCCTACGCGATCCGGCGCCCTCGGTCGTTTGTGTGCTGGCCGATCGGCGATCCCGTCGATCGACGATCGGTACACGTCGCTACGTGCGTCCTTGGCTCGCTTGACCAGCGAACACCTGGAGGCAGGCGCCGGTTGGCCCACGCTGGACGATCTCCGATCGGTCGGCGTCCCGGGACGGGCACTCGATGAGGGCGATGGTGCTCGCGGCCGGGCTGGGCACGCGCCTGCGGCCGCTGACGTATGAGATCACCAAGCCGATGGTGCCGGTGCTCGACCGGCCCGTCATGGAGCACATAGTCGACCTGCTCGCCCTCCACGGGCTGAGCGAGGTGATCGCCAACCTGCACTACTTCCCCGAGTCGATCCGCGAGCATTTCGGGTCGCGCCTGCAGTACCGCTTCGAGGATGAGCTGCTGGGAACCGCCGGGGGGGTGCGCGCCTGCGCGAGCTTCTTCGGCGGAGAGGCCTTCCTGGTCATCTCCGGCGACGCGCTCACCGACATCGACCTAACGGCTCTGATCGCCCGTCATCGCGAGAGCGCAGGCGTCGCCACGCTCGCGGTCAAGAAGGTCTCCGAAACGCGCGAGTACGGCGTCGTGCTGCACGACAGCAGTGGCAGGATCACGGGCTTCCAGGAGAAGCCCACTCCCGAGGAGGCGCTGTCGGATCTCGGCAACTGCGGCATCTACGTCTTTGATCCGGCGATCTTCGACTACTTCCCCGCGCGGCCGTTCGTCGACTGGGCCAAGGACGTCTTCCCCGTGCTGCTCGAGAACGACGTGCCGTGCTACGTCCACGAGATCAGCGAGTACTGGAACGACGTGGGCTCGCTCGCGGAGCTCAAGCAGGGCACCTTCGACGCCCTCGCCGGCGAGCTGCGCCTCGACGTCGAGGGCGAGGAGATCGCGCCGGGCGTGACGGTCGCCGGGCCCTCGCCGCTGGCCGCGGACACCGAGATCGAGGGCGCGGCATGGATCGGGCGCGACGTCACGGTCGGCGCGCGCGTGCGCCTCATGGGTCCGCTCGTGTTGGGCGATGGCGCGACCGTGGGCGAGGGCGCGCAGCTGCGCGAGAGCATCGTCTTCCCCGGAACGGAGATCGACCCCGAGGCGATCCTGATCGGCGCGATCGCCGGCCACAGCGGCATCCTCCAGAGCCTGCGCCGCCGCACCTAGGCGCTCACGCGCTCAGTTCGAAGCGCTCGCGGCGCTGCTGGGCGCGCTCGGACTCGGCCAGCGCCCGCACGAACAGCACGACGAGGGCGATCCCCATCACGAGCGACTGCTCGACGGCCATCGTCAGGCCCGCGATCGATTGGTCTTCGAGCGCCGAAATGCCCCACACCCGCGCATGGTGGGCGTAGTAGGGGTAGAGCGCCGCGGGGGCGAACGCGAGGCCCATGCCGAGCGCCCCGACGAACAGCTTGCTCGTGCCCATGTAGGCGACCGGTCCGAGGCCGTCGAGGCGCAGGCGCGCGCGGATCGGCGAGAGCAGGTGCCACCAGTACAGCGAGCCCGCGACGAAGAAGCTGATGTGCTCGAGCACGTGCACGGTCGGGTGGCGCACGGCGAAGTCATAGGCGGCAGGCACGTGCCAGGCCCAGATCACGCCCACGTAGAGGAGCACCGCGAAGGCCGGATGCGCAAGCGGACCCGCGTGGCGCTCGAGATCGCGCACCGCGCGTGTGAGCGGGCGCAGCAGCACCTTGGTCAGGCCCACGATCGCGAGGATCGGGGCGACGTCGAGCAGCAGGATGTGCTGGATCATGTGCGTGAAAAAGAGCTGATCGGCGAGCGCGTCCAGCGGCGAGACGAGCGCCAGCAGGGTCGCGAGAACCGCGCCGATGAAACAGGCCAGACGCCACACCGGCGCATCGCTGGCGGCACGGGGCGATCCCGAGCGGCGCACGCGCCACCAGCGACGGACGTATGCGCCGGTCACGAGCGCGGCGCCGATCAGCACGCCGGGGCTGAGCGACCAGTACAGGTCGGGGCTCATCTCGCACGCATTCTGCCACCAGCGCGGCGCCGTGCGGAGGGCGCGGATATCGGTCCAAGGCCGTTTACATCCGCCTCACACGGGCGTAGCATCGTTGCAGCACCAAGGTCGACCGAAGGAGCCTAGATGCAGATTCACATCAAGGGCCGTAACGTCCCGGTCACCGACGAGCTCCGCGTTCACGCCGAGCGCCGTCTGAACAAGGTCGCGCGCCAGGTCTCAGACCTCGCCCGGCTGGAGATCGAGCTCTTCAAGGAGCCGAACCCGCGCGTCGCGGACCGCCACGTCGTCGAGGGCACGCTCTACCTCAAGGGCGTCACGCTGCGCGCGCGGGAGAGGTCTCCGGAGATGATCCACGCGCTGAACCTGATCGTCGACGAGCTCGCCCGCCAGGTCAAGCGCCACCGCGACAAACTCCGCCGCCGCCGCGAGGCGCACGCAGCTGCTGCCCGCAGCGCTCCGATCGCGCCGGGCGGCCCGGGGATCGCGCCGGGCGACGCCGGCATGGCGCCGAGCAGCGCGCCGCTTCCGTCGATCTAGCGGCGCCTGGTGGGGCGCGCCCAAGGCGGCGCCCGCCGCCCGTCGGGGTCGGGGGCGGCAGGGTCGGCCGACCGCCGGCTTCGGCCGAGCTTCGTCGCCGTAGGCATCTTCTCGCGCGCGCGCCGGGAGCTATCCTTGGCGCATGCCCTCCCTACTCGATCGCGCGCTCAACGTCGGCGAGGCGAAGAAGTTCAAGCAGTACCAGCGGCGCGTCGCGTTGATCGGCGCGTTCGAGGCCGAGCTCGAGCACGACACCGACAACGAGCTTCGCGAGCGCATGGAGGTGCTGCGCGAGCGGGCTGCCGACGGGGAGTCGCTCGACGACCTGCTCCCAGAGTGCTTCGCGGTCGTGCGCGAGACCGGCAAGCGCACGATGGGCATGCGTCATTTCGACGTACAGCTGATCGGCGGGATGGCGCTGCACGAGGGCCAGATCGCCGAGATGAAGACTGGCGAGGGAAAGACGCTCACGGCCACGCTCGCGGTCGTGCTGAACTCGCTCGCGGTGAGCGCTGGGGCCGCCGAGGACGGAGACGGGGACGCGGACGGGGAGGAGGACAGGGACGCTCCCGCGCCGGAACGCAGAGGCGTGCACCTGGTCACGGTCAACGACTACCTCGCGCGTCGTGACGCCGAATGGATGAGCCCCATCTACGACGCGCTCGGCGTGACGGTCGGTGTGCTGCACAACATGCAGCCCTACGAGGAGAAGCAGCGCGCCTACGCCTGCGACGTCGTGTATGGCACGAACTCGGAGTTCGGCTTCGACTACCTGCGCGACAACATGGCCAAGGACCTCACCGAAAAGGTTCAGCGCGGTCACGCCTTCGCGATCGTCGACGAGGTCGACAACATCCTGATCGACGAGGCCCGCACGCCGCTGATCATCTCCGGGGCGCCCGAAAAAGCGGCCGACCTGTACGTCCAGTTCGCGCGCCTGGCGCCGCAGCTCAAGCAGGGCAAGACCCCCGAAGGGATGGATCCGCGCTCGAAGAAGGAATTCCTGGCCGACTTCGACTACGAGGTCGACGAGAAGCACAAGACGGTCTCGATCACCGAGCAGGGCGTCGCCAAGGCGGAGCGCTTCCTCGGCATCGACCACCTCTACCGCGCCGAGAACGGGCACCTCGTCAACCACCTGATCCAGTCGCTGCGCGCCGAGTCGCTGTACAAGCTCAACGTCGACTACGCCGTAATCGACGGGGAGGTCAAGATCATCGACGAGTTCACGGGCCGCATCCTCGAGGGCCGGCGCTGGTCGGAGGGGCTCCACCAGGCGGTCGAGGCCAAGGAGCACGTGCCGATCCAGGAGGAGAACCAGACGCTCGCGACGATCACCTACCAGAACTACTTCCGCCTCTACGACAAGCTCGCGGGCATGACCGGAACGGCCCTCACGGAGGCGACGGAGTTCATGAAGATCTACGAGCTCCCGGTCGTGCAGATCCCGACCAACATGGAGATGGTCCGCGAGGATCGCAACGATCAGGTCTACAAGACCAAGGAGGGGAAGTGGGCCGCGGTCACCAAAGAGATCGCCGCTCGCCACGAGAACGCGCAGCCGGTGCTCGTGGGGACGATCTCGGTAGAGGTCTCGGAGCTTCTCTCCGAGCGCCTGACCAAGCGCGGGATCAAGCACACGGTGCTCAACGCCAAACCCGAGCACGCCGCGCGCGAGGCCGACATCGTCGCCGAGGCCGGTCAGCCGGGCGCGGTCACGATCGCCACCAACATGGCCGGCCGCGGCGTCGACATCAAGCTCGGCGGCAACCCCGAGCACCTCGCCCACCAGCAGCTGGCGCGCGAGGGCGTCTCCGCCGATGACGAGGACGCCTACAGCCGACGCATGACCGAGGTGCTGCCGGCGGTGGAACGAGAGGTGCAGGAGAACCGCGAGCGGGTGATGGCCGCGGGCGGGCTCTTCATCTGCGGCACCGAGCGCCATGAGTCCCGTCGCATCGACAACCAGCTGCGCGGGCGCTCCGGGCGCCAGGGAGACCCGGGCGAGTCGCGTTTCTTCCTCTCTGCCGAGGACGATCTCGTGCGGCTGTTCGCCGGTGACCGCATCTACCGGATCCTCGACCGTCTCGGCGGCGTCGACGAGGAGGGCAACGAGGAACCGATCGAGGCCGGGATGCTCTCCAAACAGATCGAGAAAGCCCAGAAGAAGGTCGAGGAACAGAACTTCCTGATCCGCAAACGCGTGCTCGAGTACGACGACGTGATGAACGAGCAGCGCCGCGTGATCTACGCCTACCGCGATGAAGTGCTCGAAGGCAAGAGCATCGGCGAGGAGGCCCGCCGCGAGGTTGCCCAGGTGATCGAACGCACGATCGAGCAGTACACGCAGGGCGAGTACATCGAAGACTGGGACCTCGACGGCCTGTTCGTCGCGCTCGCGCAGTTCTTCCCGCTCGAGCTCGATGCCACGCAGATTGACCGCGAGCGCGTCGACCACGCAGTCCTCAACGAACAGCTGGTCGGCTCCGCGATGGAGCGATACGACGCCCGCGAGCAGGCCCTCGGCGAGGAGCTGATGGGCGCGCTGGAGCGCTTTTTGCTGCTGCAGACCATCGACGAACGCTGGCGCGAGCACCTGTTCGACATGGACTACCTGCGTGAGGGGATCCACCTGCGGGGCTTTGCCCAGCTCGATCCGCTCGTGGCATACAAGAACGAGGCCTTCACGCTGTTCGGCGACCTCATGAACAGCGTCTGGACGGACTACGCCCGCATGATCTTCAACGTCCAGGTGAACGTCGAGGGCGAGAACGGCGCCGCGCCGGCTCCGGCGTTCCAGGCATCGGGCAGCTCGACGCGCGCCGGGCGCGTCTCCTACTCCGGCGGCCACAGCGCCGTCGGCGCGGGCGCGCTCGCGGCGGCCGCTGCGGCGGCCAGCGGCGGCGCATCAGCGCAGGCATACGGCGAAGAGGACGCCGAACAGGCGATCCCCGTCGTCGAGCAGCGCGTGCTCGACGACGAGCACCAGGTCGGGCGCAACGACCCCTGCTGGTGCGGGAGCGGCAAGAAGTACAAGAAGTGCCACGGCGCCTGAGCGGCCCGCGCGCGAGGGCGCACGCCTAGCCGGCGTCTGGCTGGGGCAGGCCCCAGGGCGCGTCGAGCGCGATCCTCCAGCGTCCGTCGCCTCCACGGCGGTAGACGACGAGCGCATCGCTGCGCGCCCTGAACGGCGCTCCGTCGTAGCCGTTGCCCGTCATCGTCAGGGTGCCCGTCGCGAGCGCGACGTCGCCGGCGTCGAACGTCTGGCGCAGCGTGATCTGCAGCACGACGCCATGCTCGACGAGCGCGCGCAGAGCCCCCTCGATCGCCTCGCGGCCGCGCACGAGCTCGCCGTCGGCTGCGATCAGCGCCGCGTCCTCGCTCCACAGATCGAGCCCTCCGGACACGTCGCCGGCGTTGATTGCTGCGGCGAACTGCTCGGCCAGCGCGGCGTGCGGGGTCCCGTCCATGGGCGAGACGATATTGCCCTCCGGCCCGGGCGCGAGCGCTGATAGCGTGGAGACATGCCCACTGCCGCACCCAGCGAGTCGACGCCCCAGCGGCTTGCGGCCATCCGCGAGCAGATGCAACTGCTCGCGGACTATCTTTGACCCGACTTCGCTGGCCGAGCGCATCGCGGCGCTCGAGGACGAGATGGGAGCCGAGAGCTTCTGGGAGGACTCCGAGCGCGCCGCGGCGGTCACCGCCGAGCACGCCCGCGCCTCGCGCCGGCTGGAGGGCTTCAGAGGCCTGCGAGCCGACGTCGAGGATCTCGACGGGCTCGTCGAGATGGCCGCCGAGGACGCCTCGCTCGAGGCGGAGGTGCAGGAGCAGATCGCCTCGGTCGAGCGGCGGCTTGCGGCCCTCGAGGAGCAGCGTCTGTTCTCGGGCCCCTACGACTCGGGCGACGCGCTCGTCAGCGTCAACGCGGGCGCGGGCGGCACCGACGCCCAGGACTGGGCCGAGATGGTGCTGCGGATGGAGATGCGCTGGGCCGAGCGGCGAGGCTTCCAGGTCGAGCTGCTGGAGCTCTCGCCGGGTGAGGAAGCGGGCATCAAGTCGGCCACCTTCAGGGCATCCGGCGAGAACGCCTACGGCCTGTTCGGCGCCGAGCGCGGCGTGCACCGCCTCGTGCGCCTGTCGCCGTTCGACTCGGCTCACCGCCGCCAGACGAGCTTCGCTGGCGTCGAGGTCGCGCCGGTCGTGCAGGACGCGGGCGACGTCGAGATCAACGAGGACGACCTGCAGGTCGACACCTACCGGGCCTCCGGCGCCGGCGGGCAGCACGTCAACAAGACCGACTCGGCTGTACGCATCACGCACCGTCCAAGCGGGATCGTGGTGCAGTGCCAGAACGAGCGCTCCCAGTCCTCCAACCGCGCCACTGCGATGGCGATGCTGCGCGCCAAGCTGCTCGAGCGCCGCGAGCGCGAACGCGCCGAGGAGATCGCGCGCGAGAAGGGCGAGGCGCAGGACGTGAACTTCGGCTCGCAGATCCGCTCCTACGTGCTGCACCCCTACACGATGGTCAAGGACCACCGCACGGGCCAGGAGATGGGGGACGTTCAGCGCGTTCTCGACGGCGACCTCGACGGGTTCGTGCGCGCCTACCTGCTCGCCTCGGCCGCGACGGCGGCCTGACGGTGGAGGACCTTCGCGAGCAGGTCTCGCGCGCCCTGCAGGAGGACCTCGGCAGCGGCGACGTCACGAGCGAAGCGACCGTGCGGGCGGACGCGGGTGCGAGCGCGCGGATCATCCAGAAGCAGCCCGGCGTGATCTACGGTCTGCAGGCGGCCGAGACCGCGTTCCTGCTGCTCGATCCCGATGCGCGCGTGCAGCGGCTGACCGTCGAGGGGAGCTGGCGAGAGGGCGGGGACGTGCTCGCGGTCAGCGGCCGGGCGCGGGCGCTGCTGAGCGCAGAGCGCACGGCGCTGAACTTCCTCGCGCACCTCTCGGGCGTCGCGACGGCCTCCGCGAGGGCCGCGCGCGCGGTGCAAGGGACGGGCGCGCGGGTACTCGACACGCGCAAGACCACGCCCGGGCTGCGCGCCCTGGAGAAGGCCGCCGTCGCGGCTGGCGGCGCCTTCAACCACCGCGCCGGGCTGTATGACGCGATCCTCATCAAGGAGAACCACATCGCCGCCGCCGGGGGCATCGCGCAAGCCGTGCGGCGAGCTCGCGAGAGCGCGCCCGAGCTGGCGCGCACGCTCGAGGTCGAGGTGCGCGACCCCGACGAGATCGAGCAGGCGCTCGCCGTCGGGGCGCCGCGGCTGCTGCTCGACAACATGGACGAGTCACAGCTGCGCGCGGCCGTAGCCCAGGTCGCTCACCGCGCCGAGCTCGAGGCCAGCGGCGGCGTAAACCTGGGCGCGCTCCCGGCGCTCGCGGCGACGGGAGTAGAATGGATCTCGATGGGTGCACTGACGCACTCGGCGCCCGCATTGGACCTGTCATTGCTCCTGGAGGTCTCGCTATGACTCACTTCCCCGCCCACGACGGCAACGGCCGCGGCGCGAGCTCGGGGGGTGTGCGATGAACCTTCCGATGGCCCCCTCGCAGGCTCCTGCCGCCGCCCTCTCCGAGCAGGAGATCGCGCAGCTGCAGGAAGAGGTGCGCGAGCTTGCCGCCGAGCGCCGGGCGGTGATCCTCGCCCACAACTACCAGGTGCCCGAGATCCAGGACGTGGCTGACTACGTCGGCGACTCGCTCGGGCTCTCGCGCGTGGCCGTGGCCGCCGCTGGCGAGACGATCGTGTTCTGCGGGGTGCACTTCATGGCCGAGACGGCCTCGATCCTGTGCCCGCAGAAGACCGTGCTGATCCCCGATCTGGACGCCGGCTGCTCGCTCGCCGCGTCGATCGACGCCGACCAGCTGGCCGATTGGCGCGCGCGCTACCCCGACGGCGTGGTCGTGATGTACGTCAACACGACCGCCGAGGTCAAGGCGCTGACCGACTACTGCTGCACATCTGCGAACGCGGTCGACGTGGTGCGCCACATCTACGCCACGCACGGCCCCGATACCGAGATCCTGTTCGGGCCCGACATGTGGCTCGGAGCCTACGTCGAGAAGGAGCTCGGTCGGCGGATGCACGTGTGGGACGGCGAGTGTCACGTGCACGCGGGCATCCGGCCGGCCGACATCGAAGCCACGCGCGCGGCGCACCCCGACGCCGACTTCCTGATCCACCCCGAGTGTGGCTGCTCGACGAGCGTGATGGAGTACGTGGCCGCAGGCGACGTCGACCCCGAGGGCGTGCACATGCTCTCGACCGGGGGCATGCTCAAGTACGCCCGCGAGGCCGAGTCGCGGGCTAGCTCCGCCGAGCGCGCCCCTTCCGGGAAGCCCGGCGCCGACCTCGGCGCGGGCGGCTCAGAGCGCGCGCTGGGCAGCGGACCGGGCGCGCGCGCACGGGCGCGCGAAGCGGTCGTAGCGACCGAGATCGGGATGCTCTACCCGCTGCAGATGGCCGCCCCGGACGTCGAGTTCATCCCCGCCAACGCCGAGGCCTCGTGCATGTACATGAAGATGATCACGCTGCCGAAGCTCCGCGACGCGCTGCGCAATACGCAGTTCGAGGTTCGCGTCCCGGAGGAGATCGCTCACCGTGCGCGCGTGCCCATCGATCGCATGGTCGCGATCGGCGGCTGACGCAACGCATCCGTAGCGGAGTCGCAGCGGTTTCCGCGATAGGTAGCGGATTCGCTAACATATCAGCCGAAAAGTTAGCTAATACGCTATCATGTGCGTATGTCACAGCAGGACGATCGTGTCGCCGGCGAGCTGATCGGGCGGATCCGTCGCCAGAGCGGGCTATCCCAGGCCGAGCTCGCAAGGCGTAGCGGAGTGCAGCGCTCGGTGCTGAGCGCATACGAGCACGGCCGCCGCCAACCCTCGGTGAGCGCCCTCGCGCGCATCGCCGGGGCGGCCGGCATGGAGCTTCAGCTCGCGCTCGCGCCGGAGCGGCTCGGCGCCGAGCAGGCCGGCAGGATCCTCGCCGAGGTGCTCGACCTCGCCGAGCTGATCCCCAGCCGCCAACATGACGATCTCGCCTATCCGCCGCTCATCCGCCTGGCCGCATGAGCCTGCTCGCCGACCGACTGCTTGCCGTCCACGACGCCCTCGACGGCGCCGGCTTCCCGCACGCGATCGGGGGCGCGATCGCGCTCGGCTACTGCACGCTCGAACCGCGAGGGACGAAGGACCTCGACATCAACGTGTTCGTCGCCCCCGATCGCGTCAAGGACGTCTTCGCGGCCCTGCCTCAGCCGGTGACCGTGACCGCGTTGAACCTCGAACAGGCAGAACGCGACGGGCAGGTGCGGGTGTGGTGGGAGCAGACGCCGATCGACATCTTCTTCAACGTGCTCCCGCTCCACGAGGAGATCGCGCGCAACGTGCGCGAGGTCCCGTTCATGGGGCGCACGATCCCCGTGCTCGACTGCACGTCGCTGGCGATCTTCAAGGCGATGTTCGACCGCACGAGGGACTGGGCCGACATCGAGGCGATGCTCGAGGCGAAAAGCATCGACGTCGAGGAGGCGGTCGCCTGGATCCGCCGCATCGCCGGCCCCGAGGCGCCCGAGGCAGAACGTCTGGCCTCGATCGGCGCAGCGCTCGGCGCGCCGCGCTGAGCCGCCCGCCGGTGCGCTGCGCTGAGCCGCCCGCCGGCGCGCTGCGCTGAGCCGTCCGCCGGCGCCGCGCGGCGCCATCGGGCTAGAACTCGTCAGCGGTGTGCGGGCCCACGCACGCGACCGCGAGCTGCTCGCCGATGCCGTCGGCGACCTCGCGGACCTCGTCGTATGTGACCTCGTCGATCGCCGCGATCGCGCGGTCGGGGTCGATGTCCTCCCCGAAGACGATGTGCTGCTGGGCGCCGTGGCGGGCCACCGCGCCGGAGTTCTCGAACGCGAGCACGAGGCGCCCGGCGGAGTAGGCGCGCGCCCGCTGGACCTCCTCTTCGGTCGGCCCGTCGCCGCGCAGTTCGTCGACGATGCCGCGCATACGCGTGTAGGCCTCGATGCACTTTTCCGAGTCCAGGCCCGAGCCGAGCTGCAGGATCGGCACGTCGGCGAACACGTGGCTGAGCGCGTAGACCGAGTAGCAGAGGCCCCGCTTCTCGCGGATCTCATCGAACAGGCGCGAGCCCATCGAGCCGCCGAGCAGGGTGGCGTAGATCGCGAGCGCCACGCGCTCGCGGATGTCGCCGACGGCGATCTCGGGCCGGTAGATCATGCGCAGGTGAGACTGGTTGGTCTCGCGCTCGTCGACGAGCTTCTCGGGCAGAAAGTCCGGCGCGGAGGGGGAGTGGTCCGGCACGGGGAGCGCGGGGAAGCGGGCGAAGAGATCCTGCAGCGTGTCCTCGTCGGGCAGGTGCTCGAGGTTGCCGGCAAGGAACGCGCCTCCCCGCGCGCCGGCCCAGCGCCGCGCGCGGAAGGCGAGGATGCCCTCGCGCGTGAAGCTGCGCAGGTTCTGCTCGGGCCCGAGCACCGTGCGCCCGAGCGGGTGATCTCCGAACGCGGCGCGGTCGATCAGGTACTCGGCGACCGTCGCGGGCTGGTCGTAGGCGCGGTTGATCTCCTGGATGACCACGCCGCGCTCGCGGTCGAGCTCCTCGCCGTCCAGGCGCGGGCGCCCGACGAAGTCCGTGAGCAGATCGATCGCCGCGGTCGCGCTCTCGGCGCGCACGGTGATGTGAAAGGCGACCAGATCGTGGCTCGTGTAGGCGTTGAGCACGCCGCCGAGGTGCTCGGCGGTCTCGTTCACGTCGCGGTAGGTCGGATACTTCTCGCCGCCCTTGAAGACGAGGTGCTCGAGAAAGTGGGCCATCCCATTCTCCTCGGGCCGCTCGTTGCGGGCGCCCGCGTCGAAGGCCACGAGGATCGTCACGGCCCGCGTGCCGGGAAGCTCGATGCGGTGGATCGGCAGGCCGTTCGCCGCAACGGTGCTCACGTTCACGTTTGCCATCAGCCCAGCCTAGAGGTCTCGGTAGAGGTCTCGGGCATTCCTCTGGCTGTTCTACGCTTGCCTGCAGCACATGTCCCGAACAAGCAGACAGCAGTTGACCCTCCTGCTCGCCGTGCTGCTGCCGATCCTCCTCGCCGCCGGGCTGTGGCTGGGCGGTCACCCCGAAGACCTGCCGGGCTTCCTGCGCAGCGCGTTCGTAGCCAACCAGCAGGAGCGCGTCGTCGACGAAGCGATCGAGCGGATCGCCCACGACTACTACCGGCCCGTGTCCGCCAGCCAGCTCTCCAACGCCTCGATATCGGGCGCGGTGGCGAGCCTCGGCGACCGCTTCTCCCACTACCTCAGCCCGAGCGAATACCGCGAATTCAGCGCGCCGCCGCACTTCACCGGGATCGGCGTGAGCGTCGGCCCCGAACACCGCGGCCTGCTGATCGCGCACGTATTCGACTCCTCGCCCGCCCAGCGGGCGGGCCTGCAGCCGGGCGAGGTGATCGTCGCCGTCAACGGGCGCCGACTCGCGGGCCTGTCGGCCGAAGCAGCTGCCAACCTGATCAAAGGACCGCCTGGCACCGACGTGCTGATCGGGGTCGTGCGCCCCGGCGCGAACGCCGCAACGAGGACCGTGCGCATCACGCGCGCCACGATCTCCGAGCCGGTCGTCGCCTCGCTGCAGCGGACCGTGGACGGCGTCAAGCTCGGCGTCGTCGCGCTGGCGACGTTCAGCCCGGGCGCGCACGGCGAAGTGCGCGAAGCGGTCGAAAAGCAGCTCCACGAGGGCGCCCGCGGGCTCGTGTTGGACCTGCGCGACAACGGCGGCGGGCTCGTCGAGGAGGCGCAGCTGATCGCGAGCATCTTCATCGAAAAGGGCACGATCGTGAGCATGCACGGGCGCTCCCAGCCATCTCAGACGCTGATCGCGCTGGGCGACGCGATCCCGGCCTCGATCCCGATGGTCGTGCTCGTCGACTCGAACACGGCTTCGGCTGCGGAGATCGTCACCGCGGCGCTGCAGGACCACCGCCGGGCCACCGTCGTCGGGACGCACACCTTCGGAAAGGGCGTCTTCCAGGAGGAGGAGCCGCTCTCGAACGGGGGCGCGCTTGACATCACGGTGGGCGAGTACTTCACGCCAGATGGGCGCAACCTGGGCGGCGGCGGCGTCAAGCAGGGCGCTGGCATCGCACCCGAAGTGCCCGTGCACGGCAACGTGGACACGGCGGCCGGACTCGAAGTCGCGCTACGCACGCTCGCAGCGAAAGTCAAGTGAGCCGCGCTCAGCGGCAGCGCCGCGAGCCGTCCGCCGATCTGCCCGACGCTGCGCCCGCGCCGAGCTCGGCGATCGTCGCCGTGCTCGAGCGGCGCGGGCGCTTCCTGACCGCGGAGCCGCTGTTTCCGGCGAACGATCGTGGCGCCGGTGGCGCCGGCGGCGGCGCGCGTCCCCGGCGCGGGCGCATCGTCGTGCGTGGCTCGGACGCCCGCGGCGCGAGCCCGGGCGAGCTCGTCCTGCTCGGCCTTGCGCCCCGCTCCTCCGCGCGAGTGCTGCGCGTGCTGGGGAGTACCGAGGTCGCACGCGACGTGATCGAGGCCCTGATGCTCGACCGCGGCCTGCGCCGCGGCTTTCACGCGAACGTGGAGCGCGAGGCGCGTGAGTCGGTGCAGCGCGTGGCCAGCGAGGGCGAGCCGCGACGCGACCTGCGCTCGCTGGCGACGTTCACGATCGACCCCGCGAGCGCGCGCGACTTCGACGACGCGGTCTCGGCGCAGACGCTGCCCGACGGCGCAGCTCGGGTGTGGGTGCACATCGCCGACGTCGCCGCGCACGTGCGCGAGGGCTCCGCGCTGGAGGGCGAGGCGCGGAGGCGAGCGACCAGCGTATACGTGCCCGGCGCGGTCGAGCCGATGCTCCCGCACGTGCTCTCCAGCGGCGCCTGCTCGCTGCTGCCCGGCCAGGAGCGAGCGGCGGTGACGGTGGAGCTCGAGTTCGACGGGGCGCGCGTGCGCCGCGCCGCCTTTTACCGTTCTCTGATCCGCTCCGACGAGGGTCTGGACTACGAGCAGGTGGATCGAATCTTCGCCGGCGCAGAGCCGGCGGCCGCGCCATGGGGGGAGCCGCTGCGCGTGACGCGCGAGGTCGCGGGCGCGCTCGCTCGCCGCCGCGAGCAGACCGGCGCGCTGGTGCTCGACTCGAGCGAGCCGGAGTTCTCCTTCGACGAGCAGGGCAACGTCAACGAGATCGACGCGCGCAGCCAGACCGAGTCCCACAGGCTGATCGAGCACCTCATGATCGCCGCCAACGAGGCCGTCGCCGAGCTGCTCGTCAAGGAGGCCGTGCCGTGCCTGTTTCGCGTCCACGAGCGCCCCGACCCCGAGCGCGTGGAGCGCCTCGTCGACCAGCTCGCCTCGCTGCAGGTGCCCACGCCGCCCGTCCCCGAGCCGATGTCATCGACGCAGGCCGCCGAGCTCGTAGCAGCGATCTCGAGCGCCGTCGAGCGGCACGTCCGTCGCGCCGGTCACGGGCGCCTGGCGCTCACCTCGCTGGTGTTGCGCTCGCTCAAGCAGGCCTATTACTCGCCGCGAAACATCGGTCACGCGGGGCTGCACTCGGCGAGCTACTGCCACTTCACCTCGCCGATCCGACGCTACCCCGACATCGTCTGCCACCGCGCCCTGCTCGCCAGCGTCGGCGCCGGCGAGCGCCCCCACCGCGCCGCCGAGCTGCCCGAGCTGGGCTCCTGGTGCTCGGAACGCGAGCGCGAGGCGATGCAGATCGAGCGCGACGCCGACGACGTCGCGCGCTGCTTCGCGCTGGAGTCGCTGCTCTACGAGCGCGGCCTCGAGGAGGCGTTCGTAGGAGAGGTCACCGGCCTGATCGGGGCGGGGGCGTTCATCGCGTTCGGCGATCACGGCGAGGTGGGCCGCGGCGCTCCGCCGTCGTTTGAGGGGATGCTTCCGGTTCGCCTGCTGCGCGCCCCGAGCGCCGCCGCGGCGGACGTCGGGTCTCGCGACTGGTGGGAGCTCAACGAGGAGGGCACGATCCTGCGCGCCGAGCCCAGCGGCGCCACGGTGCGGCTCGGCGATCAGCTCGACGTTCGCGTCGGGCGCGTGGACACCGTGCGGGGACGGGTGGACCTCAGGCCGGCAGGCTAGGCTCGCGCCATGGCCAAGGGCAAGGGCAAGCGCAAGATTGGCGCCGGCGACGTGGCATCGAACCGCTACGCCTCGCACCGCTATCAGCTGCTCGACCGTCTCGAGTGCGGGATCGTGCTCGAGGGCACGGAGGTCAAGGCGCTTCGCACCTCGGGAGCGCAGCTCAAGGATGGCTACGCGGCCGTCCGCGCCGGCGAGCTGTGGCTGCACTCCGTGCACATCCCGCCCTACGCGCCGGCGGCGCGCGAGAACCACGACCCCGAGCGGCCGCGCAAGCTGCTGCTGCACCACCGCGAGATCGCCCAGATCGCTGCGCGCGCGCAGGAGCGCGGGCTGACGCTGGTGCCCACGCGCATCTACTTCTCCGGATCGCACGCCAAGGTCGAGATCGCGCTCGCCCGCGGCAAGGACCTATACGACAAGCGCCAGACGATCCGCGAGCGCGAGACCAAGCGCGACATCGAACGCGCGGTCCGCGAAGCCCGGCGCTGACGCCGATCCCTGCGCGGGCAACAAAGTGACGCGGACCCAAGCCGCCCGAGGAACCTGCGTGGCCTTGCCCGGGGGCACGACTGCTGGTGGCGCGGCCTCACACCTCTGGTGGCCTCGCTCTTCGCGGCTCGGCTCCGCGTCTGAATCGACCGTAACCGGGCGGCCCGCCGCGTGCAAGGGCACAAAGACGATGACTCCGCACCTTGCGAAAAATTGCTCGCGCGCCGCCGCCGGCCGGGCGCTGGCGCTCTCCGTTAGGAGGCCCTTATGGGCCCTGCCACAATTGACTGATGGAGAATAGTGAGCTATCGCTGACGGGCACACCGCCGCTGACGGGCACACCGCCGCTGACGGGCACGCTTGCGCCGCGCCAGCCCGATGCGGGGATCGTGCTCGAGCCCCCCGCCGAGGACCCATTCGGCCAGCGGCGCCAGTCGGGCACGCGCGCCGGTGGCGTTCGCCGTCGCGTCGGCAGCGCGCTCGCGGCGCTCGGAGCGCTGGTGGCGAAGTTCTTCGCTGCGATCAAAGGCGGCCTGCTGCTGCTGCCGAAGCTGAAACTGCTCACCACGGCCGGTACCGCGCTCGTCTCGGTGGCGGCCTACTCGCTGCTGTGGGGATGGTCCTTCGCGGCGGGCTTCGTGATCCTTCTGCTCGTCCATGAGATGGGGCACGTGATCGCGCTGCGGCGCGAGGGGATCAGCGCGAGCGCGCCGATGTTCGTGCCGTTCCTCGGCGCTCTGATCGCCGCCAAGAGTCTCGGCGAGGACGCGCTGGCCGAGGCGCGCGTGGGCCTTGCGGGGCCGATCCTGGGGACGCTCGGCGCGGCGGTCTGCTGGGGGGTGGCCGAAGCGACGAACAGCGACATGCTGCGCGCCCTAGCCTACGTCGGCTTCCTGCTCAACCTCTTCAACCTGCTGCCCGTGGTGCCGCTCGACGGCGGCCGCGCGATGGCCGCGATGGCCCCCTGGATGTGGTTCCTCGGGCTCGGCGCGATCGTGGCGATGGTGTTCGTGTTCCCGAACCCGATCCTCATCATCATCGCGTTCTTCGGCGCGCTCGAGACGTGGCGGCGCTGGAAGCTTCGCGGCACGCGCTCGCTCGAGCAGGCCGCCTACTACCGCGTCTCTCCCCGCAACCGCCTACTCGTCGGCGTGGTCTACGTCGGCCTGATCGTCGCGCTCGCGTTCGGGATGTACGAGACGCACATCCTCTCCTCGGCCGGTCATAGCTTCCGCGCGCTCTGAGCCGCGGCCTGGAGCTCGCGCGGGTGGCCGCGGCGCGGCGATAGACTGAGAGCAGACAGATATTCCCGGGGACGACAGGCTTCGACGTGGTCGGTTCGTGGGGATGGTTGCGAGTCGAGGTCCCGGGCGGCCTCGTAAAACACCCGGGAAAACAATAAGTGCGGACTCTCACGAGTACGCCCTCGCCGCTTAGTCAATAGCTAAGCCGTGAGGTCTCGGGCCCCGCTCGCCTGTGGCGGGGAAGGCCGGGATCAGAAAGCAGGCTCAACCCGGTGAGGTCGGCTCCCGCCGAGCCGGGGACATACCAGGGGGCTGGTCGCCCGCAACCCCGCCGGCGAGGCGAGCGGGCGACGAGATCAGAGCGCCGGCTACGCTCGTAGAAGCCATTCTCACGCGATCGCGGACGTGGGTTCGATTCCCACCGTCTCCACTATTCGGCTCCATAGAGCGGCTGGAGACGCTGGTCTGTTGGATCGTTCATCGACGCCGTTGTCGATCCCGCATCGCACGCCTGAGGACCGTGTGCAGGCGATCGCGGCGCTGCGTCGTCTGCGGATGACAGGCGCTGAGATTGCGTTCTGCCTGGGGATGCCGCTGTCGACCGTCTCCGCGGTGCTGTTGCGGATCGGGCTTGGCAAGCTCAGCCGGATCGAACCGCCCGAGCCGCCTAACCGCTATGAACGACGCCACGCTGGCGAGCTGATCCACGTTGACGTCAAGGAGCTCGGGCGCATCCGTGGAGCTGGCCACCGCGTTACCGGGTACCGCAAGAGCCAGAAGAAGACCCGTCGCGATGGACGGCGGACGGGAGTGGCGGGCTGGGAGTTCGTGCACGTCTGCGTTGACGATGCCACCCGCCTGGCCTACGTCGAGGTTCTCGAGGACGAGAAAGCCACCACAGCCGTTGGGTTCCTCAGGCATGCTGTCGCGTTCTAGGCCGCTCACGGGATCACTCGTCCAGCGCGTGATGAGCGACAACGGCGCTTGCTATCGCTCAACAATCCACGCCCTCAGCTGCCGGACGATGGGGCTCAGCCACCTGCGCACCCGCCCCTACCGTCCCCGCACGAATGGCAAGGCGGAGAGATTCATCCGCACCCTCTTGGGCGGCTGGGCATAGGCCCGGTCTACGGCACCAGCAACGAACGCACAGCCGCACTTGACGGGTGGCTATGGACCTACAACCATCGACGACCACACGGCTCACTCGGCCACAAGCCGCCCATCGCTCGCCTCAACGAGCTGCACAACCTACCTGGGCCCTACATCTAGGTCGGGGGGAACGATTGCCGGCGCGAAGGCTGGACCCCGTCTCCGGCGGAGACCCGGTCATGACGGGACGATCGGTCATGACGCGACCCCGTGCGCGACCGCGTGGACGGACGCGTGCTCATGCAGCGCCGCCTCGTCCTCGTGGGAGGTCGCCGGTTTCAGGTCGAACACGACCTTCTTGACGGTGCCTGTGAACGGGTACGGTGCCTTGTCCTCGTAGTCGAGGTCGACGACGAGGCCGTTGTCGCGACTCACGTCCATGCCCGCGTACGAGGTCAGCAGCATGGGCGCGGTCCTCTCCAGACGGCCCTCGCCGATCTGCTCCCCGTTCGCCCAAAGCGTGACGTTCCCGCCGCTGCCGGGCTTCGGCGCGTCGGCCGCGAAGAGCATCTTGATGGAGACCTGGCCGGTAGGGATCGGCTTGTTGGACGTTTGCTTGTAGCTCTCGACCCCGAGGAACGAGTAGGTGTGGTTCAGCTTCCCCTCGGCATCGACCCAGAGGCCGTAGCCGCCGATGAAGTCGGCGTTGGCAACGACGACGCCCTCCGCCCCGTTCGCGGGCACGTCGAGCTCTGCTTCAATCGCGTATGAGCGACCGGCGACGCGAGGAACGAGACCCTTCTGGACGTTCTGGACGTCACCCGCGAACGTGTAGCGGGTGATCGTCGGGAGCGGCGGCAGGATCCCGAAGAACACGCAGATCGAGCCGAGCAGCGGCAGCGCCCGGTTGCGCTCGGCTTCCTTCCAGAACAGCTCCTTCAGCTCGGCGAGCTTGTCGGGTCGCTCCGTCGCCAGGTCGTTTGCCTGCGTAAAGTCGTCGGGCAGGTAGTAGAGCTCCCACGTGTCCCGCTCTGGATCCCACCTGCCGGGCGCGAAGGGCGCGAGCGCCTGCGGCGAGAAGTTCCACGGAGCCTTGTCGAGGCGCGCGCAGGCCCACCAGCCGTCCTTGTACATCGCCCGCGACCCGATGACCTCGAAGTACTGCACCGTGTGCTGCTCCGCGGCGCTCGCATCATCGAACGTGTACATGAAGCTCGTGCCATCCATCGGCTCCTGTGTGATGCCGTCGACCGTCTTGGGCTCGGGGATCCCGGCCGCTTCGAGGATCGTCGGTGCGATGTCGATGCAGTGCGTGAACTGCGAGCGCATCTCGCCCTTCGCCTTGATCTTCTCAGGCCACGCCACGACCATCGGGTTGCGTGTGCCGCCGAGGTGGCTCGCCATCTGCTTGCCCCACTGGAAGGGGGTGTTGCCAGCCCACGCCCAAGCCGCCGCGATGTGCGGCGCTGTGTGGTCGCCGCCCCAGCCCTCTATGCCGCCGTATTTGTCGATCAGCTCGAGCTGCTGGGCCGGCGTGAACGCAAGCCCGTTCAGGAACGTCATCTCGTTGAACGAACCGGTGATCGTGCCCTCGAGGCTCGCGCCGTTGTCGCCCCAGACGTAGAGGATCAGCGTGTTGTCGAGATCACCCATCTCCTCCACGGCATCCAGCAGATGCCCCACGTTCCAGTCGGCATTGTCCATGAAGCCGGCGTAGACCTCCATCTGCCGCGCGTAGAGCTTCTTCGAGTCGTCGTCGAGTGAGTCCCACGCCGGTAGGATGTCGGGCCGCTCGGTGAGGACGGCGTCCTGCGGCACCACGCCGAGCTCCTTCTGCCGCTCGAAGACCTCCTCGCGGTACGTGTCCCAGCCCTGGTCGAACTTGCCCCTGTACCTGTCCGCCCACTCCTTCGCCACGTGGTGCGGCGCATGGGCGCACCCGGTCGAGTAGTACAGGAACCACGGCTTCTCGGCGTCGTGGGCACGGACCCCGTGCAGCCACTCGACGGCCTTGTCGGTCAGATCGTCCGGGAAGTAGTACGGCGTGCCGTCGGACGCCTCGGGCACGCCGACGTTGGTGTTGTCCACCGTGATCAGCGGGTCATACTGACCGGCGGCGCCGCTAAGGAAGCCCCAGTAGTGGTCGAAGCCCCAACCCTGCGGCCAGTGGTCGAACGGCCCGGCGGGTCCCTGCTCGCGGTCCGGCGTCATGTGCCACTTTCCAAAGCCACCCGTGGCGTAACCGTTCTCGCTCAGGATTCGCGGCAGAGCTGTGCAGCTCTTGGGGACAGCGCCGGTGTAGCCCGGGAACGGACCTGGGAACTCGGCCACCGAGCCCATGCCGACGCGATGGTGGTTGCGGCCGGTGAGCGTGGCCGCCCGTGTCGGCGAACACAGCGCGACGACGTGGAAGCGGTTGTAGTACAGGCCCATTTGACCCACCCGCGTCATGTTGGGTGTGGGCACAGGCCCCCCGAATGTGTCTGGCTGTCCGAAGCCCGCGTCGTCGATGAGAACCAGAAGGACGTTCGGGGCGCGCTCGGGAGCCTTCGTCGGAGCCACCACCGTCCAGTCGGCGACGGATTGGTCGATCGTTCTACCGACGCTTCCGCCGAAGCGCTTGTCCGGTATCGGCAGCGACGTTCGGTCGGGGACGAACTTCCCCATCGCCTCCGCGAGCCCGTCCTTGAGCGCCCTGACCCCCTGCCTGTCAGTCTCTACGATCGACCTCGCGAGTGCTTCCGCAAGCGCCGACTCGACGGCAAAGCGCTGGTCGTCTTCGAAGAGGGCGATGATCGCGGCAGTACCAGGCGGCAGGTTCTCGCCGAGCTGATCGTGCATCTGGGTCTCGACGCGCTTGTCGACGAACCTGCCGATAAGACCGCCGGCCGCCGCGCCGGCCGCTGTGGCTGCGAGCAACGGCGGTGCGGCCAAGCCGACCAGAAAGCCAACCGCGCCACCCCACTCGACTCCCTTGCGGCCTCGGTGATCCGCCACCTGCTGGACGGACACCGTGTCGTCCTTCGCGTGCATGACGAGGATCGCCCCTTCGATCTCCACCCGCTTGTCCTTGACTTGCGCGACCAGCGCATCGAAGTCCTTGGAGGCCGCGTCGATCTCCGGGTAGGCCGCTACGAGTACGTCGGTGGGTGTGTCAGCCATTGGTATTGCTCCTTGTGAGGGGGTCTCCGGCGTACGTTCCTCGCGGTCTGCTGGGCGTCATCTCCTCGCCGCCACCTCACGGCTCCGCCCACCGGTCTCGATCCGCAGGCCGAGGACGCGTGGCTCACGCTGGCCTTACCTCGAGCTTGGAACCAAGCCACCGCCAGGATAGCCTGGCCAATGACGCTAGACCTACTGCGCAGGGCCTTCATCACCCGGAGTGGATGAACGCGGCTCCGGGTCCCTCGGCGTTTGGAGGGGTGCTGACCGTCCCGCACCCTCTCGGCAGCCCGGATGCCGTCTGGGATTCAGCGGTGATGTACTGATGCGCTCGCGCTGGGCATGCCCGTAGGCTGCGGTCTGGTGTCGATCCACGCGGCCGGCCCCTTGTTGACGGTTCCTGGCGCGCCGCTGGCGTTCCACGTGATGGCCAAGCCCACCGGCGCGATCTGCAACCTGGACTGCGAGTACTGCTTCTTCCTCTCCAAGGAGATGCTCTATCCCGGCAGCCGCTTTCGCATGGCGGCAGGTCTGCAGGAGGCCTATATCCGCCAGCTGCTCGAGGCCCACGAGGGCGCGACCGAGGTCGTCGTGACGTGGCAGGGCGGGGAGCCGACGATCATGGGCCTCGAGTTCTTCCGGCGCTCGATCGAGCTGCAGAAGGCCTACGCGCGACCCGGTCAGCGGATCCTCAACACCCTGCAGACGAACGCGACGCTGCTCGACGACGAGTGGGGCGCGTTCCTGAAGCAGAATGACTTCCTCGTCGGGATCTCCGTCGACGGTCCAGCCGACATCCACGACACCTATCGGGTAAGCAAGGGTGGCATGCCGACGTTCGAACGCGTGATGCGTGGGCTGGGGCATCTGAAGGAGCACGGGGTCGAGTGGAACGTCCTCACGGCGCTGCACGCGGCCAACGGCGATCAGGGCGTTCGTGTGTACCGCTTCCTGCGCGACGAGCTGGGCGCCGAGTTCATCCAGTTCATTCCCATCATCGAGCGGGCGACTGCCGAGACCATCGAGGTCGCCGACGCTGGCTGGGGCGGACACGTGCAGGGGCGCCCCCTGTACACGCAGCACGGTGGGCTCGTGACCAAGCGATCGATCGGCGCCGAGCAGTACGGGCGCTTCCTGATCGATGTCTTCGAGGAGTGGGTTCGCCGCGACGTCGGCAATGTGTATGTGCAGATGTTCGACACCGCGCTTGCGAGCTGGGTGGGGGAGCCCGGCGCGATGTGCGTCCATGCCGAGACCTGCGGTCTGCAGCTAGCGCTCGAGCACAACGGCGACCTCTACTGCTGTGATCACTACGTCGAGCCGGCCTTCCTGCTCGGCAACATCATCGAGACGCCGATGCAGGCGCTCATCGCGTCGCCCAGGCAGGCGAGGTTCGGCCAGGACAAGCGCGACAGCTTGACGCGCTACTGCCTGGGCTGCGACGTGCGTTTCGCCTGCAACGGCGGCTGCCCCAAGGACCGCTTTGCGATATCTCCCTACGGCGAGTCCGGTCACCACTACCTGTGCCCGAGCTATAAGGCATTCTTTCAGCACGTTCGGGAGCCGATGAACATGATGGCCGACTTGCTAGCACGAAATCGCGCTCCCACCGAGCTGATGCAGACCTATGCCGCCAAGGACGCCGCGCGCGGGCGAAACGAGCCCTGCACGTGCGGCAGCGGACGCAAGTGGAAGAACTGCCACGGCTGCTGACGACTTGCGGCGGCCCTAACGTCTGCCTGAGCCGCCACGCGACGCCCGGGATCGCGGAGCAGTATCGGATGGTGCGGGCTACGCGGATGTGATCTCACCGACGCGGTCTCACTGCTGGTGCCGACGAGTGGACGGCGCAAGAGCACCAGCCCGCTTTCGCACCCGCGTGGGGGTCCGGACCCGCCAGCGTATGCACAACGTGCGCAGCAATCCCGAAGCCGAGCTGGAGATCGGCTCTGGGATGCGGTTCCTGGGCGCGATTTCGCACCTGTCGAACCCACCGTCTCCATATTTTGGTCCTCCCGTGCGGTTCGCAGGCGGGACCTGGCCTCACAAACAAAGGGGGGTTGCGACCGCGCCGGCTGAGGGGCCTCATACGCGGTGCTTTCGCCGGGCGATGCGGAAGTCTACCGAGCGAACTCCGAGACGCCTGGAGCTCGTCCAAACAGAGTGTCTGATGCCACGGCGGTGAGACGCTCGCTTTCTAGTCCCAAGGCGGACATCTGCTTTGACGCGCATGAGTACCTCGACCGCGAGAGCTTGGCGCGGAGCGGATGAGCCGGACAGGGCAACTGGGAGGCGCCGCTCGCTCGCCTCGCCGTTGTGCCCGCCTTCCTAGAGCCCGGGTAGCATCGATTTGGGCATGAGCTATGACGATGTGATCTCAGAAGTCGTCAAGGTCGTTGAGGCGGTCGGGGCGGGGATCATGGTGCTCGGCGCACTCGGTGCGCTTCTCGTGTTCGCATACCGGGCGCTGCGCGCGGGGACGGCGCACGAGTCCTACGACGAACTGCGCAGGAACCTCGGACGCGGCATTCTCGTGGGCCTCGAGGTCCTGATCGTGGCCGACATCGTCCGGACCATAATCGTTGACCCGACCATCGAAAGTGTCGGAGTCCTTGGCGTCATCGTCGTTATCCGGATTGCCCTTAGTTTCTCGCTGGAGGTGGAGATCGATGGTTTCTGGCCGTGGCGGCGGTGGCAGCTCACCCGCAACGAGGACGCTCAGGCGCCGCCCGAGAGCTCGTAGTCGAGGAGCGCGCGTCGCTGAGGCGGTCCCAACTCCGCACGCACTCGTCCGGTCCGGCGCCCACCATGACGCGACCGGCGCAAGCCGGTGCGCGGCGAAGTCGTCTTGGCCCGGCTAGTGCTGCCCACCAAGGGCCTTTAGACCCGCTTCGATTACCTCCAGACGTGCGCCGATCTGATCGAGCTTCGCGGATACCGCGTCGGTCTCGGCGCCTTGGAGGCGACGCCTGGCGGATTCGATGAACGAAGAGGTGATCGCGGCTGTGACGACGGTCAGGAAGCCGATCCCGACAACCATCACGAGCGCGGCGACGAGGCGTCCCACGACACTCGTCGGCACGAGGTCCCCGTAGCCGACGGTCGTAACAGTCTGTATGGCCCACCATAGGCCGTCGCCGATGTTGGGGTAGGTCTTCTCGTCGGTGAAGTGCATCAGCACGCCGCTGATGATCGTTATCGAGAGCGTGACCAAGGCGATGATTCGCGCCGCCCGTCGAGCCGTCAGCGGCTTCCCCTGCACGAGGTTCACTAAGCGGGGATTGGCCGGAGGAGGAGTGGCTGTGGTTCCTTCGGGTGTGGTCATGGCGGCGACCTCCTTAGGGATCGGCTGAGACACGGCGTTGAAGCAGAAGCGGATCAGATCGCGCCCAGCGGTGCGTGCAGCGGTCCGTGACGACCCGCTAGCCGGTCGCGCTGGAGGGCTCGTCGAGCGCGGTGCGGACCCAGTCGTGCTTGCTGCCGGGGTCAAGGGCGGCGAGGAACTTCGCGAGCGAGCCATGCCAGCTGTAACGGCCTCGGTCGGCGGCTCGGGCTGCGACGGCTCGCCCCATTCCTGCGTCCCTGCAGCGGACGAGCGCGATGGCGGCGTTCGGGCCGGCTTCGGCGATGATTTCGTGGGCGCGCTGCTCATCCGATCCGACATGCGATTCCCGCTCGTGGGCGGCGTGGGCGCCGGCTTTGACACCTTTCAGGGTCGAGAGCGTGCCCCAAAATCCCACCATCCACGACACGGAGAGGCGCAACAGCGTGGCCGTGAGATCGCCGGCCTCGAGGGCCCGAGACTCGGTGAGCTTCAGCGAGCCATCCTTGTTTGCGCTCACCACGAAGGCGGTTGCACCGCCCTTGCGCGCCTTCTTGCGGAACCCCCGGCCGAGCGAAAGCAGCATATGCTCGGCGGCGTGGCGGTTCTCGAAGCTGGCAAGGACCACCGACTCCTGCCCTGCCGCCTCCGCCGAACCGCCGTCGGACTCCACACGGGCAGCATCCCACGAACCAGGCGCGCGGCGACGGTCCCTGCGGGAAAGGAGTAGCGTCGGGTGCGGGTCGTGGAGGTCGAGCGGGATACACCGAGCGCGAAGCCGATCTCGCCCCACGATCGGCCGTTGGAACGTGCACGCGCGACCAGCTCACGCACGCGAGCCTCGCCGGCGCGAACGCTGTCGACGGCCTCTGCGAGAGCGCGCAGATCGGTTGTCTCATCTATCCGGACGCCTGATGGGTCGAACTCCTCGGCGCGCTTCGCCGCATCGCCCTCGCGACCGCCGATCTCTCGCCCACCACGGCGCTCCACCGCAACCACGCGCGCATCGACGGCGACCCCGAGCTTCTCGCCCGAGCCTTCCGCGTGCTCGCCTACGACCGCAACCCGAACGACTACCGCCTCGTCTCGCCTGACGGGCGCGCGCGGCGCGCGCGCCCGCGTGTACGCTCCCCGGCAAGGGTCTCGCGCGCGTGCCCGTGGATGTCCAAACAGAGCTCAAGATCGCCCGGCCGCGCGCCGAGGTCGCGGCCTACGCATGCGACCCCGACAACGCCACCGCCTGGTACGCGAACATCGAGGCGGTCCAGTGGCGCTCCGAGCCGCCGCTCGCGGTCGGCTCGAGGATCGCCTTCACCGCATCCTTCCTCGGACGGCGCCTGTCCTACACGTATGAGGTCTTGGAGTTGATCGAGGGCGAGCGCTTCGTGATGAGCACGGCCGACGGCCCGTTCCCGATGGAGACGACCTACACGTTCCACGACACACCCGACGGCGCAACGATCATGACGCTGCGCAACCGCGGCGAGCCCTCGGGCTTCCTCGGCCTCGCCGCACCCGTGATCGCGCGCGTGATCGCCCGCGCGAACGAGAAGGACCTCCGCCGTCTGAGCAGCGTGCTCGGCGCTGCCTGACCACTCACGACCGCGCCGCTCGCGCCTCGCGGTCGCTCGCGCGTCGGGGTCGCTCGCGCCTCGGGGCCGCTCGCGCAGATGGCCTTCACCTGCCTGCCGACAGAGGAAAGCTCTGTATGAGACGATTATTCCTCGATGACGGGTGAGCACCGAGCGATCCTCTCCGACGCCATCTCCGCGAGCCGTGCGACGAGCAGGGCCCCGGCTCGCGAGCGCCTGCTCGCGGCCGCTCTCAGCCAGTTCGGCCAGCGCGGGCTCGTCGAGCCAACCCTCGAGGAGGTCCGCGCAGCGGCCGGCGTGAGCGTCGGCGCGCTCTACCACCACTTCCCCGACAAGGCGCATCTGGCCGCGGCGCTCTACAGCGAGCTCACCGCGGACTTCCAGGCGGGCTTTCTCGCAGAGCTCCGCGAGCACCCCGGAGCCGAGGACGGCGTCAAGGCCGGATTGCGCCACTACCTGCGCTGGGTCAGCGCGAACCGCGCCGCGGCGGCGCTGCTGCTCGCCGGCCGCCCCGCCGAGGATCCCGCCCTGCGCGAGCACAATCGCCGCTTCCTCGGCGAGGCGAACGCGTGGTGGCAGACCCATGTCCACTACGGCGTGCTGCGAGCGCTGCCCGTGGAGGTGATCCACGCGCTGTGGCTCGGCCCGGCGCAGGAGTACACGCGCCACTGGCTGGCGGGGCGCGGTCGGCGCCTGCCGGCGTCGATCTCGGGCGTCCTCGCGGACGCCGCCTGGCAATCCCTCAAGGAGGACCGATGACCTACTACGAGCAGCTGCTCGCGCGCGACTCCGCGCCGAGCCACATCCAGGTGCAGAGGGCCACCGATCGGGCGGTTGTGATCCTCGATGACCCCGCCAAGCTCAACGTGCTCAGCGCCCCGCTCGTGCTCGAGCTCCGCCACACGTTCGAGGAGCTCGTCGCCGACGGTGCCATCCGCGCGATCGTGCTCACCGGCAGCGACCCGGGCTTCAGCGCCGGAGGCGACCTGCGCATGATGGCCGAGACCCCCGCGGCGCTCGCCGAGGGCGAAGGCGCCACCGACATCTGGCGCTGGATCCGCTATCAGTTCGGGGGCATCCTGCGCCTGATCGTGCGCAGCGACACGGCGTTCATCGCGGCCGTCAACGGGCCGGCCGCGGGCGTCGGCCTGGCCTGGGCGCTGAGCTGCGATCTCACGATCGCGTCAGAGCGCGCACGGATCGTACCGGCGTTCGGCAACCTCGGCCTGCTCCCCGAGGTCGGCACCTCATGGGCGATCACGCGCCGGCTCGGCTACCAGGGCGCGTTCGCCTACTACGCGGGCGGCGAGCACCTCGACGCCGAGCGCGCGCGTGAGCTCGGGCTCGTGCACGAGGTCGTGCCCCACGAGCAGCTGCTCGACGCCGCCAACTCGTGGTGCTCGCGCATTGCTGCCCTGCCGCCGCACGCGATCGCGATGACCAAGCCGCTGCTTCGGGCGGCGGCCGACGCGAGCTGGGACGCGAGCGTGACGATGGAGGAGTTCGCCGAGCCCCAGTGCTTTACGACCGCGCGCTTCAGGGGCGCCGTGCAAGACATGGTCGGCTCACGCCCGAGCGCCTGACCGGGATCGCCGCGAGCGCACGCGCCGAACGAGCTCGCGCGCGGTGATCACTCGCTCGAGGCGGCGAGCTCCCTTTCGCCGGGCTCGCTCGCGGCAAGCTCCTGCGTTGGTGCGCCGAGCAGCTCGCGCCGGGATGAGACGCCGAGCTTGCGGTAGATGTTGCGTGTGTGCGTTCTCACCGTCTCGATGCTGATGTGCAGGTTCGAGGCGATCTGTGCGTTCGCGCGCCGGCGCTGAAGCTCGAACAGCACCTCGGCCTCGCGCTCGGTCAGCGAGCCGCGCCCGCCTGGCGCGCGATCGAACTCCCGTGGCGTGAGCTGCAGGCCTCGTGCGGCGAGATGGATCGCATTGAGCACGTCGCGCGACTGGGTCGTGCGGCTCAGACACGCTGCCGCTCCGAAGGCGAGCAGCTGGCTGCACTCGGCCCCCGAGAGCTCCTCGGCGAGCAGCACGAAGCGCGTGTCGCGATGGTCGCCCGCGAGCTCGCGGACCTCGATCGGGCTGCGCAGGGACGCGTGGTCGATGATCGCGACGCGCGGCGCGTGCGAGCGCAGCGCGCCGGCGCGCTCCTCGGTGGCGAACCCGTACGCCACGAGCCTGAGGTTGGGGTCGTCTTCGATCAGGCCGCGCAGACCGCGGGTGAGAAGGTCCTCGAAGCGGCCGACCGCGACCGTGATTGGCCTGACTTCCATCCCGAAGCCGAATCCTAGCGGTTTTCGGGGCGCCCATGGGTGAGCCGGTACTACCTCATTGAGGGCTTATCTAATCACCCCTAAATCCCCCAGAAGTGCGTGTTTCTATTGAGGCACAGTGCGTAGGAACGTGAGACGATACGTTCGACGACTCGCCCGAACGTGGGGCGCGGCGGGCCGGAAGGTGGAGGCGAAGACTCAGAACCATGGAACGGCGACGACGGTGAAGACGATTCTTGGCACGCTGGGCGCGATCACGCGTCGGCGGCTGGCAGGCGCCCCGCTGCCGGGCGCGCGCGGGCGCGCGGGCTGGCGCCGAGCGGGCCGCGGCGGGCGCTGTGCGGTGATGATCATGGTCGTGTTCGGCGCCCTCGCGCTCACGACCGCGCCCGCCGAGTCGGCGACGGAAGGCCCCGCCACGATGAGCGAAGTGCGCGCCCAGCGCGCTGCGCAGGCGCTGCAGGAACGCGAAGCTCGCCAGGCGCAGAGGAAAGCCGAAGCCGAACAGCGCCGCCACCAGAAGATCGTCGAACGCGAAGAACGCGCCGTTTACCTGCGCGAAGCGCGCGAAGAGGGCGAGAGCACGCACTCCAGGGAACACGGATCCGTCGAGATCGCCTCCAAGTCGTGCGGCACGGTCGCTTGGCACTTCACGGGCTTCGCGCCGGGAACCCATACCGTCGAAGAGATCGTCTCCGTCGACGGAGCGCGGCAGCCGACCGTCAAGTTCACGTTCACGATCGCACTCGCGGGCGAAACGGCCTCCAACACGACCCCGCTGGCCGTAACGCCCGAGGAACACCGCATCGACGCGCGCGCGAAATGGGTCGCCGACGGCGTCAGGCAAGGGTGGGATATCGCCTTCCACCAGACCTGCGGGGCCGTCGGCTCGGAGTTCGGTTACGAACTCGAAAAGCGCCAGAAGATCGTCGAATGCAAAGGCTGCGGCTACGTCACGACGCCGCTCAGCGGTGAAGTCGGGCAGACGATCGAATACCAGATCCTCGTCCACAACATCGGAGCCGAATTCGTCACGCTGAGCAACTTCACCGATCCCCGCTGCGACCCCGGCACGACCAAAGGCGGCCTCGAAGGTCCCCTCGCTCCGGGCGCCACTGCCAGAAATACGTGCACGCACCTGATCACCCCCGCGGACCAGAGCGCGGGCTCCGTGTCGAACACCGCCACCGTCACCGGCAACCCGTACGGCGGAGGCATGCCGACGATGAAAACCACGAACACCGTGGTCGTGACGGTGCCTGCGGCAACGGGCGGAGGAAACGGCAACGGCAACGGCAACGGGACCGGGAACGGCTCGAACGGCTCGAACGGCTCGCTGGGATCGATCGGCGTTCTCGGCACGATCGGCTCGCAGTCGCCGAAAGGCGGCTCGCTCGCCGAAAGCGCGAGCGTCCCCGCCATCAGCGGCCGCCCGCAGGGGTGCGTGCGCTCGAGCTTCGTCGTGAGCATCAAGGCCAAGGGCGTCAAGAAGGTGGTCTTCTATCTCGACGGACACCGCCTGCGGACCCTCACCGCCAGGAACGCGCGAGCCGGCAAGCTGGCGATCCGCATCCCGGTCTCCAAGCTCAGGATCGGCGTGCACCGCCTCCTCGCCAAGATCACGATGTCGCCGCTCACGGCCTCCGCCAAAGCCGTCACGGCGACCCGCTCAGTCACGTTCGCGCGGTGCGCCTCTGCCAACGTCAGCCCGCGCTTCACCGGCTGAACGAGCAGCCTCGCGAGGCTAGCGCCGCGCATTCGCGAAGCGGGGCATGGGCGGCTCCTCAGCCCTCGAGCTCGACCTCCACGTGCACGCCGCCTCCCGGCTCGCTGACCGCGCGGCCGCTCCCGGAGACCTCCCTGCCGCGCAGGCGCACGCGTACGGGCGCCGCCTCGCGCAGGTTGCGCCACCAGAGCTTGCGCTCCGGCCACATCACGGGGATCCTCAGCAGCTCGCCGTCCTGGCGATAGCCCACCGGAAGGGTGTGCTCGCGTCCGCTGCGGCGCCCGCGCACGGTGATCAGCAGCAGGTGTCCGCTGGCCAGCCGGTGCGCGGGCGAGCGCAGCAGCAGCTCGACGGCGCGGTTGCCCGACCGGTTCCAGATCGCAAACGGGGCGTGGCCGGCGGGCGGCTCGGTCATCGCCGGCTAGAGCACCATCTGGGTGCAGATGAAGTTGGCCGCCAGGCGCCCGTCGCGCTGCACGCGCACCTGCCAGACGTGTGTGCGGGAGCCGACGTGCAGGGGCTCGCCCACGGCCGTGAGCTCGTCACCCTCGGCGGCGGACGTGAGCACGTTCATCTTCAGCTCCGCCGTGGTGAAGCCGCGACCCTCGGGCAGGTGGCGCAGGGTGCCCCAGGCCGCGACCGTGTCGGCGAACGCCACCCAGGCGCCGCCGTGGACGTATCCCATCGGATGCAGGTGGCGGCGGTCGACGAGCATGCGCCCGCGCACCAGCTCGTCGGTGATCTCGGTCAGCTCGATCCCAAGATCGCCGGGGAAGGTGCCGGACAGGCGCTCGGCGCTCAACTGCGGCGTGATCGCCGGATTGGTCGGGCTCACGGCCGCTGAGTCTTCCAGAGCCCGGCCCGAGATGTGCCGAGGGCCGCCGCCGCGAGGCCGCGCCACGCCACCATGACCGGGCGTGCGCACGACGATCCTGATGCGGTGGCGCCTGGGGTGATGGCGGTCGGCGAGGGCGCCTGCGTGTCGGTGCACGGCGCCAACCGGCTGGGCTGCAACTCGCTGCTCGACATCGTGGTGTTCGGCCGCGCCGCCGCTTTGCGCGCCGCCGACCTGATCAAGCCCGACGCCAGCCAGCCGCCGCTGCCGCCGAAGGCGGGCGAGCAGTCGCTCGATCGCTTCGACCGGGCGCGCCATGCCAAGGGCGGCACGCGCGTCGCCGATCTGCGGCTCGACATGCAGCGCACGATGCAGTCCCACGCCGCGGTGTTCCGCAACAGCCGGACGCTGGCCCAGGGTGTGTCCGAGATGCAGCGGGTGTGGCGCGGACTGTCGGACATGTCGGTGTCCGACCGCGGTCTGGTATGGAACAGCGATCTGATGGAGGCGCTGGAGCTGCACAACCTGATGGGCAACGCGATGACCACCATGGTCGGCGCCGAGGCGCGGCACGAAAGCCGCGGTGCGCACGCGCATG
>Ga0209040_10000173_pt1 | contig 44473 bp, 44 predicted proteins | sample BogFormECP12_OM3_FD_188240 | JGI IMG/M metagenome (GOLD analysis project Ga0209040, IMG submission 188240) | Bog forest soil microbial communities from Calvert Island, British Columbia, Canada - ECP12_OM3 (SPAdes) (version 2) | ecosystem: Environmental > Aquatic > Freshwater > Wetlands > Bog ... | reverse complement strand
GCAGATGGAACAGGCCCCCGTTCGCCATGGCGCGCGCGCAGGCACCGATGTTGTCGGCAAGCTGCGGCCGCACCAGGATGACGACCGGTGAGTTGGCGATCGGCGCAAGCTCGGCGCCGCCGTCGCGGCCGGTCATTTCGCGTGCTTCGCCTGCCAGGACTGCATGAAGGCGATCTCCTTCCGTTGCGCCGCGACGATGTCCCGCGCCAGCTTTCGCAACTGTGGGTCCTTGCCGTATTGCAGCTCGACCTTTGCCATGTCGCTGGCACCCTGATGGTGCGGCACCATACCCATGACGAAGTCTTTGTCGGCATCGCCGGAGTAGGTGATCGACATGCCCTGGTCCATCTTCATCATGGCATCGCGGTAACCCTTGGTGGACGGCGCTTCGCTGGGTGAAGCCGCACCCATCGGCATGCCCTGCATCGACTGGGCCAAGGCGCATGGCATCGCCAGCAGCAGCACCGCACACAGCAGACACGGACGCAGCATCATCAGTCTCCTCAGTTCACCCGCCGCCATGTGGTTCCTTGCGGTCCGTCCTCGAATGCGATCCCCCTGGCCGCCCACTCGGCGCGAATCGCGTCGGCGCGCGCGAAGTCGCGTGCCTTGCGCGCCGCCAGCCGTTCCGCGATCGCCGCCTCGATGGCTGCTGCTGCGTCATCCGTGCCGCCGCGGAACCAGCCTTGCGCATCCTGCTGCAGCAGCCCCATCACCTGTCCCGCCGCACGCAATCCGCACGCTGCATCGAAATCGCCCGCCAAGGCCCGGTCCGCCAGTGCATGCATCGCCGACAGCGCGAGCGGCGTGTTCAGGTCATCGCACAGTGCGTCCATCACCGCGGCCGGCACATCGACATCACCGACGTCCGGATAGCGCTCCAGCGCGCGGTAGAACCGGTCGAGCTCGCGCCTCGCCTCGCTGACTGCCGCGTCGGAAAAGTCCGGTGTCGAGCGGTAGTGCGTGCGGATCAGCAGCAGTCGCACCACCTCGCCAGGCACCCGCGACAACACATCGCGCAAGGTAGTGAAGTTCCCGGCGCTCTTCGCCATCTTCTCGCCGTTCACCAGCAGCATGCCGTTGTGCACCCAGTAGCGCGCGAACCGGCTGCCGGGGAACGCGCAGACGCTCTGCGCCACCTCGTTCTCATGGTGCGGAAAGATCAGGTCGGTGCCGCCGCCGTGAATGTCGAAGTCGGTACCGAGATGCCGCCAGCACATCGCGCTGCACTCGATATGCCAGCCGGGCCGGCCGCGTCCCCATGGGCTGTCCCAGCCCGGCAGATCGGGGGGCGACGGCTTCCACAGCACGAAATCGCCGGGATCGCGCTTGTAAGGCGCGACATCGACCCGGGCGCCGGCCAGAAGCTCCTCCGGGCTACGTCCCGACAAACGTCCATACGCCGGGAAGCTGGGCACCGAGAACAGCACGTGGCCCTCCGCAGCATAGGCATGGCCGGATGCGATCAGCCGCTCGATGATGGCGATGATCTCGTGGATGTGCCCGGTGGCGCGCGGCTCGACATCCGGCGGCAGTGCCCCGAGTGCCACCACGTCCGCATGATAGTCGGCGATGGTGCGGGCGGTCAGTGCCTCGATCGGTTCGTTCAGCTCCTTGGCCCGCGCGTTGATCTTGTCCTCGATGTCGGTGATGTTGCGCACGTAGGTGACGCGCGGATACAGCAGTCGCAGCAGGCGCAGCAGCACGTCATACACGACGACGGGGCGCGCATTGCCGACATGCACGAGGTCATACACCGTCGGTCCGCACACGTACATCCGCACATGCTGATGATCGAGCGGCTCGAACCGCTCCTTGCGGCGGCTCAGGCTGTTGTGCAGAAAGAGCGCGTGCATGGGATCCTTCTCCAGGTAAGCGGTCTTCTCGGCCAAACCGGCTGGCGAATCAACGCGGCGTGGCGAGCGGCAGCGTGAGCCGGACGGAGGCGTCGCGCCGCCATGGCAGGCGCGCACGCTTCCTCGCCGTGTTCGGCCCGGGCCTCGTGGTCATGCTGGCCGACAGCGACGTCGGCTCCGTCATCACCGCCGGGCAGTCGGGCGCGCAATGGGGCTACCGCCTGCTCGGCCTGCAATTCCTGCTGATGCCGGTCCTCTACATCGTGCAGGAGCTTGCCGTCCGGCTCGGCATCTTCACCGGCCGCGGCCATGGCGAGCTGGTCCGCGCGGTACTCGGGCCGGTCTGGGCCTGGATCTCGGTCAGCAGTCTCGCCATCGCCACGGTCGGCGCGCTGCTCACCGAACTGTCCGGCGTCGCCGGCGTCGGCGGATTGTACGGGGCGCCGCGCGTCGCCACGCTGCCGGTCGCGGCGATCGGCCTGCTCGCCGTGGTGCTGACCGGCTCCTACCGCCGGGTGGAGCGCCTCGTCGTCGTGATCGGACTGTTCGAGCTTGCGTTCTTCTTCGTCGCCTGGGCCGCGCGGCCGGACATGCACGAACTGCTCAACGGCAGTCTCGACATCGCCTTTGGCGATCGGGACTACCGCTATCTGGCCGCAGCCAATATTGGATCGATCGTGATGCCATGGATGATCTTTTATCAGCAATCGGCCATCGCCGACAAGAAGCTGCTGCCCGAACACTATCCGATGGCACGTTACGATACCGCGATCGGCGCGGTGGTCACCCAGCTCGTCATGGCCGCCGTCATCATTGCCTGCGCTGCGACGCTGGGCGGCAAGCCTGGCGTGACGCTGGTTTCGGTGGGCGATATGTCCAGGGCGCTGACGCCATTTCTCGGCATCGGCCTGGGGCGGTTCGTGTTCGGCGCCGGCGTGCTGGGCGCCGGCATGGTGGCGGCCATCGTCTGCTCGCTGGGCTTCGCTTGGGGACTGGGCGAGGTCACCGGCTATCGCCACACGCTCGCACAGCATCCGCTGCGCGCCCGCTGGTTCTACGGCGCCTATGTGATCATCGTTGTCGGGGCAACGATCACCGTGGCGCTGTGGCCCGATCTAATAGCGCTCAACATCGCGGTGCAGGTGATGAATGCATTCATGCTGCCGATCCTGCTGGGCGTGCTGATCGCGCTGTCAGTCACGGCGCTGCCACCCACGCGCCGATTGCGGGGCGTGTACCTTTGGCTGGTGTTGGCCGTCTGCACGCTGACCGCCGCGACGGGTGTGTTCGGCGGCGTTTCCGGGCTCGGCCTGCTGGGCTAGGTTTGCCCTACAGCTTGCATCGAGGAGCGACATGCGCAACGCACCATTCGAGATCAGGCCGATCGCCGGCGCGCTTGGCGCCGAACTGCATGGCATCGATCTGGCCGGCAATCTGTCGGACGCGACGGTTGGCGCGATCCGTCAGGCGCTGCTCGATCATCTGGTGATCTTCTTCCGCGACCAGGACCTGTCGCCGGAACACTTCCTTGCGCTGGCACGCTGCTTCGGCACGCCGATCGAATATCCGTTCGTCAAGGGCATCGACGGCTTTCCGGAGATCATCAACGTCACCAAACTCGAGCACGAGACGATCAACTTCGGCGGCGTGTGGCACGCCGACACGACCTATCTGCAGGAGCCGCCGATGGCGACGCTGCTGGTCGCACGCGAGGTGCCCGAGGCCGGCGGCGACACCGTGTTCGCCAATCAGTACCTCGCCTTGGAAACGCTATCGGAGGCGCTGCGCGAACTGCTCGCCGGCCTGCGTGGTGTATCCAGCTCCGCCAAGGCGGATGCCAGCACAACACGCGAGGACCGCATCCGTTCCGACGGGAGCGCCGAAGCACGCAAGCTGCTGGTGGCCGAACATCCGGCGGTACGCATTCATCCCGAGACCGGACGAAAGGCGCTATATGTCAACCGCGCGCACACGGTTGGTTTCGCCGGTATGACCGAGGAAGAAAGCGCGCCGTTGCTGGAATTCCTGTTTCGCCACCAGATCCGTCCGGAGTTCACCGGCCGGTTCCGCTGGACGCCGGGATCGCTGGCGATCTGGGACAATCGCTGCGCGCAGCACTACGCGATGAACGACTACGCCGGCCAGCGTCGGATCATGCAGCGCATCACGCTGGCCGGGGACCGGCCGCGATGAGCCGGCCGGGCCTTGATCGATACCCGGGCAGTGATAGGCAGGCATCATGGCGAAGACCGTCCGATTGAGTAGCCCCGGCAAGACGAGCGTGGTCAGCCTGAAGGTGACGCTGCGCGGCACGAAGCCGCCGGTCTGGCGCCGGATTCTGATGCCCGGCGGCATGACCCTCGGTGACCTGCATCGAGTGATCCAGGCGGCCATGGGCTGGGAGGACTGCCATCTTCATGCGTTCGACATCGGCGGTGAACACTATGGCGATCGGCACACCGTCGATGACGTTGCCGACGAGAACCGCCTGACGCTGAACGGCTTGGTGCAATCCGGTGTCACCCGGTTTGGCTATACCTACGACTTCGGTGACGATTGGGAACATGTGGTGGTGATCGAGAAGGCGCTGCCGATCAACGCTGCATCTGCATGTCCGGCCTGCGTCGCCGGAAAACGCAATTGCCCGCCCGAAGACTGTGGCGGTCCCTGGGGATATGAGCATTTGCTCGACGTCCTGGCCAATCCCGAGCATCCGGACCATGCTGAGCAGCGCGAGTGGTTCGGCGAAGAGTTCGATCCAGAGGAGTTCACTGTGGCAAGCGCCGATGCCGCACTGGCCGCTCGCTTCAACCGACGATAGGACCGGCAACGCCGCGCGCTATAGCAGCCCTTCCTTGCGAAAACTCAGCCAGCGCCCGTTGCCGACCACGATGTGGTCGTGCAGCACGATCGACAACGCCGTTGCTGCCGCCTTGATCTGTTGCGTCATTTCGATGTCGTCGCGGGATGGCGTGGGATCGCCGCTCGGGTGGTTGTGCACCAGGATCAACGCGGTGGCGTGCAGTTCGAGCGCGCGCTTGGCTACCTCGCGGGGGTAGACCGGCGTGTGGTTCACCGTGCCGCGCTGCTGCGCCTCATCCGCCAGCAGGTGGTTGCGATTGTCGAGGAACAGCACGCGGAACTGCTCCACCCGCTCGCGTGACAATTCGGCGCTGAGGTAGGCCATCAGCCGGTCCCAGTTGTTCAGCACCGGCTGGTCGATCACCTCGGCGCGCAACAGCCGCAGCGCTGCGGCCTGCACTGACTTCAGCGCCGCCACGCCCGCCTCGCCCAGTCCCTCGACGGCCAGCAGGTCCTGCACCGGGGCGGCGATCACCCTGGGGAAGCTGCCAAAGCGCGACAACAGCGTGCGGGCGAGCGGCTTGGTGTCACGCCGCGGCAGCGCGAATAGCACGATCTCCAGCATCTCGTGGTCGGCCAGCGCCTCCGGCCCCGCCGCAAGGAAGCGCTCGCGCAGACGCAGACGGTGCCCTGCAACACCGATCGCGCTTGCCGCCGGTTCCGGCAGCGCGGTGAGGAACAGGTCGGGCGCTTCGGCGCAGCGCGGGGGGCTGTGACTGGTTGCCACCCCGCCAGCGTGGCCGAAGCAGCTTGAATTGAGGTTAATGCCCGGGCGGCGGGTCGCAGGGTTCGGTGCCCATGTCCGCCGGGACCGACACTTCCAGCAGCTCGAACGTGTCCGAGGTGCCGGTCTCGTTGTGCGGCGTGTCGCCGGGGATCATGATCGAGTCGCCTGCCTTGATGCGCACCTTGCTGTCGGCGAATTCCAGGTCCACCCAGCCGCTCAGCATGTAGACGAGCTGCGCCTGGCACTTGTGCACGTGCCAGCCGGTCGGCTTCGACATGCCCTGCTCGGCCGAGGTGACCTGGGCGCGCATGAAGCCGTTGGTGCCCTCGGTCACGCCGAGGTCGCGGTATTTGAAAAAGGCGCGGCGACCGGCGACGTAGTTGGCGTTCTCCTTGCTGGCCACGGCGACTTTCATGGTCGGCATGGTCATCGTCTGGTCGTTCATGGCGATCCTCCTGGCATCCGGGACGCCAGCCTAGAAGGCCTGTCAGCTTGGCACCAGGGGGCAGCGCGTTGTCGGTCTGACGCTTGCCGTCTAGGCTCATCCACCGGAGGAGGGACGAAAAATGACCGCGAAGGGCGCCCCGCTGGTCAGCAGCCAAATCGATCAAACCGTCCGGGAGTACAATGGGATAACCGGCGCGTTCGTCAGGGTGGCTGCGTCCAGTGGTGCCTTGGGCCATCCGCTCGGCGTCGTGATCGGTGTCGACGGCAACCTGCTCGTCTCCAACGGCCAAACCAACCAGGTGAAGCGCTACGACGGTTCGACCGGCGCGTTCATCGACGTGTTTGCGTCAACCAACCTGGTAGGTCCAACCGGCATGACCATCCACCACGGCGCCCTCTCTGTAGCCAACTCTAATCCGCCTCAGGGCGTCCAGCGCTTTGACGCCACCACGGGCGTGAATACCGGCAACTTTGTACCCTCGCTCGCCAACCCCAGCCCACGGGATGAAGTGGCTGTGGAAGCGGCTGCGGGAGCTGGCCGCGATGGAGGTTCCGCGCGAGGAGATGCTGATGAAGCTGGGGGCGGCACCCGCCCGCGCTCCCACCGCGTGGCGCCTGGTCGATCTCGAGATGGACAAGGAAAGTGTCGGGTTCAGCTACCCCCTCAACCGCCAGAAGCTGCGGCGGATCCGCCGACGGAGGGGCGCTATCTGCTGCGCACCAACCTCACCGAGAACGATCCCGCGCTGTTGTGGCAATACTATACCCAGCTCGTCGCCGTGGAGGAGGCGTTCAAGAACCTGAAAGGCGATCTGGCGATACGTCCGATCTTTCACCAGGAGGAGCGCAGGGTCGAAGCCCATATCTTCATCGCGTTCGCTGCAGCGTCGCCTGCATGCCTTGGCGCCAGGAAGGACCACGCGCAGCGCGCTCGAGAAGTTCGCCGCCGTTCAGATGATCGATGTCCATCTGCCTACAACCGATGTGCGTGAACTGCTGCGGACCCGCTACACCCAGCCTGAGCCGGAACTCCGACTTCTGATCCAGCAGCTCAGGCTCGATCTGCCGCCACAGCCACCACCGCGGATCGCTACTGCCAACGTCCCAACACACCCCTGTAGTGAAGACCTTTCCGGATAACCCGTTGTTCGACAACGGGCCGGCGTCGGCAAAAAAACCCAATCCGCAAGACGGGTTAACGCGGAGTGCGACCTCACTTCATTATAGTCACGCTGCCAGGCAGCCAGCACCACGCGCGCCTATCGCAACGAGGTGAACAGCGTCTCGTTCAGGCACTCATCACGCAGCCGGCCGATGAAGCTTTCGGCAAACGCGTTCTGCTGCGGCCGGCCAAGCGTAATGGAATGCCAGCTCGCCGTCGCGCGTTCAATGAACAGTTGGACTGCCGGAAGGCTCGTGCATCGGCGGTGGCTAGCGCGGCTGACGCGGGAGGATTTTCCAGCCTGCCAAGCGCTGCGCGTGCTCGCCTTCAACCCTCAATGGCTCGCGGCTGGTTGCGAGGACGTGCAGACCGGGGGCGCCACGCAACACGGCGTTGCCTGACATCTGCGGCATGAGCGATACTAGACAGCCGTTCGACGTCCGAGGACACCGTCGATGCCCCTGCCTAGGGTAACGATCTGTATGCCTGTATTCAATGGCGGACGCTATTTTCATTCCGCGCTCGCCAGTGCGCTGGCGCAGGATTACGCGAATCTGGAAATCCTGGTTGTCAGCGACGGCTCGACCGATGCGTGCGACACCGAGCGCATCGCGATGGCGCATGGCGGTCGGGTGCGCTACCTCCGCCAGGAGAATCGCGGCGTTGCCGGAGCGCTGAACACCGCACTTGCGAACATGAGCGGCGATTTCTTCGCATTGCTCAGCCAGGACGATCTACACCTACCGCACAAGACCGCGGCCCAGGTGGCATATCTTGACCGACTCGGCCGGCCTGGCGCCTGCGTATTCTCAGACTATGACCTGATCGGACCGAAGGATGAGCCCATCGCCACCGTCCGGCTACCGGTAGAGCGTATCCGACAGAATCCCCGTCTCCCCTTGCTCAACGGCTTGCTCAACGGCTGCACTGTGTTAATCCCGACCAAGATCATGCGTGAATTCGCACCCTTCGACGAGACTCTCCGTTATATGCAGGACTACGATTTCTGGAACCGCGTCCTTGCCTGTCACGAGTTCTTCCATCAGCCTGAGGTGCTTGTTCGCCATCGCATCCATCCCGGCGAGGACACACACACGCCGCTCGAGGTCAGCGAGGGCAATGTGGTGTGGAAGGAGATGATTGACAGCCGCGGCGAGGTCGAGCGCGCGCAGATGTTCGGCAGCACCCGGCGCTATTTCACGAGCCTCGCCAAGTTTCTCGACACAACGCCGTATCAGGTTGCTGCGGCCCATGCGCAGGCCCGTGCCGCCGGCGCCGGATCGGATGTCCTCGTCTCGGTGATAATCCCTTTTTGGAACGAAGTGGCGTTGGTGCTACGGGCCGTGAGAAGTGCACTCGACCAGACGCACCAGCGAGTCGAGATCGTGCTGGTGGATGACGGCTCGACCGAGGATATAGCCCCCGTCGCGGCACTGGCGGCGACCGAGTCGCGTGTCCAACTCCTGCGCCAGGCGAATGCCGGGTCAGCCGCAGCGCGCAACCGGGCGCTCGGCATGGTTCAGGGCGATTATATCGCCTTTCTCGATGCCGACGACCGGTTTCTGCCGCAGAAGATCGAGCGGCAACTCGAACAAATGCAGCGACACGGAGCTTTGTTCTCGCATACCAGCTATTATGTCACCTATCCAGAGCGCTCGCGGGGCTTTGGGCTGTGGCGCAGTGGCACCTTTGGCGGCGCCTGCTATCCACATATTGTGGGCATGTGCCCGATCGCCGTGCCCACGGTGATGCTGCATCGCGCGCTGGTGGACGAGGGCTTCGCATTTCCAGCCAACTTCCGTTTGGGCCAGGATGTGCTCGCCTGGATTGATCTTGCGATGCGCTACACGCTCCTTGGCATTGACGAACCACTGTCGATTGTTGAATGGTCGGACGATAGTGCCGCGCTGCATCCGGCGAAACAGGTGCTGGGGTTGTTCGGAGTGGTGGATGCTCTGGAGCAGCACCCGGTTCATCGACGACACCGGAACGAAATCGAGAAACTGCGTCAAGCTATCCGTGCCATTACTCGGATCTGGGTTGCCAACGGGCGGCAGATCGAGGCCGTGAATACCCGGTTCAACATGATGGAGGCTGCCTATCCTGCTCATCCTGCATTCCCCATCGGGGCCAATGGGAGGGCGCCGATGACCGGCATAATATGAGAATTCTCGTGCTTGGTGCGTCCGGCATGTTGGGCAGCGCCGCGTTCCGCGGGTTCGCAGCCGCGCCTGGCATCGCAGCCTTTGCGACGGCCCGCAGTGACGGCATCCGGCGGCACTTCGCACCATCCATGCAGCCGAATCTGATCACAGGCGTCGACGTCCTGGATACCGATGCTCTGCTAGGCGTGCTCGCGCAAGTGCGGCCGGACGCTGTGGTGAATTGCATCGGCGTCATCAAGCAGCTTGGCGCGGCGAAGGACCCACTCATCGCGGTGCCGCTGAATACGCTCCTCCCACACCGGCTGGCGCGTGCCGCGGCGCTGGTTGGAGCGCGGCTCGTGCACGTCAGCACGGACTGCGTATTCCGCGGTACCATAGGCAACTATACCGAATCGATGTTGCCGGATGCCGAGGATCTGTACGGCCGCTCGAAACTGCTGGGCGAAGTGGACTATCCGAATGCCGTTACCCTGCGCACGAGCATCATCGGGCGCGAAGTCAGCACCAGGAACGGACTGGTGGAATGGTTCCTTGGCGCCGAAAATTCGGTGCGTGGCTTTACGCGTGCTATCTTCTCCGGCCTGCCCACGAACGAACTGGTGCGCGTCATCATCCACCACGTCCTGCCGCATCCGGAACTTTGCGGTGTCTGGCATGTCGGTGCTGCGCCGATCAGCAAGCATGATCTCCTGCTGCTGCTGCGCGAGGCTTACGGGCGGACGATCGAGATCGTGCCTGACCCGGCACCCGTGTTGGATCGTTCGCTCGACAGTTCCCGTTTCCGCGCCGCCACCGGCTACACGCCGCCGGACTGGATGACTCTCATCGAGGCTATGCGCGCATGTGAAGGACCACCATGAACCACGACATGTTTCAGGGCAAGACGATCCTTATCACCGGCGGCACCGGATCGTTCGGTAATGCCGTGGGCCGCCGCTTCCTCTGCTCTGCTGCACGGGAAGTGCGCATATTTTCGCGTGACGAGAAGAAGCAGGAGGATATGCGCCTCCGCTTCGGCGACTCGCGCTTGAGGTTCTATCTCGGCGACGTACGCGAGTACGGCAGCGTGTTGGAGGCCATGCAGGGCGTAGATTTTGTGTTCCACGCAGCGGCGCTCAAGCAGGTGCCATCATGCGAGTTCTATCCGTTGGAGGCGGTGCGGACCAATGTTCTGGGCGCCGAGAATGTCCTGAACGCTGCGGTCACTTGCGGCGTTGATCGTGTCGTAACGCTCAGCACCGACAAGGCGGTGTACCCGATCAACGCCATGGGTCTGTCGAAGGCGCTGATGGAGAAGCTGATGATCGCCAAGTCGCGCAGTACCGGACGCACAGTGCTGTGCGCGACACGCTACGGCAATGTGATGGCTTCGCGCGGATCGGTCATCCCCCTGTTCGTGCGCCAACTCAAGGAAGGGCGGGAGTTGACTGTCACCGATCCGGCCATGACGCGGTTCTTGATGTCGCTGGGGGATTCCGTCGATCTCGTACTGTTCGCCTACGCACATGCCCAACAGGGCGATATCTTCGTGAAGAAGGCTCCGGCCTGCACGGTTGCCGATCTGGCTGAAGCCGTTCGCATCGTGTTTGACCGCGCCAACCCGATCCGCGTCATCGGCACGCGGCATGGCGAGAAGCTATCCGAGTCTCTGGTGTCGCGTGAGGAGATGGCGCGGGCGGAGGATCTCGGCACCTTCTATCGTATCCCCGCGGACGCGCGGGATTTGAACTACTCGAAATTCTTTACCGAAGGTGACGCGACGATCTCGACCGCGGAGGAGTATACGAGCCATAATACTCGCCGCCTCGGCGTGGCCGAGGTGGTGGAGCTGCTCCGATCGCTGGACTACATCCAGCGCGAACTGCGCGGTGAGCCGTCGGCCGAGGTAGCGTAGGTCCCGCCATGCGCAAGGTCCTGACCCTGCTTGGCACCAGGCCGGAACTCATCAAGATGAGTTTAGTCATAGCCCGGCTCGACCGGCTGACCCGGCATGTACTGGTGCATACCGGGCAGAACCATGACTACGAGTTGAATCAGGTGTTCTTCGAGGATCTCGACATACGCCGGCCCGATCATTTCCTGGCCGCTGCCGGGGCGACGCCGGCCGAGACCATCGGGCGCGTCATTATGGCAGCCGATGCGGTGCTCGCCACCGAACAACCAGACGCGGTGCTGATTTATGGAGATACCAACTCAGGGCTTGCCGTGATTGCCGCGAAGCGCCGCAAGATCCCGGTATTCCACATGGAGGCTGGCAATCGCTGCTTCGACCAGCGTGTGCCCGAGGAGCTGAACCGCAAGGTCATCGACCACCTCAGCGATGTGAACATGGTGCTGACCGAGCATGCGAGGCGCTATTTGCTCGCCGAGGGGTTGCCGGCAGAGCGGATATTCAAGGTCGGCTCGCATATGGCGGAGGTGTTGGACCGATTCCGCAACAAGATCGATGCCTCCGACGTGCTGCAGCGGCTGGGACTTGCGGCGGACCGTTATTTCCTGGTGAGCGCCCATCGCGAGGAGAATGTCGATGACGAGGCGCATCTGGCCGGACTGTTGGCCGGGCTGGATGCGCTGGCCTTGCGCTATGGCTGGCCGATCATTGTCTCCACGCACCCGCGCACCCGTAAGCGGCTGTCTGCGGACGTTGCGGCGGGGCTGTCGCCGCTGATCCGCTTTCTGTCGCCGTTCGGTTTCACCGACTACGTGCGGTTGCAGCTTGGCGCCTACTGCGTGCTGTCGGACAGCGGCACGATCACCGAGGAGGCGGCGCTGCTCGACCTGCCGGCAGTGACGATGCGCGATGCCATCGAGCGGCCGGAAGGGATGGACGCGGGCACGCTGGTCATGGCCGGGCTCGCGCCGGACCGGTTGCTGGACGCGGTGCGCTGCGTGCGGGACGGCTGGCCTGGTCGGCGCTTTGCGGGCTGCGTGCCCGACTATGAGGCTGGCGCCGTCTCGGCGAAAGTGGTGCGGATCGTACTGTCGTACATCGACCAGGTCGATCGGGTGGTCTGGTCGAAAGCGCCGTCCGGACCGATGGAACCCGGGCTGGAAGGCGAAGCGCCATCGTGAAGGCCATCGTGCGAGGTGCAGCCTTGCGCGTTCCGCCGATCCGGCGGCTCTATGCCTATGCCATGCAGCAGACTCGGATGAACCAGGACTACGCTGCGGCGCTTGTGGCCGCAGCCAATGAGCGGGATGCGCTGGAGCAGCGCATGGTCGTCAAGTCGAGCGAACTTGCGGCGGTGGCCGAGCAGCGGGACGCCCTGCAGCAGCGCATGGCCGCAAAGTCGGGCGAACTGGCGGCGGCGGCCGAGGAGCGGGAAGCCCTCGAGCAGCGTATGGCCGTAAAGTCGAGCGAATTGACATCGGCAGCCGAGGAACGGGACGCCCTGGAGCTGCAGCTCTACGTGCTGCGCAGCGACCATCAGCGTGCGGCCGTACGCAACCGGGAACTATCCGCCGCACTGCAGGCCGCGGAGGCCAGGGCGGATCAGGCGGTAGCCGCCGAGCGCGCCCGTGCCGGTGTGACATCACAAGAGCTTTCCCTGCTGTATGTCAAGCTTGCTGGACGGATGACACTGCTCTCGTCCGAGATCGGTCGACTAAGCCACTCGCCAACCGCCGGCGGCAACCGGACGACGCTCTACCTCGACCTGCTGGAACGCGCGCTTACCGGGGGCCTCGGCGCGGATGTTGCCATTGATCCGTGGACCAAGGGGTACGATCCCGAGATCGGGCTGGTACGGATGCGGAACTTACGCGAGCTGGCCGAGCGGGTGATTCGGGAAGGCGTCCCTGGCGACATGCTGCAAGCCGGCGTCTGGCGCGGCGGGGCCGGTATCCTGATGCGTGGGGTCCTGGCCGCGCACGGGATCACCGACCGCACGATCTGGGTAGCCGATTCGTTTGCGGGCCTGCCCACCGCCGACCCGGAGACTTATCCAGCCGATGCCGGCGACCATCACGCCGGCTATGACGCACGCCGGGTATCGAGTGAGGACGTGCAGGCTAATTTCCGGCGCTACGGCCTGCTCGACCGGCAGGTACGGTTTCTGAAGGGTTGGTTTGCGGAAACCCTGTCCGCGACGCCCATCGACCGACTCGCGATCCTACGCATTGACGGCGATATGTATGCCTCCACCATCCAAACGCTTGATGCGCTCTATGATAAAGTAGAGCCAGGCGGCTACGTGATCGTCGATGACTACGTCCTGGCGGGATGCCGCCAAGCGGTCAATGACTTTCGTGACTGTCATGGAATCCACGACGAACTTAACGACGTGGATGGCAGCGCTGTATTTTGGCGCAAGGCCTGACACCGCGCGTGGTGGGACAGGCGCCGAGGTTCCTGGCGACGCAGGTTGACATGGTCTGATTCCGGCGCGACCGTGCGTCGCTTAACCTTGCACAGAATCGGCTCGCGTATGTCGAGTGCTGTCACCTTGGCGGAGTAAAATCAATGTCCGAGTCGGAACTGCTCGCGGTAATTGACCGAATGCACAGCATCCCGGCCGCCAGGTTTTCCGACGCACGGCCATTCCCGTACATCACGCTCGACGACGCGTTGCCGCCGCCGCAGATTCGCGCCATGCACGATCGGTTCTTCACCCTGGGCGACTCGTACTGGGAGAAGAGCAATGACCGGGGCATTGAAGTCAAGTGGCGGTCGAATTGGCGCTCCGAATATGACATTCCTGAGCCGGCGCGTGAGCTGGTCAGGTTCCTCAATTCAGGGATTTTCTTGCGCGCATTGAGCAGCCTTACGAACATCCCGCATTTGATTGCAGATCCCTACTATACCGGTGGCGGCTTCAACTTCATAAGACGTGGCGGTCATCTCGACGTCCATGTCGACGGCAACTGGCACGACATCATGCAGCTGCATCGCCGCCTCAATCTCATCCTGTATCTGAACCCCGACTGGCGGGAAGAATGGGGCGGTCACCTCAACTTCTATGCTGCGGATGCAAAAGAGGTCGTGGCGACAATCGTGCCCCGAGGCAATCGGATGTTGATCTTCGAGACCCACGATTTCTCCTACCATGGGCATCCGGAGGCGCTGGTCTGTCCGGAGAACGAGGGTCGCTCGTCCATTATTCTGTACTACTACACGTCGGCGCCACGCCCCTCCTCGCAGGTTTCGGTGGCAGATCCCCATAGTGCACTGTGGCGCAGCAAAGACTGGCACGACAAACGGGGCAACAGGAGCCGAATACCGATTGGCTCCTGAAGCCCATGCTATGTCGCCATGCAGTGACGGGAGATGATCGCCTGAGCATGCCCCTGTCGTAAAACCAGTGCCTGCGCAGCTGCGCAACCCACCACGCGGCACCGTCAGTTAGGTCAGGTCTCGCGATACATCACGCCGTCGGTGCGGGCCATCTCCGTGTTCGAAGAACGCCTCCGACCCTCCCCTGTTGCGTCTAACACACTTGCGGGCTTACCTACTCTTGGTGCACTCCCAAGAAGGGATGAATCAACTTCGGATCGACACAGAGCATTGACTACCGACCATACAGCGAACCCGGATCTCGCTCGCCCTCTGTTCGACGCTTGCTTCTATCGCGAGGCGTACGGAACAGCAATTGGCGACATTGATCCGTTCGAGCATTTTATGGCGGGAGGCTGGCGTTTCGGGTTCAACCCGAACCCCTTCTTTGATACCCGCCATTATCTCACAGCGAATCCCGATGTCGCGGCCGCGGGCATTAACCCGCTCCTGCACTACGCGATGACGGGGGCGGCTGAGGGACGGTCCTCTGTGCGCCGTGTGGCCCGGACGCTGCAAGCGCACGTCCTGGGCGCCACAGCGCCGAGTAAGCGAGCAAAGGATTTCAGCGGTGCTACGGACAGGCGCGAACCGATGGACGCCGACACTTTCGAGCATCTCCTGCGCAAGGCTCGCAGCGAAGCTGGGCCCGGTCGCATCATCTCAGTCAGCCATGATCGTTACCGGGTATTCACCGGCGGCATCCAATCACTGATAGCGGTTGAGGAGGAGATTCTTGTTGCGGCGGGCTTCGGCTATCTTCACCTCGCCCCAGCAGCGCCACTGCCGCTGCTGGCCGAGGCGGATGCGGAGTCGGCTGCGTTCGTCGTCACGCTGAACGGTGGCGATGCCGGCGTCGTGCGGCTCGGAACCCTCCTGCATATCCTGGCGTCCAAGCAGAACGTTTGGCCGGGCTGTCGGCTGATCGTACACCACCTTATGAGTCACGCGCCGGAGTGGATCGCTGCCATCGCCGCGCACTGCGGCGCGGGACGTCCGATTGTCTGGATACACGACTTTTTCTCGCTGTGCCCTAGCTACGCCCTGCTCCGAAATGATGTGGCCTTCTGCGGTGCACCGGAGCCGACGTCCGGCGAGTGCGGGATCTGCGTCTACGGCGGTGACCGGCAATCGCACCTGACCCGGATCAGAGCCTTGTTCGAGGCGCTACGGCCGGACGTGGTGTCGCCATCGGAATCGGCGTTGCGGGTCTGGCAGGAGAGAGGAGGCTTGCCGCATGCGATGACACGCGTGCTTCCCCACGCGCGTCTGGCTCTCGGCGAGCCGGAACTCGCCCCTGTTGCGAATTGGGGAAGCGGACCAGTGCGCGTCGCATTCGTCGGCACTCCGCTTGTGCACAAGGGCTGGTACAGCTTCGAGGCGCTCGCACACAGGCATTTCGAAGACCCACGCTACGAGTTCTACCTCTTCGCCGTCTGGTCCGAGGGCGGCCGCGGGGTGCGCCACGTGCCGGTGGAAGTGCTGCGCGACAACCGCGATGCGATGGTCGACGCGCTCCGCCGGGCCGTGATCGATGTGGTCGTCAACTGGACGCTGTGTCATGAGACCTTCTCTTTGACGACAACAGAAGCGCTTGCCGCAGGGTGTTACGTCCTCGTCCGCCGCGAGTCTGGCAACGCATGGGCGCAAGTGCGCGCGCTTGGCGCTGATCATGGGGCGGCTCTCGATAGCGAAATCGAACTTCAGGCGCTGTTTGCATCAGGTGAGATCATCGAACGGGCGCGCCGGAAGCGGCCCTCCGGACGCATCGTGCGCAGCAGGGGCACCGCCGACCTGATCCTCCCCGGAGGTCCCGCATGAGTGTCAACTGTTTCACCAGCGCGAGCTTCGGAAACCTTGACCGGGCGCGGGTGTTGGCGAACACGATCCGCCGGTTTCATCCCGACTGGGTGCTCTGGCTTTGCCTTGCGGACGCAGAACCGCAAGGCTTCGCGTTCGATCCCGCGTGCGAACCATTCGACTGCGTGGTGCGGTTGGAGGATCTCGGCATCGAGGACGTGCGCGCGTGGATTTTCGGGCACGACCTCGTAGAGCTCTGCACGGCCGTGAAGGGGCCGATGCTGGCACGTCTGCTCACTTACGGCGCGTCCGTCGTTTGTCTTGACCCTGACATCGCGCTGTTCGCGGCGCTCGACGATGTGATCCACCTGCTCGAGACCCATTCAGTTGTCTTGACGCCCCACGTTGTGTCGCCGGAGCGCACGCCGGGCGGGGTGCTCGACAATGAGATCGGATCGCTCAAGCACGGAGTCTACAGTCGCGGCTTCCTCGCTGTCCGGCCTTGCGCCGAAGGCCAGCGGTTTGCAGCGTGGTGGCGGGACAGGCTGCTCGAGTTCCACTTCGACGACGTGGCCAGCGGCCTGTTCATCGACCAGCGCTGGTGCGACCTTGCTCCTGCCCTATTCGAGGGAGTCGCGGTGTTGCGGGACAAAGGCTACAACGTGGCGAGCTGGAACCTGGGCGATCGGCCAATCGGGTTCGACCGAGGCGGGACGATCACTGCGGGCGGTCGACCCCTCCGCTTCTTCCATTTCAGCGGAGTCGACTCGGCGGGGGAGCGCAGACTGGACATCAACTCTGGCGGCCGCCATGAGGCGTTCGAACTCCTTCGCTGGTATCGGCAAGCGCTTGCGACCAACCGGGCTTCGGGAGTACCGGACGGCTGGTGGGCCTACGGCCGGTACGCCTGCGGCACGCTTATTCGGCGGGAAGAGCGGGTTGCGTGGCGCGCCAAGCCAGAAGTTTGGGGCGCAATTGGCGACCCGTTCCAGGCCGGTCCGCTGCGCCTCCGTGATGCAGTTGGGTTGTTGCCCGACCCGCATTAACCGTCTGGCAGCGGATGGAGCCACTCATGCCCGAGATAGCAACTCGCTACGGCCGCCTGTCCGTCCCTGATACCGCCAGTGACATGATCGGCCGGTTCTTGCTGCGTTACGGCGAGTGGGCGCAGTTGGAAATCCGATTTGTGGCGTCAGCCATCTGCTCGCCAGCGGCGCGGATCTGCGACATCGGTGCCTTCGTCGGCACCTTCGGTCTGGGGTTGGCGCAGCTTCGGTCGCTGAGCGGGCTGGTGTTTGTCGAGCCAAACGCCATTGTGACGCCGATGCTCCGGGCCAACGCGAGGCTCGCGCGGGGCATCGAGCCCATCGTGGTCGAAGCGGCGATCGGTGTTCCCGCCGATGCCAACGTTGCGAGCTATGATCCGGGGAATTTGGGATCCTTCTCATTTGCCCTGCCAGCCGGGGGCGGACGGGTTACGGCTGTGTCCAGTGTTCCATCGATCGGCCTTGGCCAGCTTCGGCGCGAGCACGGGCCGTTTGACTTGGTGAAGATAGACGCCGAGGGGTTGGAGACGAGCATTCTTGCTGGGGACACGGAGGGGCTGAGCGAGGAAGACTGCTCCTACTGGATCGCGTGCGATGAGACCCCCGACAGCTTGGAGGTTTGCAGACTGTTGCTCGGTGCCGGCCTGCGTCTTCAGTATTTCGCCTACCCATCGTTCTCGCCATCGAATTTCCTGAGGGACCCAGAGCCGATCTACCCTTATGCCTACGAAGCAGGGCTCTGGGCGTCGCGCGAGGCGCCGGCGCAGCTTGACCCCGCCCTGGCGGATGAAGGCTGCCTGCTGGTGCCGATCACACAGGTGGAGGATCTCCGCCTTGCTCTCTGGCGTACGCCACGGTTCGGCCTGCCGGAATGGCAGGGACAGCCTGCTCCGGTCCTCGCCGCCCTGGCTGGTCGCGCACTCCGCGGCGAAGACTGGGAGACCTTTCCGGCGGCCGAAGCGCCGCCACTGAATTCCGTTGCGAGGTTACGCGGCCGGATCGCGGAGGTCGAGGCAGCCTTGGCCGCGGAGCGCGTCGCCTTTTCCACGCGCGTCGCGGAGGCCGATGCGGCGATCGCGGCCGAGCGCAGCGCCAAGGCCGCACTGCAGGCCGAGTTGGAGGCGGCACGCGAGGTGGAAGAGCGCGCGACGCGCATCCACGCCGCCGCCGAAATTCTGGTCGCGGACGCACAAGAGCGAGCGCTCCGCTCGGAAGATCTCCAGCGGGCCGCCGAAAGCCGTGCGGTCCTTCTCAACGCCGAGGCGCGATCCGCCGAGGCACAGGCGAACTCGGCCGAGGCCCGGGCGATTTCGGCCGAGGCCCGACTGGAGATTGCCGAGGCTACCGTGGCGGCAATCGCGAACAGCACCACTTGGCGCGTCACAGGCGCCCTGCGGACCAGGCTGGCGGCGAGACCGCGGCTCGCGCGCTTCCTGAAAGCCGTGCTGCGCCCTTTCTGGCGATTGGCGCGGGGGACCCGGCGGCACGAGTCAACAGGTTCCGCGAGCCGCTGATCAAGGCCGCAGATTCAGGCGACGATGTTGGTTCCGCCGTCGACATAGACGGTGCCTCCCGTGATCCGCCTGGCAAGCGACGTTGCGAGGTACGCGCACGCGAAGCCGACATCCATGATGTCCACCAGCTCGCCGAGGGGCGCCTTATGGGCAGCCTCGTTCAGCAGCAGCTCGAAGTCCTTCAGACCCGATGCGGCGCGCGTCTTCAGCGGTCCGGGGGAAATGGCATGGACCCGTATCCCTTGCGGCCCGAGCTCGTAGGCCAGGTAGCGGCAGGCTGCTTCCAATGCCGCCTTCACAGGACCCATCACGTTGTAGTTCGCCACCACTCGGTTGGCGCCGTAGTAGCTCATCGCGAACATCGATCCGCCGTCGGTCATCAGCGGCGCCGCGAGCCTGGCCATCCTGATGAAGGAGTGACAGGAAATGTCCATCGCCTTCGCAAACCCATCGGCTGAACAGTTCAGAAGTCCGCCTTGAAGGTCCTCCCTGGGCGCAAAGGCAATCGAGTGCACAAGGATGTCCAGCCTGCCCCAATCCGATCGGATGCGGTCGAATATGGCTTCCAATTGGCCGGGCACGGAGACGTCCAGCGCGCCGGTGATCGGCGCCTCAAGCTCCTGTGCCAGTGGCTCGACGTAAGGCCGCGCCCGTTCGTTCAGCCAGGTGACCGCCAGGTCCGCGCCCACCGTCCGAAACGCCTTCGCGCACCCGTAAGCGATCGACTGGTCGTTTGCCACGCCTACGACGAGAGCCTTTTGACCCGCAAGGACCGGCCGGATGTTTGCATCGCTCATGGGTTCACCTTCAACGAACGGAGTCTGCCACGTGCTTGCGCCGTGCCGCCGCGACCAGGACCGCAACGGCACACGACGCGAGCCGCGTCAAAAGGGAGTCGGCGCGGCTGGTCAGGATGATCGGAACGCGCGCGCCGAGCACGATCCCCGCGGCATCGGCGTTCGCCAGAAACGACAGGCTCTTGGCGAGCATGTTTCCCGCTTCGAGGTCGGGCACGACGAGCACGTTCGCGCGTCCCGCGACCGGTGACACGATCTGCTTGATGGTCGCAGCCTGCGGGCTGATCGCGTTATCCAGTGCCAGCGGGCCATCCAGCAGCGCCCCGGTGATCTGGCCTCGGTCCGCCATCTTGCACAGCGCGGCTGCCTCGATCGTGGACGGCACCTTCGCCGTCACCATCTCCATCGCGCTGAGGATCGCCACTCGGACTTCCGACACCCCCAACGCGTGCGCCAGGTCGATCGCGTTCTGGACGATGTCGACCTTGTCATCCAGGGTCGGCGCAATGTTGACCGCGGCATCCGTGATGATCAGCGCTTCCGGATGGTTCGGGACGTCCATGATGAAGCAGTGACTGATCCGGCGCGCGGTCCGAATGCCGGCCTGGCGCGACACCACCGCGCCCATCAACTCATCGGTATGGAGACTGCCCTTCATCAGCGCTTCGACGCGTCCGGCAGTCACCAGTTCCACCGCCTTCGCGGCCGAGTCATGACTGTGCTCCGACGCCACGATTTCCATTGCGCCGATATCCAATCCGGCGTGTTCGGCCGCGCTCCGGATGCGCTCGATCGGGCCGACAAGAATTGGCTCGATCAGGTGCAGCCTGGCGGCTTCCACGGCGCCCTCCAACGAGACGTCGTCGCAAGGATGCGCGACGGCGACCTTGATGGTGTCCTGCGCCCGCGCCAGCTTGATCAACCGTTCGTACTTGTCGTGCGCAACGCCCTTCGGGCGGTCCGCCGCATCAGGCATGAGCGGCCTCCACCTTGACAGCCTTCTCCGGCCTGACCGCGAACAGTGCTTCGACCCGTGCCAGACGGCGACTGGCTTCGTCCGACAAGCCCCCGGCTGCGGCAAGGACCCGCCGCACGACATCAAAAGCCGCCTTGCGCTCCGCGGCGTCCACACCGAGCAATGCCGGCAAGGTGTTCATCGCGCGCTCTTCATCCAGGCAGACAAGCAGGTACTGCTCCCTCACCAGCTCTTTGAACCGCGCCAGGCTCATTCGCTTGCCAGTTGGGCGGGACGCACGGATCAGCTTGAGTACCGCAAAGCCACGCTCATCGACGCTGCCTTCCGGCAGGCGGATATAGATCATTGCGCGCAGTGCAGCTTCCTCCAGGCCGCCCACATCGAAGCGGCCTTTCAGCTCGGACCGCATCCGCGCTTCGTCTGCCTCCCTGACAAGATCGCGTTCAATCCGGTGGGGCATTGCCTGCTGCGCACCGAGCCCGACCAACGCCTGGAGCAAAGGTGAACCATAGGTATTCAGAAACACGGTCTCGGTCATGGCATCCCGGAATTCGCCATAGGCCTGGAAACAGGAGATGATCCAGGACGATGTCGCCCGCTCCATCGCCAGCAACGGGTTGTCCGCACTGACGGGCTGGCGTGCCGCGCGAACCGACTCCGCTAGGGCCTTCACCGGCTGCATCAGCGGATTCTGCTCGGAGAACATGGCAAAGCGCAGCCGGTTGGAATGCGTCGCCCGCAGCGCCTCGGCCGCTTGCTCGGTCACCGCCATGCGCACGGTCGGCGCGACAAAACTCTGGTAGAGCCCGCGATTGATCTCTGACACGCGCGCGACCGTGGCAAAGCGCAGATCGTCTGCCGCGTCGTTGCCCCCGAGCGCGCGGATATGGTCCAGCGTGCGGGCCTCGAGCCGGAACAGATATTTGCCATGCACCAGGTAGGGATTGACGGTATCCTCGTCGACTTCGGTTATGACTGCCTCGTAGAGGCCGGGCGGCAGCACGTCGATCAGTTCCATACATGACACAAACTGGTCATGCTCCTTGGTGGCGACCTTACCTGATACGAAGATACCCAGGTGCCCGATGCTGTGATGCATCGTGTAAACGATGGTCTGGCCGTTCGCGACGATTTCCCGTTCATCGTCGTACAGATCGAGAACCCAACCCAACGCCTGCTGGGGAGGCGTGATGTTGTCGCCCCATGAGCAGAACACGATGATCGGCGCGGTGATATTGCGAAGGTCGATGCGTACCCCGTCGGAACTGCGTAACTGTCCGGTCGACAGGCGATTGCCGACGAACAGGTTGTCGGCAATCCACTGCATTTCTTCGGCATTCAGCAGGACTGGGGTGCCCCAGTAGGTCTCGAACTCGAGGAAACGCTCCCTCTCGGTGTCCACCTTCGAATAGACATTATAGTCCTTGGTCCAATAGGTGTTGGCAGGGTTCAGCGACTCGAAGTTGGCGATCAGGTTCGCGCCGTCGAAGATGCCATGACCCAGGTCGCCGGAGAGCGCCGTCAGCCAGGTGCCGCCCAGCATGCCGCCCAGATAACGCATCGGATTCTTGCCGCGCACGCCGGCCCAGTACGACAACGGTGAGCCGGCCAGCATGATCGGACCGGTCCGGTTCGGGTTGATCGCCGCCATCATCATGATCTGCCAGCCGGCCTGGCAGTTGGCGATGACCACCGGCTTGCCTTCCGCATCGGGATGCCGTGCCGCCACGTCCTCGACAAAGATCGCCTCGGCGCGACAGACATCCTCGATCGTCTGTCCCGGCATCGGCTTCGGCAGGAAGCCGATGAAATAGCACGGGTGACCGGCCGCCAGAGCCACGCCGATCTCACTGTCATGCTTCATGCCGCCGATGCCCGGGCCGTGGCCGGCGCGCGGATCGACGACAATGATGGGCGCCTTGGCCGGATCGATCTCGGTGCCGGCAGGGGGTACGATGCGCACCAGGGCGTAGTTGACCGGCCGCTCCAGCGTGCGGCCGTCACGCACCAGCTCGGCCTTGAAGTGGAGGACGTTAGGGACCTCCTTGGCGTTCTGTTCCAGAAAGATATTCCCCCGTTCGCGAAGTATATCGAGAAACAGAACCGAGCGCTGCCAAGCGTCCAACCAATATTCCTGGACAGCACGAATATCAGGCCAGTCTTGCATCGTTCAATCTCCCGCGGCTGTACAGTATCTCGATACGGCAAATCCAACTGGCAACATGTGGTCGTTTGGTTTCATCGGTTCAAGCCACCGAAATACCCGCCGAAATAGCCGGCGTAGAGCGCCGGCTGTTCGAGGTTCATCGAATGTCCCACGCCGGGAATCGAGACAAGCCGACAATTCGGCATCGCCGCAGCCATCGCCTGCAGGTCCGCCAAACTGATCCAGCCGTCCAGTTCGCCCCACAGCACGAGATGCTCATGCTCGATTTCCCGCATCCGCGGGGCGAGCTCACGCCGTTGGTACTCCAGGTTCAGATTGTAGGGTGTTCCCAGCCATATGCCTTCGGAAACACCGCAGGTCTGCTCAAGGATCTGTTCGAACAAAGCCTGGCTTGCGGCCAGCCCTTCGCGGAAGCCCGGCACCTGACCTTGTACCAGCGATTCCGGTCGGAACAGCGACGGGGCGGCCGTCGCCATCATAGCGCGTGCAACCGCGCGGCTGGTCATCATCGTGCGGAACATCGCAATCTGCTCGGGCCCGAACGCCAAGCCGAGCGGCGTCACCGGATCGAGTGCCAGCACCTTGCCGAACCGGTGCGGCGCGGCCAACAGCATGCGCGCCGCGATGATCCCGCCGGTGGAGTGCGTCGCCAGGTGGCAGAACGGGATGTGCAGCGTATCCAGTGCGGCCAGCATGTCCTCGGCGTGCTGCTGCATGGAGTAATTTGTGTAGTCAGGATCGGCCGGCGGCCGGTCGCTGTCACCACAGCCGCGCCAGTCGATGCCGATGACGCGGATGCCGCGCGGGAACAGAGGCGCCGACGCCTCGATCCAATCCTTGCTTGCCAGATTGCCGTGGAGGAAGACGACGGTGGTGGGGCCGTCGCCCCACTGCCGCCATCCCAACTCGATGTCGCCGGCTTTGACGAGAGGCATCGGCAAGGTCCCCTACTTGTTCAGTCCGGCCGTCGGAGATCCGCCGGCCGGCGTCGACGCCACAGAAGCCGCGGATGCCGTGGTTCCATTCACGAGACGATCAACCGCTACCGGTGCATTTGTGGACACCGAACCGCTCTGGACGTAATCCACGACATCGGCGGCGAACTCGACCGGATGGTCGGTGTGAATGAAGTGCCCCGTATCAGGGTAGATCTTCAGCGTCGGACCATTGCCCGCGTTGGTCATGCGCACCATGAACGGCGTGATGATGTCGTTGGCGAGGTCCTTCAGGCCGTTGAACGGAGTGCCGGGAATGAACGGCTCCTTGTCCCCGAACGCCAGGAAGATCGGCGCCTTGATCTGGGTGAGACGACGGAAGAGGTTGTTGGGATCATCCATCTGCAGCTCCGCCACCATGGTGTAGATGTCGAAGATGAAGACATTCACCCACTGGTCGAACTCGGCAGGGTTTCCCTTGATCATGCCGACGCGCTGTTCGGTGTGCAGACGGGCGTACGGACTGTCGTTGAGGAAGTAGCCGCTGCCGATATCCACCACCTGACCAGTCTCTGGAATGGTCTTCTTGAAGTAGAAGAAGTCGCGCACCCCTTGCTCGGTCCTGGCCTTCTCGGATGCCAGGATACCGGTCTGATCCCAGGTCTGCTTCCACTTGGCAAAGTCACGCGCGAACGACGGATCGAACAGCGCCAGCTTCTTGCCGGGCGCTATCGTGATCTCGCGCGGGTATTCCTCGAGGCCGGCCGGCGCCTCCAGGATCAGGCTTTGCACCGCGTCCGGCCAGCTCAGCGCGTAGCCCAAAACAAGCTGGCCACCGAGAGAGTGACCGAGATAGGTGGCGCGCTTCACGCCGAGCTGATTCACCACCACGTCATGCACGGTATCACGCATGTCCTGCATGGTCCGTGCCGGACATTTGTCGAGGTTGCCCGGACCTGACATGCCGTAGCACGGCAGATCGGGCACGATCACGCGCAGACCACGCTCGAGCGCCATCTTGATGATGTTGCCGTAGTGGCCGCCGAACGCGCCCTTGCCGTGGATGATCACCAGCACCTGCGGATCCTTGTCGGTGCCGTTGTACTCATCCATGTAACCGATCTGCCACGTCTGGCCCGTGCTGTCCTTCGCGGTGGTGTATTTCACCGGGAACGGATAGGTGACGTAGTTTTTCCAGAACGACTTGTTGGGGTCGATGTCGGTGGCGATTCCCGGCGTGCGATAGTTGGTCGCGGCATATTTCTGTGCCACATCCAGCCGCGTCACGTCATTCATGAAGGAGACGAATTCAGGATCGCGCGCCTTGTGGTTGACGATCGAGAAGACGCCGTAGTGGGCGACGGGGCTCTCCTCCGATATCAGGTCAGCGCCGGGGATCAGCGCGACCGCGCGTTGCGCGAGCTTGAAGTTCAGCCACTGGTCGTTGGTGATGTGCATCACGAGCGTACGCGCCTGGATGCGCCCAAGATCGGCATTCAGATTGTGGATTTCACCGACCCGATTGCGCCAGACGAGGTCGACCGCGTCGAAGATCTTGGCCCGGGCAATGACGCTGCTGCTGGCTTTCGGATTTGGGGGGTTCCAGTAGAAGATATCAGGCTGCACGGCGTTGAAGTCCTGCATGCTGCGGAAGTCGAAATCGAATCCCGTCAGCGACAGCACGGACCAGCCGAACGCGACACCCTGGACCGGATGCTGGTCCTTGGGCAGCTTGTAGTAATCGCCGTTGGTGGCGCGCCAGACCGGGTCGGCCTCGATCGCCGCGGTCATCAACTGGAACGTCCAGTTGCCGACGGGATCGTCCTTGTCGGACTGCGTGGTGCCGCCGATCGGCATCAGGGCACCCATGAACTGAGGATGCATCACGCCCCAGACATAGGTCTGTGTGCCCCCCATCGACACGCCGGTGATCAGCGAGGCGTGCGCGACCTTCAGTTGGTCACGCAGCATGCGGTAGTTCGCCTGCACCATGTCGAAGTAGCTGTACTGCGGGAATTTCTGGCCCATCCCATCGGATGGCTTGCTGGCACCCCAGGTGCCGAGGGGATCGACCAGCACGACATAATAGCGATCGGTATCGATGACCCGGCCAGGTCCGATCACCGGCGTGGTGCCGGACAGCGCGGTTCCCTCCACCCACTGCATATACATGTCGGTGGAGTCGCCGGAGTAGTACGAATTGACGATCACCGCGTTGATGATCTCGCCGGCCGCGTTGCGCCGTGGCGTGCCGAGCGCGATGTAGGCGGTGCGCAGCTTGCCGGCACCGAGTGATTCCAGCGTGACGCCGCCTTCGCCACCATTCTCCCACTTCGACGGATTGTCGAGATCGTAGCGGCCGCCGAGGCGGAAGTTGGCGATTTCGTAATACTGCTTCAGCCCATCGAACTTTTCCACCGAACTGCGGCGCGTGAACGGCTGAGCCCACGCTGTCGAAATGCCGACGATCAGCAGACAGGTCAGAACCAATATGCGTCGCATTGCCTTATTTCCTCCAAATAGAATTGCGCCTTGACAGACGCTCGTTGTCAGACACAGAGATGCCGCCATGCCCTCGCTGCAGCACGGCCGTCACTCCATCAATTACGAGATCACCGGGCCGGAAAGCGGGCCGACCTATGTGCTGGTCAACGGGCTTACGCAATACTCGGCGCTCTGGGCGCCCTATCGTGCCGCACTGGCGGACAGGCAGTTTCGTGTCGTCACGTTCGACCTGCTGGGCCAGGGCAGATCGGACAAACCCAGCCTGTTCATCGATCAGGACGATCAGGTGGCGGTGCTGCGCACGCTGATCGACAGTGTCTGCGAGGGACCGGTGTTCCTCGCCGGCATCAGTTTCGGCGGCATCATCGCGCTGCGCTATGCGATCGAGTGCGGCGGCAGGCTGGCAGGGCTGGTGCCGATGAGCACGTTCGCGGAGCTCACGCCGCAGTTGATGCTGATCGGCAGTGCGCTGCGCAACGGGCTGATCCTTGGGGGTGTCGAGTATCTGCAGGACCTGCTGCTGCCGATGAACGTCTCGGATGCCTGGCTGGCGCAGCGGCTGGACAAGCTGGACGCGGTCAAGCGGCCCGGTTGGCTGGTCAACGACCTCTACGCGCTGCAGAACCTGATGGAATCCTTTCTTGACTTCCGACCGATCACGCCGGAGTTGGGCGGCATTCGTGTGCCCACCATGATCCTGAACGGTGAGTTCGATTTCCTCACGCCGCGGCATCTGCACGAGACGCTGCGGGCGCATATTCCGGACAGTGCATTGGTGATCGTGCCACACGGCTACCACGCGTTCACGCTGGACAAGCCCGATCTGACCGCCTGGCTGCTCGCTCGCTTCGCCGACGATGTGCGGGCGGGGCGCTGGCAAGGCGGCGGCACGGTCTGGCTCGCCCCGGAGGAAGCGGGCGGCACGATGACCCGCTTTCCGGACGAATTCGACCATCTGCGTGCGGTGCCGGTGCGAAAGGGCATACAGGAGGAGCGAAGCAGCACGTGACAACGACGCTGGGACCGCTCGATGCGGCCGGTCGCATCCCAAGCTTGCAGCAGACGCGCATTGCGTCATTCCTGATCTCGGCGCATGGCGCCGAGGCGCGTCTCTTGACGGCGGCTCTTGCAAACCCGATGTCCAGCCCACTGTTCGGCACGCCCCAGATTGAGTTGCACGCCCAACTCTGCCGCGAGATGGAGATCGTGTCCCTGCTGAGTCGCGCGACATCCTGGCAGCCCGACCCAATGCTGATCTGGTTGGTGTGGCGTTGGGAGTCTGCGTGGTTGCCGCAACCTGTGCAGGGCCTGGGGAATCTCGCCCAGGGTCCGGCGATCGATGCCGCGGCGTTCGGCTATGCGCTCCATACGGCGATCCGGCCGGCGGTCCTGCTACCTGAACACTCGCCCATGTCGGAGCCGTTCGCGGCTGCATTGCGACGTATCGAAATCGAGGGTGGCCGCATCGTGCAGGCGCAGCTTCGGTTTCTGAAAAGTCCGGAGCTGGGGACGGCAAGGGACGCGATATCGGCGGCAGTGGACCGACGCTACTCTCAACTGCGTCAGCTCTGGGCGGAACTGCTGTCCGGGATGGGCGTGAACCAGGAATCATAGCCGCATTTCGGGAACATTCCCGGGCACGAGCAGCTCGGCTTCGGTCGCTTCGACCACCTGGGCGACCGTGATGCCAGGACCGGTTTCGAGCAGTGTCGCGTGACCGTCCGGGAACGCGATGACCGCCAGTTCCGTGACCACGAGATCCACCGCGCGGATCGAGGTCAGCGGCAAATTGCACTCCCGGACGATCTTCGGTTTGCCCTTGGCGGTGTGCTGCATCGCCACGATGACATGCTTCGCGCCGGTCACCAGGTCCATGGCGCCGCCCATGCCGGGCACCATGCGGCCAGGGATCATCCAGTTTGCCAGCCGTCCTGACTGATCCACCTGCAAGCCGCCCAGCACGGTCATGTCGACGTGGCCGCCACGGATCAGACCGAACGACAACGCGCTGTCGAACGTGCTTGCGCCAGGCAGCGCCGTGACCGGGCGGCCACCGGCGTCGGTCAGCATCGGGTGCGCCATCCCCTCGGCCGGGATTGCTCCTGTTCCGATCAGGCCGTTTTCCGACTGGAAGAAGACCTGCATGCCCTCGGGCAGGTAGTTCGCGACCAGCGTCGGGATGCCGATGCCGAGGTTCACAAGCATGCCTGCCTTCAGCTCCTGCGCGATCCGGCGGGCGATGATGGTCTGCGGGTTCATGGCGTGCTCACAGGTTGCCGATCAGGTAATCGACCACTGGGCCGGGCGTGATGATCTGATCCGGTGAGATGACGCCCACCGGTATGATGTGCTCGGCGCTGGCGATCACGGTCGCGCCGGCCATCGCCACGACAGGATTGAAGTTGCGTGCGGTCAGCGCATAGGCAAGGTTGCCGAGATAGTCCGCCAGGAACGCGTGCACCAGGGAGAAGTCGGCGCGAATCGCCACCTCGACCAGGTAGGTTCGGCCATCCACCTGGACCTTCTGCTTGCCCTTCTCGACCTCGGTGCCGACGCCGGTCGGTGTCAGGATACCGCCAAGACCGTAGCCGCCGGCGCGGATCTGTTCGATCAGCGTGCCCTGTGGGACGAGATCGACCGCCAGGTCGCCGCTCATCATCTGCTGCTGCGTCTCGGCGTTCAGGCCGATATGGCTCGCGATCACCTTGCGCACCAGTCTGGCGCTGATCAGCTTGCCAATGCCGACACCCGGCATGGCGGTATCGTTGGCAATGACTGTGAGCTCGCGCCGGCCTTGCCGTACGATCTCATCGATGATCCTCTCGGGGGTTCCGACCGCCATGAATCCGCCGATCAACAGGCTCGCGCCATCGGGGATCTTCGCAACCGCTTCTTCGACCGGGATCGTTTGCACTCACTACTCCATCGAAACGGCTGCGGTTCCCGCAGCGGCCTCATGCAACGGCGTCGGCACCTGCGATCAGACTGGCCGGACGGGCGGCAGGCCCGCATTGACCTGGATCAATTGGCACGGTTCCGATGAAGCGGCCGCGCTCCAGGGTCCGGACCCCTGCGACGCCAGCGATATCCGCACATCTCATGATTGAACGGGTACCTGACGCAGCTCTTGTGTATCAATCGTCGCGGTCCTGGCTTCATGACGTTTGCGTGAAAGTCCCAGCCCCTGCCGATCCTCCTGAAGTGCCGCAGCCCGGTCCTCATCGTCGAAGTCAGAGTGTCCGACACCCAGATCGAGATGATCGAGATAGTGCAGTACGGCGTCGCGATGATCCTTCACCGTGATGGTTTCGCCCAACCCGACCAGGACCGCCCGCAGGCGCCGCACCACCTGGACCGAATTTGCGCCGTATTGCCGAATTTCGTCAAACGACAATGCCAGATAGTCCTGCCAGGTCGGCACCGGGAAGATCAGCCGAACCGTGCCGCTCGCATCGCGGGCATAGCCGGCATCCAGGTGCCTGCGTCCAAGCCTTCGCAGCAGGTCCTCGATCTGATCGAGCGCCTGAACGGCCGTCGTCGGGTCATTGATGGCCGGTGACAATGCCCGGATGGCGATATCCACCAGCAGGCGAATGGCATATTTCGGATCCTGCTCAAAGGTGCGTGACGTCGCCAGACGAATGGCCCGCATCAGCGCCTGCTCCGGCAGCCTCCGAGCGGCACCGTGCACGCGCAGCAGCACAGTGTCTTCCACCAGCGTCTCGCCGACGCCGCATTCGATCACCACAACCGCGCCTGCACTCTGGGCCAGCCTGGCCAGTGCCCCGATATTGAATCTGGCGATCACGCGCGGCTCGCCCGAGTGGATCAGCGTTTGCGTAACCGGGCCCGGATCGGCCGACACCTCGGTTTCGTTCTGGCGGTCGGTGTCGGTATTGTCTGTGATGCGGGGAAACATCGCGGCGATGACCGCCCGACCGCGTGCCCCAACGACCTGAAGCACGTTGTGAATCTGCAGATCGTTGAGGCTTTGGATCAATCTGGCGAACGCCAGCATACTCACGATGAGCAGAACGATCACCAGCATGGTCGAGAACAGCGGCACCGATCCCGAGCCGTCACGGTCCGTCCACATCAGCGCCACGAGCGAGTAGGTAAACGTCGCGAAGAAGATGCCGAGGGTATGAAACAGCGCAGGGCTGCTGGCGAACATGATGACCAGCCGCGGCGAGTAGGCAAGCGCGCTGAACTGTACCATGACGAAGGCGATGGCGAACACGATGCCGGTAAGCGCCATCATCCCGGAGCTGACCGCCGAGAAGAAGGCAAGCGCTGAGCCGACGGACATGTCGTGTGTGTAGGCAGCGAGATACACGCGCTCCAGGCGAGGGAGTGCCAGCCCGCACAGCACGCTCGCCACCGTATACACCATGGGGATAAGCCACAGTGGCATTTGTCGGCTCACGGTCCCGGATTGATCCGCGTGATCTTGGAACCTTCCAGACCGAGCCCCGCCATCAGGCCGCGCTGACCGAACGGGAAGGCATAGACGTCCTGGGTGATCGTTGTGCTGGTCAGGCTGGCGGCGGCACCCTTGTCCATGACCACGACGCTTGGGCCGGAGCCGATCGACCAGCCATCGCTGTCCTGGAGGTATTTGAGCGCCGAGTCAGTCATGAAGAACAGGGCGTAGCTGAATCTTTGTGCTCCCGCCTGTAGACCGAAGGACGCAGCCGAGATGTTGTAGTAGCCGGCGTTCTTGCCGCCTACCCGGAGGACACCGTCGCCCCCTTGGCCACCGATGATCAGGCCGGCCTTGATGATCTTGGGGAATATCAGGATTGCCTTGGCACGCCTGCCGAGTTCCCGTGCCTTGGGTTGCGCCGCGTACAGCGCTTGAAGGGCGTGATCGGCGTCCCGACTGATCTGGCGGGCGGATGCGGCGTGCGCCGTGCTGGTGTGCACGACGGTACCGCCCGCCAGAGTCGCAAGACCGGCAAACAAAGAGCGTCTCGTTCTGTTCATGTTCGGATCCCAGTGTTGATCGGGCGCAGCAGATCCTACCTACTCATTCGGCCGGCCACGTCAATTCCGGGATCAGCTTGTATGGGTAGTCCGGCTCCTTGTAGCCGTGCGCCTTCTGCCGGTCTGGCAGCTTCACCTTCTCCCGCGGCAGGTCTTCATAGGGGAGGTGCTTCAGCAGATGGCTGATGCAATTTAGTCGCGCTCGCTTCTTGTCATTCGAGTGAACCACGTACCACGGCGCCCAGGGGGTGTCGGTCGCTTGGAACATCTCGTCGCGGGCGCGCGAATAGTCATACCAGCGGCTGTAGGACTTCAAATCCATCGGCGACAGCTTCCAGATCTTCCGTCCATCGTCGATGCGGGATGTGAGCCGGCGTGTCTGCTCTTCCTCGCTGACCTCGAGCCAGTATTTCAACAGGATGATGCCGGATTCGATGACTGTCTTTTCAACCGGTGGCGTCAACAGTAGGAAGCGTTTCACCTGCTCCTCGGCGCAGAAGCCCATCACCCGCTCGACCCCCGCGCGGTTGTACCAGCTTCGGTCGAAGATCACGATCTCGCCGGCGGCGGGCAGATGCTGGATGTAGCGCTGCACATACATCTGCGACTTCTCGCGCTCGGTCGGCGCCGGCAGGGCGACGACGCGAAACACGCGCGGGCTGACCCGCTCGGTGATCGCCTTGATCACACCGCCCTTGCCGGCGCCGTCGCGCCCTTCGAAGATGATGCAGGCTTTCAAGCCCTTGTGCAGGACCCATTGCTGCAGCTTGACCAGCTCGACATGCAGCTTGGCCAGCTCGCGCTCATAGTCCTTGTTTTTCAGTTTGGTGTCCGGCGTCGCCGAGCTTTCCTCATTCGCGATTCTCTTGGCCTTCTTAGCCGCACTCATTCTGACCTCCCGCGGCTGCGCGCCTGCGTGACGCCCCCCGCTGCATGAGTTGGTTGAGACTACGCCTCCAAGGCGCTCTTCGGCCAGGAGAAGAACAAGCCGACATCGCCCGGCATCCCGCCCGGATAGTTGATGATGCGGGCACCAAAGCTGAAACCGCCGGGTTTCAGGTCGGTCTTCCAGTATTCGTAGACCTGACGAACGCCCGCCGGCAGGGTTGCCAGCCATTCCGGCTCGTCCGACCGCGCGGCGAGTTCTGCCTGGCTTGGCTTGTTGATCGGCGGGGCACCAGCGTTGATGATCGCCCGGCCGCCGTCCGTGCAGAAACTGCTCGGAAACGACGCGATCATCAGCTCGGTCTCACCCCGCTCGAAGGCTCGCCGGATCCTGTCGAGGCCGGAGTGGATGATCGCATCGGTCAGTTGAAAGTTGTCCAGACGCTTCCTGAATTCGGCGAGCTCCTCTTCCTTGCGCTGCTGCAGGTGCTCCGCCGATTCCTGGTCGTGGCGGCGGCGAGCATCACGCTCGGCGAAGAGCGCGCTGACCGATAACGTGGTTCCCGACATGACACCCTCCTTCCTCCGGTTCCGCTATGTAGCGGGGACGACCGGTTGCGGGCAAACGACTAGCGCAAGCGAAACCCGACCGCGTTGATCTACATCAATCGGAAGCGGCGGGAGCCACGCGAAGTGATTGCGACATGACCATTCTTTTCTCCTGCTCCGGAAATGGGGAACGCAATCATTTTCACTCATCGACCATTCGGATTGTCAGCACATTGACATGAATCAATGCGGCAGGCGAGAGTCGTGCTATTCGACTCCTTCGGTCAGGGGGGGCTTTCACGTGCCCGGCAGGCGATGGCGTATGGTATCCGACGGAAGCGGGCATCATTCGCCGGTTCAGGATTGGCCGGCGCTGGGCGATTGAATTCAATGGCTGTCCGCGTGGTCGGCGGCCTTCGCCGGATGATGCCGTGGCGGCGGCCGGCCGGTCCCTCTGGCATGGAAGTCTCGCCGTGCCGGTGAGTGTACGCACGGCTAGCCGATTGCTGGGCTGGCTGTCTGCCGATCTGGTCGCCGGTATCACGCTCGCGGCCTACGCCATTCCCGTCTCGCTCGCCTACGCGACCCTGGCCGGCCTGCCCGCGCAGGTGGGTGTCTATGGTTACCTGCTGGGGGGTCTCGGGTACGCACTGGCCGGATCCTCCCGCTTTCTCGCGATCGGCCCAACTTCGGCGATCTCATTGATGATAGCGGGCACCGTCAGCGACATGGCCGGGGACGACGCGACGCGCTACGTCCAGATTGCCACCGCCGCCGCCTTCGGTGTCGGCGCGTTCTGCCTGGTCGCCTGGCTGTTCAGGCTCAGCGTGCTGGTCAAGCTGATCAGCGACAGCGTGCTGACCGGCTTCAAGGCTGGCGCCGGGCTGACGATCGCCATCACCCAGGTTCCGTCGCTGCTCGGCGTGAGCGGCGGCGGCCACAACGTCCCGGATCGACTGCTGATCCTGGCCGGACAAGTTGGCGCGACGAACCTGACGACGCTCGCGCTCGGTCTGGTGGCACTGGCGCTGTTGTGGTGCGGTGAACGGTGGCTGCCTGGGCGGCCGGTCGCCCTTGGTGTGGTGGTGTTATCGATCATCGCGGTGACGCTGTTCGAGCTGACTCGCTTCAACGTCACGGTTACCGGTGTGATCCCGCCGGGGCTGCCGACACCCGCGTTGCCGGCGATACGGTTGCGCGATCAGGAAGGGATTGTCGCACTCGCCACGGGATGCATGCTGCTTGCCTATATCGAAGGCGTTGCAGCGGCACGCGCCTTCGCGGTGAAGCACCGCCAGACCATCGATCCGCGGCGGGAGCTGCTGGGTCTGGCCGCGGCCAACATCGCAACCGCCGCGTTCGGCGGCTATCCGGTTGCGGGCGGGCTGTCGCAGACCGCGGTGAACGAAGGGGCAGGCGCGCGTTCCCGCATGTCCCTCGTGTTCGCCTCGCTTACCCTTGCGCTGTGCCTGCTGTTCTTCACCACGCTGCTCGCCGACCTGCCGAAGGCGATGCTGGCGGCGGTCGTGCTGATGGCGGTACGCGGCCTGGTCGATATCCGCGCGCTTGCGCATATGTGGCGGGCGAGCAAGGTCGATTTCTATAACGCACTGGCCGCCTTCGTTGGGGTGCTGTTGCTCGGCATCCTGCAGGGTATCCTTCTGGCAGCCCTGATATCGGTCCTGCTGCTGCTGGCACGGTCCTCAACGCCGCACGTTGCCTTCCTCGGGCGTATTCCCGGCACGAGGCAGCACTCGGACATACAGCGTCATCCCGACAACGAGAAGCTGGTCGGCGTGCTCGCGTTCCGCCCGGAGGCTTCGCTATTCTATCTCAATGCCGAGTACGTGATGACGCAGGTCCTCGCGCAACTTGGTACGCCGGATGCAAGGGATCTGCGGAACGTGGTCTGCGACCTTTCCGCATCTCCGACGATGGATCTGGCCGGGGCGCGGATGCTGGCCGAACTGTACGAGAACCTGCGCAATCATGGCATCGCGCTGACCGTCACCAATGCGCACGGGCGCGTGCGCGACGTGCTGCGGGCCGAGGGGCTTGACGGCAAGATCCAGGGTATCGCTCGCGGCAGGTCGCTTGAGGATGAGCTCAGCGCCATTTCTTGAATGACCCCACAGAACGGGATCTGTGCGGAATTGCGTTTGCCCTGCGCCGCATGATCGGCGCTCGTCACTTAGCCCGCGGTCCAGTCGCTTCCTGCAGGGCGCGGACCCCGACCGCCGCGATCAGGCCTGTCAGCAGGATGCCGCAGAAGCCAATCACCACCGCAATCAGCCGTGTCAAGAAACGCGCGGGTACCAAATCGCCATATCCGATCGTGAGTCCTGTAACGAACGTGAAATAAGTCGCGTCGATCATCCGCCATCCCTCAAGATAGCCGACCAACATGCCAAGCACCAACTGAATGCCGACGAGGCCCGACAGGATCGGCCAGACCACACGCAATTCCCGCCAGAATGCGGACAGGAATCGCCGTCTCAATTCGGCGGGCCGCGTCATGGTTCCCTCACCCCATGCCCTATGCGCCTTTACCCTCCTCGTGGATCTCACGACTGAGGAAATAGTTGAGCGCGGTTCGGATGACCGCGATCGCCCCAAGCTTGCCGATCGCATCCCAGCTCGGCGCCACCGCGGTGGACAGGATGTCCGCGCCGAGCTGGAACTCGAGCGCGATGGCCAGGAATCGCGCCAGCGTCAGCCGCACGGCAGTGAAGTCTTCTATCCGCGGCGGAAATGACCCACGCATGAAGCGCAGGCTGGCGAGGATCATCCCGACACCGATCATCAGGACTCCCATCGTTTCGATTACGAGCTTAAGCCACAAAACCAGGTTGGCGACAGCTTCCTCGACGCCGACCTCTGATGGGGGTGCGATCATGCCTGCAACCTACTGGTGCCCGAACCGCGGCGAATCCGCGCGCTCTGCATCCTGTCTGGCGCCGCGATCAACCGATCTTCCAGCCATCCGGCGTCTTGCACCAGGTCAGCGTGGTGGTGCGCTCCGTGCCTGGCCTGGCTACGATGGTCTGGTAGCGTAGCACACGACAGGCCATCCCCTTGCGATGCACAGGATCGCCGGCGGTCACCGTTCCGCTGGCGCCCGATTGCGGGTTGCTCCAGTTCTCTTTGTCGCCCGCGACGAGCTCCGGCCGATCCAGCAGCAGGTTGGTGGCGTTTGTCAGTGCCGCAATGTCGTCGGCGTTGAGCGGCGTGCGGCTGCTGCCACGGAACGGGTTGATCTGCGCCAGCGCAGGCTCCGACAGGCAGACTGCGATCAGCAACAGCGGCAGGAGACGGCGGCGGATCATCGGGTCCTCCAGAACGGCCAGGCCGGCAGGCCGGCTGTCATCGTTGTACGGTCCAACTGGTCCCGGCAAACTGACCGACCGTGAAAGACCGCTTGATCTCGGTCAAGGTTTGCGCCTCGGAATGTGCTAATAGTGCCGCCAACGGTGATGCGGCGTCGCGTGAGGCCACCGGCGCCGATGTGAAAGGGGGACCGATCGATGCTCGATGAAGCAGTGTTCACGGCGGGCGATCTGATGACCCGCGACGTGGCCGTGGTGCATCCGGAAACGTCGCTGCTCGACGCGGTGAAGCTGATGGCGCAACGCCGGATCAGCGGCATGCCGGTGGTGGACGATGCCGGCACCATCGTCGGCATGATCAGCGAGGGCGATCTGGTGCGCTGGCACGAAGGATACACCGAGCGTCAGGCCCGCTGGCTCGACATGCTGGCCGACGGCTTCGAGCTCGCGCCGGCGTTCCTGCACGGCATCCAGGAGCAGCACCGCAAGGTGAAAACGGTCATGGCACACGGCGTGACGACAGTCACCGAGGATACGCCGGCGCGCGACATAGCCCGTCTGTTGTACGCCAAGAACATCAAGCGTGTCCCGGTGGTGCGCGATGGCAAGCTGGTCGGCATCGTCGCGCGGTCGGACCTGGTGCGGGCGCTGGCCCAGAAGCTGGAGGAGAAGCCCGCCGCCGCCGCGACAGAGCGGGGGACGCTGAACGAGTCGCTGCGCCGCGGCAGGGACAAGACCGCACCCTGAGCACCTGGTTCGGGTTGACCTTCACCCAGGGCATCATGCCGGATGGTCCGCCGGAACCGGTTTTTCCGCCGGCGTCCGAACCGGACGCGCCGATACACGCAGTCGCTCGCGGATCGACTGGAAGATCACGTAGAGCGCCGGGATCGCAAAAATTCCAATGAACGATGCCGAGAGCATGCCGCCGAACACTGGCGTGCCCACATGGCGTCGGGCCAATTGCGATGCCCCCACGGCGACAACCAACGGCAGGAGGCCGAGGATGAAGGCAAACGATGTCATCATCACGGGACGAAAACGCAATCGCGCGCCTTCGGTCGCCGCCTCGAGCAGCGGGATGCCTTCGGCACGGCGCTCCTTGGCAAATTCCACGATCAGGATGCCGTTCTTGGCCGCCAGGCCAATGAGCACAATCATGCCGATCTGCGCATACAGATCGAGCGTAATACCTGCCAGCACGAATGCGGCATAAGACCCGACGATGCCGATCGTGACCGACAGCAGCACCGGGACTGGAATCGTCCAGCTCTCATACAGCGCCACCAGGAACAGGTAGGCGAACAGCACCGCAAAGGCGAGAATGATCGCGGTCTTGCCCTCGGCCCGCTTCTCCTGGAAGGAAACGTCGGTCCACAGGCCACGATATCCGCGCGGCAGCGTGTTCGCGGCAACCTGCTCCATCGCCGCCAGCGCCTGACCGGACGAGATACCGGGAGCGGGGCTGCCCTGGATCGTCACGGCAACCCGGTTGTTATAGCGGATCAACGCCTGCGGTCCGATCACCGGCCGCACCTCGACCAGGCTGCGCAACGGAATCATCTGGTTGTCGGCGCTGCGAACGTTGATTCGATAGATGTCGTCGACCGAAGATCGGTCGTCGGCTTCCGCCTGGACCTGTACTTGCCAGGTGCGCCCGAACAAGTTCATGTCGTTGACGTAGTAGCCTCCCAGCGACGCCTGCAGCGCCTGGAAGATGGCAGCCAGGTCCACCTTCAGGACCTGCGCCTTGTCGCGATCGATATCGAGATAGATGGAAGGCGTCGCGGCCGAAAACGTGCTGAACACCCGGTTGAGCTTCGGATCCTGGTTCGCCGCCACCAACAGTCCGCGCAGCACTCCTGCCAGCGCCTGCGAACTGCCGCCGCCGGTGTCCTGCAGCACGTAGCTGAAGCCGCCGCCGGTGCCGAGCCCGATGATCGGTGGCGGCGCGATCGGTACCGCCCGCCCACCGCGCACCTGGCGGAATTTGCCGCCAAGCCGTGCGATCATCGCCTGCGCCGACTGCGATGGATCCGTGCGCTCCGCGAACGGCTTCAACGAGACGATGAGGAAGGCCGCATTGGGCTGCGAGAAGTTGTCGATAAAATTCAACCCGATGGTCGCGGAGTAGTCCGCAACGGCGGTCTCTTGCTTCAAAATGTCTTCGACCTGGCGGACGACTTCGGTGGTGCGGCCGATCGAGGCACCATCGGGCAATTGCACGACGACAAAGAATGCACCCTGGTCGTCTTCGGGCAGGAACCCGGTCGGCGTGATCGTTCCCAGGCCCCAGACTCCGGCCATCGCGACGCCGACCATCACCAGGCCGATGATCGAGACGCGCACGAGCCGTGCGACGATGGCGCCGTAGCCGTCGCGCACCCAGTCGATGCCGCGCATCACCGCGCCGATCGGCCCGCGGCGCGGCCCGTGATGCGGTCGCAGCAATATGGCGCACAGCGCCGGCGACAGCGTCAACGCGTTGATTGCCGAAAGGAACATCGATACCGCGACGGTGACCGCGAACTGCCGGAACAGCTCGCCCGAGATGCCCGGGATGAACGCCACCGGAACGAACACGGACAGCAGCACCAGCGTGATTGCGATGATCGGCGCGAAGATCTGCCCCATCGCCATCTTGGTCGCTTCGGCTGGCGACAACTCAGGATGGTGTTCCATCACCTGCTCGACCTGCTCAACCACCACGATCGCATCGTCCACGACAATGCCGATGGCGAGCACGATCGCGAGCAGCGACACCGTGTTGGCCGAGTAACCGATCGCATTCAACACGATGAAGGTGCCGATCAGGCTGACCGGGACCGCGATTGTCGGGATCAGCGTGGCGCGCAGATTGCCCAGGAACAGATAGACGACGAGTACCACCAGGATGAAGGCCTCGATCAGGGTCTTCTGCACCTCGTGGATCGTGTCGGTGACAAACGTCGTCGGATCATAGGTGACCTTCCAGGTCAGGTCGTCGGGGAAATCATGCGCCGCATCCGCCATCGCCTGCTTGACACCGCCGAGTGCGGTGAGTGCGTTGGCGCCAGGCGATTGATAGACCGCAAGCAGCGCCGCCGGCGCGCCGTTCAGACGGGTCGAGCGGTCGAGATTTGCCGCGCCGAGCTCCAGGCGCCCGATGTCGCCCAGACGGAGGACCGATCCGTCCGGGTTGGTGCGGATCACGATCTGTGCGAACTCGGCGGTGGACGAGAGGCGCCCCTTGGTCTGGACATTGAGCTGCAACTGTTGGTCATTGGCGGTCGGCCGGGCACCGATCCTCCCGACCGGAGCCTGCAGGTTCTGCGACTGGATCGCGTTGATGACATCCGCCATGGTCAGACCGAGCCCGGTCAGCCGGTCGGTGCGCATCCAGACCCGCATCGAATAGTCCTGCGGGCCGAACAGGGTCGCATCGCCCACCCCAGGTGAGCTCTTGATCTGATCGAGCAGGTTGATGGTCGCGTAGTTCGAGATGAACAGCTCGTCGTGCGTCCGCTTCGGCGAATACAGCGCGATGACCCCGAGCAGCGCCGAAGACTGCTTCTTGACCGTCACGCCTTGTTTTCGCACATCCTCCGGCAGCTTCGACAGCGCGATCTGCACACGGTTGTTGACGTTGACCGTGTTGATGTCCGGGTCGGTGCCGAGCTCGAACGACACTTTCAGCGAATAGCTGCCGTCGTTGCCGCTGACGCTCTTCATGTAGATCATCTTGTCGACGCCGACGACCTGGCTCTCGATCGGCTGCGCGATCGTTGTCTCCACGATGGCAGCGGACGCGCCCGGGTACGTGGTGGTGACCGACACCTGTGGCGGCACGATGTCGGGATACTGCGCAATCGGGATCACCAGCAGGGACAGCAGCCCCGCGATCGTGGTGACGATCGCGATGACCGTCGCCAGCCGCGGCCGTTCGATGAAGATGGCGGAGAACATGCGTCAGCCCTGGCTCGGCGGCAGCGCCGCCGGGCTGGCGAGCACCGGCGATCCGGGGCGCAGGCTTTCCATCCCCTGCACGATCACCTGCTCGCCGCCCTTGAGGCCGTCGTCGATGATCGCGTAGGGGCCCGATTCGCCGCCCAATTTCACCCGCCTGACCGCCGCCTTGCCATCCACCACGAGGAACACGTACGGCCCCTGCTGATCGACGACCAGCGCCGACTGCGGCACCAGCACCTTCTCTTCGGGCTGGTCGGCTTCGACTGAAACGCGCACAAGCTGCCCGTCGATAAGCGTGCCATTCGGATTGGGGATGGTTGCACGCACCAGCACGGTATCGGTGGCCTTATCCACCGTGACATCGACAAAGTTGATCCGGCCGGATTCGCCGTAGGTCGAGCCATCCGAGAACCGGATTCGGATAGCCAGCGCCTCCTGCTTTGCCTTGCGTTCCTCCTGCTGCTCGATCTTCAGGAACTCCCGCTGGCTGACCGGAAACGTCACATACATCGGGTCGCGGCTGACGATCGTGGTCAGCACGCCGCTGTCCGGTCCGACCACGTTCCCTTTGGTCAGCTTGGAGCGGCCGACCTCGCCACTGATCGGGGCGACGATGTCGGTGTAGCCAAGGTTGACGTTCGCGGTCTTCAGATTGGCATCGGCGGTGATCATGTCGCCCTGTGCGGTTTTCTGTTCCGCCGTGCGAACATCGAGCAGCGCGCGTGATGCGGTATCCGTCTTCACCAGCTCCTGGGTGCGGGCGAGCTGCGCGGTCGCGTTGCCAAGCTTGCCCTGCGCTTGCAGCAAAGCGCCCTGCGCCTGTTGCACTGCCGCCTGGAAGGTGTCGGGCTCGATGCGGTAGAGAACGTCACCCTCCTTGACCAGACCGCCCTCCTTGAACAGGACCTCTTGCAGGAAACCGGTCACGCGGGCGCGGATATCGACGCGTTCCATGGCCTCCACCCGCCCGACGAAGTCGGCCGCCTTGGTGATCGGCCGCAGCTCGGCCGCCACGGTGCCGACGGGGATGGCGGTCGGTTGCTGTGTCCATCCCAGCGGAGGCGTGGCGATCAGGCACAGCAAGGCGGCAGCGTAGATGTGCAGGCGCATGGGAAGTCCTCGCATTTGATCGGGGATCACTATCCCGTCTGAGCGTGTCGCACGTCGTACACGCTCAGGTTACCAGACAACGAAGAGAAGCGGACGGCGAACCAGCCAAAGTGCCAGAAGCCGAACCGTGTAGCGATTTCGGTCACCGTCGTCTCGATGGGGGATAGAGCGCTCCCTCTGCCGCGCATTGATCTACCGCGACCGGTGCCACGAGCGCGGCACGCCATCAAGGGCTATATCACCAGTGCGTTCGACGGTCGGTTGAGGTCGTGGATCGGGCGGCGGCGCCATTCACCCCTGGCGCGAGGGTCCGATTCGCACTTCGGCGAGCAGGCGCAGCCAGCGCCCCTGGGCGAACAGCGCGGCGATGGTGTGGCGGAAGGCGCGGCCCTCCTCGCCATAGAACCCGTGCACGGTGCGCGCCGCGCGCAGCCGTTGCAGGCCCTCCCGGGTCCTGGGGCCGGTGCTCTTGCCGCCATGACAGCGGCAGCGGCCGTTGCTCATCGCCGGGGCGCGGCACGGTTCGCCGGCCCGGTTGCGCGCGCCGCAGCGCGGTGCGGCGTGGGGGTTGCCGGAGGGATTGCCGTGCCGCAGCCGCCCCAGGGCGGGGGTTGGGTTCTCGCTGTTCATGGGGTCTTCCCCCCAAGGATGCGGTCCTGCCCGTCTGGCCGCCTGGTCGGCGGGGCCTGTCGGTGTTCCAGATCCTTCACCGCATCAGCCATCATGCGACGCAGCAGGACGGCGTTGCGGTGCATGCGCGAGGCGACGTCGGCGTTGTCGGTGGCGCGCATGGCGCGACGGAAGCACTCCATGGTGGCGTGGTGCGAGGCGACCGCGTGGGCGGCGAACATCTGGTCGATCGGGTGGCGCGCCCGCAGCGAGTCGAGCGCGGTGGCGACGGCCACGCGGCGGGTGGCCAGATGCGCCGGGTCCTCGGTCTCCCACACACGCATGGTGTCGAGCGTCATCTCCAGCAGGTCCAGGGCGAAATCGGCGCGGAGTTCGTCGTCCGGGTCGTCTGCTGCGGCGGGTGGGGAGGGGGTGGTCGGCTGGTCCATCTCGTGTGTGTCTCCGAAGCAGTGCTGGGCGGGTCTGTCAGAGTATAGGACTGCTATAGGAAATTATTCATTAATGCCGGGTTAGGCGGACGGAGGCTGAATAGGCGCGGTGCGGAACTGGGAGCGTGGGCGGCGAAGGCCGGATACCGCGGCGCAGAGCTATCTGCGCGCGATCGGCGCCGATCCGGAGGCGGTGCAGGCGGCGCTGTGGGGTGTGGCGCCGGAAAGGATATGAAACCACGGATAAACACGGATGCACACGGATGACGATGAATGAGGGCACCGGCGTGGCGAGCGCGCTGGTGTTATCTGTGTGCATCCGTGTTCATCCGTGGTTTCAATTTTTGGTTTGGCGGCCTCGGCTGCGAGACCGGCCCCATTCGTGCTATAAGCGTGCCATGAATCGCGAGGACATTATCGCCCCGCTGCGGGAGAACGAGGCGGCGTTGCGCGCGCGTGGCGTCCTGCCTTGATGTAGTCCCGGCCAGAACTATGGTATTGGTCAGTACGGCAGGAAGGTGCATATGCCTGACACGGAAACCAAGTCGATCTTCGAGGCGGAGCCGGACGCAGCCGACGAAGCGCGCTTCGATGCGGAGGCCTGGGCGGCGTACCAGGCCGGCCGCGTGGTGCCGCATGGCAAGGTGGTTGAGTGGCTGAAATCCTGGGGCACGTCGAATGTCCTGCCGCGGCCCACGCCTGATCGTCGTTGAGCGACGTCATCTGGTCGGATCCGGCGCTGGCCAACCTTGAGGCCATCCGGATCTACCTCGAGCAGTTCAATCCGCGGGCCGCACGCCAACTTGCTAACAGTCTCGTTGCGGCAGGCAACAGCCTGGCGCAATTCCCGCATCGTGGCCGACCGGTTCCGGGAACCGACATGCGCGAACTGGTAACCGCTTATCCGTACATCATCCGCTATCAGGTTGTCGGCGACGTGGTGGTGATTCTGCGCGTCCGTCACAGTGCTCGCCGGCCGATCAACCACTGACGATTCCGCTGCCACCTGTTGCAGGATGGCGTTCGGCCCGTCAGGCCCTGGCTGCGCCACGGGCGTCATTCGTGCTATAAGCGTGCCATGAACCGCGAGGACATCATCGCCCGGCTGCGGGAGAACGAGGGGGCGTTGCGCGCGCGTGGCGTGACGCATGCCGCGCTGTTCGGCTCGCGTGCTCGCGGGGATGTCCGACCTGACAGCGACACCGACATTATGATTGAGATCGATCCGGAGGCGAGGATTGGCGTGTGGGACTATGTGGGGATCAAGGACTTCATCGCTGGGTTGTTCGAGGGGCCGGTGGATGTGGTGAAGCGGAAGACGCTGAAACGCTACGTCCGCGCCGCGGTGATAGAAGATGCAATCTATGCCTTCTAAACGGCCGCCGGTCGGTCGGTGGCTTGATGACATTCTTGATAATATCACCTTGGCGCAGCGCTTCGTGGGCGAACTCCACCGAGCGACATTCTGCGCCGATACGTTGCGAGTCTATGGCGTGACGCGCTGCCTTGAGACCAGATCCGAAGCGTCGCGCCGCCTGCCCGACGATTTGAAGGCACGGCATCCGGCCATTGTCTGGAAGGAGATGGCCGGCGCGGGGAATGTGTACCGGCACGATTACGAGGAGGTCGACGCAGAGGAGTGTGGGTGACGGTTCAGGATCACCTGCCGTCGCTGCGCATTGTGGTTGAACAGGAATTGGGAGTTTTTGGTGGTGGCACATGAAGTTCACGAAAATCACTGCTAAACCGAACAAATTCGCGGTAAAGTGAGCGCGATGTCAACGACCGAAAGCAGTTGGATTACGACAAATATCGTGCGGATAGCGGACTGCATGGACAGGGACGGGCAGGACCGCTCTTACTCGTGGGTTCATTGTCGTCGAGCATTTCTCAACAGAACACCACTGAGCCATGAGGTGTTGGCTCTTCAATTAGCATTCTACCTCACTAGTTGGGGAATGTACCGAGGGTCAAGCTTGCTGCTTCAAAAGGACTTCACTGTGCACCTGCCGGTGGTAAAGGCTTTATTATCCGAGGAGTTTACGTCTCTTTGGAATTTACCGATGGATGGTGTCAGTGAACGCAGCGTCGAGCTCATTTTTAGTTAGCTGACAACATACGCTCTGCTTACGCTCCTATGCGGGCGTCAGATATTTTGGTAACGAAAGTGTTGCACGGCAACGACTGCATGTACGCCGGCGTTCGATACTTTCGTCACGGGGGGCCTAAAGAGTAATGATATGGTGCCGAAGTTCTCACGACCGGCAATTAGAAAGATATTCGTATCTGCTCATCCCGGCTGAATGACAGATTCGCCGTCCAGGACGGCACGAATTGCCCGATACGCATCGGTACCCCGTCGTGCTGCGGTGCCAACGAC